>Ga0307947_1000556_pt1 | contig 26630 bp, 31 predicted proteins | sample OrgLakmetagen232_FD_201840 | JGI IMG/M metagenome (GOLD analysis project Ga0307947, IMG submission 201840) | Saline water microbial communities from Organic Lake, Antarctica - #232 | ecosystem: Environmental > Aquatic > Non-marine Saline and Alkaline > Saline | place: Antarctica: Organic Lake...
AGACAGAGAGAGAGAGAGAGAAAGAGAGAGAGAGAGAGAGAGTGAGAGAGTGAGAGAGAGAGAGAGAGACAGAGAGAGAGAGAGAAGCAATTTCATAATGTTAACCAATGATCCTACGTAAAAAAAGGTGTGATCACACATCTGTGTGATCTTCCACACCTGCACTTCTGAAACGAAATGAGAGAAGTGCCTCTTGCAGAAGCGGAGGACGGGGGGGCATGCTTGTGCAAGCCAACACACGCACACATACTGCCACATGGAGCATTTGAAGACATGTGCCCCTTGTGAAAAGAAAGAAATACCGATAGACACACACTCACACACATACACACCTGTGCCCTTGGGGCACGTAGAGAGCTGTGTCTTTTGTGGGAAGGGAGTGGAGCATGCTTGTGCAAACTGGCAGCCTTGGTGAAGATATCATGCTGCTGCGGCGACTGCTGTGGCTGCTTTCGGGCTGCACTAGAAGCTCTGTGCAAGGCCAGCCTTTCTTGTTGCTGCTGCTGTCGCTGCTGCCGCATTTGGTACAGCGATTGTGGCTTGCTTTGCTGCGGTGGCACTTTGTACTGTGGTCCTTCACGCTGCTGCTGCTGCTGTTTTTGGTGCAGTGATTGTGGCTTGCTTTGCTGCTGCTGCGGCGGCTGCTGCTGCTGCTTTTGGTGAAGCGAATGTGGCTTGCTTTGCTGCTGCTGCTGCTGCTGCTGCTGCTGCTGTAAGTCTGTGTCCTGTTGTCTGTTACGCTGCTGCTGCTCCATAACCCTAAGGTAGGAGCTTTGATGGTGCTGCTGCTGCTGCTGCTGCTGCTGCTCCTTACGCTCCTTACGCTGCTGCTGCTCCCTACGCTCCTGCTGCTGCTGCTCCTTACGCTGCTGCTGCTCCTTACGCTGCTGCTGCTCCTGCTGCTCCATAACCCTAAGGTAGGAGCTTTGATGGTGCTGCTGGCCGTGAGGGTGCTCAGAGGAAGGCCTCTCTGGTGTAAGAGCAGCTGCCTTGGTTATTGCTCGTGGCTTGGCAGCAGTAGAGCGAGCAGGCAGCCTGAACAGGCCAGGCATAATGCGTGATGTGCCGACACGGGTGTGAGTGCTGGCATTTGCAGGGCCTACTCCTGTGTGTGTGTAATCCTGCAAACCGCTGCCTGTGGCTTGTGGCGGGTGTGCAAGCGAGCTGACAGGGATAGCTGCGTGTGTGGCAGCCACAGCACGTGTGGAGTCGACTGCTCTTTTGGGGGGCTCAGAAGAAGCAGCGGCAAGCAAGGTAGGCGCTGCTGGTACTGCTGCTGCTGCTGCTGCTGCTGCTTTGAGTGCTACCGGCTTTGCTGCTGAGGTATTGCGCGCCTTTGCAGGCTTGGTAGCAGGCTTCTTGCTTTTTTGCTCGGTTGATGCTGTCGGCAGTGGAGCTGCTGCTGCTGCCTCTGCTGTTGCTGCAGCTTGCTTCTTCTGCGTCCGTGCCTTTTTCCGGGGACGGAATAGAGCTGTGAAGTCGCCTTTGTTCTCATCTGGACAATCTGCAGGCCCGTCTGACTGAGGAATGACGTCCAAGGGATCTTGCTCCTCTTGCAGTTGCTGCTGCTGCTGCTGCTGCTGCTGCTGCTGCTGGTCTTGTTGCGGGTGTTGTTGCTGGTCTTGCTGTTGCTGCAGGTATTGCTGCTGGCTAGGGTTTGAGCATTGTAAGACTACCTCCTCGTTGAGCTGATGCAAGTGTCGCAGCTGCTGCTCGTATTCTTCACATTGACCCTGCGGATACTGATGCGGCGCTAGGTCAGGAGGCTGTTGATACTGCTGCTGCTGCTGCTGCTGCTGCTGCTGCTGCGCTTGCTGTTGCTGCAGCTGCTGCTGCTGTACTTGCTGCTGCCTCCTCACATTGCTCGACCGAGGAGAACGCACTAAGGGCAAGGGTGGCTTGTGTCCTAGACGTGCACCGGACAGAGGGGAGTGTGCGGATGCTGCTGGAGGGCTGGCTAGAGTATGATTACGTGTGGATGCTGCTGGAGGGCTGGCTAGGGTAAGCTTTTGCGTGGATGCTGCTGGAGGGCCTGCTAAGGAGCAACTGTGCGAGGGTGCTGCTGGAAGGCCGGCTGAGGTACGAGAAGCTGAGGGGGGAGAGTGGATGTAAAAAGGGGGGGGGCTGGCAAGGGTCTGTGCGAAGGGTGGGATATGGTGGCGCGTGGTACTGTCAGGGGTCTGGGCTTGCTGCTGCGCTGCTTGCTGTGGGTGGTGCTGTGTTCCTGGCTGCCCGTGTTGGATTTGCTGGTAGTGGTGGTGGTGTGGTCGAGAGGGGGTGATGGTGCCTTGGTGGTGCACCTCATGGTGATGCTGCTGTTGTTGATACTGCTGCTGCTGCTGCTGCTGTTGCAGGTGAGGGTGTTGCTGCTGCAGCGGTTGGTGCTGCTGCTGTTGCAGGTGAGAGTGTTGCTGCTGCTGCTGCTGCTGCTGCTGCTGCTGCTGCTGCTGCTGCGGTTGGTATTGCTGCTGTTGCAGGTGAGGGTGTTCTTGCTGCTGCTGCGGGTGAGGGTAAGGGTATTGCTGCTGCTGCTGCTGCTGCTGCTGCTGCTGCTGCCTCACAACTTGCTGCCCATGAGTACTGAAGGGCCACGATGTGCCCCCTCGCGCATTCTCTGCCCTGCCAATCTGGCCAGCTATGCCCCCAAAGTGAGTGGCGTGCGCATTCCCTCCCCATCCAGTTTGACCTGCAATGTCCCCAATGCCAGTGGCGCCAGCTGCACCACCACCACCACCTAAACCACCACCACCACCACCACCACCACCAGCACTTTCTGGGTTGCCAGGCTGACCAACCGTGCTTCCAATATAAGAAGCATGGCCACTAGCCCCACCACTAGCCCCACCACCACCACCACCACCACCAGCTGCTAAGGGACCCAGTGCGCTGTGTCCATCGTCCTGTAACAAACCGCGAGCGGTTGGGAGGGGGGGCGCAGCGGCACCAGCATCTGACCCTGCAGGTCAGGCTGGAGCTTTGATCAATGAAAAAATACAAGTTTTAATCAGGACAAGTGTGCCTGTGCCAGCATGAGCTTTGATGAGAGTGGTCGGGGGGGGAGGTGTATGCCCATCCACTTCTGCACGTGAAGTTTTAGCTGTGATCATAGCAAATATGTATGTGCGTAAAGGTGCGTGTGCATGTGAAGGTGTATGTGCATGCCTCACTCCAAAACTACTGTAGGCTCAAAATCCAGCAGGAGCCCATGGCTGCTTTACTTGCATGCATGTGCATGCACATAAGGGTAGTATCAGTGTATGTGCATGCCCCATCCAAAAGGGACTTCTAATTCCAAACCCACCAAGAACCCAAGGCTGGTTTACTTACATACATGCGTGTGCACATAGGGACAGTAAATATTTGTATGTGCATGCCCCATCCAAAAAATACTCCTAATTCCAAACCCACCAGGGGCCCAAGGCTGGTTTATTTGCAAACATGTGCGTGCACATAAGGACAATATACATGTGCGTATGCATGCCCCATCCAAAAGGCACTCCTTTTTCCAAACCCACCAAGAACCCAAGGCTGGTTTGACTGCCCATATTCCCCCAGCTCTGCTTCTTCACCCTCCATCGCCTCAGCTGGGAAATTTGGTGGCACCAATCTCACATGCTGCTGCTGCTGCTGCTGCAGGTACGGGTTCCCCTGGAGCTGGTGCTGTTGGAGCTGGTGAAGGTGCTGGATCTGGTACTGCTGCTGACACTGCAATTCCTGCTGCCCCTCCTCTTCTACAGCCTCGTTGGCCAAGCCCATCAATTGGTCCTCCTCCTCCTCCTCCTCCTCCTCTTCTTCTTCCTCTCCTCCGTCACCTTGGCAGTTCTCCCCGCTCCTTGCACCTCCGCCCAACCCGTCATGCGCACCACCACCACCACCACCACCACCACCACCACCACCTAAAACACCACCACCACCACCACCACCACCACCACCACCACCTAAAACACCACCACCAAAAGCAGTACCAACTGCGCCCCCAGCTGTGCGAGTGTGCTCAGTGGGGAAGGTGGGCCCAGCAGAGCGTGCGTGCCCCACAGTGTGTGTGCCTCCGGCTGTGTGGGTGTACTCAGTATGGAAAGGGTGCCCAGCAGAGTGGGTGCCCCCAGCAGTGTGTGGGTGTGTGTTTCCAGCTGTGTTATCGGTGCACCCCCACAAACTGTGTGGGTGTGTGTTGCCAGCTGTGTTATCGGTGCGCCCCCACAAACTTACGCTCACATCCTGTCGACTGCAGCTGGCACCTGGGCTTGCTAGGGCCTGCTGCTGAGCAGAGCTCCCTCCTCCTCTTTCCCTTGCTTCCATTCGTCGCTGCAGCTCATGCAGCCGAGCAGCACAAACACCACCTGCAGCTGACCCTGACACCCCCCTTGCTTCAATGCCACCTAAACTTGGTACAACTGCTTCCCCTGCTGCTGCTGCTGCTGCTGCTGCTGCTGGTGGTGGTGTCATTGCTGTCGGTGGTGGTGCTGCTGCTGCAGCTGCTGCTGCTGCTGCTGTTTCTGCTGCTGTTTCTGTCGTTAATAGTGGTGGTGCTGCAGCTGCACCTTCTGCTGCTTCCTCTGCTGCATTTGGTGCTGCACCACAAGGCCATGCATGTGCAGCATCACCATTCACATCAGCCCTGCCACCATATGATCTGCTGCGCATATTACCAACCAGATCAGTGTTCACATCCCCTTGCATACCCACGCGCACGCCAGCCTCTTCCTCACCCTCAGACCCCCAATCGGAGCTGTTCTCTAAACCCCACTCGTTTATACCTGGCGAACACGTGAGTCAGTGGTTTGTTTGTTTGTTTGTTTGTTTGTTTGTTTGTTTGTTTGTTTGTTTGTTTGTTTGTTTGTTTGTTTGTTTGCTTGTTTGTTTGTTTGTTTGTTTGTTTGTTTGTTTGTTTGTTTGTTTGTTTGCTCGTTTGCTTGTCTGTTTGTTTGTTTGTTTGTTTGTTTGTTTGCTTGTTTGTTTGTGTGTGTTTGTGTGTGTTGTGTGTGTGTGTGTGTGTGTATGTGTGTGCGTGTGTGTGTGTGTGGTGTGTGTTTGTGTGTGTGTGTGAGTGTGTGTGTGTGTGTTAATATGGGTGCACGTGCGCACGTAAGCGTGAACATTTGAGAAGAGTTTGGGATCACGCGTAAGTAGCGTGCATGCTCACGCACCTGCACCATCTTCACCAGGCTCGCTTTTCCCTCCCCCAATCCCAACGCTGCCCTCCCACCCACCCCCTAAGCTGTCCCCCCAGCCCATGCTCTCCTCCCCTTGTTCTAATCCAGGGAGCTCCGTTGTTTCCAATGCTGCTGATGCTTCTGCCGCTGCTGCTCCTCCTGCTACTACCCCTCCCACTGCTGCACCTGACGCTGCTGTGCCAGGTGCTACAGCCCCTGCCGCTCCTGCTGCTCCAGCTCTTATTGCAGCCTGACGCTCGATCTGCTGCTGCTGGGCTTTGCTACGCTCACGAGACCTGTTGGTGGGAAGTATGGTTTAATTTGTGAGCAGGCGTGATCAGTATAAGAAAGTATTATCATTCTGGGTAGAGTATCCGTGCAGTGTGCATATTCGTGCAGTGTGCATGCATTTGATGCAGTGTGCATGCATTTGAGGGTGTATAATTGCAGTTGTTTGCAAGGCATGCTTATGAGCAGAGGAGTATGCGAGTAAGTTGACGAACAACCACCCAGAGAGATCACAAGATTTTTCACAATATCGCGTGAGACTCAGCATGTGCGCAGCAAATTGTGCTTGCTAGCAAGGATGAATGCACCGCGAGTTTTCCCAAGATGACCTGCAATTTCATAATTTGAGCTGCGCACGTGTTTGTGTGTATGTGTGTGCTTGTGTGTGCGCTCTCCTTTGTTATGAGTTAAGATTGTACGTTCATTTTAAAAGATTGCCCAGAGGAAAACTTGCACTGCGGCTGCTGAATGTTTGGGGGCACTGCAAGCATTTGATCAAACAAAGGGGAAATGTGGAATGCAGGGGGCACCTCAGCTACGTTCCAGCACTGTGTCACACTGAGAAAAGCAAGGGACTGTGTCGCACAAATTTTCACACAAATTTTCACAGCTACGTTAGAGCACACTGTATCACACTGAGAAAAGCAAGCACATGTAACCCATAGCCCAGCTCAAACAAAAGTCCGTGCAGACTAGGACCAACAAATGTTTTACACACTCACACAACACACACACACACACACAAACACACACACATGGGTTTATAAAGCCTCACTGGTGCTCACACCTGGAAGAGCCTCACTGATGGAGAATAAGTCACAACTACCCTTACATTCTTAAGAAAGCCAAAGAGGAAAATGATGATCCGCTCCCAAATAAAAGACAGAAAATGTGCACACAAGCACGCACGCACGCACACACACATACATACATGCACACACACCACTCACTCACTCAGACACACACACACACACATATACACACACCTGGTCTGCAGCAGCTGGCTCAACCTCTGCTCGTCAACCAAGTCCTGGGTCTGGCTCAAAGGCGTGGGAGGGGGCATGAGCATCTGGAGTTGCTGCTGCTGTTGTTGCTGCTGGGAGTAGGAGAGAAGAGGTTGCTGGGAATACGAGTACAGAGGTTGCTGCTGATGAGAAGCACTTTGCTGCTGGGAGGTGGGCAAGGGGAAGTACGGGGTGTGGAAAATGTGCTGCTGCTGCTGCTGCTGCTGCTGCTGCTGCTGCTGGTAAGTATGGTAATCTGGTGGGGATTGTAGCACAGCAGGCTGCAGCGGTGGGGGACAAAGGGGGTCGTGTACTGTGCGCAGCTGCTGCTGCTGCTGCGGATGATGATGAGACCCTGCAGGTGCTTCCAAGGGGGTATAGGGAGTACGAGGCACGGAATGCTGGTATGGCTGCTGACTGTCTAGTTGGGGGTCCGCTTGCGTTGTTTGCGCTGCTGCTGTTGCTGCTGCTGCTGCTGTTGTAGGATCTGAGGGGCCTGTGGCTTGGTTCAAAGGTGTGGCTTGGAATGAGTGGGGGTGGGGAAAAGGGACCGGTGTGTTTGCAAGTAAGGGCGTGCGTTGGGACAGGGCGGCCTGTGCTGCTACAGGCGTTTGTGGCAGGAGATGAGGATGTGGGTGTGGGGTGAAGGAGGGTGGTTGGGTGAAGTACGGTGTAGCCTGTTGGGAGGAATCCGTCTGCAATTGCTGGGATTGGGAAAGGCCAGCTGTTGTAGGTGGTTGGTGCTGGGAGGGGCCAGCTGTCGTTGGTGGTTGAGACGGCAGTTGGGTGCCCTCAGCAGCAGCCCAAGCCAGCTGTGTGAGACCGTAGGGTATAGCAGAGCAGGGCAGCTGCGTGGGAGGGGTGCTTTGGTCGCGCGATTGGAGTGTTGATGGTGGCGTGGTTCCTCCTTGTGATGGGAACAGGGGTTGGTCTTGGGGTGGTGGTGCTCCTTGTGTGTAGGGTGGTGGTGCTTTTTGTGTGTGGGGTGGTGGTGCTCCCTGTGTATAGGGTGGTGGCGCTGCTTGAGTTAGCGGGGTCTGGTCGTGCTGTGCGTACTGGCGTTGGGAGGGGGGTCCTGGTTGGCTTTCAGGTGTGCACAAGACCTGTGAGGGTGCTTCTGCTAGCTGCTGCTGCTGCTGCTGTGGGTGTGAACCTGGTTGGGATTGTGGGAGTGCGGGGTTTTGTGGATGTAGGGTGTGCACCGCACGTTGCCGCCGCTGCTGCTGCTGCTGCTGCTGCTGCTGGGGAGATAGCACTTGATGCTGCTGGGAAAGCTGTGGTTGCTGGGAGGACGGTATTTGCTGCGAGTGCAGATGCTGCTGATAAACCGACGGCGCCTGCTGCTGCTGCCCTTGTTGCTGCTGCTGTGAGGATGGGTTGGAACTCGATGCCTACAAACGGATAACACAAGCATTGGGTTGGCCAATACCATATTTACGATGTATTGTACACATTTTATTGACAGGAAGATCACCAAACATACGGTCATATACGGTGTATAAGTACACGGTTCTGGCCAACCCACCACAAGCATAACAAGCGTTCAGGGAGCCTCCTTAGCATTTTTTCCTACAAATTGGATAAGAACACTTGACTGCTAAGCCATTGATGTGTGGGGCATGCATGTGCTTTCGCTTCTATAGAAGGAAAACTGTGGGTAGCGAGCCACACATCCCATTGAGCAAAAGGGACTTGCCTTAAAACTAGAGATCTGTGAAGAGCCAACCTGCCATCGTATAGTAGAGGGGGTTATCTGAGCAAATGTCCAAACATGCTCCTTTTTGCATTAAAGGGGCAACAACTCACACGTCAAATCACCAAACTGACCCCAATCTAGCACCACACTGTTGCTGATATTATAAGCTCAGATAACCCCCTCTGATCAAGTAGTAATCATATTTGAGCGGACTTATCAGTTGCAGGCTACTTTATACTCTCACCTGCGTGCACAATGATTCGTATCAGCCATCAATTGCAGGCCATTTCATACTCTTGCTTGCGTGCACACTGATCCGTTTCAGCCTGTTTCTTACAATTACATTTACATTTCGTATCTGGTACACAGGCAAGCCAGTGCACGTAAAAACCCAAACAATCACACAGCACACGCGCGCTGTGCTGCGTGCCCAAATGTACGCGCCTGTCATACAGCAGGCTGCCTGTGTGTATGTGTGTGTGCCAACAAGCTTGAAGCAGAGACAGGAGCACTCACACAGCACACGTGCGCTGCGCTGCACACCTGAATGTCTGCCCCCATCATGCAGCAGGCTGCCTGTGTGTGTGCCAACAACCTTAAAGCAGAGACAGGAGCACTCACACGGCACACATTCGCTGCGTTGCGTACCTGAATGTACACGCCCGTCATGCAGCAGGTTGCCTGTGTGTGTGCCAACAACCTTAAAGCAGAGACAGGAGCACTCACACGGCACACATTCTCTGCGTTGCGTACCTGAATGTACGCGCCTGTCATGCAGCAGGCTGCCTGTGTGTGTTTGCCAACGACCTTAAAGCAGAGACAGGAGCACTCACACGGCACACATTTGCTGCGTTGCGTACCTGAATGTACGCGCCCGTCATGCAGTTGGCTGCCTGTGTGTGTGCCAGCAAGTCTCGTAGGGACAGGGGCGTTTGCTGCTGCTTGCGGCTGCTGCTGGAGGTTGGTTGAGTCTGCTGCGGCTCTGCCTGCTGCGAGTCTGCCTGAAGCTGCTGCTGCTGCTGCTTCTGTGTCTTTCTAGGGGTCCTCCTTTGCTGGCCTGGCTTTGCTTGGCTATCACCAATGGACTGTGTAACACAGTGTGTGTGTAAGCGTGTGTGTATGTGTGTGTCAAAAACTGTGCAGCAGCACATGTTCAGCCCAGGAACTTGTGTACGGCAGGAAAGCAGGAAAAGGAGGGGAGTGGAGGGTTGGAGAGACAGGGGTGTGGTTAAAGGCTGGAGAAGGTACAAAGATAAGAACCGAAGAATGGATGCATTCAAATAGTCTGTGTGCGTGTGTGTGTATCTGTATGTGTAGATAGGGGTGAGGTAAAAGGCTGGAGAAGGTACAAGTATAAGACCTGAAGAATGGATGCATTCAAATAGTCTGTGTGTGTTTGTGTGTGTGTGTGTGTGTGTGTGTGTGTGTGTGTGTGTGTGTGTGTGTGTGTAGGCAGGGGTGATGTAAAAGGCTGGAAAAGGTAAAAAGATGGGAACCGAAAAATAGATGCATTCAAATAGTCTGTGTGTGTGTGTGTGTGTAGATAGGAATGAGGGAAAAGGCTGGTGGAGGTACAAAGATAAGAACTGAACGATGGATGCATTCAAATAGTCTGTGTGTGTGTGTGTGTTTGTGTGTGTGTGTGTAAATAAGGGTGGGGGAAAAGGCTGGTGGAGGTAAAAAGATAAAAAAAGAGGAATGGATGCATTCAAATAGTCTCTGTGTGTGAGTGTCTGTGTCAGGAGCGCCAACAGATTGGGAACACCAAGCCAAAAGTGCTAGCATTAATATGCACGACATGCAAACACAGGCCCGTAGAGGAGGGGCCAACAGTTCTGGCATCGGCATACACACACAGACGCAGAGAACATACGCACACAGAGAAGAAGAAAGTCAAAGCGCTGATGCACACACACCCATAACACTTGAACACACGCACACGCACCTGTAGCTCTGCTCGGATTGCCTCTACTGCCGCACATAAGGGCCTTGGGTTCCTGGGAGGAGATGGGGGGCGGACAGGATACGACCCTCCGCACCTGGAATTTATGTATGAATTTGTGCGTTTACCGGTGTGTACCTTAACTACTAGACTAAAAAAAAGAGAGAAGAGACCATTGGGGGGAGGCCATGCAGAATACGACCCTCCACTCCTGAAATTTACTAAGGGAGTTAATACATTGCAATCAACACAGGGGTTCGTGTGTTTACCGGTATGCCTATTTATTAGACTATCAAAGAGAGGGAAGAGACTATTGGGGGGAGGCCTTGCAGAATATGACCCTCCACTCCTGAAATTTACGAAGGGAGTTAACACATTGCAATCTACAAAGGGATTCATGTGTTTACCGGTATGCATATTTATTAGGCTATAAAAGAGAGGGAAGAGACCATAGGAGGGAGGCCGTACAGATCACGGCCCTCCACACCCGAAATTTACAAAGGGATTCATGCGATTATGCATGTTGTAAGGCTATAAAAGAGAGGAAGAGACCATAAGAGGGAGGCTGTGCAAGATGGTGATCCTCCACAACTGTAATATTTAAAGGAAATTATCATACTGAAATGTACAAAGGGAGTCAACGCACACGCACAACACACACACGCACACACACTAACAAACATACGCACACACACAGGGCCCGTGAATCCATGACATTGTCAGAGGGGAAGACCCTTTGCACCTACAATTTACAGAGACACATGGCATGGCTCGTGCATATGTGACAAAACAAACATTTTGCTGACTCCAAAGATGAAAGGACGGCAAAAGAATGCCTCGCTGTGTACCCCCACGCATCTGCTCATTTTGACGAAGGATTAAAAATAAGAAAGAATGATAAGAACTGGAATAAAGAGAATAAAAGTAAGGATTGATAATAACATGTATAACTGACAGCAGGACGGAGTTGTTACTTTTATGCTTGAGTGTACAATCACAGATGATCTGCTGAAGAGTCTGCGCATGCATTGCACACATACATAACTGTACAATCACAGATGGTCTTGCTGAAAGTTTTTGCATGCAATGTGCGCTGCTACTTCCAACAGACCTTACATGTGTGAAGCATTCATCACGTCGACAGAACAAAGACCGAATTCATTAGTTCTATTCCATCTATTCAGAACAAGACCCAGTCCATTAGATCCATTAGACCTTACATGTGCGAAGCATTCATCACGTCAACCAGAACAAAGACCGAATTTATTAGATCCTCCATAAAATTTATTTCATCCATCCAGGACAAAGACCGAGTCCATTAGAATCGTTCCACCTTACATGTGCGAAGCATTCATCACGTCAAACCAGAACAATGACCAAACCCACTGATTTTTGCATCGATAAAACACCATCCTTTGCTGAAGCTGATCACGATGCAAGAAGGTAGAATCCATGCTTGAGCAGGTACACTCACCTGGGTTACTTAAATGGTTACGTGCATCTCACCTGGTCACTTAAATGGTTACGTGTACTCACCTGGTTACTTGAATGAATGGTTACGTGCACTCACCTGAATACTTGAATGGTTAAACGTGCACTCATCTGGCTATTTAAAAGTGCGTCAGGGCCAGCCTTGAAAAAGGGCGACAGCGACCATAACAAGACAACAAACGACTTAAACACGCACCTCTCCTTCTCTTCTTCCCACATCGTCATCAAGGACTGCAGCAGGTGCACGTCAGGGCCGGCCTTAAGGAAGGGTGTGAGCAACCACAACAAGACAACAAACCACTCAAACACACACCTCTCCTTCTCCTCTTCCCACATCGACATCAAGGACTGCAGCAGGTGCACGTCAAGGCCGGCCTTAAGGAAGGGTGTGAGCAACCACAACAAGACAACAAACGACTTAAACACGCACCTCTCCTTCTCCTCCTCCCACATCGGCATCAAGGACTGCAGCAGGTGCACGTCAAGGCCGGCCTTAAGAAAGGGTGTGAGCTACCACAACAAGACAACAAACCACTCAAACACACACCTCTCCTTCTCCTCTTCCCACATCGGCATCAAGGACTGCAGCAGGTGCACGTCAGGGCCGGCCTTAAGGAAGGGTGTGAGCTACCACAACAAGACAGCAAACCACTCAAACACACACCTCTCCTTCTCCTCTTCCCACATCGGCATCAAGGACTGCAGCAAGTGCACGTCAGGGCCGGCCTTGTCTAAAGGCATAAGAGCCGCCTACGAGGCAAAAAGATGCATAGTACATGTTGATGTGTGCATGTGCATGCGTTATAGCAAGTGCACATGACATATAATGCTCTGATAGGGTTTTAATCAGGCAACACTTTGTCTGAAAGCATAAGAGCCGCCTGTGAGGCAAAGAGATGCATGGTCCACATGCACATCAACGTGTGTGTGTGTGTGTCTGTGTGTGTGCGTGTGTATGTGTGTGTGTGCGTGTGTGTATGTGTGTGTGTGCGTGTGAGTGCTACAGTATGTGCGTTGCGTTTGTGTCTGCGTCTCATAAGGTGTCTCAGACGGCGCCCTTGTGCGCTCGCTAATGGAAGGGAGGAAAGATTTTGCTTTGATGACACCCCCCGCCTTGATCAATACACTGGAAAATGGAAGGGAGGAAAGACCTTGCTTTGATGACACCCCCAGCCTTGATCGATACACTGGAAATCGTTGCTGCTGACCAGGCAGCTGAGCACTCATGTCATCAAATAAAACAGGTTGCCCTTGCCTGATGTCTGGTATCTCAAATTTGTGCAGTTTGTGTGCTATCACATCTGGTGCCCTAGTAACATTCCAAAACATCACACATTTCAATACGAACCAGCCTGTTTTACATTGACGTATCACACAAACACAAATACACACACACACACTCACACGCACACGCACACATTCACATACACGCATGCACACACATGTGCACTGAACATACGACCATGTATTGAGTAGGGACGCCTTTCACACACTGCTTTGAAAGAAACACGTGTCAAGATTGCCACAGCTTTTGCTGCACACTTAGCTGGTCACTGTTCAGGGTATTTCCCACATATGTGTCCAGCTAAACTTTCCAGCACACTACGTGTCTGCCACGACTTTTGCTGCACACAAACACACCTGGTGCCTGTTCAGAATATCTCCACACAAATATCAAACCAAGCTTTCAGCACACGACATGTCTGCAACAACGTTTAGACACACCTGGTGCCTGTTTAGGATATTTTCCACACACGCATCCATCTCCAAGCAACACAGGCTTTGCCGTTCTGGAATCCGCCTGCGCAAGCAGTCGTTGGACAAACAGGAGATCATTATCTGTGCAGATGCGTGTGAATTTCTGCGCAAGCAATCGTTGGACAAACAGGATATCATTATCTATGTAGATGCGTGCGAATTTCTGCGCAAGCAATCGTTGGACAAACAGGATATCATTATCTGTGCAGATGCGTGTGAATTTCTGCGCAAGCAATCGTTGGACAAACAGGAGATCATTATCTATGTAAATGCATGTAAATTTCTGCGCAAGCAATCGTTGGACAAACAGGATATCATTATCTGTGCAGATGCGTGTGAATTTCTGCGCAAGCAGTCGTTGGACAAACAGGATATCATTGTCTATGTAGATGCGTGCGAATTTCTGTGCAAGCAATCGTTGGACAAACAGGATATCATTATCTATGTAGATGTGTGCGAATTTCTGCGCAAGCAATCGTTGGACAAACAGGATATCATTATCTGTGCAGATGCGTGTGAATTTCTGCGCAAGCAATCGTTGGATAGACAGGAGATCATTATCTATGTAGATGCGTGCAGAATTTGTTAATAAGCTGCAGTGCAGAAGCGCTCAGCGCAGGCTCTGCCATTCAGGGACGTGCCTGTACAAGATTATGGTAACAAAACAGGTGGGGTTGGCCAGAACCTTATACATACGGTGTATATACAATCTTTTTGGCAGGGAATTCACCAAATATACGGTGCATATATACAGTTCTGGCCAACCCTGGAAATAGGTGGTTTCTCTGCAAGGTTTCAGCGCGATAAGCAGTGCAGGAAGGCTGAGCACGAGCTCTTCTATCATTGAGGGATGCTTTTGCTTTGGTGATGCCATTGGTGAAAAGTAAGACCCATGTAGGGTTGGCCAGAACCATATATATACGGTGTATATACGGTATTTTTGGCAGGGAAATCACTAAATATACGGTCATATACGGTGCATATATACAGTTCTGGCCAACCCTAGACATTTGTCTTGTTGCACGTGTTTTGCAGAAATCTGAATCAAGGTTTTATCGCTCAGGGAAGTGGCGACATTGACAACAAGTGGACGCATTAACAACAAGTGGCCACATTAACAACAAGTGGTCACATTAACAACAAGTGGTCACATTAACAACAAGTGGCCACATTAACAAAACAAGTGGCCACATTAACAAAACAAGTGGCCACATTAACAAAACAAGAAGACACTTAGGTTGCAGGTAAGCGGCTTTTCCTTGTAACCACTGAAGGATAGAAGCACAGCCCTCCCTATCGTGCAATCAACCGTGTTTCTTCCTAAATGCATGTATGCGCACGAAGGCACACAATAAGGACAATGTGCAATTAGAGTGACAAGCTTCTGCGTAAACCAAGCACAGAGCAGGATGAGCACTATAGTGTTGTACACTCGCCAAGCACATGTTATTCTCCCACATGCTGCACTTTTGAATTCCATCCTAGACCTCTAGTTTACAGCTCACAGCTTTAAAGTATAATGTCATTGATTGGAACTGAAGTTTGATCACACACATACACACAAATACACATAGTCACACACAAACACACACGCACACACACATACACACACACATACACGCACACACACACACGCACACGTGCACATACACACATATACACAACAACACACACAGCACAGGCGCAAGAAATCTCACAAATACCTGTGCTCAGCTGCGCCCTTGGAATCCCAACGCATGTGAGTTGGAACTGAGTGCTCCGTCCAAACCGCTGGAGGCTGTGACTTTTGGCTCCCACCACTCCCTCCCCCGACCTTTTGACTCCCACCAACACTGCCGCTTTCATTCCTGCTGCCAGCCTTGTAGCTCTCATGCATTACAGCACTGCCACTCCCACCATCCGCGCGACCACCAGCTGCCTCAGCAGGAGTGGGCATGACAGTATCAGGGGGCGATCCCCACGCCTGCTTCTGCTGAGGGAATGGGGTGTGCAGGGATTGCTGCTGCTGCTGCTGAGGCAGTGGGGTTTGCAACGATTGTTGCTGCTGCTCTAGCAGTGGAGATTGCAAGGATTGTTGCTGCTGCTGCTGCTGCTGCTGCTGCTGCTGCTGCTGAGGCAGTGGGGTTTGCAGGGATTGTTGCTGCTGCAGAATTTGCCGCTGCAGAACCTGTTGCGGCGGGAACAGAGTCTGCTGGTGCCGATGTAATGAAGTCTGAAATGATGGATGCTGCTGGACAACAGGTGTGTCCAGGGCCTGCTTGTTGCTGTGCTGGTCACATTCAGGAGTGCTATCGGGCAAGTCCCAGCCAACTCGAGTGGGTAGTGCTGTTTGGGGGAGGGGCGAGCGGAAAAGGGCTGTGCTGAGACGGATGTGGTTCATGCCAAACAGGTTGTAGTCCATCTGTGTGCAGCCAGAACAAAAGGGTAGGAGGTCGTGGATCTGAGTTTGTGGCTTGTTATGCTGCATATAAATTATGCTGTGTTCAACTTATGCAGAAAGGAGGGAGAAGCTTGGTAGGTCCCCAGGTGGAACAGAACCCCCCTTTGCAATTTGTTTAATACAGCCTCGTGCTGAGCTAGGTTAAATATGCAGGTTGCCTCAATTCTACCAATAAATGCTTGATCAATGGGGGGAGCGCATCTTAGCAAATAAGCATGGTCATACGTACGATGTGTGCAATCCAGTGACCACCACCACACGTGCCCTGATTTGCAGCAGTTGGAGAAATTACGTTTTATACGGTTGAGACAGTCATTTGGGATTTGAAAATTCGGTTATAAGCGCTCAACCATCACCACAATCTTGTCTTTCCTTAATTCATGTGGGGAGTGCTTTTTCACTGCCTGCGTAATTTTTCTTCTTCTTACTTGCCTTAATTTGCAGCAGGTAGGGGATGTGTGCTTCGTAAGGCTGGAAACGCCTCCCCAACACCGCACCAGAGAGAAGCAGCTGAGCTGCTCGACCCACATCACTGGGGTTGTACCTAAAGGGCAAGGCAGCAGAGGAGCAGTTGAATGCTTGGCCTATTGGCCTAGAGTTTGGTTCTAACTAAAGGGGGTTGTACCTAAAGGGCAAGGCAGCAGAGGAGCAGTTGAATGCTTGGCCTGTCTAAGAAGATGGGGTTGTGCCTAGACAAGCAACACGACAGAGGAGCAGTTAGGAGTTTGGTTCTAACTAAAGGAGGTTGTGCCTAGACAAGCAACACAACAGAGGAGCAGTTGAATGCTTGGCCTAATTAAGAAGATGGGGTTGTGCCTAGACAAGCAGCACGACAGAGGAGCAGTTAAGAGTTTAGTTCTAACTAAAGGAGGTTGTGCCTAGACAAGCAACACGACAGAGAGCAGTTGAATGCTTGGCCTATTTAAGAAGATGGGGTTGTGCCTAGACAAGCAACATGACAGAGGAGCAAATAACAGTTTAGTTCTAACTAAAGGGGGTTGTGTCTAGACAAACAAAACAACAGGAGGAAATAAGAGTCAAGCCTGACTGTGGGGTTGTACCTGGGAGGTATAACATGGCCACAGATTCTACAAAGCATTTTCCTTGAACAATGTGGGGAGTGACTCTTCACTGCCTGGGCGTTTTTTCTAATAAGGATGCCAGGGGCCTTCTACATGGCTTAGGAAGAGGACGGCAATGTCACTAATTCCAGTGTAGTTTTTGTGAGGAATTATAAAAATGTCGCTGTGAGCCACACACTGCAGAACGCACACTCCTTTGCAGCTCACCATCTTCATGTATAACAGAAGCTTTCAGGCATAACTGCAAGCATCTGGCATAATGCAGGCCTCTTTTCACACTTACAAGATCAGCTTGATGAACACTTGCTCCTCAGCCTGGAATCCATACAGCGGGCGTGCACGCACGAGCTGCACGTTGTGTACCACCTGTGAATGCAGAAAACTTTTAATAGTTGTGAAAGCACGGACGAGCTGCACGTTGCGTACTACCTGCGAATGTTTTACTGAGCCAGACTGACTGAGTTACTGTTTATTTACGGTTTACGGTAATTGGACATGGACGTGCTGAGACTAGCACGCACAAGCTGTGTATCAGGATGTTTTATAAATTTAATAAAAACGTGCTGTGAATAGCACGCGCGAGCTGCGTACCAACTGTAAAACTTTTTTAAGCATGATATCGTTTAGTTAAGCATGAATGTGCTGTGAATAGCACGCGCGAGCCGTGTGCCAACTGTGCTTCGGTGACGTTTCAAGCTGTGCAATTTGCGCCTTGTATGTATGAGTAGCAAGAAAGGCAGAAAGGTTTTCTTGGTGGGCTCCTAACGACTCGCCTGCAATATTCCTGCATGTTCCGTAACCACCTGTGGTATCGCGTGTTTTTCGACGAATGTATACAGATAAAAGCAACATGCACGCACCGCCTCTGCAGACACATACCAATACATGCACACCTGCTTTTTTGTGCTTTACAAGTGTGGGCACATGTGCAGGTGGAGCACACACAGGCCTACCTGCTTTTTCCAAACGTACGCGCCATTAGCAGCAGGGCCTTGCCCTGCCCCCTTCCCAGCCCCCATGCTCATTTTCATCGCAACTTCCAAGCCCCCGGCCAGCTTGCGCAGAAGCCCCATAGCTGCAACCAAGCAAATACAATCGCTCAAACGTAGGGTTGGCCAGAACCGTATATAGTATATATACACCGTATATGACCGTATATTTGGTGATTTCCCTGCCAAAAATACCGTATTTACACCGTATATATATAGTTCTGGCCAACCCTACTCAAACGAGTATAAGCATGAAATCATGGCCGTGCTTGACTTGATGGCCACCTGCCTGCTTGCGCAGTGGCCCTGTAGCTGCGGTCGAAAATTGCGCAAGGCATATGAAATGTACAGGCATGTACACAGGCGTGCATGACTCCATTGCCAGCTTGCGCAGCAACAGCCCTGCCAGCTTGCGCAGCAGCGTCCCCTTAGCTGCCAAAAATCAGAGTTCGTAAAAACAGCGCTTTCATTCAGCCAAAAGCGACTCTGAAGTCAACATTACAGTCGGTCCGAACAGTTTGAAATACAGGCACCTGACAGTAGCAAATGGGACAGCCTTCATAATGCAGTGTGAGGCAGCTCCTTTTCTGGCAGCGTGCAATGAACAAACTCCTTGGCAGCGTGCAACACGCAGCGAACAAACTCTTCAGCTTTACTGCATGCATATTGTATGGTCTGGCGGTGAGAGGCTTCTAGGCACTGGCGCCTTAGTGCACCTCCTTTCCTTCAGCGCACCTCCTACCCTTACTCGTGCAGAACACTGGACTTTTTCACTTTCTTTTTGAGCTTATGGATTTATTTGTGGCTGGCCGAGACCAGTCAGCAGCCGATCAGCCAAACAACCTGGCTAAAGGTCACCCCCCATTGTAACCATTACTCATGCTGAACGTGTTGGCACCACCAGTGTAGCATTTTCTACTTTTTACTTTCTATTTTCCTCTACAGGTTTTCTCCTTTCCGGTGTGCTTCATGTAGGATGCGTTACAGACTCCTGAATCGCCCATGTTCCCTTTCGCCCTTGTCGGCGATCGCCAATATTTGCCTGCCACTTCTAATTCCACTACTTCCCAAGTCAAGAGCTGCCATGCAGCAGTTTCCTTCTCACCTTCGTTTGGGTTTGAGGGCAGGTCCTCGTCATAGGGCACGTAGAAGTAAGGGAAGGCCTACAAGGAGAGTTGGAGCGAGATGTATTTACACGCAGTGCCTAATGTACTTTTACGCATTGTACTTCACATGCTTGCACGCGCACGTGATGTGCTTTTTATAAAGAAGTGTATGTAGCAGCGTGTTCATGCACTTGCAGGATCAAACACAGAACTGAGCTCAGGATAACACATTACAGCCTTGACTGGCATGAGGATTGTTCAGCACAGCTGTGAAGCAAAGTACAGTGAATGCAAGTCACTGGGTACAGAGAACCTGTATGCATTACCAACAAACACACTCACTTGATGTCAACACAGACACCCAGTTGGCACTAGGAGAGGAGCAGTCGCTAAACAATGTGTTGCATTAAATCGTGTACTTCTTGTGCTAACTTATACAAACGGACTTGCTGGCAAAAATCTAGACGATACTGTAAACTTGATATAACATGTTCACGTTCCTCGACGGTACTGTAAACTTGGTAAAACATGTTCACGTATCTTCAACGGTACTATAAACTTGGTAAAACATGTTCACGTATCTTCAACGGTACTGTAAACTTGGTAAAACATGTTCACGTATCTTCAACGGTACTGTAAATTTGGTAAAACATGTTTACGTATCCTCGACACCTTGTGCAGGTGCAGGCACGCTTTCTGGCCTGCAGCAGTTGCCCCAAAGATGCGCACCACAGGCACCTAAGTGGGAAGCAGAAGTTGTAGGAAACTCAATCATGTGTCACGCGTTTTTAAGATTCTGTACTGGATGTGTTATGGAATGAATGCTTCCTGAAAGATGAGAATCATAAGTGAGGGTTGGCCAGTCCGTATGTAAACACCGTATGCAAACATTGTATGTAAACACCGTATGTAAACACCATATATGATTGAATAATTGCTCTGCCTGTAATAATGTATATGCTACACCGTTTGGTTTTGGCCAACTGAAACCATGAGGCACCTGAATGGGAGACAGAATGCTGTGGAATGAACGCTTCTGGAAGATGGGGGGTGTAGTGTCCTGAGAAATTGTTGCATCTCCCAGATTTGCTTTTTGGGCATCTGTGAGAAGACTTTGTAACCCAAAATTGGGGATTAGAGACACGCTTATGCTTTGTTTTCCAGGAGCACAGCGAAACGAGTGCCTCCTTGTATTACTGGCTTTCGGGGTTTATAGTTTAGGGTTAAGGTCGAGTTAGAGTTAGAGTTTAGCTTAACCCTAATGAGGAACGCAAGCGTTTGCTAAATCCATGCTAAGCAGGAGGGTCTGGAAGCGCTGTGATGATGTGTCACACAGATTAATATCAAGGTTCTCACCACACAGGGGCTGCCGTGGATGGATAAAGATAAGAGTAAATTAGGATACCATTAGTCTTTGCTTGAAGAATAGATGGGAGGTCTGCTAGGCTGAAAACTTTGTTTGCCTGTGCTGAAGAGTTTGGAATGACCTGTGCTCAAGAAAATATAACGGCCTAAGTGCTTTAAAGTACAGGAGGGAAGAACGAGAGTGCATTTTGAGGCATACCAGGGTGTGAACCAACTAAAGGGCACGGCAGTTGACTTGTCCTGGCTTATTCAGTAAATTTGTTGACGCAGAGCATCAGCTTTGATTGCATGCTTCCTTGCACAGGTAAGAATGTTACGTACCTTGGACAGAAGCAGCACATCAAAATCACGTGCGCTCACAACTCTTGAATGCAGATGCAGCATACGAAATTCAGTAACAATGGGGCAAGAGGGGAGGGAGCAGACACCTGGCTGATGACCGTGCCCTCCAGAGGGGAGACTCCAATGTCCACACCCAGCACCGGGGGGGCCAGGTAATAGTCAATCTGTGTAAGTGTTCAGCACAGGCCGGCTAGTGTGCATCAGTGTAGTCTAGCGCAGAGTAATGTAGAGAGCATGTAATGTGGTCTCAAATGCGTTCGCGAGAGTGCTACTGTGCCAGAGCATGGCAGGCAACGGTGCTTTCCGTGCTGTCTCTGAACAGCTCAGACATGTAGGCAAGCACTCACCTGAACGATGCGGACAGATATCATCTTGTCCATCAACATTTCAGCCCTTGCTCCATGCCTATTCACATGCCACTTTGTGCTTCCATCCCAGATCTGTGAAAAGCAGCTGGCCCTAATTAATTATATTAATTATTAATTATATCAAAAGAAAAAACGCTAATTCCACCGCAAGCCTATGCAAAACAATTTATTGTAACGGTACGTTTCATGGTTTGTGGTGTGTGAATGGTTTGTGGTTATAATTAAGATTAATCAATGAAGTTGCATAAGATGGCCAGAACCTTTTAAAGCTTTGCTGATGTGTTAAACACATGGACGGGCTTGACATCCTGCAGCGTGTGGCCTGGCTTGAAGCGCTCCCCAACTCTTACATTCACTGGTTTTAGTGCACAGGTTTGACTGTATGGTTCCTCAGCACGCAGGCACTTCGTGTGTGCCGCAGTCAAACACGCCTGGCAGCTGCAGTCAATCATGCCTGGCAGCTGCAGTCAAACATGCCGTCCCCATCGCTATCCGAGTAATTTACGAGCACTTTACAATAAATAGGCCTTGCAAAATCAAAAGAGGAAAACGGTATTTACGATGGGTAGCTTCAACAGCGCGTTGTTCAATGGGGTACGTGACCATCTTGCAAGCCCATCGTCCGTGGGGACCAGTGGGACATGTGCGGCGTCTACGGCCTCCTTGTCGCAGTTCCACGAGAAGTACTTCCTGTCCGGAGCGTTACATACATGCACACGCATATACATGCACACACTCATAAGAGCTCCAAAAACCTCAGAAAAAAACTGAAAGTTTGGAATGTGTTTGAGAGAGCGTCTGGAAAACCCCACCCCCCACTCAGGTTAGGACTTCAATAAGGTTAGTGAATAAGGAAGAGAAACTGCAGAGCTAAGCCAAGGACCTAACAGACGACCCATCCCGGCCATGAACATTCAGCAGCCAGCCCTGCAGCACTGATGAACCTTCCGTGCTACTCCACCAACACGATCACTCAGTGCAAACCTAGAATGGAAAGGTCTGGATGGCATATCATAAATCATGTATAATATACACCCTTTGCTAGTCTGACCAGACCACTTTAGTGTTTTGGCGGCCTTGTGGGTGTCTTGCCCTTGTCCGTATGTGTGCCTTATTGTTTAGCTATGCACTATCGTATGTTTCACGTCTTTCCTTTTATTCTTCCTTTGAAACTTGCCATTACAAAACCCCAGCACTGTCCGTCAGAAAAAATTTAACCCATTCATCCCATTGATGACTGAAGAAGGGTAACACACACAAACCCTCCTATAGGTCTGGCAGAGAATGGTAATCCCGCCAAGCTTGCTGGCCCTGGACAATGATGTGCTGTTGTGTATAGCAGAGAAGCTGAAGGATCAGCAAGACAGGGCCAAGCTGCGCGTGCTGAGCCGTGGGGCAAGAGACCTTTTTGACAAACTGGTCTGGAGGTTGACCGTGGACAGGCAAGGGCATGCACTTGCGCGCACACACACACACACACACGCACACACACACACACACGTGTGCAAAGAGCACAGGCACGCACAAACAGACGCGCGTGCATGCTCGGACACACACACACACACACACACACACACATACACACACAAACGTGCTCACACACACATGCGCACACACATACACACACGCGCACACACACACATACACACGCGCACACACACACACACATACACACACAAACACACACACGCACACACACACAAACAAACAAACACAAATACACACGCACTCACACACTCACACACACACACACACACACAAACACACACACACACTCACACACACACACATGCGCACACACATACACACACACGCACACACACACAAAAACACATATACACACGCACACACACACACACACACAAACACACACAAACACATATACACACGCAAACACACACACACACACGCACACACAAACGCACACACAAACACACACATACACACACAATCACACACACACACATGCGCACACACATACACACACACGCACACACACACAAAAACACATATACACATGCACACACACACACACACAAACACACACAAACACATATACACACGCAAACACACACACACACACGCACACACACACACACACACACTCACTCAAACACACACACACGCACATGCGATTTTACTTTGCAGAGGTGCACTAGTTTCTGATGGCACACGCGATCTGCCATCAGCCAGAACACTCCAGGTATGACTTCGAGTTTGCTGCCGACCATGAACTGGACAAAAGCCAGCAAAAGCACAAATTGAGCTTGACACTGTAAATTTAGACCCTCCTTGACTCCAACTCAACTGGCCTTGCTGCTGACTTTTATGAGGAAAGAAATAAGTGGAGAAAGAGTGGTTTGCATGTTACAAATAAACAAGCAATGAGGACCCTCAACGTACTTTCTCTAATCCGTCCATGGAACTACATATGGCTGCAACAGCTGGGCATTCTCTGCACTTCTGCCCACAGCGCTCACTGTGTTATCGCTTGCTTCATGAAGCTGAACAGCGACAGCTTAATTTGGCTGGCCTGGATGATGTGCCAAACTGGCGAGATTGCTAGTAGGCATAGATTCCCTTGTGCATGCTGAATTGTTTCATACAAGTTAACTACTGCATGTTCACTTGCGCTGCATCACACCTTAAAAAGGTTCTGTGCCTTAAGGCACACTCAGTGACTGCATCATACTCTGTACGTGTTCTTCACGCATACATACAGGCGTGGGGCAAGAACGTGAAATGGCTCCGCGTTGTGAATGAAAGGCACCTCAAGTACGTCAAGGTACGTGCATGCGGCAAATCCGTTTGAGCAACATACTCCGCTAGAAGTGGGAGAGCCAGCGAAGTTCAAAGTGCCCGATCTTTTTCATGCCCCTTCTGATCCCCATTGATTTCTCCTCTTCCTGTGGTGGAGGAGTGTTACGGTACATGGTGCAAAAAAGGCTCCTCCTCCTTAAAAAAGTAGGCCTCTGCCGTACTTTTTTTTCTTTCATGCTAGAAACCTTTCGGGGTTGTGCCACCTTTTTCTGCACCTTTTACGTTAAGAGTCTTGCGACTGCATCTGAGCACAAGCGTTTCCAGGGGAAATTCATATATATGTATGTTTGTTTGGGATGCATGCATGCACTTGCGCCTCTGCCTATCCGGAATCGAGCAATTGCTTCTGTACACAGCCCCACAACAGTGCATCAAAACATGCACTCCCTTGTGAGGAGGCGCAGGCAATCTTCCTTTTAGTAAAAAAAGACACACAGTCAGTGAAAGACAACTCCTCGCATTAACCAACCTGGAAAAGTAGCCACTTTGCCACTGAGTCTACTGTCAGACTCCTTGACCGCAAGAAAATGTGGAGTTACAAACGCTAAGACAGCACGCACTGTAGGTGCCTCTGTCTCTCTCCTTCTGGCACTTCAAAGCACAAGTAGGCTTTTTTAAGGTGGACGCAGGTTTGTTGGCTCTGGCATTTTGGTCGGAAGGCATTTCCGTTGGTTGACCGAGGCGGCTGCTGTCAACTTATTCAAGTGCTGTGTGGTCTTCCTTCCTTTCGGCCAATATCCTTTCTTTTATGTGTTACAATCTTATTTCAAGCTGCTGAAAAAACAGGTGGAAAACCCTTGAGGACTACTCACAGAACAACACACACATGCACACATACACACATACACACATGCGCACATGCACAGTCACACGTACACGCTTTTGATGCAACACTTATCACAGTTGCATTGACACTTACTTTCCTACAAATGCACAATTGCCACACTCATGCATTGCGCATTCATCTGTACGCTCACTCTCCTACCAAGCGCACACACATACATGCGGGTACATACCGGCAACGTGTCAAATCTGTTTTTGTGAAACACACACACACACACACACACACACACACACACACACACACACACACACACACACACACACACGCACGCACACACACACGCAGACACAAATCCAGGACACCTCAGACAACTCAGACGCGTATGACGAGGGAACAGAGGAGGATGTTGGCATGTTCACGGATTTCTCAGAGGAGGATTCAGAAGAAGCAGGGTGGCAACATGGACAAGTACGCACGTGCACACACACACACACACACACACACACACACACATGCACATACACACGCACGCACACACTCACTCAGTTACACACGCACACACACACACACACGTAAATATGCACACACACACACACGTACACATGCACACACACACTCACTCAATTACACACACTCACACATACATATGCACATACACGTACACATAAATACACACACACACACACACATACACATACACATAAATATGCACACACACACACATACACACACACATGTACACATAATATGCACACACACGTACACATGCACACACACATAATTACAGTCACACCTACACGCACAGGGAAAAAAAGGTTCTAACGCAGCACCTCTGAACCAGTCCTCAGCATCTGCCACCGTGCGGTTGCCAAAGCTCCCTAGCTTGTGCGCGTCACTACCCCAACTGCACACCCTCCAGCTTTGGGACGTATTAGTGTCCGCGTCTGACCTTACAGTGCTGGCGGGGTGCTGCCCATCTGTTACAAAACTAGAATACCTGGTAGGTTTGCAGCGCCGGCAAGTTGGTGCTGCCCATCTGTTGCAAAATAAAATACTTGGTAAGTCTGCAGCAGCGTAATTGTATACAGACATACATACACAAGCTTATACACATACCTACATACACGCACACGCATACACATACACACACAAAACGCACACACACGCACACACACACACACATACACACACAAGCAGGCGCCCACACGCTCAGTTTCTCTGCTGCCTGTAATCGATCCTTGGCAGACATGCCCTGTAAAATGGGACGGCTCCTTGTGGGACCCGCTGTCTACGTTCCCCTCCCTCATCAGCCTCACACTGAAGGGCTGGAAGTTCACGGTGGGTGTGTGTTTTGTACCATATTACTTGATAGGAAGCATGTGAATGTTGGGTGTATGTAGTTGTGTGCGTTTTTATTTCGTCTCTTATGCACCTTACTTTATAGTAGGTACTGCAGTTATGGTGTAGGGCACATGTATGTGTGTATGTATATACCACGGTTTATGTCCACGGTATATAATTGTCCAGGCTCGTCTACCTCTCCTTCTTCCAGCAGCCTTGCACTGAAAGACTGCTTACCATGCAGGACTGCAGGGCTCTGAGGGGCCTCAAATGGGCCAGAGTGTTGGTTCTTACTAAAACGTGTTTACTTAACAGCAAAGTTTGAAGGTCACTGTTGTTTCATGTCTGCATTCATCACTCCTGCATTCATCACTCCCGCATTCAATATCCCTGCATTCATCATCCCTGTATTTATCATCCCTGCATTCATCATTCCTGCATTCATCATTCCTGCATTCATCATCCCTGCATTCATCATTCCTGCATTCATCAAACCTGCATTCATCATCCCTGCATTCATCATCCCTGCATTCATCATTCCTGCATTCATCATCCCTGCATTCATCATCCCTGCATTCATCATCCCTGCATTCATCACTCCTGCAATTCATCAATCCTGCATTCATCATCCCTACAGTCATCATCCTTGCATTCATCATCC
>Ga0307947_1000557_pt1:0-10000 | contig 26624 bp, 43 predicted proteins | sample OrgLakmetagen232_FD_201840 | JGI IMG/M metagenome (GOLD analysis project Ga0307947, IMG submission 201840) | Saline water microbial communities from Organic Lake, Antarctica - #232 | ecosystem: Environmental > Aquatic > Non-marine Saline and Alkaline > Saline | place: Antarctica: Organic...
ACACACACACACACACACGCACTCACGCACGCACGCACGCACACACACACACACGCACACACACACACACACACACATACGCACACACATGCGCATACAAACACACACACTTACACACACACACACACACACACACACACACACACGCACGCACACGCACACTCATACACACACGCACGTACACACACATACGCACACATACACAAAACACACGCACACAATGCACACACATGTATAAAAGTATGTACACACGCGCACGCGCACACACACAAACACACATACACACATACACATACAAACACACACACACACACAAACGCAACACACATACACACACACAAACACACACACACACGCAACACAAACACAAACACACACACGCACACACACACACACACATACAAACACACACACACAAACACACACACACACACACACACACACACACACACACACGCGCACTGAATCATGCACATTTGCGAATGAGCATTCATGCAAGTGCATGTGGTCACTTGATGTGTCGGCAAGGTAAAGACAACTAACCAGTTAAAACCCTGCAATGATACGCATCAAACTGCCACTTTAGATGGCAGCATGGTCGCAGATCTATGAGGCAAGGAAGGGGGGTGCAGTAGAAATTTCCATACAAAGATAACCTGAGGAGGTTTAATTCTAGCGAACGTGTAACGAACTAGATCTGCCACTAATGCAAGGAGCGATGCATTTTCCCTGACAGATATCTTGTCATTCCATGTTTTATGTAGCCAAGAGGAGATGTTGGGAATGTTAGGGGGGGCGGATTAGGCCATGTGGATTCAGCCATCTGCAGTGGAATCCATCTTTGGCCAAATCAACTATTTGGTCGATTTTCTTTGACTGTGAAATGGCTGGATTGCAGTGGTGTTTTTCCAAATGCAAAATTGACATAGATTGGCAGAACCCATGGCCATTCCGCCATTGCAGAGCACAAACACATCATGCTGTCTGTGCGATGAGTCTGAAGTCTAACAGATCTGTGTGGACAGGTGCAGTAGCGGGGGGCAGCAGGGGGCAGGACTAAAAGCTTATCTGATTGGCTTCCACCATAAAGGTATTAAAATGGTACTTGGAGGTAAGAAAGGTTTAAACAAATGCCATGTTAGTGTTGATCAGCCATTGATCACTGATCTGAGATTGATCTTGGCAAGGCTGAGGGCAAAGAGTACCACCCCTTTAATAACCATTCCATCACAAAAAAGGAGAATAAAAACACGCATACCCGATTTCAACAACATCAAAAGCTCGTGTCACGGTTTTGCGGAAAGATAAAGACTTCACTGTGTCAAATAGAATAATTCATTAAGCCTTTGGGTGACGCCCTCCTGCTTACTGCCTTGGCTGGCCACCATCCTCTTGGCCTAACGAGAAGGCACTATATTACTTGCAGGTCTGGAAGAGGGAGGGAGCACTGGGTAGAACCCTCATCATGCAAGCACGTACAGTTGGAACAATAATAATCTGCACTTGCAGCTTGCAGGGAGTAAGCTGAGGGAAAGGGGAATTCATCAGCACCGTAGAACCCTCAGGCACAACGCTTAAACACACGTGCACATTTAACACCCGCAGGCTTGGTGAATCGGCCATTTCATACCCGATCACCTTGCCGAATTCACTGTGACTCCACCTCCACAAACTTTCCGACAGACGTTTGACCAAACTCATGCAATGTACACCTGAGCGAATGTACATTAAATAAGTACTGTGTGCTAACTTTCCGACTCAACTTCTGCCTCGCTTATGAGAACATCGCAAACCCCTCCACACCATCGTACCATGAGCATCAGGCAGCATTGAGCGGAGAAAAACAAATCCACCGCATATCCTTGGGGTAGAAGGTCTGCATGCCACGAGGTGGCCCTGTCTAACGTATCGGGACAACTACTAAGCTTTCATTCCATCAAGCCCGCATAAAAAGTATACTCTTTGTACAGACCTACCATATGCTACTTAAGCAAATTTGTCACTTCTATAACCAATGCTTATTCAACTCATTTCGTCAAGTCCTCTGGCTTGAATGCGAAGCAAAGTGTCATTATCAGCTATCAGCATTTGATCAGCATAAGATCAGTGCAACCACATAAAAAGCCCACCATGTCACGCCCAATTGGTGGCAGTGACAAATCGTGTAATTTAATTAGTTGGTTTTTCATTTGAGGTTGTTTTGACTAGTCTCGTTCAATGAGCTGGAGGAGCCGATTATCGAAGAAATTAGTTTGTGTGCCAAGTCTTGTACCTTGCCGTGACAGTGATTTGCTGTGACAAGGTAGTGTTTACACTACGGCGTTATATGTGTTCCTTTTTTTCTTTATTCTCCAGGTCTGCTCTTGTCCTCTCTTGTCCTTTTATCTCTGCATCTGTTGGATGGTGCAGGACACAAAACATTACCCCCTCCTTATCCATGCCGATATTGTTGCCTTTTTTTGTCTTTTCTTGGTAAAATCTACCAAATTACGAAAAAGCGAGTCATTTTTTAAAGAGGCTTGATCTTCCTTCAAAACAAGGAGGATCGTCTGCCGGCTGTTTATTTTTCAAGGTAGATCATCAGATCATGTCATTGTTTGACCCATGCATCACAAATTTTTAACAAACGATGCACACAAGCATGAGCAGAGAGCGCACAGGCACGGAGACAGAGAACTGATAGATGCGTGAAGGATTTAGCTATGGAACACCACTCCAGAGTTTATGCCCACAGGAAATTATCTTTGACAGTGGACACACACACATATGAGGTAATGTGTTTTATTTCCAGGTCTGATAATCGCTTGCCTCCTCTCTATTGTGACGGCACACGATTATCCTACACCGACACAATCAGATACTTAAGCATGGAGTGTGACAAAAATATCAATATGACCACTGTGGCTGATGCAGCACTGAGACCCTTCACGGCTGGCACTTTCAGAGTAAAAAAGTTTGTTCGAGATAATGTCCTTACCAACAGGTTGCATGCTCACATTTGGCTCCTCAAAACCTATGCATTTCCTGCTAGCATGTACGTAAGCCAGATCTGGTCAACTCCTATTTTTAAACAGGGCAAAGAGATGGACAACCCAGTTCAGAAGTGGCTGTTGACAGTGTTAAATTGTGCATCGCACCGTTATGCGAGAGTGTGGCCTTGAGCCCCTAGAGTTCAACTGGTTTCGTGCCACAATGCGTGTTTACAATTCTTTGACCCAATGCAACAGCACTACTGCCAAACAGGTTTTACATGCTGACATGCAACTGAGCTCCAGGTATGATGACTGCTGGTATTCCCATATTGTTTCAGCCATGACTGGTCTGGTACTGACATGCAGTTGAGCTCCTTGTCTCTTGAATGCTGGTCCTCCCACATTCTTTCAGCCATGGAAGGCTAGACACAATCTTACATGTTTAAACAAAATTTGTTGAACTGTGAGCCTATTGATCTCAGTCGGTTTGTCGTGGACCTCAGGGACAGACATCTAGGGTTTTGGACACCTTTCTCTGATAGCCACTCTGGAGAGCGCAACAGCAAAACGCTTACTTATCACCAGTGGTGCGCACTGCCTGCACAAATAGCTCTATCTGGTTACCCATCCTCCCTATAGGCTTCCCAGGTACATGCTTCTTGACCTTCCTCGAGATGTCATCCGCACTGTGGCTCGTTTCAGACTTCGCGTCCACACCCTTCGCGTTGAAACCGCAACTTGGAATTCCGCCTCCTCCCCTACTTGCGACTTATGTGAGGCTGAAATGTCCAAGATGAAAAACATGTTCTCTTTCACTGCACGCAACTTCAGATGGTTTCTCTCTGCAGGAAGTTCACGTTCTTATTTTCACAGACATGACAGGAAGGCTTTTTACACCAGGAAAACAAACTATTTTTTTCATTCATTAACTTATTTTACTTTATGAACAGGCGAGCAGTCATACTTCTTGACTGAGGCATTTTTCCTTGTAATCTGGTAATATTGACTGGTCTGATACAAGAGTACATGTTCAAAGATAAGCGGAACTGTGAACCCATTGACCTCAATCGTTTTGTTGTGGACCTCAGAGAGAGACACTATGGAGTTTTGGACCCTGATGGCTGCCCAAGAGAGCACAACAGCAAGATTCTCACTTATAATAGATGGTGTGCACGACACCCAAAAAAAGCCCTGGCTACTCGTTCTCCCTACAGCCTTCTTAAGTACATGTTCCTAGACCTCCCACAATATGTCTTGCAGTGTTGCCCGTTTCAGACTGCGTGTCCACACCCTTCGCTTTGAGACCGCAATATGGAACCCCAGCTCCTCCCCTACCTGTGATTTGTGTGAAGCTGATGATGATGTCCAGGATGAACCGCATGCTATTTTCCACTGCACACACCCCCATACAGTAGTGTCTCTTCGCAGGAGATATGACAGAGGGGGTTATCTGGGCAAAAACCAAAACATGCTCCTTTTTGCATGCAAGTGCAACTACTCATCACACGTCACATCATCAAATTGGACCCAACCTAGCTTCACACTGATGCTGACTTTATAAGCATCCCACAATGCAGCCATTGAGCTGCTTCTAAACCATACAAAGTGGCTGCCCCACACCCCCCCTCAGCAGCAGCCCCAACAAGACCAACAACACCAACACGGCGCAATACAGTCATCGCCAGGTTCACTCAGCCTCAGCTCCTCCACCTTTACATTGCGTGCAAGAACAAATTTCCTCATGCAGCCAAGCCAAACAGCTAGAATGAAAGCCTGGCAGCAATGCACAAAGTCAGCAATTACCCTAGCTGCCCCCACCCAGCCGCAAGAAGAAACGCGCCCCACAGCACTGACTATCACGAAGGCGCTCCGAGCACGAGTACGCCAAGTATGGAGGCTCCCATGGGAGAATAACTGGAAGAAAGTTTGATGGCGCCTAGTCCAGCATGGTGTGGTGGGAGCAGGTGGCCACGGATGGATGAAGCGGGGGACAGCTTGCCCGTGTGGCTGGCAACACTCAGCCGCATCTCCACATGCTGCACAAGCGCTACAACTACGGGAGCACGTCTTTTGGACTTGCACAGGAGCTTCAGCCATCAGGCGAGCCATACAACACAACCTCCCAGTTTCCGTGCAGCTGCTACCACAGCATGTATGCGTGGCTGCTAGAGCAGCCATGCAAAACAGTGAGGAAGGAATTGTGGTATGCTGTGTGCCTAGCTGCCCTGACTGCCATGTTAAGAGCTAGGGATGTGATGTTTAACACGCTAGCCAGGACAGGCTTAGAGCCCGCACTAGTAGAAACTAGGGCAGTTGATCTTCTCCTCGCAGCCTTGAGCTTAAAAGACTTTGCAGCCTGCCAAGGTAGTGTCTCCAGTTTCTCTGACCTAGGCCAGGTTCACCCCTTTGTGTATGCTAGGCCAAACGGCTCCTTGGCTGTTTCACTGCAGCTCCCTCCCTAGCGTGTCTACCGCCTTGATCTAGGTATAGGTTGGCCTGCTTCCCCTTGCTCACGGCTCTTAGTAGAACAACCCGACACTTTTTATCTAAACCTTTAGCTCACTGTACTCCTTTCGTGTCTCCCTAGTATGGGCTCGTAATGCTGAGAGTGACGTGGTGGTGCAGCTGCGTTTTCTGTAGGGGAACTCTCTCTTCTCTTTGGGTTGTGTTGGAGTTTGGTTATGGCGCACCAATCATGGCAATGGCTTAGCTGCTTTTATCCTGGCTAACTCTTAGCTTCCCTAGTTTTTCATGTTGAGTGCCTCGCGGTGGATGGTGTAGCTAGATTGGCCCGTTGCCTTTTTGCTCTTTACTAGCCCCGTCTTCCTAAACCTTGTTCTTTCTACGTGGGCACCAAAGTACGCAGGCTTTCCTTCCTTCTTTCTTTCCCATGCTTGACCTTCTCGTACACGTTTCGCCCTTCTTCTCATCACCCTGGTTGTCCCCCCTACTTTCTGTTATCGCTTCCAGCCTGCCTCTCTTGCGTCCTTTTTATTTATCAACTTTCAGCTTTGTCTCAACCTTGTAGTAGGGAGTTGATGATGATGGCGTATTACATATGTCCAGGGAAATAATAATAAGCTCCAGGTCTCCCGAATGCTGTAAGGGACCTTTCTCCACTTGTGTGGCTGGTGGGTTTGCGGGGAGTAGGCTTAGGAGTAGGGGGAAGTGGTCAGAGAGGGGGGGGCTATAGGTGTGTGGTTTGCACTGCATGATGAAGGGCTGCAGCGCTTTGTGGGTGTGGAAGCGGTCAATGCGGGATGCCTGCTTCCCCCTGTGGAAGGTGTAGCCTTTTGTGCGAGGATGGATTATACGAAACGTGTCTGTGAGGTGGTGCTTTGTACAGACTGCGTCCCACTGCTGCGCTGTGAGGGCTTCTGTGCTATTGCCAGTGTGGGTGAGGGGGCTGGCATGGGCAAGTGCGGCAAGGAAGGCAGCAGCTGCCTGCTCATTTGGAGAGGTGGGTTGAGAGGGCTCGGTAGGGTGTCGGGGGGAGGGGGGGGGGCTTTTGTTGGGCAAGGCGCGCCTATCAAGTGCGCTATCAAGCACAAAATTGAAGTCCCCACCAAGCACGAAAAGTGCCTTGCCTTGCTTGGCCAGCCACTGTGCAAGGTGCTGCGAAATGAAGTCGCACTATGGCTGGGGGCGGCTAGCGCCTGAGGGGAGATAGGCACACCCAAGAGCTAGGGCATGGCCCCCCCATTTGCACCTAAGGCCAATGAACCTGCCCGCTTTGTCTCGCTGTATGGAGGTTTTGGTGATGTTGAGTAGCCCTGACTCCACTAGGCGCTGGCTTACCAGGATAGCTAGCAGGGGAGTTTGCTATCTCCCCTGGACCTATGTAATACGCCATCATATAAGCTACCCGAGCATGTGCTCAGATTAAGACAAGTCGCCCTGCGTACAGAATGACAGGACTAAAGCACACGTCATGCATCTGTACCCTAGATGGGTGCTTTTCAGGGGGAATGGCACATTTATTTGCACATCTCGCCAACCACTTAGTATTTTTGCTCCCATTTCTCTTGCAATGGTCTTTATTCATTATAAGGACTTCAAAGCACTAAACATCACTCAGTTTGGTGCGCTTGCTGGCTGGTCAGATACAGCATATGGCTGCTCAAAAAGTAAGGTTCACGCCGCGGCTGCTGAGGCAGATGGCCCAAACTTGCCCTTTCAAGCTCAGCTGCACTGAAATCTACATAGCAGAGCTGAGCTTGAAACGCGCAAGTTAGGGCCACCTGCTTTAGGAGCATCCAAAAAGTATACCCATTTTGGGCCTCAGATAACCCCCTCCAGAGATATGAGTCCTTATTCTCGGTCTGAGAGCAAGAGCACAGGATGTTTTTACTTTTTTGCACCAGAACAACAACAAACTCTATTGTTTTGCTTCTGCATGAACTGACTGTTTTTTATAAGCAGGCTAGCAGTCGCACGCTTTGACTGAAGGCCTTTTCTTGTAAACCTTGTAAACCTTGAACATTACTCCTCCGATGGATTGTTTTTGGAGGCCTTCCTTGGTCCAAAGGCGGTTGTCAATAAGACTGGCACATCCAGCTACAAGACAGAACAAGAAACGCTCAAGAATTTGCTTTTGATCTCCTTCACCAGCAGGACACTCGCATTTTTCCTTTTGTAACCGTTATATCGTGTGACATCTTGGATTTCTTTGACTGTGGACGAGACCAGCAGCCGATCAGCCACACAACCTGCCTGAGGATTAACCCTTATCAGACCATTGTAGCAATTAATAAAGTTGACCATCACATGATGTTTCAGAAATATACACGCATACAAGAAGGAAACTAGAGAAGGAAGTATACTCCAATATACTCCAAAATGAACCTGCTTAAAATAAAAACGTTTCAATATCCGATGGCGCTCCATTTCACACCCCCCTGCCTGGCCTCCCAACTTTACTGATCGGCTTTGCACGTTAAAGGCATGTCTTGTCAAAGCCAGCAGACAAAAAGCAACGGGGCCAGCTCTCTCTCTCTCTCTTTCTCTCTCTCTCTCTTCTCTGCCTCCTAGGTCAGCCAGCTAGACACCTTCCGCCACACCTACACTCAGTTAGTAAAGCAACACGCATTGTTTACCGTAGCAGGGAGTGTGAGTCCTGTCCAGGGTCTAAGCTGAAGCACATAGGTTTGCATCAGGCTGTGCAATTGTAACAAGCATGCAATCGGACAGCCTATTCTTAACAAAACATTGGGAACAGGCACACGAATATATACAAGCCACGCAACTGCAAATACAATTGCAACTGTTTACATGTTCTTTACAAAGGTTTCCTCCACATCAAAGGCGAGTTTGGATTCCCCTCTTTTCTTCTGGAATCCCTGCTCAACATTCCAATCCACGAAACCGCATATCACACCACATGTCACGTACCACGCCACACACCACATGTCACGTACCACAAAACCACAAAGCACACCACATGTCACGTACCACGCAACAGACATGTCACGTACCACAAAACCACAAAATACACCACATGTCACGTACCACGCCACACACCACATGTCACGTATTACGCAACAGACAGGCCACACATGTGAGTGCTTGTGTGTGCACGTGTGTGTATGCGTGTATGTGTGTGTATGTGAGTGTGTGTGTGATCCCTGTGACACTCTTGTGTGCACAGGACCCTGTTCCCTGCTTACGTGTAGTTTTTCTTTTCTATTTTAGCTTCTTGACACGTACACACAATCCCAATGCATGATAGAACAACGGCAGCCGAGCACAAGCACACACAGGACACAACATGGCCGGACAACACTGAACACAGCAACATGTGGACACGCACACAACACACGCATGGGCTTATGCATGCACCTTCGACATCAAAAAATTGAAACAAGGCAGCCAGATGCAGCAAGAAGACACACACAAACCAACACTCGTGTCAATACTTTTTACACCTTCCTGCCTCAACATATCTAAAACTAAGATCAAGGCAGCAAGATGCAGCACGGGCAAGTGCTCAGATCAGAGAACTCAGATCAAGGCAGCAAGATGCAGCACGAGCAAGTGCTCAGATCAGAGTACTCAGATCAGGGCAGCAAGATGCAGCACGAGCAAGTGCTCAGATCTGAGTGCTCAGATCAGAGAACTCAGATCAAGGCAGCAAAATGCAGCACGAGCAAGTGCTCAGATCCGAGAACTCAGATCAAGGCAGCAAGATGCAGCACGAGCAAGTGCTCAGATCAGAGAACTCAAATCAGAGAACTCAGATCAAGGCAGCAAGATGCAGCACGAGCAAGTGCTCAGATCAGAGTACTCAGATCAGGGCAGCAAGATGCAGCACGAGCAAGTACATGACAAACACCATACGCAGCCCAGGACGCTTATACAACAACAGCCCTGCCTTGTCTAAGCCTTGAAGAGCAGCCGCGAATGGCACATAGACGGTGGACGCCCTGTGCCCCCCTCGACCACGTAGAAGGCCGGCCATGGGGTGCGTGTGTGTGTGTGTGTGTGTGTGTGTGTGTGTGTGTGTGTGTGTGTGTGTGTGTGTGTGTGTGTGTGTGTGTGCGTGTATGTGCCATTTGAGTGTGCCCGCTTAACAGCAAGTGAACGTTCTAGTATCAGAGGCTTGGTAAGGCGTGAGCTCACTCACAAGAAAAAATTACACAGGCAGTGAAAACCACTCCCCACATCGATGTGACTCACGAGACCAAGAGAAAACAGAAAACGCTAACATTATGAGAGTTGAAGGCGTTCAGTCCCTGATTTCCTGGGGCAGTGCGCCTTAACACATACGGGAACCAAAACTCGTTGCACTGCAACCTATTTCAAATTTTTATTGAAAGGGTGTTATCTATAATCAAAAGGAACACCCCACGAGATACAAAGATTTCGATGAGCCCAAAGAATGAGAATACCACCTGAGGTGCAGCAACCACCACAGAGTCAAGCAGACTGGCTCGACCAAAGAACAGAGTCACACAAAGGAAGCAGAAACACACGTCATGTCCCCCCCTCACCCTTGACACACACGCATACACACACATGCCCACTCACCA
>Ga0307947_1000557_pt1:15000-26624 | contig 26624 bp, 43 predicted proteins | sample OrgLakmetagen232_FD_201840 | JGI IMG/M metagenome (GOLD analysis project Ga0307947, IMG submission 201840) | Saline water microbial communities from Organic Lake, Antarctica - #232 | ecosystem: Environmental > Aquatic > Non-marine Saline and Alkaline > Saline | place: Antarctica...
ATACTGACACATCAAGTGTTGTGCTGCCCATACATTTAGCACACACACACACACACATGCACAACTTCCGAGTCTGTGCACCTCTTGCTGCGCTGCAGCGATACTGACACATCAAGTGTTGTGCTGCCCATACATTTAGCACACACACACACACACGTACACACACACGTACACACACGTACACACACACTTACGAGTCTGTGCACCTCTTGCTGTGCTGCTGTGGCTCCCACTGTGGCATCATGAGCAGCGTGCTGTGCAGCGTACATTTAGCACACACACACACGTACACACACACACACGTACACACACACACTTACGAGTCTGTGCACCTCTTGCTGTGCTGCTGTGGCTCCCACTGTGGCATCATGCGCAGCGTGCTGTGCAGCGTACAGCTCTGACTGGAGTTGGGTGCCCCAATGCTGCGTGCTCTGCAACTCCGCCTGTGTGTGTGTGCATGCATGCGTGTGTGTGTGTGTGTGTGTGTGTGTGTTTGTGTGTGTGTGTGTGTTTGTGTGTGTGTGTGTGTATGTGTGTGTGTGTGAAGGTGTGCATGCATTCCTACCCTAATCCTCTATCAACAAAAAGCACTTTGTGCTTACGCTGTTCCTCTCCAAGCAGAGAATGAAATGCCATGGATCACAATGTAAAATGTGTAGGCCATAATTTAGAGCACTTTGTGCTTACACTGTTGCTCTCCAAACAGAGGAAGCAATGCCATGGATCACAATCTAAATTGTGTAGGCCACAGTTTAGAGCACTTTGTGCTTATGCTGTTCCTCTCCAAGCAGAGAATGCAATGCCATGGATCACAATGTAAAATATTTAGGCCACAGTTTATAGCACTTTGTGCTTATGCTGTTCCTCTCCAAACAGAGAATGCAATGCCATGGATTACAATCTAAAATGTTTAGGCCACAGTTTAGAGCACTTTGTGCTTATGCTGTTGCTCTCCAAATAGAGAATGCAAGAGGAGGCAAGGCCATGGGTTATAGCTAGGGTTGGCCAAAACCGTACATACACCGTATTTGACCAAATACTCGATAAATCCCTGCCCAAATTGCCGTATACACACTGTATGAATATAGTCCTGGCCAACCTTACATATGTGACCGTATATTCGATAATTTCCCTGCCAAAATACCGTATGCCCACCCCGGATAATTTTGGTCAACTCAAATTATAGCAATTTGTGCTTTTAACGCTGTTCTGCTCTGACCAGAAAGTGCAAGAGAGAAAGTAACACCCCATCATGGATAGCCCTACTTAGAAACACCTCACAACACAACAGCATGCATACCTAGGGTTGGCCAGAACCATACATTTATAGGTATATACGGTGTATGTACGGTAATTTTGGCAGGGAAATCACCATACATACGGTCGTATACGTTGTGGCAGTGTCTGGCCAACCCTATGCATTCCACTACAATACCCACAAAACATCCTCTGCTGCCACTGCCATCCTCTGCTGCCACTGCCATCCACTGCCATCCTCTGCTGCCAATGCCATCCACTGCCATCCTCTGCTGCCACTGCCATCCACTGCCAGCCACTGCCATCCTCTGCTGCCACTGCCATCCACTGCCATCCACTGCTGCCAATCCCATCCTCTGCTGCCAATGCCATCCACTGCCATCCTCTGCTGCCACTGTCACTGCCACACGCAGTCGCTTGCAGACTCACAGGAACCAACAACATGAGTTTCATTCTTCTCTAACCCTGTCATGCCGGTACTCATGCGCACATGAGTGCGCATTCATTGACAATGACAGTTCATTCTTCCCTAACCATGACCTACCGGTATTCATGCGCACATGAGTGCGCATTCATTGACAAAGAAGGACGCACCTGCAGCCAAACCTTAGCTTATGGTTTTTCATGCACACATGAGTGCGATTACATTAACAATGAAGGAAGCACCCCACTGCTGCACATCCCCTCCTTGGGCCTGACCCTGCTGCCCAATTTATACACACACACATACACACACACACACAAATGCACACACACGCATATACACACATACACACATAGACACAATTATTTTGACATGCTACACAAGTACCTGCAATTGCGCCCCCCACTGCTGTACGGCAAGCAACTCCCCTCCTTGGGCTTGACCTTGCTGCCCCACTGCCTGCTGCTGCTGCTGCTGCTGCTGCTGCTGCTGCTGCTGCTGCATCAATGCAGCCTGTGCTTCTTCTAGCTGCTCACGAAGTGTGGCCACCAGTGCTTCTTCGCTGTGCCCTGTGGGATGATGATGCTGCTGCTGCTGCTGCTGCTGCTGCGCCAGAGCTGCCTTTGTCTCTTCCAGCTCTTGCAGGATCTGTTGAAGCTGTGTGTGTGCGTGTGTGTGTGTGTGTGCGTGTGCGTGTGTGTGTACGTGCGAGTGTGTGTGTGTACGTGTGAGTGTGTGTGTGTGTACGTGCGAGTGTGCGTGTGTGTGTGTGTGTGTACGTGCGAGAGAGTGTGTGTGTGTATATGTGTGTGCGTGTGAGCATGCGTGTGTGTGCATATATGTATTCATGTTTTTGCAAATCTGTGTAAGTATGTGTGTGTGTGTGCGAGTGTGTGTGCGTGTGCATGCGTGCGTACATGTGTGTGTGTATACACATCCGTCCAGTGCTCCCTGTAAGTTCTACTGTGCATGGGTCTGTGAGTGTGCTGACGGTGCTGATACAGATGCATTTGGGTGTGGTATGAACTTCCATCATGCAGCCCTTGTAATCACGAACATGGGCCATTTTCTGATCAAAGAAAAGAGGGTGTGTTCGTGAAAGTGGAAAGGAAAGGGTGTGTTATCGTGAAAGGGGAAAGGAAAGGGTGTGTGTTTGTGATAGGGGAAAGGAAAGGGTGGCTATCAAGAAAGAGGAATAGAAAGGGTTTGGTCGTGAAAGGGGAAAGGATTTACCATGCAGGTGTGATGAATGATGCCTATGGTGCTTGTCTGGTGTGGGTGTTTGGTGTAAGTAAGAGAGGAGAACGGTGCAAGGGGGGGGAGATGCGTTATGCAAGCATGATGATTGTTTCCTGGTGTGGTTTTCTGGTCAAAGGGAGAAGAACAAGGGTGTGTGTTTGTGTGTGTGTTTGTGTGTGTGTGTGTGTGTGTGTGTGTGTGTGTGTGAGGGGATTGAAAGTGGCATGCAGGCATTGTGATGAACGTCTGCTGTTTGCTTGTCGCGTTAAGCACACACCCACAAACACGTGCACACCTGTCAACTCGCCCACTTACACAGAGGCAGAAGCACACATACACAACGCACATGCAAGCAGCACACGAGGCGCCGCCTCACACACACAAACACAAACACACACACACACACCACACACACACACACACACACACAGACCACCACACACACATACACACACACAGACACACCACACACATACACACACAGACACACACACATACATACACACACACAGACACACCACACAGACACCCCACACACAGACACACACACACACGCGCACACACACACACACACACACACACACACACACACACACACACACACACACCACGCCTTGTACCTGCTGCTGGTGCAGCTCCTGCGTTTTGCTTGTGTCTGTGTGCGCGTGAGTGTGGCTGCTCTCTGATGCTGGCATCCCTTTGTCATCAGCCCTCTGCCTTGCGCTGGAAAGCTCCGCCTCCAAGGTGCTGACCTGCACATATTATTTGGGGGAGAAAATGCGTGACAGTGAGTTGCGTACAAGGTGTGCTTTCCATTTGTGTGTGTGTGTGTGTGTGTGTGTGTGTGTGTGTGTGTGTGTGTGTGTGTGTGTGTTTGTGTGTGTGTGTGTGTGTGTGTGTGTGTGTGTGTGTGTGCGTGCGTGCGTGCGCATGTGCGCCAACTAGAGTGTCATGTTTAGGAGAGCAAATTCGTGACAGTGAGTTGCGCTACAAAGTGTGCTTTCCATTTGTGTGTGTGTGTGTGTGTGCGTGCGTGTGTGTGTGCATGTGTGTGTGCGTGTGTGCGTCTGTGTGTGTTTTTATGTGTGTGTGTGTTTGTATGTGTGTGTGTGTATTATTTATAGGAGCAAATGCGTGACAGTGAGTTGCGCTACAAAGTGTGCTTTCCATTTGTGTTTGTGTGCACGTGTGTGTGCGTGCGTGTGTGTGCATGTGTGCATGTGTATGTGCGTGTGTGCGTCTGTGTGTGTGTGTGTGTGTGTTTGTGTGTGTGTGTGTGTTTGTATGTGTGTGTGTGTGTATTATTTATAGGAGCAAATGCGTGACAGTGAGTTGCGCTACAAAGTGTGCTTTCTGCATTATTACCGGTATTCCGCTCATATTTAAGTACCGCACTGTTGCAAGCTGAAGGTGTAGACAAAACACAATTCACAGCAGGTGAGAACAAGCATAGAGCACATGAGCATACTGGTAGCCCCTTCCACCCCCCCCCACACACTCGTACACACAGCTACACACACCTGGGCCTGCAGTCCCTCACACTCATCTTCCAAGTACTGCAACGCCTGGCGACCCTCCTCCATCATAGCAGCAGACGCTTCTGCCTCTGTGTGCGCGCGTGTATGCGTGTATGTGTGCGCATACACATGTGTGTGTGTGTGTGAGTGTGTGTGCATGTGTTCGTGCGTGTGGAAACATGGACATTCTTACGTAATTTCAACATTTTCAGGGCTGGCCAGAACGTGCGTGCAGGGTTGGCCAGAACCACACAAAAAACAGCACCAAGCCATTCTAGTATTTTTTCGGCCCTATACTTTTAGCATTGCACGTGCATGGTACGCATGTACAATACCAAAGGTGGGCCAGAAGCGTATATACGCACCGTACATGATTGTATGCATGGTGATTTCCATGTTAAAATACGTATATACGTATAATTATATGGTTCTGGCCCACCCTAACATCACCGCATGCGCGTATTTCACAGTAACTTGTCGTTTTGTTTGGGCAGCCCCATTCATATGGACACACGCAGGGGTGTTCTTGCACTGACCTGCTGCACAGTCTCACACCCACACCCCAAACACACACAAACCTGCACGGAGGTACTTCACTTCTTCTTGCAGTCCTGTAGCATTGGCTGCACAGTTTCACACCCACACCCCATAAACACACATACACACACACATAAACACACACACACACCTGCACGGAGGCCCTCCACTTCTTCTTGCAGTCCTGTAGCATTGGCTGCACAGTTTCACACCCACACCCCATAAACACACACACACACCTGCACGGAGGCCCTCCACTTCTTCTTGCAGTCCTGTGGCATCGGCTGCACAGTTTCACACCCACACCCCATAAACACACACATAAACACACACACACCTGCACGGAGGTCCTCCACTTCTTCTTGCAGTCCTGTCGCATTGGCTGCGGCTGCAGCTTGCGCATTAATTGCGGTGTGCAGCTGGGATTGTAGGTCGGCAATGACTTGGCTGGATCCAGAAGCTGCAGTGGAACGCAAAGAGGATGATGAGTGTACACAGATCCAAGGGGATCTCTTGATGTCGTGACATCATGAAAGCGGCGTGTACATCTATTCATTAAATTTATTTATTTATTTTTCTTTTTGTTCAAGAGGGTATAGCTGTCAGCTAAAACCAGCAGCTGCAGCAAGCAAAGGAGCACAGACCTCACTGCCTCAGTATTGAACTGAAAGGCATGCACAGATAAAACAAATATGCTGCTGACCTTGCTCCTGCACACCCACCCGCACACACACACACACGCCCAACTTTCAGCTCACCACAAACCCTGTCACAAACAAACAAACAAACTAACCAACCGCCCACCTTGCTCCTGCACACCCAGCAACGCACTGTGCAGCCCGTCCGCACGTTGCCCTGCTTCACCCGCAGCCGCCTCCGCCGCCTCACACTTTTCTCGCTGCCGGTCACACTCTGCGCGCTGCTTTTCCAGATCTGCCTCCAAGGAAGCGCACGTGGCTTGTACCTGCGCATCATTGATACATGAGCAAGCAGAATGTTCTCGCAGAAGGGACGGTCTTGCATGTTTTTGAAGGGAATGAGCGGTGGCCAGCACGAACGCAACTTTAAAGGAAAGGGAATTATAGCTTACACCTGTACATCATTGATAGAAAAGAAAAGAAATCCTACGCAGGCAGCAAAACACTCCCTGCATCAATTAAGGAAAAGGTGACACACTGGCCTGAAGTGCCGTGAGTCTCCCCCACCAATACGATACATGAGCAAACAAAATTTTCATAAGACTACACCGCTGTGGTTTTAGGGTGTGTTGTTTTAGGGTGAGTGTTTTAGGGTGTGTGGTTTTAGGGTGTGTGGTTTTAGGGTGTGTGGTTTTAGGGTGTGTGGTTTTAGGGTGTGTGGTTTTAGGGTGAGTGGTTTTAGGGTGTGTGGTGGTCTGCATAAGCTTGGCTTCCAAGGAAAAAAGGCACACGGCTTGCACTAGTGCAACAATTTTGTGAATACGCGCATTAGTAGATCAGCAGGCATGGATCGCAGATAAATAGCGTTGGCCAGAACCGTATATGTACACCGTATATGACAGTACCTTTAATGATTTCCCTGCCAATAACACCATATATATATATATACCGTACATATATTATGGTTCTGACCAACCCTACAGATGAACGTCTCAGACAACCACTTCCATACACGTTTCTGAAAGCCACATCCTAAAGGTGCCAGATTTGTACAGTTGCTAAAAGTTGAGAGTGGCAGTCGGCACATAGCGTGCAATAAGGGGTTCAGGGGGGGGGGGCGTGGAAAGGTGCACAAAGCTGTGGTGCAAATAATGAAGGGGGGATACGAGAGATTATTAGGGTTGGCCAGAACTATATATATACGGAGTATATACGGTATTTTTGGCAGGGAAATCACCAACAATACGGTCATATACGGTGCATATATTCGGTCCTGGCCAGCCTTAGAGATTATTTATGTAAGGCATGGCCCCCTCAACCTACCCGCTCACATGAACTCACACAAACTCTCTCACACACACACACACACACACACACACACACACGAAAACCTCACACCTGCTGCAGCTGCGCCTCCAGGGTCTCCACGCTGCCTTGCAGCTCACCCACTTCAAGGGTCAGTGCTTCGCGCATTGCCTGATGAAAACACAGGCAGACATGAGTCAGTGGCGAGCCTGCAGGACCAGCAACTGTGCAGCATCCATGCGACAACACCTGCACCACCTTTGCGCATTGCCTGATGAAAACACAGGCAGACATGAGTCAGTGGCGCGCCTGCACGACCAGCAACTGTGCAGCATCCATGCGACAACACCTGCACCACCTTTGCGCATTGCCTGATGAAAACACAGGCAGACATGAGTCAATGGCGAGCCTGCAGGACCAGCAACTGTGCAGCATCCATGCAACAACACCTGCACCACCTTTGCGCATTGCCTGATGAAAACACAGGCAAACATGAGTCAGTGGCGAGCCTGCACGACCAGCAGCTGTGCAACAACACCTGCACCACCTGCACCACCTTTGCGCATTGTCTGATAAAAACACAGGCAGACATGAGTCAGTGGCGAGCCTGCAGGACCAGCAACTGTGCCGCATCCATGCAACAACACCTGCACCACCTTGGCGCATTGCCTGATGAAAACACAGGCAAACATGAGACAGTGGCCAGCCTGCACGACTAGCAACAGTGCAACAACACCTGCACCACCTTAGCATTAAGGGTCACTACTTGAGCATGCCGGAAGACGCTCGTATTTTGGGAACTACATAGAGTGGTACCGCTTCAGGAATTAATTACATATTGGAATTGCATACCCAAATTGCATGTTGGAATTGCATATTTAGTGTTCTACACAGAGAAGATTCGCTTTTGGAATTGCATGACGATGAGAAACGGAATTTAAATTGGCTTTCCCCCGACGTAGAAAGTAGATCCTACACCACCTCTTTTTGTTGTTACACATTATTAAGCAACAGCGTCCTTTCAAGGTGCCTACTTTTTCAAGGAGCCTATACAAACGTTCAATGAAATAAGTACAGCAAATGCCTAAGCTCAGATTACATGTGCACTAAGAAAACACACACACCTGCCCTGACACTAAGAGTCCCACAAGAAAAACGTCCACATCTTCTCATGCAAACAAACATACACACGTTCAAACGTTCACACACACACACACACATACACACACACATACACACACACACACACGCACGCACGCACGCACGCAAGCACGCACACACGCACGCACGCACGCAAACACACATGCGCGTAACACCATACACAAAAAGTGTATTCTTTCAGTCCTGATTAGAAAGGCCCATACACGTACCTGTGTGTCTTCCATCTTAGAGTTGAGCACCTCCCTTTCTTCAGCTGCCGCCCTTGCTGCAGCGTCCTACACGTGGGTGAGAAATATCCATTCATTTATATGAGACATGATGCTTTAAACAGTTGTCTTAATGCAATGCGAGACATACACATGGGTGAGACATATCCATACATTAAAATGAGACATGATGCTTTCTTTAAACAAACGTCTTAATGTAATGCGTGACATACACATGGGTAAGACATATTAATTCATTTCTTTAAAACATGACGCCGTAAACAGTCATCTTGATGCAATGCGAGACTTACAGACCATAACCAAATCTAGATGATGCCACAATCAACTAGTGAGCTGACGCTCAGACTTCAAGTCTAATCATTAATCATCTTGCTTAAACCATGACGCTTCAAACTTTTAATACTGCGAAAGCTCACTCACCATCAGCTGCCACCATCATTGCGCTCCTCGATATCGACAGTTTCATGCAGTACACAAAACATAACGAACAAATTGTGAAATAGACTCAGCTCGGTTGATTACCCATCCTTTCGGAAGCTGCTGCCTTGACCACGCTTTTTACTGCCGCCTCACGTTCAATGCAGTGCACAAAGCAGAATAAACAACTTAAAAGACATGGCATGCCTCAAGTAAGTTGGCCACCCACCCTCTCGTCAGCTGCTGCCTTGACTGCGCTCTTTACTGCCACCTCATATTCAATGCAGTGCACAAAGCAGACTTAAGACTTAAGACACGTCATGACTCAAGCATCTCGGCCACCCACCCTCTCGTCAGCTGCTGCCTTGACCGCGCTCTTTACTGCCGCCTCACGATCGGCTGCTGCAGCCTTTTGGACGGACTGCACTGCAGCGTCTTTGTCCGCGCGTGCAAAAGCAAGCTCGCGCTGATGCTGCTGCTGTTGCTGGTGCAGAGTACCCGTACCTCCCTGTGTGTGTGTGTGTGTGTGTGTGTGTGTGTGAGAGAGAGCATGTGTGTATGAGCTTGCATGATTACTTGTTTCTCCGCTAGAGGGGTTTCTTGTTCAGAACACCCGTACTTCCCTGAGTGTGCATGCGTGCATGCATGCACGCGTGTATGTATGTGCGTGTGTGTGCGCGTGTGTGTGTGTGTGCGTGTGTGTGTGTGTGTGTTGCGTGCATACAGACTAAGTTCTAGGACACGATTTTTGACAGGCTGGTTGAACAGTACACAGTGCCTTGAAAAACCAAGCTGCAAATTCGCCCTCACGGCCCCTACGGCTCACACACATACAGGTCTTACACCTATGCATAACCACACGCAGGCACACACACACACTTCAAACCAGACACACACACATTCACATACACAATCCCACACACTTCTAACCAGACACACACACACATTCACACACAAAATCACACAAACTTCTAACTTCTAACTAGACACATGTGCACACACACACAATCTTGCGCACCTGGGCTCGCTCTTTCTCAAGCGCTGCTTGGGCCTCAGCACACGCAGCACGAGCGTCATCTGCCGCACTGCGCGCATGCTGCACCTGCACCTGCAGCTCCTGGACCTGCGCCTCTCCTTCTTGCACCTGTGAATGTGCGCATAGCAGCACACACTATGTTGCACACACCTTATATGGTATTAGCACACACCATGTTGCACACACCTGCGCCTTTCCTTCTTGCACCTGTAAATGTGAGCATGTTAGCACACACACTATGTGCTCCAAATGCGCACGTGCAGGCTTAAACCCTCCCATCCACACCCACTCTCACACAAACATACACACACATACACGCTCACACACACAAAACTGCGTACCCTTCACCTTCCTGCCACTTCTGTATAAGCTGGCATCTACCGTTCTCCATTACTCTCACACAAAGAAAGGAACAAATACTTACACACAGGCACAGGCACACACACACACACAAACTTTCACACACACAAACTCACACACACACACTCACACACACTCACACACACACTCACACACATAGACACACACACACAAACTCACGCACCTGCCACTGTGCCTGCCCTAGCATCTGCCGTGCTTCCCACAGCTCCTGCTGCACCGCTGCATGCTGCTGCTGCTGACGCTGCTGCGGTTCTTGCTGCTGCTGCTGCGAGCTCTCAGGCAGCAGCTGCTGTGGTTGTCCAGGCTGCTGCTGCTGCTGCTGCTGCTGCAGCTGTGCACGGGCCTGCTGCAGTTCCAGTTCCGACGCCTCTACCTGAGCTTGCAGGCTCTGCAGCCGTGCCTCCATGTGCAGCAGCACATCAGTCTGACGAGCGAGCTGCCCTGCCGCGCTGACGCCCTCACCACCAACCCCCACCTCCTGCTGCTCATGCTCATGCTCGCGCCCTCGTCCTGCTTCTAGCTGCACGGACGCCTGCTGCTGGGATTCCTGCAGTTGCTGCTGTGCGGCCTGCAGCTGCGCCCTCAGCTCCTGCTGTGCCTGCTGCGCCTGCCGTGCGTCGTGCTGTGCCTGCTGCATGTCCAGCGCACTCTGCTGTGCTTGAGCCTGTGCTGCAGCGAGCGCCTCACTTTGTGCATCGTGGCCGGCCATCATGTCAGCGAGCCTGTGTGTGTGTGTATATGTGTGTACATGTTTGTTTGTTTGTTTGTATGTTTGTTTGTTTGTTTGTTTGTTTGTTTGTTTGTTTGTTTGTTTGTTTTGTGTGTGTTTATATATGTACATATGTTTGTGAGTTAGTGTGTGTGTGCGCGTGTGTGTTGATGAAGGGATATGTTTGTGGAGGTGTGGGGGCTTGGGTGGTGGAGCGTGGGGGTGAGAGAGTGTATGCGCGTTTGTATACTCAAAAATAGCTGGCACTGACCAAAAAAAGGTAAAGCCAAGGTCCTAAAGCTAAACAGCTTATCATACATTCAAAATCAGGCAACCCTGAAAGAAAACTAGATTAAATTTTTATGTGTTGTTGGCGGTCTTCCTATTGAAGCGATATTTCCTCACCGGTGTGTGAACACATACCACACAGCCTGCAGGTCAGACATGCTCCCTTAACTCTATGTTGTTTACACCTTAAAAGATGTGCTTCAAAACACACGTCCTGAGCTTGCAATCCACTCACAGCAGCACACACACAAATACACACACCTTCACACACACACACTCACACACACAAACACACAACACACAAACACACACTCATACACACACATCAGCACACAACACACACACTCACACACACATCAGCACACACGCACACACACATCAGCACAAACACTCACATCAGTACACACACACACACACACACACACACACACACACACACACACACACACACACACACACACACACACACACACACACACACACACACA
>Ga0307947_1000559_pt1:0-25000 | contig 26609 bp, 33 predicted proteins | sample OrgLakmetagen232_FD_201840 | JGI IMG/M metagenome (GOLD analysis project Ga0307947, IMG submission 201840) | Saline water microbial communities from Organic Lake, Antarctica - #232 | ecosystem: Environmental > Aquatic > Non-marine Saline and Alkaline > Saline | place: Antarctica: Organic...
TAGCTTCTTTTTCTGGTGTCTTGTTCAGTCTGGCCTCTTTCTCTTCTTGAAGCTGGCTTTTTTATGCTATAGCTCAACTGCCCTCGCTGGCGGATATAGCTGTGTAACCCTTACCCTTACCCTTAGATAGGTTAGGTTGCAGGCTTTTTCCAAGCTTCCGCTGAGATGCCCTTTGAGGCATATATAGTGATGTAACCTTAACCTTAACCTTTTAACGCGGCAAGGAGAAAATCAATTGCCCTAGTTTCTACAACTGCGGGCTCTAAGCCTGTCATGTTGAGAGCTAGGGGTTTGATGTTTAGCACGCTAGCCAGGACAGGCTTAGAGATGTTAATGCGAACAGTCCAGCAAAAAACCGTTCTTCTTTTAATAAATGGTGTGCATTTTCACAGCGCCAATCTGAAATACAGGAAAGCCGCACTGCTGGCTTTAAACCTAGCACGCCTGCTTGCGGCCAACTTGGCTGGATGCTGGCTCCAGCAATAAGGATCCATGTCAAGTTTTTCACCGGTCCCCTGCCTCTTCTTCCCTACATATAAAGCTTTCATAATGACTCCCTTCTCCTTGATCGAGGCTCAATCACCGTGGAAACATTTTGCTTCTTTCTTACTAATAGGCAACATTAAATGCCACAACTTCATCCTCAGGAATAATAAGCATCATACTCTACCAATGACTGCTCACTTCTACAGGAGTAATTTACTATGTATTCATTCTTGGCGCTTTGTGCCTAACCTCATCCAGCACACCTGGTTGAGAGATCTATATCTTTTGAATTGCTAGACAGAAAAGGGCGGCATTGCTATTGGAGACTAGGCTGAATTATCGCAGCAGAAAGCCTAAAGGATATCCAAATCAGAACGTGATGCATGGAGCAGCACTGAATCAAAATCCAGCTGAGCGCTCCACAACCTTGAGAGATGGGCATAGATCTTGGGCTGAAGGTACAAAGGCCTGCCGCGCCGAAGCTCAGCATCCTCTTCCCCATGTGTGTCCAAATACGGGGATTGGATCACAATTGTCCTTGGTCCGTTGAGCGCTACAATCTGTGTGTCGTACAACGCGCCAGAGGTGGAAAAAAAAGAATTAGTCCTGGGCTGTGGGAAAGGCATGGAAAAGCACGGGGGGTATGCAGTGTGAAATCACCAAAGGCAATCTTCCCACCTTGGTTGTTTTCAAATCGAGCATCAAAGACGAGCCGCAGACCTCCTCCATCGCTAGCAGCTTGCCACCGCCTCGACCGTTCTTGCACCCTGTAGCAGAATCGAGTGGGGCAGGTGTCAAAGCTCAACCTACACATCAATCATGGCATACACCATACACATTTCTTCCTTGTGAATAATTTTACCATTCCTGATGCTTTGAGCAGTAGTGAGAGGTGGGTAATGGTCTAGCAAAGCACATACTCATACAATTATTGCATTGAACCGACCAGTCTTTACAGGCAACAAAAGACCTGACACCTTGACAATGACTTCTTCTTCTTCGAAAGAAACTTTGAAAGAAAAAGAAACAACCATGATTAAAAATCCATGCACCTCCTGTAATTATGCGCAAGTAAGCAAGACAGGACCTTTTGTGTGATGGGTACACACCTGTCCACCAGCTGCAAACGAGCTGGCCAGTTGCAAGATCTAGGCAAGGCTGCTCAGGGGGCTGCTTGCAGTGCTTGCACACCTGCATGCAAGGTAAAGAGCAGGAAAGGGATTGACAGAGCGCACAGGTATATGTTACGTGTGCAAAGTAAATGCAAATGACTTACACTTGCTCATGTCACATATAAAAAACAGCAGACATGCAGGATATCGTTCAAATTCCACACATAAAAGTGCCGTCTTGAAAATCTACGCAGTGCCTTTATCAAAAACCCCAAACACCACTATGCTGTACCTGGCCTTGTCAAGGGCAGTCTGGCCATCCATGTTGCAAAGAAAGTAAGAGCATGTATGCTCTTGTACTCACCTTGCCAGCAAAGTGCAACAGTAGATCCTGGAAGAGCAACGGCAAGGAAACCAGGTGGGGAGGAGCTGGGAGGAGGAGAGGAGTCAGCACCTCCTTGTTGTGGACTGGTTGTTGCCCGAGTACAATCCCTGTCAGAGAAGGATCACACTGCTCTGCGCTTGCTTGCCTGTTACTCCTGCTGCTGCTGCTGCTGCTGCTGCTGCTGCTGCTGCGGTGCATACTGGAATTGCTGAAGGCCCAACGCAGGTGTCCGCACCATCGGTTCATACAGAGATCAGCTCCATACAACGTCACAGCAGCCACGGCACGTTGGAGGTGGTGGCTTGTGTTCCCAGGTACCCCCATGGCTGCACACAACTCATCTACTAGATCGCATGCCCCCTCCCCATCGGGCCGCAGCTCTGTGTAGGAGCGCATGAGGCCCTCGTCGTCAGGCTCACACCCACAATTCTGCCCACACGCACAGTGCAGTGCGTAGGCCCGGACTAGGAACGGCAGGACCTGCACAGCAACAGCGCTCAGCAGCTCGCTGTCGTGCACAGGTCCAGTGCTGGACTTTGGGGGGGTTGTGGTGGTGGTGGTGCTGCTGCTATCAGAGTAACGTGTATACCAGCATTGAATTATAGCCCTGCAGGCGTCACACAGGGAATGTCCAGAGGGGGTAGGGCTGCTGTTGGCTTGCTCCGCTGATAAGTACACCCACGCCACACCCTGCATCACTACTATCGGCATGAGATGGTGAACGAGGGCTGACACGAGGCTCTGGGCAGCGGTGAGGCACCTGTCACCTGGCTCTGTGAGTGGTTGCGGCTGTGCCTCTGTGCCTGCTGGGGCTGTGCTTGGGGCGCTTGCTGCTGGGCTCCCGGGAAGCACTGGCACACTGCCCCCTGTGCTGGCTAGCGCAAAGAGCTCCAGCAGCAGCAGGCTGGGGTCCGACACCTGCAGAGCGTCATGGAAAGGGACAGCAGTAAGGCTAGTGTCTGCGTGCTCAAGTCCCCCCGCTTATCCACCCATATGTCCTGGCTGGCTGTGCCAAAGAAGGGAGAAACTGCACAGGCAGGGAACGCCACTCCAACAACTGTTAAGAAGAAAGAGGCATTTTGGTACCGAATGCCATAAACCCGCCTTTCCACCACGAAAAGAGGGAAAACTGGTTTATGAGGGTCAGGGGAACGCAGGCTTGGCCTGAGACCAGCGCCTGAGGAGAGTTGGTGACAGCACAGGAAGGACACGTCTGGTGGTCTGGCTTGCTAGCGTAATCGACAGAGCGCACATGGAGCATGGAGGCAAGCATATCGATTATTTAATTCAAGACCCACGTTTACCCGAAGTGCAAAGCAATACGTACGAGGGGGCAAGTCTGGAAGCCTGCCTGCGTCTGATGCACTACAAACAGTAGCGTGCAGACGTTGGATGCTACTTGTCGGCTATGAACAGCTGCCTCTTCTTTCTCGAGCACACACGTACCAGCTGAGCCCATGAGCTAGATGCAGCGCGTGTCTGGAGGACAGCAGGAGCCTGACCAGAGCTTACCCAGGCATCCACACTCTCCTGTATTCAGGCAAAGAATAAGATACTCGAGTTGACATAGTCACCCCCTTCAGGCATTGTTTCCGTAGCGTAGACGACTACCTTCACCAGTAAGGCTCATTCATGCTGTGAGAGCAAGGAGGGAGTTATGCATGGTTCGAGTTTGACATAGCAGAGCTTGTCGTGTAGAGCATCAAGTAATTGACATGGCAGAGCTTGTCGAGAAGAGAGCATAAGGAGCAGTCAGTGACCCTTCTAGCTAGAACACGACTTTATTGTAAGCTGATCTGCTTCTTTGTGTAATAAATACGCATAAACTGGGTAGGGATTGCAGACCTTTTAATAATTAGGAAAAATCATCCATGTCCAATAGGGTAATGCTAGGACTTTTTGGGGCGGAGCCCCTGAGTCGTAGTCCCCCTTATGTTATGTCAAGTTTGACTGAAAGATAGAGCTTTGAGCCTCCCAGGCCACCTCAGAGTGTAAAAACTGTATTGATAGAAGCTAATTTTGCGCTGATTCCAAAACACCCCGGTCAAACCCCCCTCCACTCGTGACTCCAAGGGGTCGCGTGTCACTGTTCCCCCCGGGATTCAATTGGGTGTTTTTAATCATATTTTTAGAATGTTTCCCATCATATTCTTAGTCTTTCAGCAGTTGTGTCATTGAGTGTGGTAGGTCTACCCGACCGATGCCAACACGCTAGCAGCGCTTGCAGCAGCAGAGCAGAGACGGCAGCAGCTTCACAGCACTCGGGAGGACAGGCGAGCGAGTGCCTGGGAGAGGACCCGCGTCCAGCACTTGGCACAGCAACAGTCTCAGCCTGGCAATGCCACTCAGCAGGCACAGGAAGCAGCAGCTCAGCCAGAGGTGGTGGCTTTGAACAACCGTATGGAGCTCAGGCGTTCAGAGGAGCAGAAAAAGGATTGCAGCCACCCTGGATTGCTCGTTCATCTGTGAGCACACAGCTGTTGAGGTGCATATCGGAGGTCTTACACACCATTGGCAAGCAAACAGCTTCAGACACGGAATGATATGATAGGGACTGTGCAAACGCAAGAGCGGGGGGGTGAAGAGGGGGCGCAGCCCCCCCTGAATTGACTAACTCATTTGGGTGCCGCTCTTCATTGCAAAGACCAGGCTGCTCAGGTTGAACAGGAGCAGTTGGGGTGCAGAGGGAGTGCAGCCCCCCCTGAATTGCTCTCACTACATTAGGTACAACTTCAATGCAGGTTGCAGCGCAGGCTCCGCCCCATTTTTTTTTATCCGCAGGATCACACCCTACTTGTTTTAATGCAGACACAGTCAAACATCGTACTTTTGAATATTGATTACGCTATATAAATGCATTACACCAAATTTTACTATATATTTTGTATGACGGTAATCTGCATCTATGGCAGCTGCGCAAGGAACCCCAGCGCTTAAGAAGTTACGCTATCAACAGGCGCACGTACATCCTCCCCACCCATACCTGGCGATGCAAGAGCAGCTCCTGAATCACAAAGCTTGCCTCGTAGCGCGGCAGCATGCCTGAAGCCATGCCCACAGCTGGAGGAAAGGCAGGGTGATCGTGAGAAGGCTGGAGCTGGAGCAGCCAGCACAAGGCAGACACCAATTCATGCGCTGCTTGGTCACGGGGCCCGGAAATGGAGTTTGTGCTGGTATCGGTGGTGGTGGCAGCTTGGGCACCATCCCTTACACACCCAGAGCTTCCCAGAGCCAGGCACAGAGCAGTGATGCCCCGCAAAGCTCTCCAGTGGGCCACATCCACTACTGACGTACCTACAAGGGTCAGCAGAGGCTCGTTCCTTGATACACAAATGTTCATGCACAAATGTTGTGCAGTATGTCATGACGAGGCAGAACACAACCACATGATCAGACAGAAAAGCAGCGTCAGCTCCTTTGCTTGTCAAGCACCTCACACAGGTAATAGTGTGATTATCATGTTGTTGGATGAATGCAGCCAAACACACACACACCTGAATGCTGCCCCCTGTCCAGATCATACACAGGTGTTGCAGCTAACACAGGCCTGCGTACAGCTTCCCAATGAGCGAGGTTGTGTGCTAAGAGGGCCCATTGAAGAGAGCCCATCGAAATCTGCGCCAGCATTTCACGTGCCTGGAGGAAGCAGGAAACGATGGTGGATGGTGTGTGTTGATGTATGTCAGTTTACAAGCCTGTGTGTCTATCTATGCCTTTATGATTGTAACACGCTAGCTTCCAGGTTTGGCAATTAGCAGCCATTTGCTCTTGAGCAGTGCAGTGAAAACACACATTGGTGGCTACGATACGTTTCTAAACAACATCAGTAGAGCCCACAGCTATGGACCTATGAAACGAAACAGACCACATGACTAGCTGCTGCAGCTGCGCAACACTCCTCACCTCGCTGGTGGTTTGGCGCTTAACCTCACACACCCAGGTCCTCTCATCAACAGCACACGTCAGAGCATCTGCTGCAGCCTCTGCCCCTGCTTGCTGCTCCGCTCTTTCTTGCAGCAGCTCGTCCATCACAACATCCCCCCCAACCTCTGTGACCTCATCAGCCTGTTGTTCTTCCTGCTGCATCCACAGCTGCCGCTGCTGTACTTGCTCCTGCCGCTGAAAAACCTGAGGCTGAACATCCACCATTTGAACATCACCACCAGTTTCTTCAGCCTGCGGCTGCTGCTGCCGTTGCGGGGGGCGCAGGTTCGTGTGATCGACCATGGCATTGCGCTTTCTGAGAGCTTCTTCTAGGTAGGTGATGTGTAGCTTTGCCTCCACGCGCACCTGTAGTGTAGTGGGTCAGTATCAAATGTTTTTTGGAATGTTGGCAGGGGGGTTTAAATCGAAATTGTGGGAAGATTTGACTTCCGTTATTACCATCTCAAACATCTTGTGGGCTGTGTTTTCAAAAGTAATTAATATAATATACATACCTAGTACGTGGATTCCTTGTTGACAGATCTTATTGAGCTGGTTGATATAAGGGTATGCTAGATTTAGCGCTGTGCCCTGAGTGCAATCAATTCAACTGTTCTCCTGATTCTTACACATTCCATTCAGCTGGCATGCACTGGAACGTAGGCAGCACACATGCATGCGTGATCTCTGTGTTCACAGCCTCTAGTTTAGGTTTTGAGTAGCCATGCATTCTTTATAGCCAAGAAACACCTACAACTTTGCTTATAATCCTATGCAGCAAACATACAGCATACCCCCGCAAGACAAAATGACGCATGCACCTGTTCCACCATTGCTTTGACCATAGATGCGTAACAACTGAACGCCGCTCCCATAAGCCTGTCATTCCCAGGCTGCTGCTGCTGCTGCTGCTGCTGCTGTTGATGAGAATGTTGTTGCCAGTGGAAGTCGGCTGCAGGAAGAAGGAGGCTGCCCAGGCGGCGGCACACTACAGGCACATCGGGAATACATGTTGAGGGCTGAAAGGAGGTAAAGCCACGTATAGCTACTGTCATCAAATGGATGTATCACGGGTTCTAAAAAATCGTTACAATAAGCCTTTACACTACCTATGCATGGCCTCAAAACTTACAGCAGCAACTTTCATGCAAGCCTGGAACCCACCTGGACATACAATCTCTCTGTGGCGGATGGAGGTATGCATGTTGTGCACCATCCCAGTTGCAGCGAGCATTAGGCCTCGTTGCCTACAATGTGCAATGCATGTCTTTTCATCAATGATAATTGCACGACCAGTATGGATTATAGATCCACTTATGGCCAGTATGACCAGGAAAGACCACGGAACCAGTCAAGGACGCAAAGAACCTAGTGTGAGCATAGCAGAGAGTCTCGGTTGCATGATTTGCAAGGAGCTGAGCAGTAAAAACGTGTCACAGGTCTTGCACCTTAAGCAAAACCCAACAAAGGACTACCATATAACTGTCCCTGCATCTTGATCACTGGCAAAGGTGTGTGAGGCACAGAATCAGACGGCAGCGTCGCATCACAGATTTATGCAAGCACAAGCACAAGGAGCCGTCCTGATTCTGCAGCACGAAACTTTACATACATGCCACACGCCACTCATTCCAGGAAGTGCTTTGTGTCCACCCACCTCTGGGCCGTAAAGCAGTGTGTGTGCATCTGATGACCGCATGCAAGTGCCAGGTACCCTGGCTGCCAGTCTGCAGTGCTAGTTGCGTACGACCCTTTGTTCACCACAGCATCTGCCCACTGAGCAGCTAGGCCGTCTGAGTCTTCCTGTGTGCAGCAGAGTACAAAAACATGGCACACCAGGTGTCCTGCTGCGGATGTCCCACAAGTGTTTGCTCTTAGTTTGTGTGATAGCGTGGCCAAGAAAAGGACAGCACACACCCACACGTGCTCAAGCACATAAGTGAGGAAGGGCAAAATTAAAAATATACATGCACATTTGCACACAGGTGCATGCACGCCACGTGTCTGCACACACGAGACATGAAGCCCACGAACATGGAAGCAAAAAGAAAAATACACGCACACTCGCACACAGGTGCATGCACGCCACGTGTCTGCACACTGGTACATGCCCTCGTGCATACATGTACACACATAAGGGACAACATGGGAGGCCAGAAATGTGCACATATGTGTGCATGGACATACACCAAGCTCATGAGCGCATTTGGGCCGTTCTAAGTTGATGGCTTGGTGTAATGACAAAACCTAGTTTGTATACGTGTCTGCTCTCCCTTCAATTGTCAGCTTTTGCAGAATGCTACAAAAGTTTGCAGCGCTGAAGAGCTAGAACGAGGGTGATAATATGTGATCCAGAGGTGGCACTTGAGCAGGTACTCCAAAAGTAGTCACACACATTTACACATTTACACGCATGCACTTAAACAAAACCACACAAAAGCTTCCAAAAACTCACATACCTTAGGTGCTCTTGAAATCTCAATCGGGTCGCCAATGATGTTGGGATGGAAGCCTACAACGTCAAGCTTTCTGGCAATGTACAACCTGGGAGTATGCCCGCAACAATAATATTTTAGCATGCAGTGCCGGCGTGCCTTCTTTCAGCTTAAACAGCGCAAGATGCTGATCAATTGATAAGAGCTAGGCTTTTCCCTCTCCCATACAAGCGTCCATCACGCGTGCAAAAAAAAGCGCAGATAACTTACTTTGTGCCGTTGACGTTCATTTCAATAATTTCGTCGACTTGCACAATTGCGCCTCTTTGAAGGGATGCCAGCTTGCTCACAATCAGCTCCTGATGGTAAATAACGCAGCTATGACTGGTGATAACAAGGCTTGTACTACCTCTATGCATGCAGGAGAGTGACTGTGTGTATATTCCCTTATGTGCGTATGGCGCCTGAGTAGCTCATGAGCAAAGTCTACTTACGTTTTACTTGCTCAAGGCAAGCAGAAGCAGAAGCATTCCTGATTCCGGTTACATATCTGACCACGCACGAAGAACCTGTCAATATGCTTTGCATGCGTGAGGGCCAATATAACACTCTACGTTGTTGTCTAAGCCTCGACCCTAGCAGTGGGAAAAGAAAAGACAATGAGAGCGAGCACACCTGGACTTCGGCCATGGCACAGGCGAGCTTGTACTGTCCATCATGCAATGCAAAAAGGTAGCGAGGTTCGGGATGGGGGGAGAGCAGTTTGTAACCTGTGTGTATTTGAATGTATACGCGTGTGGGTTTCTGTGTGCATACGTGCTTACAGGTGTGTGTGTATGCGTTCATGGGTGCTGTGTGCATGTGCTTATATATAATTGTGTGTTTGTGCGCATGCACGTGCACGTGCGTGCATGTTTGTGTAAAGCATATGTGCTGTTTTTGAAGTCTATGTATGTTGGTTTTTGCGTGCATGTGTGTGTACACGTGCGAATTGTATGAGCGAACAATGGACATCCTTAATTGAAATGAACACCTACCAAGCAGCTGCAGGTAGACAGGCTTTGTGGACGGCTTGCCCTTGCTCAGTCTACAGAGGCACCCAGTGGACAGCAACTGGAAGAAGAGAGGGTGGTTTTTGGTTTGATAAGAGTACGTAGGATCCGTTACAGAGAACTGCCTGGATTGTAAGGCCGTGCACACAAAGATGATGAGATACAAAGCTGGTAGGCGTGTTATAGCGGAAGACTTATGCACTGCCGACAAGCTGACGCGCCAGCTTGTCGGAAGTGCATAAGTCCTCCGCTATAACAAAGCGCGTAACGCGAAGATCAGCGTCTGGGTTGGTAGCAGCGTGAGCACAAGAGGGATCGGTTTCTGGTAAACCAGGAGTGTATGCACCATAATTTAGCAGGAAAATGCAATCACTGAACGGTTTCTGGCAACGGTTTTTAGTTTTTAGTAACCCAGAAGTGTTTGCACAGCCAACGGTTTCCGATACACCAGGAGTGTTTGCACAATATTTTAGCAGGAGAATGCAATCACTGAATGAGCAGTGGTGTGTTGCCGAGGATTTAAGGAAGTCAGAAAAAGGAAAAGGGGCAACTACAAAGGCAGTGGAATTGCTTTCCGCATCTGTGAGAAAGGGAGAAACTGAACAGGCAAACAACAAACCCTATAGCGCACTAAAAAGTAGAGTAAGAGCGAGGAAGGTTTTGCGTGTGGGGTACTATGCAGGTGCAGTTGAGGCACTGTGCAGTTAGGCACTGTGCGGCCCTGGGAGGAATTCTGGGTTTTAGCTTCCCTCTTTGAGAGGGAAGACAAAGGGCTACTGTGTTTTTTGAGCAGCCGCCTCCTCCCCAGGCAAAATTTGCTCCGTTGTGCTTCTAAGGCTAAGTACTTCCCACCATGTTGACGGTCCTCAACAGTTCTTTACCTATATTTTGATGACCGGATAAAACACACACAAAAAGAAGGGAGGCAACACCTCAGCGTGGCAAATTCTTTCCCCACCCACCTCTTGCTCATTCCATTTGCGTTCCCCCAACAGAGGCTGCGCAAGGGCACCACTGGTCTGGAGGTGGCCCTGAAACAAAAAAACAGACAAAAGGCCATAGGACAAGCAAGCGGGAGGCCTCATGTTGAAATCGATTGACCATATCACACGTTTGACAGCAACCTAAATAGGGAGTGGTCAGATTTTTGGAGTATGCAAGCAGATACTATCCAGTGAGCTGTACTTAAGCCGCAGCTTGAGCAATTCCATGCTTCTGCAGTTATAATGAGGGAGATATTGGCAACTTATAACGCCCAAACATATTCACATGAGCCCCCATCAGTTTTGAAAGAGCAGTTGCAACCGCTGAAACCCGTGCCTTATTCTAGGCGTTGCTAGATCAGCAATCAAGGTTTGTAAGCAGCAAAAGAGAATAAATATAAAGAGGCGCCGACGCGCTTACCAGCCATCCTTTTTTTAAGCCTGCAAGCCTGCAACCCTCATTCAAGCCATCCTATTGACAGGCTTACGAGCTTACTCACAAGCCACCCCAGCGGTGCGTCTGCGGAGCCCGCCTGCCTGCAGATCACACACTCTCCATCGCTGCTACTGCCCGGAGGACCTGCGACAAGATTTCAATGATGAGCATGCGTCATTTACAGCACACGCAATATATGGTGTGGCGGCAACGTGAATCCGTGGGCATGGTTGCTTTTCTGCCTGAACGACCTGCAATAGGATAGCACACGCAATGTATGGTGTGGCGGCAACGTGAATCCGTGGGCATGATTGCTTTTCTGCCTGAACGACCTGCAATAGGTTCTCCATGCTGGCTGGACATGAGTCTTATACAACATATGCGTAATGGTGTGGCAACACAGAGCACGAGTGTGGCCACCTGAGCTCAAGGGAGGAGAAAGGTCTGGCTTTGAGTATCACCTAAACCATAAAATACAACAGTGAGGCTTCCATTCCTAGGTGAAGGACTTTGTGAATTTTGCCTAGGTGGTAGGTACTTTTAAGGTGGATTCTTCCCTACTTTGAATGTGGGGAGTGGTTAGCAATGTCTGCGTAAGTTGTTTTCATCTGTTATGTAAGGCTTAAAGCTGCACCGCATATTTGCTAAGAGGTTCCCACCTGTCCATGGGCCAAAACAGCCCTGAAGGGACGCCTGCAGAGGCTGGTGCTGAGCTTGCTGCTGCCCTTGCTGCTGAGCAGACAGATGCAGATCCAAACCAAGCAGAGTCCTCACATCATGGGCAAATTCTGCGGCAGCGTAGCGTAGAGCAAAATGAAAGCAAGCACGTATGCCTGCTTACACATCACCTCTTCTCTGACATTACAGATCGATGCTTTGTTTCGGCACATGTCTGGGTACTCAAGAGTCGGCCACGCTGCAGACCAGGAGCAAGCTTGCAGGGAGGCAAACTAATTGAAAGCTTAGGCTGCGTATACTTGCGGTAGCACACACGCAAAAGGTCTGACATAGCATGTATGCCTCCCCATCCTGAAGCTCTCTCCACACTCTCCAGGCAGCAAGATCAGCTTCATCGGCTGTTTCGAACACCTTTGAAAACACAGAGGGAGTATGCGAGCAAAACAGGTGCGCTGCTTGCACTTTTGTACGATCCGTACATGCCAGCAAAGCTCACTCACCCTCATTGCCGCCACCCATTTCTTCGCCGATACCCTGCCCGTCCTCAGAGAGATGCTGGCCGTCCTCAGCAGCTGGGGGAAGTGGTGCTGCAGCAAGTTCCTCACTCTCCCCTGTCAGGAACAATGAAGTGCATGGTGAGGATAGCATGACTTTCTATGTAAAAATAAGGGCACTGTGTCGTGAAGCTGGCGAGCGGCATACTGTTAACACTGGATTTGTTGCCTTGCCTGAGCACGCCACCCAGCCGCTGCAGGATTGCTTACCCTGACTGTCGCACAAAAAGAGGCTTTTGCACAGCTAGGAGCCATAGCTTGAGAACAGTCATATCGGCAAGTCTACCAAGAATTCCGTAGTCACAGAGTCCATACAAAATATTTGAAAATGACACCCTGATGAAAGTTCATAATTCATCATGTATCTCATCCACACAGCATAGAGCAGATCCCTCACCTTGGGCTGCCTCGCTCGCCTCTCCCTGCTGCACAAAGGCATCTTGCTGGCTCCGTAGCTTGGCCATGGCCAAAGCCTGTGTATGTGTTTGTGTATGTGCATGTTTTATGTGTTTTATTGTTTGTGTATGTGTGTATGTGTGTGTGAACGCCTGGGCTGGGGGTTGTACATGATCTAGAAAAGTAAATTCTTGAGAGAATGAAGAGGAATACTATAGCAAGTCAACTCTGATCATTTGAATAGCTTTCTTTGTGTTTGCTCAGGTGACATCTCTGGCGGCAAGGCAGCGAGCGCACATCATAGATCCCCAACACTGCACAACATGTCAGCAATCACAAGCAATCAAAAACACAGTGCTTGCCAGTCACCCATCACTGTACACGTACTACGCCTCCATCACCTACTTGTCTTGCTTTAGCCCTGGCTTTAATGTCCATCCCTTCTTGCGTCCTTGGCTGCGTAGGAGCTGCACTGGCAGAGGGAATCCTTGGACTGGGGAGCAGCAGTCCGGCAGCAACCCCCTTTGCCAGCAGCTCTCGACTCCTGTGTGTATGTGCGTGTGTGTGTACGCATGCGTGTATGGGTGGGTGGGTGCGTGTGTGAGAGCAATAATAATGAACTGTCAGTGTCAGCAGCTGAACAAAATGAAGACGTGAAGGGCCTGCGTACAAAACAATAGTTGCAAGGGTGGGTAAATGGGGTGTCTGACTTTGCCAGCAAGGCTCGGCGAGCCCCAACGAGGCTCGGCACTCGCTGGGGAGGCCCTAGCTGGAAATTACGGTTAAAAAATCATTTTCTTCAATCGGCACGAATTGAGCTGAAACTTTTTCTGTTGTTACCTTGTATTATATATTATATTAATGAATACTAACGTGAGACCGGGTGGAAAATATGGGTGTGTGAGCCAAAAAAAATTTGGTTAGCGGTTCCACCCCCCCAAAAAGTGTTGCACATCCCTTTTATTAACTCTTCCTGGTGTTATATTATTCATGAAGGTACTTGGTTCAAAATTTGGGCATGTCAGCCAGGAAAATTCATTTAACGAAAAATTCAGTTGCCCCTCCCCCCCCCCCACAGCTGCACACTGCCTATTACTGCCCATTAATTACGCTACTGTTGCTGCTGCTGCTGCTGCTGTTGCTGCTGCTGCTGCTGCTGCTGCTTGTCCTCGATGATGTGGAGTGGCACTGCTGTTGAAGAAAATAAGGCCCAAGAGCTCAATGGATTTCTCCTTGATTGCCTGCCTGCAAGTTCCAACCGCTGCTGACTGAAGCCCAGGGCTTGCCTTTTGTTGCTGCTGCTGGGCTGCATGGTGCTGCTGCTAGGGCCTGCTTCTGCTGCTGCTGGCTGCTCCTCCACAGGAATGAGCCCATTTTTCACACCCTCCCTATACCCGCTGCAGTTTCTGCTCTTTAAGTGTGTCTTGCAGGCATTGGAGGGGTTGGAGGGGCTGAGGAACGTGTCACAGCATTCGCACTGTAACTGGAAGATGACTTCAGAGTCCCCCTTCAAAAACACAGCACCACGTGCATTGCACACCCTACCACCACCAGGTTTTACCTCTCTCTTTGCAGCCCTTGACGTGCTGGAAGACATCAATAGATGTTAGAGACTCTCTATTGTAGGACTGAGTGCCATAGATGACAGCCCCTTTCCCATCCAAGTCCATACACTCAAAATCCTCTTCCTCAGTCTGATATATTGTTGGCTTAATTGAAGCTCATTCATTTAATAAAAATGGAATTTCTGGGATTTTTGGGGACCCTCGCTGGCCGACGAGTGTCTTCCACACCGGGAAAGGCGAGGTCTCCCTGCGAGGTCATGACCCACCCTTAGTTATAGGTGTAATATGAATGCACAGCTGAATTCTGCGTGGCAAAGTGCAGCATGGAGAAGTGCAAACGTGCAAGGCAAGTTTGTAGAGCAAGACGGGAGTGTGCATGACGAGAGTATGTATGATGCACCTAGGACCTTAAGGCGTAGGAATGAGATAGCAGGGGCAGCAACTTTACTCCTTTTTACAAGCTTGCCACAATAGCTGCCTTGAAAGGACACCACCACAGTGCTACAAGCACACAGCTAGTTTCCACTGAACTCAGAACTCAGCCACTCACAATTTCAGCAGGTGGCAGCAGCAGTCCACTAGATCATCAAGCTGCGGCCCCTGGCTTTCCGCAGTAGCACCTTCCTCTGTTCCTTGTGCTAGGGCAGCAGCGGCACGGCCTCCCAGCCTGTCCTTGGCCAGCAGAGTCAGGATGCCTGGCGTGAAGCGGTGAGGCCCATCGCTTCCTTGTAAGGCAGCTGCACAGAGGGCTGTGGCTTCTCTCACAACGTCAGGGTAATCACTGACCGCTTCCTTGTGCCGCAGTATCAGATCCTGCACATGTGGTTGTGTATATGACTTTGTTTGTACACTTAATTCCACGAGGCTGCTCACTAGGTGTGTTTGGCCAGTCCATTGCCTTATTCTTGAATTCCTTTCCTGCCCCACCAGCTTACCATGGTGCGATGGATTTGAAGGGAGAGCAGGTTGAGGGCGCAGAGCGTTAGGTCATCAGAAGAACAGATGGGTGCATGGGAAACAGCCTGCACATGCATGGAAGACAAAAAAGTTAATCCAAAGGCGTTTGATAGCAAGGTTGTACCTAAATAAGTCTATACCCAGGGGTGCCCAATTCCACACCTCGAGGATTTTATCATAAGGCATTTTGACACCGAACTCAAACCTAGATAAAGTTGTGTTTGAAGGCACGCAAAATGCTAATGAATTGCACGAGGTACCAGAGTAGAATTCTGAAGGACGCAGGCACTTGCAAATGATCTGCAGACTAGCAGTCACACCCAGTCTTATTACGAGCACCATACTCTTGCCCTGCTGCAACAACCTGCGCCCGGCCTGGCTCCCGAACAGAGTGTAGAGGAAGGATCCAGTCAAGAACAGAGGGCCTTCGTGGGTCGCAACGACCTCCTCACCTGCTCTAAGATGTGATGCACCACAAGGTACAGCTCCGGGAGCAAAAGGACGCTCTGCATTGACTCCATGCTTGGAGGAAGGGGACCAGGGGGGCGCAACTGCCAGTGTGGCTTGTAACCTGCCTGTCCATGTACAGGGTATGTTTGAGATGTTAATCACAGCACACCTTGGTCGCAACCACACGCCTCTTGCCTTGCCCATACGCACCCACTTCATTCCACCCTATTTACACAGAAGCACCCGACGTGCACTTGGCAAGGATTTGCTCGTATGATTGAAGTTTAGAAGAAATAAGATGGTGAGCATGTAAGAGAAGTTGTGAGATTAAAGGCTATTGAAACTTTTTCCTTCAAAAATTTCACTTTGCAGCCTCCTCCTCCGCTCAATTACATGCCTGAGTAGCTCTCTCCATTGCCTTCTGCCTGGTTGCTGAGGTGTACTGACTGCAGTGAGGGTCAAAGGAGCGCCATGCCTGCATGTGTTGCGTCGCGTATGTGTATGCATACGTGTGCATATGCGCGTGCATGTGTGTATAAGTTTAAAAGGACTAGTTTGACGGTGTGCAGAGTATATAAGACTAATTATGCATACCTAACATCTTTAGGGCAGAAAGTGGTGGGATCGCGTGCCAATGGAGAAGGATTCTCCCCACTCCACAAGCATTAAAAAAGGGAAAACGACTGGCACGTACTGGCACGGTATACAACCACCATGCAAATTGGGCAATTGATCTCATGACAGGGGGTGAGGAATGCTTGCTGCCAAAGCACAAGTATCAGCTGTCTTTGTCCTAGAACCACACCTCAGGTTTGAGCACAAACTTCCCCCCAGCCACTAAGGACGGACTGCGATACGTGGCTAGCTCTTCAAGCACCTGGATGTGATCAAATACAGTCTTTCAAATCAAATACAGTCTCCGTGAGATGCTGCATTCGTCCAAAAATCAATTGCTGGGTTACTTTTGAATAATGCGAGAAATAATGTTGAATATATGCACAAGCTTGCATACGTCAGCAAACATCCATGTTCATAAAAGCAGTTGCCTACCTCATCAATGAGCGGTGTTCATAAAAGCAGTTAGTTACCTACCTCATCAATGAGCGGCCCAAAGCCTTGCTGCAAGTCCTCGGGGAGGGCTTGCACAATTTGAGCGTGACCGGATTCCTAAAAGAAGGGTAAGACGTAGCAAGGGCGCAAGCAAAAGAGAGGCTTTGGGATCAGGTTTGCTGCATTGATTGTGATGTCATGTCATGATGTACTATGAGGGAAGACCACGGTGATACCTTCTTACGTGCTCTTTTTTCCCTGGCATTGTTCCCTACCCATGACTAGGTCTGCATTTCAAAATGTACGATGAAGGGGGCTAGATGTCTATTCTTTGTGGCATCATGGCCTACTTCCTAGTTGCATGTGTGTGTAACTGCTTAAAAGATGAAAATACTATATACAAATAGACAGCACATCCTGGACCCAACACAGCCAATGTGGAGCCACATGTGGAGCCACACAGGAACGAGCAGTGTTCCCTCAATGTGCTTACTCTCCGCTCTACAACCAGCACTGTTCCCTCCAACCCTCCCCTCTCTTCTCCTAGTCATATACCTTCATAGCCAGGTGGCTCAAGACAAGTTGACGGACCCGCGCCCTAGGAGCACTGCAAGAACTGCGGTCCCGCAGCAGGACAAGTAAGGAGTGCAGCGCATGCTCGCAGCCACCCAGACGGCGCTTGTCACTCAAATGCTGGACGGTGGGCTCGTGTGGGGGGGCTGTGGTGACGCCTTCAAATGTGGTACAGAGTGTATGTATGCGTGCATGTTTTGTGTGTATATGAGGAGAAAGAGGGGGAAATTGTGAATGCGTTGCATGTAGGTGTGCATGAAATTAGAGTTTTGAGAGCAAATCTACAGCTCTTGTCCATGCCTTTCCCGCATAAGATCAAACAGCAAGCCTAATATGCAGTGGTGTTCTTGCCTGGACGCTTTTTAAATGCATTTAGTTTAAATGAATTAGTGGCTGCTGTGTACCTGATGCATGGAGAAGGTGACCTGCTCCTAAGCCATAAATGAGGTCGATAAAGGTCGACAAAGGGGGCCCGGTGGCTAAGCAGATTTGCATCAGCAGCAGGTCCAAGTCCTTTAGTTTTCTGAAGCTCTGAGTGCCGAAGCAACATGAAAAGAAAGGTGACTGTTTTGCAATCTTTGAGGTGACAAACCAGATTTGAGGAGATGTGCCTAGTCGACCTCACATGCTTATTTTATAGAGTAGTAAGGTAGACAAGATTGACAGCTCATCATAACTAGCAAGGTTTAAGTTGGTGGTGTTATTGGAGAAACTGGTACGACAAGTAGTCACGGACACGTCCCACCCTTCTATCTTCTTCCTGTTTTTAACCTTGACAACGGTAATCAGCCTATTAAAAAGTAACCTAGATCATTCCTGCAACAATAGCCCCTACCTGATAGAGCAAGTCCATCATTACCAGATCATCTCCGTTTAAGATCCACATTCGCATCCTGACCTGCAGCCAGTTGTATAAGAGGGTAAATGAGAAATACGTGTAGATGATTGATATCAATAGACGAGGGGGGGGGGACTAACAAGCAAGAGCCAAAGGGTAATCACAAAGCTGTCAGACAATGAATTAGCTGGCAGTGGTGAATTGAACATGTTGCATGCATGCGCCCTACCTGTGAGAAGAAGCAGTGCAAAAGTAGCATATGGTGCCACACATGCTGCCACACCGCGGAGGGTTGAGAGCCAGAAATTGCCCCGCCCTGTGCCTGCATCATTGCCATAATGCTGCGCATGGCACTCGTAGCTGATGCAGTCATGTGGGGCTCTGTGGAGTGCTCGCAATTGATCAAAGCTGTAGGGCAGGGGAGGAAGTGCGTGTGTGTGAACGCAAATATGTGTGAGTGTATTTTATACATGTGTGTGTGCAGATTGGCTGCTGAGTGGACGTTGGCCTGAGGGTTAGTTTGTAGCATGCATTGCTTCTGTGTCTGCGTGTTTCTTGTGTGTGTAATACACTGTGTATGTGTGTAAGTAGTGCTGGGTTCCAGCACCACACAAGGATGCTAACCGTGGAAAGTGGAAAGCAATCCCAAAAGGGAGGGCTCACCTTCTGTTCAGAACAAGCCCTTTGTTCCCGCTGTTGAGTTCTCTTTCTGCCTGCCACCAGCACAAAACCTTTCCCCCCCTCCCTCCCCGACACCTACCTTCACACATGGAGGCAAAGGTCCTGTGTAGGGGCAAATGTAGTGAAACTGTCAGGCTCCCTGAAGCCAGGTGGTCCCAAAACAGCCTGGCTGGCAAGGGCAGCTTGTGCTGGGGCAGCTCAGAACGACTGCTGGCTAGTAGCTGGTTCAAGCTGCTGAACAGTCTGCTGCTTTCATTCCCCGTCCCACTTATAGCCATGGAAGAAAAGGTGGTGGTGTTAGTGCTGGTGCTGGTGCTGGTGCTGCTGCCGCTGCTAGTGCTGCTGCTGCCCGTAACCCAGGCATAGGTTGCCTCGAGGGCAGAGCTGCAGGCGAGCAATGGTGTAGGATTATGAGCATCCTGAGAGCTGAACAGACTCTCCCGTGATTCATTCTGGTGCGGCACTTGATTGGATGAGAATGTGCAATGAGAGCTTGAGGCAGGCGTGTGCTCGTGATGAAATTGCCTTCCCATCAAGAGTTAAACGCGTTTCAACTCACACAAGGATTTGAGGTAACGACCATGCTTTCTGTATATGCGTATGATTGACGCCAAAAACTTGCTCTGACCCCTGCGTACTAACGAAGCGGTTTGGCACGTTGCTACGAAACTACCCCTGCACCTTTTGTATCTTTTATACTCGTGGCACCATCTGACGCTTAGAACACACAACACACATTGTTACAGGCTTTGCCCAGCTATTTGTCACCCACCTTGCTGCCTGCTGAAGGAGCTGGACTTGCTGAGGGGTGTGGGACAAAGCGTCCAGCTCAGGGATCGTGGAGAGGAGGATGATCTCCAAGTTAAACGCACACTGCAATTTGAAGCTGGGCATAGGCACCATGTCCCCACTTGTCTTCCTGCAGTATCAGCGAGCGTGGCATGTGGTGGTTGGACTGTCAGAGGGGGCAAGGGGGGATTCAGCACATCCTGGCATGGCTTCTTGAGAGTGGTCTTGAACGACATTTTGCAATTCAGCAAATACGTGTCCAAATACGCGTGTGCAAGATACTGCAATGAAAGCCTGCACCCTACAACTCCATTTGCATGGAATTACAGTCAAACATACACGACAACATGGGAAACCAGGGATGAGCTAAATTGGTTTTAGGGACGTCTTATACTGTAAAATACAGGTAAAGTACGAAATATGATAACAAAATACGAAATAAGATTAAAAAATAAGATAAGATTAAGAAATAAGATTATGGGCAAACCTTCATCAGGTCCATCGGACGTCCCACAATATCGTGTGGTACATATACCTATGGTATAACGCCCTAGGAAATACTAATATAATTAATTTAATTACCTGAAAAACCTGGATATACACCACGTGCTGAGGTGGTCATCTGAGGCCCCAAACAGGGGTACTTTTGAAATGTGAATTGAGTACGGTGGCCGGGACTGGCAACAATCAAGCTCAGTTCTCAGAGGTAGCCCAGAGCAAGGGCTTGATCTGGGCTGCTGATAGCACGTGAGCTAGAATGTTGCCAGTCTCGGCAAAAATGTCAAATTGCCCGCGGCGTGAACCCTATTTTTCACCATAATTCTCTCATATCTCACCCCCACTGACCTGATTTGTGTCATTTTAATATGAATCATTCACATTTCAATAAAAAAATATCACTGCAACAAAAATGGGGCAAAACGGAGCAGTACTTGGCCAGATACCCCATTTTGGCCCATTTCCCTTGAAGAAAATCAGCATCTCACCAAATATACTTTTCAAACCCTCGGATGATTTGGTATCATAAAGGAAGTCCTCCTGTCTTGTTTTGGGATGAAAAGAGGCCCTGGTTGGGGCGTGGAGGGCTGTAATGTGGAAACTCTGCCAAACATTGAACTGTATTTCTGTCCCAGACCATTGGGGTGGTCCTTTCGGCCCCAAATTTCATGAACCATATAGTTATGTCATTCAAACATGATTTGCATCAAAAAACTCACATTTCAGGACATTTGCTCAGTTGACCCCCTCTGGGAAACTGAGACCAAAATGAGACCGTTTGCATTCGTCCACCAACCTATCAACATCCCTTCCATACCTTTTGTGCTGCATCACACATTGAGCTTGGGCAACGCACTCCAGGAACATTTGCTGGACAACTGCGATGGAAAGGAGTGCCAACAGAAAAGCATACATGTCTGGGTGACTGAGGACACCTGCCAAAACATGAGCACACAATGTGTAACGCGGGATTATGATACACACCTGGCATCTGCACGAAAGCAGCTGCTATTTTGGGATGGTGGAGTGCAGTGTTCAGATCGCCTTGAGCACGACGATGGCAGTGCCAGATCACCTGCAAAACAATGAGCATGTCACAATGTACTCAAGTTAAGCATTCAAACTTTGTTGCATGCAGGGTTAAAGGCCTTCAGAGTACGCAGGGTGAAAAGACTTTATAAGAGGGGGAACACTGGGCAAAAGCCAAAACATGCTCCTTTTTGCATGAAAGGTGCAACTAATGACACGTCACTTCATCAAATTGGACCCAACCTAGCTTCAAACTGATGCTGACTTTATAAGCTACCCGAGCATGTGCTCAGATTTAGACAAGCCACCCTGCGTACAGAATGACAGGACTAAAAGCACATGTCGTGCACCTGTACCCTAGATGGGTGCTTTCCAGGGGGAATGGCACATTAATTTGCATATCTCGCCAACCACTTAGTCTTTTTGCCCCATTTCTCTTGCAATGGTCTTTATTTATTTTAAGGACTTCAAAACACTAAAAGTCGCTCAGTTTGGTGCGCTGGCTGGTCAGATACAGCATATGGCTGCTCAAAAAGTAAGGTTCACGCCGCAGCTGCTGAGGCAGGTGGCCCTAACTGGCAGGTTTCAAGCTCAGCTGCATTGAAATCTACATATTAGAGCTGAGCTTTAAACCTGCCAGTTAGGGCCACCGGCCCTAGGAGCATGCAAAAAGTATACCCATTTTGGGCCTCAGAGTCCCCCCTCTGAGACTTTATCAAGGGGCTAACACCCAAAGTAGATGGAGCAATCAAAAGTGTGTTTGCAAGCCAAAAAAGGCACACCCTTAAAACAAAAACAAATCCCCCAACTCCTGTTCTTTTTGTGTACGGCATTACCTTGGACTGCTTCAGCTGAGTGCTGTTCCCAGCTCCGTTAGTGCAAATGATGCACACCAACTGCTCCAGCACCTTATGCAGCGTTGAGAGTATGGTCTGAAAAAGTGATGCGTGCTGCACGAGCCTACACACAAATGGGACGTGCACTCAATGGTGTCAAAGCACTGACACATAGAAGTAAGAAACGTGTCGGTCGTCACTGAAACAAAGCAGCATGCGTTTAACTAGTGCTCAACCTAGCGCCCTGCGTGCAAAATTTGGCCCAGAAATAAGTGCCAATTTACATCAATAGATAGCGTCTGTACGTGGATTGTAGCAAAATAGCTTTTCTTATGCCGATGACTTTGTATGCGCATTGCAGCAACACTTGGGCAAGCAAAGGGCAGGATAGTAGACTAGAGGAGAGCATAATATAGAAGTTGGGCAAGCACAGAGGAGGACAGCAGACAAAACGCACACGCACACAGCACCATTAACTGTAAATAAGAATTTAAGGTGGGCTGAATGTATGCCTGGTAGCGCGTTCGTTAATCAGTACTCGTCATTCATCAGCAAATCCTGTTTTACCTGAGCACACACTCCTCTGAGTTGAACAGCTGGACCGTTCTGCATGTGTGAAGCAGTAAATACAAGAAGCAGATCACGCCATGTTAGTTCAGTCACACAAAGAATTTAAGACCTGGAGCTTGTAAACCAATGTCGCAAATTACCAATTACAGAGCTTAGTTGTTGCTTTGGCACATTTGTGGAAAAGGTCTTGTGCAAGGTCTTTTTGACTGAATGAAAGTTGAGAAATTCCAGCTCGTGCACTCACAGAAAAAAAGCTGGAGCGCTTCAGAGACATAAATCGTAAAAATTGCATAGACCACTCACAGCCTGTCAAGTGCGGTGGTCAGCGAATCCCTCCCTCCTGCGCTTATGGCGTGTAGCATGTCGTAGTAGTTGGCGAGCACTTTTACCTGCGCAGTAGTGCAAGGATAAACTTACGGTGATTGCATGCTAAGGAAAAGTGATTTGCTGTATGGCCTTAACACATCGTGCATTTGGCCAACGACAATATGCTTCAGTGAGTAATGGGGGGGAGTGATGGATTTCGTGTGCGTGTTGATAATTTAAAAAAGTGCAAGACTTGACGGTTTAAATCAAACAAACAAATAGACAAGAAAGCACAGGCATATGCGCGCTGCAGCTTGCGCTGAGCAGTTGCTTCTAGATTATAGACAGCCATAGCAATGAAAGCGTGTATATAGAAATATGCACTGCAGTATCTGATCACTTGGCAGAAGGTACAGGCATATAATTTACCCCTACAAGTTAACAACCTAAGCCCCTGTGGATCCACTCACAGCAGTGTAGTGCTTGCATTCTGGGTCGTACACAAGAAGAAGCAGAAAGGTTGTCAGCTCCTCTGTTGCTTCCTCGTGCACGCCGGAAAGCGGGGTGAGAGCTCGTACGAGGAGGCACAGCAGAGATGTGTCCCCTTGCGCCTGTCGCAGAGTCACACATTGCACGCTGGCGTGTGTGTATGTGTCTTTATGTTTGTGTGTTTTGGTGTCTATTATTGCTTAGGTGAGAGACACTCAGTAAGTCGCTCAACCTTTGTTCCTCATTGTGCTGTGCTGCATTGCAGACAAGTGTACACAGATCAGCAAGGGTTTTCCCGTTTTCAAGCAATTTTGATTGTGATGCAAGGCACCTCGCATCTCACAGCGCACACCTTTGAAACTCTTCCCAGCTCAATTTGTGTCTCTGCCAGGGTGAGCTCCAGCCCCCTGCCTGTATTGGTACGCGCACTGGAAGGTGAGGAGCTCGCTCCACCTGTGCTGGATCCAGCAGACCCTGCTGCTGCTGCTTGCTGCCGCTGCTGCTGCTGCCAATCCTCCTGGATGTGAGTGGCTTGCACCGGGTGCTCTTCCCTGCTGCTGCTGCTGCTGCTGCTGCTGAGCGCTTGCATGACGAGACGGCAAGCGAGGGGGCGCACAGGGGGGAGGGAGACTAGACCGGACAGCCACTTGGATATTCTGATAGTAGCCAGCAAAGCCTCCATTTTGGAAAAGGACCCCTTCATATTCTCCTGTGAGGCTTGAAGGACTGCCAGGGTGAGCTGCATCATCATTGTGTGCAACGTCAGCTCTAGCGCCTGTTGCTCAGCTGTTGAGATGCCGGTGCTGGCAAGAGTGGGTGGAGGTGGCCCTTGGCCTTCTGGGAGAGGCCTGTGCTGCGGGCAGCATCCTGAGCATGCGTGTGTGTGTGAGTGTAGCGTGTGTGTATGTGTACATGTGCGTGCAACATGATTGTGTGAGCAATGAGGTTCCAACGAGCGTACAATGAGTGCCGTTTGTATATCTCTTCCAAAGCACTTGGTGAAGGTAGAGACGTCAACAAATAAATACAAGTTGGTACGGTAATTGGAGCAGTGGGCATGGCAGCGTGGATGATGTGAACGAGAAGAGTGCCTTCTCAAGCAATGAGACACAATCTCTGTGCATGCATTAGAGAGACTTGACACCATTGTCATTGCCATCGTCATTGCCATAGTCATCATCTCCGTCACCATTGCATTACCCCACTATGGGCAATGTGAAGAGCCCTTTTCTCACCCTCTGAGGAGAACGACGACAGATCCCCACAGTCACATGCTCCACCTGCGGTATACCAATGGTAGGTACGTTTGCAATGAAACTTGCAATCAATTTTCTTTGCATTTGAGCTCGTTAATCAACGTCATTGCTCAGGCAAACACATCTACCCTGTGCTAGGTGACAGGATGGCTATACGAAGGTGCTTTGTCACTCCTAAGCAAGTCCTTGCCTGCGGGGCTGGCATAAATGCTGTAATCATGCGAGGTATGGTCCCCCGCACGAAAACATGGCACGCAGATAGCACTCGTATTGCTGGTTTGGCAAGTCTGCAAGATGAATGTGTGTGTGTGTATGTGTGTGTGTGTTTGCGCACATGTGTGTGTATGTGTGTACACGTGTGTGTGATTGAAATAGAGAGTGTGCATTTGTGTCTGAGTGCACTCGTTTTCGGTGTAAACATGCGTGCACGAGTGTACTTCTGTGTAATTTTACGTAAGAGTGAGCAGACTTTTGCCTCTTGGTTTCAATCAACAAACGTCTGTCTGAGCACTGCAAAAATACAAACCTTGCAGCGCACAGCTAGCTCGCCAGCTTTCCATACTCTGTGTGTGTGCGTGTGCGTGCGTGTTTGTGTGTGTGTGTGTGTGTGTGTGTGTGTGTGTGTGCATGTGTGTGTGTGTGTTTGTGTGTTTGTATGTGTGTGTGTGTGTG
>Ga0307947_1000565_pt1 | contig 26500 bp, 30 predicted proteins | sample OrgLakmetagen232_FD_201840 | JGI IMG/M metagenome (GOLD analysis project Ga0307947, IMG submission 201840) | Saline water microbial communities from Organic Lake, Antarctica - #232 | ecosystem: Environmental > Aquatic > Non-marine Saline and Alkaline > Saline | place: Antarctica: Organic Lake...
TGAGATTGTAGGTGTTTTTGTGTCCTTGCTCTGTTGCAAGCGTCGATTTTGGTGCTGTGGTCGCTCGGTGTGGGTGTGTAGGTCTGAGTGTGAGTGTGAGTGCGTGGGGTATGTGTGGGGGTAAGAGTGTAGGTGTTTTTGTGTCCTCACTCTGATGCAGACGTCGTTACTGGTGCTTTTGTGGATCACTTGGTTTTGAGTGTGTTGCACTCACCTTATACCACAGAAAGTGTGCGGGTAAATGTGTTAACGTGCATGTCCAACTCCGACTGAGCAGCAAGACGGGAAGTGTTTGATTAAACGGTCTAGTTTAGACCTGTAGGATGTGGAAGAGATGTGTGCTGTCAAGCAGACAAAAGTATGCAGCTGAATGTGCGTGCTCGTCACATGAGCAAGGCGCTGCACTTGTGACTCACTCACACACACACACACTCACACACACACACACACACACAACACACACACACACACATCCAACACAAATTGCACAGAAAATGAGGTAAACATACGCGCACACACTTATACACATACACAATGTACAATACAAACACAGGTTCTAAGTGGCTTGCAAAGTGCGCCTGTGGGCGCAGATGGTGCCCCGCAGCATGCAGACCTAACAGGCGGTTTTGCAAACACTTTTGGGATGCTAGACAGCCTCGGACTGGGACATGTGTTGGGGCAGCAGCAGCAGCAGCAGCCGATGCAGCAACACATTCAGCAGCAGCAGCAGCCACAGCAGCAGCAGCAAGAGGAGCCATTCCTGGCGAGGCAACGGCACATTTTAGAATCGTCGGACCAATCGCTCATAGCAGAGGTGGGTGACAGGACAAGGTGCAGCTGTTGTCAATGTTGTTGCAAGAGTGGCCTGTGCACAGACAGATGGAAGCCCGCTGTTCGAGGGAAACTGTGATTGAAGGCGAAAGCTTGGCCCTATCCCTGCAGTGTTTGTGCTCTGTTGTAAATTATAACTCATAATAATATCTCTCTGCTCTGCTCTGCTCTGCTCTGCCCTGCTCTGCTCTGCTCTGTTGTAACTCTGCCCTTGTGCTAGACTTGTGCTAGACTTGTTAGCATCTTGCTAGGCGCAGTTTGAACAATTGAGGTAAAGTTTTTGGAGTGCATTCCTTGCTGGCAAGTTTTGCAGTCAAGGGCAGTCGTGCAGTCAAGGGCAGTCAAGGGCAGTCATGCAGTCAAGGGCAGTTGTGCAGTCAAGGGCGACTGCAGTCGTGCAGTCAAGGGCAGTCGTGCAGTCACGGCGACGCAGTCGTGCAGTCAAGGGCGGTCAAGGGCTGAGGGGGCAGCCCCAGGGGTTGGCCAAAACTCACACACACCACCACCCTGTGCGCCACAAACACATAAAATTTCCTGCTACAGGTTCCATATCCGCACCCAAAACGTACGCATACTCCATGCCTGCTTTTAAATTGTCCACGGTGTCAAGTTTTTAGTTTGCATACTTGGGCCAAGCCGCCTTCAACCTACCTGTAGGCTTGTGCTTAAGTCAGCACTAGCTCGTTGGTGTACATGTTCGCCGTTTGTACAATGCATTCCACACCGGATGGCTTACTTGCCTGTACTCGCTTCTTTGAATCTTTCTATGATGATCTGATTGGTGTGAACAGGCATGCAGTGTGTGTTGTGTGTGTGTGAGTGTGTGTGTATGCGTGTGTGTGTCGTCCTGCCCTCAACTGCCTCCTGCTCAAAGGTGTCGCACCACTGGGCGCTTGAAACATCCATGTGTTGTGTTGTGCCTTGGTTATATAAAAATTACGTAGTAAAACGGAACACCTCAAAGGCCAATTAAAACTCTTAGTTAACATTGATTTGACCTGCTGTGCAGGTGACCGCACGTCTGGACGCTTAAATCATCTATGTATTGTGCCTTGTGTAAGTTGCGTAACAAGCGGAACGCTTCAGGGGCCTTATTGCTGGTTTCTAAACATTGGATCGACCTGCTGTGCAGGTGACCGCACGCCTGGAGGCCAAGCAGGTGCTATCCATGCAGCTGCGTGCTTTGAACAATGAGGCTGCACAGAGCAGGGGCAGCCAGGCAGAAGCTGTGCAGGTAAGGGGGCTGGTGTAGCACAGGTGAATGTGCTGGGGAGGCCAGCATTGTATACACCACAAGTGGTGTGCAAATGGTGAGTTTGGCAGGGAAGTAATTGTTACGTGTGTGTATACATGTGTACCCAGTAATACTAAGAGCTAACATTCAATCGAAAGCGCATTTACCAACGTAACAGTTTTCACGTGTACGTAGGGTTGGCTAGAACCATAACTTAAACACCGTACATGCCCGTTTATTTGGTGATTTCCCTGCCAATACCGTATATACACCGTATATGTATGATAATGGCCAACCCAGCGTATACGACACTGTACGGTGTTCATGCACAATCGCGGCCAACTGTACGCATTTCGCCAACATTTTGCTTATTTCTAGGGCTGGCCCAAACCGTATGACCGTATATACGCCGTATCCTTGGTACGCCGTAAATCCGGTACCGTATTTGAGATGATTTTTGACCGTATATGACCGTATATGGACCGTATTTGCAGGTGGTACACCCCAGACTCGGAGTCAATTCCTTGCAAAAGCGATTTTTGCTCTTTTGGGTCCAATTTTTTTTTTCTCGCGGCTCTTTGAACTGAGCATTCCCTTAACTTCTAACTTACTTATATGCATGTATTTGCATTGAATACTTTGTATAATGTATGGTTATGGTAGTAATGTATGGTTATGGTAGTAATGTATGGTTATGGTCTTTTTGGCTTCGAGCAGGCCTAGCTCCCCAGCCTTTCATTTTTGGGTATGAAACATAAATTCATGCGTGCTCAGCTCTTCAAGAGCTACAAAATGACCACCTTATGAATTAATTCTGAGTATATCAAAATGTCCTTATATACGGTATATACGGTTATACGGTGTATATACGGTCATATACGGCATATATACGGTATATGGAAATCCCATATACGATTTGGCCAACTCTACTTATTTCTGGTGTCTTCTTTCACTACAGTTTGGATTGTTTTGGGTTATTCTAAACGCCCTTCATATCGGCCGAGCCAAACTCAACCTCCCACCCCTACAATGCACGCAAATATCTACACACACTAACACACAAACACACAAACACACAGACACAGGTGCACGCAAATACCTAAACACACACACACAAACGCACAGACACAGGTGCACGCAAATATCTAAACACACAAACACAGACACAGGTGCAGCAAATCTACACACACCCACACAAACACACAGACACAGGTGCACGCAAATACCTACACACTTTACGCACACAAACACACAGACACAAATGCACGCAAATACCTACACACACGCACACAAACACACACACACACACACACACACACACACACACACACACACACACACACACAGACACACAGACACAGGTGCATGCAAATACCTACACACACACCCACACAAACACACAGACACAGGTGCATGCAATTACCTACACACACGCACACACCAGCATGCACAACATGAAAGCATGTGTATCCTTTCCATTGCAGATCGCATACACCCAGGCGGTGCTGCAGCTGCGAGATGTTAACATGGGGCTGGAGGCTGCCTTGCAGGCTCTGCACTTGCGCAGGTGGGTTGTATAGTGGCTTTTATTGGTGTTGCTTTTATGGAGTTGCTTTTATGGAGTTGCTTTCATGGTTTTGCTTTCATTGGTGTTGCTTTGATGGAGTTGCTTTCATTGGTGTTGCTTTTATGGAATTGCTTTTATGTTGTTGCTTTTATGGTTTTGCTTTCATTGGTATTGCTTTTATGGTGTTGCTTTTGTGGTGTTGCTTTTATTGCTGTTGCTTTTGCTGGTTCGCTTTTGTTGGTGTTGTTTTTATTGGTTTTGTTTTTGTTGGTGTTGCTTTCACGGTAATGCATGCGCAAGAGGCAGTGGGTTGTATGCGCACACACCTGCCCGTGGTTGATTCCTTTTTGCTCTATTGTGGAGCATGCTTTAAGGCTGCCTCACAGCGCAGCAGGGTGTGATAGTGTGAAGGTACTAAATGTCCCTTAAGTACCTTAGGGTAATGCGAGTAACCCTTCATGCGCATTTGGTGGCTTGGAACTATGGCACACGGCAACCGTGGGGCCTCAAACTGTGGCATTTGTGTCTGTTCGTGCACGCCTGACATTTGCTGGCAAGTGCTAACATCCAAGTGCTCGCTGCTTGAAGACAGTTTGCGCTCATAAATTAGGCTTGTTCAAAAATGTACGAGCGTGCACAGGCACACACCCACACACAGACACACATCCACACGCAGAGACACACTGCACACACACATACACGCGCGCGCTTACACACGCAGTGCGGAGGCTGCTACCATCATGGAGCAGTCTGCTGTCGGCATCACCGCCCTAGCACCCATCACCACCCACATTCCGCCCAACAGCGGCGCCCAACACCCGCACGCTCCTGCATTGAATGGGGGGGGCCCTGCACCTGTCGCAGCCAGCTTGAATTACCTCCCTCTTGATGCTGCTGCCGCGGAGGCTGCTGCTGCAATTGCTACGGGCCCTTTGGGGGTAAGCTCCCTGCAGCAGCAGCAGCAGCAGCAGCAGGGAGAAAGGGTAGGAGCAGGTGGTGTGATTCCGACTCCAGGAGATGGTCTATCAAATGGAGGGGTAGGGGAGGGGGTGTTTGGCTTGGTACATCCCGATGAAGTTGCGGCCATCGTCGCACGCTGCTGGGGAGGCCAGCTATTAGGCAGGACCTCAGGAGGAGGAGGAGGTGGAGGACGGGGAGGGGGAGTTGGAGGGGGTAGCATCAGCCAGAGGCATCATACGCGAGGGGGCCCACAAAGAGAGAGCCAAGGGGGCTATGACGAGTCACAGCAAGATTCGCAAGGCCTGGGTGCAGCAGCAGGAGTTGCAGGCACTCAGGAATCGCAACAGGGTCAGGGGCAGGGGCAGTGGCATGGAGAGGGGGGTTTGGGGGGAGAGGGGGAGGATGACAAGAGCCTGGAGGGTGTGATCGGGCTGTGTGTGAAAGTGCTGCTGGAAATGCAAGAAAGCACGCGGGAGGGCTTGCCGCTGCCTGTGTCGCAGGTGTGAGGGGGAGGGCTAAGCACCTTGTGTGTGTTTGCAAATGTGTGGGTGTGGATGTGGGTATGGGTGTAGGCGTGGTGTGAGTGTGAGCATTATTTGATAATGCAGTCGCATGTTGTGGAAGCGGTGGTGAAAAATCTTAAAGGCACAAATATCTTCAGGCATTGTAAGGTGTAAGGGTTGGCCAGGATTAAGGCATCATCATGCAATGCACGAGGCTTCAACTATTCCCAGGTAAAATAATGTGATCCGTTGTTTGATTGCTTCCAATTATTGTCTCTGACTTTCTTTTATTATCTTATTCACTCTTACGCTGCCTGCGTGCAGAGATCTCTGAAAGGATTGGCTGCGATGCTGCAGGCCCGCATGAAGACCTCCAAGCAGCAGCAACTACCCAACGCGCACCTGTACGCGCAGGTGGGTGGTGGGTGTAGCAGTGTTTATTTGTGTGGGGGGGCATGTAATTATGTGTGTATGTGTATGTGTGTATGTATGTGTGTGTGTATGTGTGTATGTGTGTATGTGTGTGTATGTGTGTGTATGCGTGTATGCGTGTATGCGTGTATGCGTGTATGTGTGTATGCATGTATGCGTGTATGTATGTATGTATGTACGTTGTGTGTAGTGGATCAACCTGCAGTACTGCTTGTAAACACGTGTGCTTCTTTGTCTTGCGTCCACATTTAACACTACATACAATGTACCTTGTCCTGTAAACAGCCGAGTCAAAAGCTACTCACTTGTGTGTAGATCAGGACCTTTGATTGTAGGTCAGTGTCCCACTACAATATGTGCATTCATTTACTAGGACGCCTTTTGTCCATTTTTAAACTGCGGCTGCAGGTAGAGGGCATGATTGTTGCTTTAGAACAGAGGCTTGTAACCTCCCAACATGCAGCGGATACAATGGACTACTAGACTTCAGGGACCCTCACAGCTCTGGTTCACACACAGCTACTTTTAAGAACCTTGACCTCCTGTTTGACAGACTTTCGGGGATAAGTATTGAGGATTTTTTACTGAGAGGCTCGGCAGTTTAGATTTGCACGTTGGCATGTTGGTGACCGGTGTACTACTTTTGCTGAGAAATTCACTTACCATGGGTGTAAAAGAGAGTAAGACACGCCCCTCTTCCCTCAGCCGCTAACTGCTCTTTCCTTTTTTGCGTTGCTTTTTACACTTCACCTGCATTTTTACTTTGACTATTTCAAACCCGTGACAGTGTTTTTTTTTTGCCCTGATGACTTGCCAAACCCCCGTGGTAAAATTTGTTATTTTGTTAGAATTGCTCATGTAAGCGATCATTGTATGGACATTGTTTTTAAGCTAGCTACTGAGGTGATCGCTTCAAAAGTCTGCGGTCTGCTGTTTGCAGGGAGGGAACGCATCATTCCTCCCTCTTTCTCGACAGATTTTCAGATGTTGCAGGCGTAAAGCGACGATGCATACGCAAGGAGGCTTTTTTTTATTGGAATTCAGCAATTATCGAATACATGCATACAATTATAATGAAATTTCCTAGAGTTACCACTTGAAAAAAGGACCTTAAACAGCACCCTTGCGTTCCAACGCTTCAGTACGCTGAGGCGGATACCAGCCGGTATGTCGCAGATCCGGGATCTCCAGAGCATAAACAAGGTGTGTGGCGGAATTCCGTTGTCGTCGAATCCTTAGGGCTGCTCCGGCGAACATTTTCTCCTGCGGGGCGGGATGGACGGAGAGGGGCGAGCAGCGAAAACGAAAGCTTGTTGTTGTAAAATGTGAGGCATTATTAGAAGGAGGGTGAGAGAGGAGAACCAGCCAATGGGGTTACCGCCATTTTTTGGCTGTGTGTCATCCTTCAAAATGCCTGTCAAATGGCGCGTGCACGCTTACCCTCCAATGACCACGTAATCGTCTTCTTCATGCACAGGCAAACAGAATGAGTAAACGGGCAGTCCGCGAGTCTACCAAGGGACGAGACGCTGAGGTGGTGAACCCCAGGCAGGTTCCTTTGGCAGGTTCTTTTTCATGGATCCCCCACGGCGCCACGGCGTGTTGGAAGCATTCCCGCTCGAGCTTGTTCAGGCGATTTTAAGCAAGCTGGAGCTGGAATGCTTCCGGACCGCAAAGCCCAGGGGGAAATTGTTGCCAGGAGATCTGCTTGCTAGGCCAACAACGGATCTTTTACACCTTTCTTTTTTGCTTTGGCTTTTTGCAGGGTGTGGAACATGTATCGCGAGGTGAGGAGTGGTGGTTTGGCACAAAAATTCCCACACACACAAATTTTGACTGCATGTAACTAAGGGGGCCAAACAATAGCCATTTTTCACTGTGCGCCGCTGGATAGCATTGATGCATGCACTTTGTCTTAGTCAAATTTAGAGCAATGCTGAGAAGTCAAAGTCTTTCGACAGCAGCCGTCTGCCTTCCCAAAAAGTTGCTGAAATGACGCAGGAATACAGTTCATACTGAAAAGGAACACGTGCTCTCTCATCACGTGCTCGATAAACATGCTCCTCACCTTGCAGGCTGTGGAGTTCAAGGGGGCCGCCATTGTTCCTTTTGAAGCTGAGTTGCGGGGCTTGGAGTCGGCCACCATTGGTGGGCCACGGTGGTGTGCCTGTGTGTTGGTTGAGAGTCATGTTGCCGTTCGTGGTTCCTGGCCATCAAGACTCGAACTCTCCATGATTTTAGTGAAGTCAAGTATTTCTTACACACGCCACACCTGTGTGCACACACATTAAATGGTTCACTTTCACAACGCTTGCAGACTTTTGTGAGGGCATGCTCCCCCTCCTACGTTCTCCTTTGCCTCGAGTGTGGAACAGGTAAGCTGCCTGCCTCAAAGTCCCCCACGTATAGCTTGATCATGTTGTCTGGCTAACAGTGTGAAAGGAAATCGGAGCATGTTTCTTTGTCATTGCCTTGTTTAACCTCGACAAGGTGCTTGTGCATGTGTAAGCATCAAACTGAGCTCCAGAACCTGGCACTGAGTTGCGTGCTTGCACTCCAACATGTGTCTGGACAACATCTGAACCTATACAGGGTGGGTACAGAGGGCCCATTGGCAGAGCCTTTGAGGGCCTCCGTCACTCATTATGGGCATCCAGACATCTCTGGTGAATATTTTTAGCTGGCTGTTCTAATAAAAGGCTGTATGATGCATGTCCAAAAAAACAAGCGGTATAAACAGAAAGCACTGGGACTACGTCTTTTATTTATTTTTGGATTCTTGGTGACCCTGACACTGCTCTATGGTTGACCATTGTTAGAAGACAAGAAGTGCCTGTGTTGTTTGGTTTGATATCTTGCACGTATTTCCTAAAGATTCTTTAGCATGCTGCAATATCTAGCAAAAGTCCTGCAACGTCACGCGCTTGTACTTGCGGTAGAAAATATAATGAGCACCAGGAGTGACAAGAATCCTATGCTCACGCAAGTGTATGTGTCTCGTATGTAATGCCATGCTATTGTTTGTTACTTTGTCTGACCTGGCTGCAGCACATGATTGCAAGCATGAGTACTTCAATCGCTTGCCGTCATATTCAGCTACTTAAGCAGACAGCCATGTCACGTATTTTTGCATTGTCGGATGCCAGCGGTCCTACTTAATTGCTGGCCTTGTGCCTGCAAACTTGATGTGTAGAAGAAAATGAAAAAATTGGGCAGCCAATCAGCTGTACGATTTGTTCATTTTCTTTCTCGTGCAAATGATTGAGCACCAACCATATACATCAGCTATACGATGCACTGCGTATGCTAAATACACTTGTTTCTACCTAAGACTGTGGATGCATTGTAATCGGAAAAGCAGTGGGAATGCCTGCACTTATCTTGCTTTTGGCATTGTGCTTGAAGTGTATTCTACACACGGTTCAAGGATATGAGATGCTTTAGTCCAGTCCCATGCTTTTTCTGCTTGTTTTTACCAACTAAACATGCTTTTGGCATTTTCCTGATCTCCTGGGGTGGCATACACAAATATTTTTTTGCTGCATGAACAATGCAAGTGCTGTGGGGTGGCTATGGTTGCGCACACAAACATTTTTTTGTTGCATGAACAATACAAGTGCCGAGTCAATAAGCAGGTAACGTAACAGAGTGTTTCAGCAAAGCTAGCAAAAACGTAGACCTGAAGGACACATGAGATCCTGGGTAAAGAAGCAACAGGATGTTTGCGGCTCATCGAGCACTTTATGTCAGCACTTTATGTCAGCACTTTATGTCAGCATCATATTAATCATCTTAGTAGCAATCCTTGTGGTAACCCTTTTCTCGTCATGAAAGTGCTTTGATCTCCGCTTGAACTGGTTACAACTTGCTCATCCCATGTGACCTGAGTTAACCATGTTCTGCCGTAAATGCCGTACGCTGCCACAGGTGACGGATCACAGGTAACGAATGAGTGCGATGATCACCGTCATGTCCACAAGAAAACCTGGAATTACCTTCTTGCTGTATCAAAGATGCTTAGCTTCACGTTTGATGCTGCAGTAACTTGGTGCTGAGGTGGTCGCACTTGTATATTACACAAAGCTCGACAATTTGGCCCAATCACATAACGCACATCTATACATGCATCACACCAGGAGGCAACATGGATGATGCGGCCGTGCGTGCTTCAGTGGCAGAGTTTGAACGTAGCTTGCAGCTGAAAATCAGACGCCCGCTGTCCCAGTGGGTTAGTGCGCTGGAGGGGGTCAGGGTAGGTGACACAAGAAGAGACTGAACAAGAGGGAGGGGTCAGGGTCGTCGACACAAGAAGGGACTGAACAAGAGGGAGGGGTCAGGGTAGTGACACAAGAAGAAACGGAAGAGAGGTCCGTAGAGAGAGACAGGGGCAATAATAGGGAGATCGAGGAGGAGGAGGAGGAGGAGGAGGAGGAGGAGGAGGAGGAAGAGGAGAAATTTGAGTAGGACGGAGAGGCAAGTTTAGAAGGAACAAAGATGTACTACCGAACAGCTGGCCTGATGTGCATATATTTATTCTCTAATGAGCTCATGTGTGTGTCTCACCCTGCGTGTGAGCAGGGCCGGGTACCAGAGCTTGACAGGCTGCGCACACACCTTGAAAGCCGCGCACGCAAAGTCAAGGCTGAAGGTAAGCTACAATAGGACCGTATTAGAAAAGAATGTGAGGTAGACACAAAGGTAAAGTATGCAGGTATTACAAAGTAATGGATCTCTACGTTTCAGCCTAAGACATTTCCTACCAAAACGTGACATGATGTCCACCTGATGCCAAGCTGCAAGTCAGTCAGTAAGTTTGACCGAGTATTATGTAGTTGGCCCTTCCTTGCCTAACTCTTCTGCAGAGGAGCGGAAGGAGAAGGAGGAGCGCAAGCGTGCAGGCGTGCGCAGGGGAGGCCGAGGGTTTGCGGATAAAACGTCCGGCGTGAAGAGCATGTTCTACAAGTGAGTCGGGGCATGGTTGGGAATAAGCATCAAATACAATAAAGTGCGAGTTGCAATTCTGTTTGGCGATCATGTTCACTGTTGCAAGTGTTCCCCTTTTTCTGGTTGTCAAAGCCTAGCCTGATTTGGATACTTTTCTGCGGCTGAAGGTGCACCCACCCCATGGCAGACGTATCTGATGAGGTTGAAGAGGGAAAGGAGCAGACGGATCCTAGCCGTACAGAGGTGGTGAGATGGTGGACATCTTGTTCTTGCTTGGTATTTTATATGATCACCTGATGGCTCTATCAGTTAAGCTTTGTGTTTTCAGATCTGGTTATGGTGGCCCAAGCACAGTGTGTTGTTGCTTTAAGGTTTTTGGACGTGCACTTTGAAAATTGAAAGTGATGTTTAATTAAGCAGACAGTACACACGCTTAATCTGGCCTTTTCTCTTCCCAGTTTGCATTACGTTGTGGAGATAGCAGACAAAGCAGAGCAGAATCCTTACAATGCACTGCCAGTCACCATGTCTCTCCTAGGAAGGGCTATCCTTTTCAGATTCTATGCGTCTGGGAGAAGAAAGCCCTTCCTAGGAGCGACATGGTTAGCACGGCAAATAAGATGTGCATGTTTGTGTGTGCGTGTGTAAAATGGTGTGTGTGTGTTCGTGATGGTTGTCTTGTCTTCAGTGTGGCGTTATCTCGTGATACCGCACAATGAAGACAACCATTCTTGTTACACCTGTGCTGCAATCCTCAAACTGTATTTCGACAAAAGTTCCACACCCTTGTTCCCCTGTTTCTACAACGCCAATGCCTTCTTGCACCGAGGTTGACACTGACTGCACGCTTCCCAGCATTGGTAAGGCAGCTGTCGGCACAACTTCTTTAGTCAGTTGCGAGAAGAACTTGAAGCTGTTGGTTAAATAATGCAGGCAAGGGCGGTTGCTGGGAGAACTGCTGTACACGACATATCGGTACACGTTGAAATGTCCCTGTTTGGTAGGTTTCACGTGAGGACTACAAGCGGCAGGACCGGGATGTGAGGTACAAGGAGGAGCTGCGTAAGTTGCAAGGTGGGGGCTAGCAATTTTTAACTGCATCCCTTGCTGAAATGCAAGATCACAGCTTTATGTCACAGTTGAGTGAAAGAAGATTGCATGCCTGCCTGCTTCCTCACCACACTTTTGCTGTCACAGTGGCTAAAGAATGTTATGAGAAACAAAGTATGTTTCCTACGTATCGCGATGTGTTCTCACCGAACGGTCCAATGATCCACCTTGTCCTGAAAGAGTGCAGCTGCTCTGCTTTGCACAAGAAAAGGGGGGCCTGTATTTTGTAGAGTCCTGTCTACCCACATGCAACAGAGCTTGCTCTAGCCTTTATGCACTCTGCTACATTGCTCAAATTCCCGCCAATCAAAACTTGCAGCATCAACTGAGGCTTTCTCTGCAGACGAGGGGCTGCTGTATGAGCAGCTGAGTGGACTGTGCAGGGACGCAGCGTGGATGAAGTCCTACATTGCCTCGGCACTTGTGATGACCAAGGAGCTGTTCCAGGTAATTGCTTATGCTAATTTTTTGCTGCAATCATTGCATTGCTTCAGGATGTTGAAGTTTTACAAGGCACTGCTACTGTAAAAAAGTAGGCAAATTAGAACTTGAAAAGAACATTTTGCAGCAGTAAAACCTGCCCTTGACAGCACTCCTCATACTTTTTTTAAGTGCGAGCAGTATCAAAGCAGAAGCTTTCTCACAAAAACAGCTGCCTTCCTGCAACGAGATTTGTACAAAGCAAATGTGCATTCGTCCATTGTTGTGTTTCAAAGGCGTCGAAGCGCGCTGGAAAAAATTGATGTTTTGCACAACTTGATAAAAAAAAGATTTATTTATGCCACATTCTCTTTGGCATTAGATCCTGTACCTGACAACTGTGCATATTGCCGTCATGAAGCTCTGCCAAATAGTCCGCCGACCTCTTCTTATGGCAAATCAACTTACAACAGCAAACTTCCGGCCTCCCCAACAATGGCCCTGCATACGCACAGGAGATGGCCATTGAGCTCGGAGATTGCCTTCAGCCACTACCTGCCTGCAAGCTTCCCTCTGTCGAGTCTGCTGCACGAGCTTTGAGGAGTATAGCCCCTGCAGGCCCCACAGACGGTGAGATGATGCATGTAAAAAAGAAAAACCACGCAGGCAGGGAAAATCAGTCCCCACGTTAATAAGGAAAAGTGGCCACATTTGTATCGTGATTAGTAGCCACGTATGTACTGTGATTAGTAGCCACGTCTGTACCGTGATTAGTAGCCACAACTGTATCGTGATTAGTAGCCACATCTGTACCGTGATTAGTAGCCACATCTGTATCGTGATTAGTAGCCACATCTGTACCGTGATAAATTAGGGACAAGTAGCCACATTTGTACCGTAAAACTCCTTAATCAATAAATGGAATTCATGTTACTAATGAATGGGGCCACCAAGCATGTTGGTGGTTCATAAATCCTCTGGCAATACCAATTCCTAACTTACAGCTCATCTGTTATGAAGAGCAATGGCACCCTTGCTTTTGACCCTAATTTAAAGGAATATTTACCTGAGCTCATGTGTGCCTTGACTGCAGCTCATTATTTTAAATGTATTGCTAGTCGCAGAGGTGGACAGCCAAGCTCTCATGGCCCGTACAAAGGATATGACATTGCCTGCAACTCATTTTGAATATTTCACCTGTTGTTGCAGAGATAGACAGCCAGGCTCTCGCGGCCCCTGCAAAGAATAGGACGCTGGGATCAAACTTGCCATATGTGGCTGCCATGCCTGATGTGAGTAATGGGCCGTGTAACCAAGTTGCTTGAAAAGGGGCAGGGTTGCTTGAAAAGGAACAGGAGGTCCGATCCCTGTGTAGTTCCAGCGATACAGACCCTAAGAAAAGGTCTTTTGGAAAGCGATGACCGATGTCTTTGCTCAGAAGAAACGGCTTGCTGTTTTGCGCATTCCACGTGTAATCAAAGTGGTCAAGACAGTATTTGGGAAGTTTTGCCATACACCACAGTACTAGCAGGTTGTGTCGCACTGAATAGGGGCATTGTGTCTCACTGACACGGGCGTTGCAGTAGACGCCTACTTTATTATTCCTTGCAGCAAAACAGCAACGAGTCTGGATGTCTGAAACAAATGCAAGCAAGAGGATCTCCCAATGTTCATATGCAGTCCGCCCAACGCAGCCGTGCTCGTGCCACGCTGGAGGAGTGGAAGGAGGTAGCGCGCAAGCGCCTGCACGCGCACATGGCCACCAGCTCTCCCTTGGAGTTGCACGCCCTACCACAAGCTCGAGCAGGTAGTAGGTGACTTGATCCCTTGTTTAAGCTTGATTCCTTGTTTAATCTGCAGACAGGGCCCTCCTCCTATTTCAGCTATCGCGTCTGCAAGCCCTTCAAAGGTGTGTTAATGTCGCTGCAGGTCATTTATTGATCTGGGGTTAACCAAACTTGCTCTTTGGGTGTGAAAGGGTCCAGTACAGATTTGTGGAAGTTGCCTCTGTTGATAGCAACATAGCACTTGCTTGATGCGTATTGTGGTGGTATACGTCGCTTTCGTGCACTCTAGGCGTTCCTAACGTGTTCCATTCAGCATCCAGCATGGGAATAGATATCACAGGTAGAGGGGTTTGCCGACCATATCACTGGATTCAATAAAGTTTATCCGAGCTGAAACTCATATTGTTTGCGGAGTGCCCTCACATTTATTTTAAGTTTTTTAAGATGAAGGGACCTTGGATTGAGAGCCATCGTTTGTGGGTGTGTCGGTACTGTTCTTGGCAGATCCGTGCACTGGACTTTGAAAATTAGCTGTGTTGATAGCCTCCCACTATTTGCAAGAGAGGACTTGATCCCATGGCCTTGTTTTGACCACCTCGGTGCTGCAGGTGACATTCCAGGCCGCGCAGGCACTAGCCGGCCAATGTCGGTAGTGGACCAGCAGGTGGGTGGAGGGACAAAGTGGCTCTATAATGTTTTAGTATCCTCCCTTTGTAGCCTTTTTCTTTCTTCTTTGCACGTTGCAAGTGAACGAGGTAAAGGTAATAAATACGAACCACAGGGGATCGAATTGCTAGGAAAGTCTCGACTTCTTTCGCTAGTTTTTGCCAACACCCATTTTACAAATTTTTCATTTGTCAGCATACATATGGTGCTTGATGTAAGGCTGCGTTCCATTTTTCCATTCCTTTTGTTGCATGTTTGTTTGTGTATGTGCTGATCACAGGAGGAATACCAGCAGCAGCTGATTGGAAAAGTTGGTGGTGGGCCATTGGCTACAGGAGGAGGAGGAGGAGGAGGAGGAGGAGGAGGAGGAGGCGGCACAAGCACCCCTCCTAGCTCAGCATCTAAAATGTTCACCCCGGTAAGCAATTAAAACGTCTCCGTCCTGTGTTTGACCATGCAATACCTAGTATTTACACTATCTGCATCTTTTTCTTTCTTTTCTACGTCCTCTGCTTGAATGCTGTCCACCAAAAGCAGCAGCGCTATTTTTGTTTTATAGACTCTGTTGTGAGGGTATGGCACCTTCAGTGCTCTCCTTTGTTGCTGCTTGATGCAGGTCACACCTGCAAAAGAGGAGTTTCCCGCTGGTTTCGGCTATTGATAAGAGTAGGGGGTGCCTGACAGAAAGCTGATGCTTCTTCACGTCCAGTATATCAATGCTATGTTGTGTCTTTTATGGTTCTGTACCCTTTCATGGACTGTCGTATGCCTACTAATTAGCTTTCTAACAGCTAACAGTGTGCAAACTGTCTAGGCACGTGGCGAGGGCCTACGTGTTGTATCTTTAAAGGATGGAAGGCTTTATGGCAAGTAACCCTGTATTTTTACCTGCTTTTGGCGTTATTTTTTTGTGCAAATATCTCAAGTAATCCTGGTGCGTCGATTCTGTGTTTATACAGCTCTTATAAGAATGCCACTGATACTCCCACGACTTTTTTTTTATGATGGCGTATTACATAGGTCAAGGTGAGATAGCAAACTCCCTACTACGAAGTTGAAACGAACTGAAAGCTGATAAAGAAAAAGGAAGCAAGAGAGGCAGGCTGGAAGCGATAACAGAAAGTAGGGAGGACAACCAGGGTGATGAGAAGACGGGCAAAATGTACACAGGAAGGTCAAGCAAGGAAAGAAAGAAAGAAGGAAAGCCTGCGCACTTTGGTGCCCACATAAAAAAGAACAAGATTTAGGAAGACAGGGCTAGGAAAGGCTAGTAAAGGGCTAGTAAAACACGTCAATCTCAACATTACGAGCCCATACTAGGGAGACAAGAAAGGAGTTCATTGAGCTAAAGGTTTAGATAACAACAGTCGGGTTGTTCTGCAAGGAGCCGAGAGCAAGGGGAAGCAGGCCAACCTATACCTAGATCAAGGCATAAGATACGCTAGGGAGGGAGCTGCAGTGAAACAGCCAAGGAGCCGTTTGGCCTAGCATTCACAAAGGGGTGAGCCTGGCCTAGGTCAGAGAAACTGGAGGCACTACCTTGGCAGGCTGCAAAGTCTTTTAAGGCTGCGAGGAGAAGATCATCTGCCCTAGTTTCTACTGCTGCAGGCTCTAAGCCTGTCCTGGCTAGCGTGCTAAACATCAAACCCCTAGCTCTCAACATGGCCGTCAGCAGGGCAGCTAGGCACACAACATACCACACTTCCTTCCTCACTGTTTGGCATGGCTGCTCTTGCAGCCACACATGCTGTGGTAGCAGCAGCACGGAAACTGAGAGATGTGTTTTATGGTTCGCCTGATGGCTGAAGCTCCTGTGCAAGTCCAGAAGACGTGCTCCTATAGCTGCAGCGCCTGTGCAGCACATGACAAGGCGGCTGCGTGTTGCCAGCCACTTTGATTGAATGCGGCCAGTTGATCCTGGCAGATGCTTGATTGTTGTTACTGATTTTATCCAGTGCTGTAATGACAAAAACAGTGTTGTGCCTTTTTTCCCTTTCCACGCAGTGTTGTTCCAAGGTTGTTTTTGTAGGTGCTACAAGTCTGGTGCTACTACAGCAATTATCACAATTTTATATATTGTACATACAGCAGTCGCATGTTTTGACTAATGGCTTACCCTGTAAACTCTGAGTGGAAAAAGTGTGAAAGCTGTCGGCACAAATTAGGAAAAGAAATAGAAAAACTACGCAGGCAGTGAAAGCCACTCCCCACATAGATTAAGGAAAAGGAGCCATTTTGGTACCGAGTACCGTAAAGCTCCTCCACCGCGAAAAGGAAATATCAATGGGGATCAGGAGGGTCGCAGGCTTGGCCTGAAACCGGCTCCTGTTGAGAGTTGATAACAGTACTGGAAAGGGCACGTCTAGTATGGACAAGTTTAGCAGCACAGTTCTCAGAGTGCACATGGAGCTTGGAGGCAAGCTTTTTTACTCTTTGAGAATCAAGACCCAGTTCCTTAAAAGGCTTCTTCAGGGTGTGAGTGTTGTAGATGGTGCCACCCACACCCAAAAGGATGATGTGGAGAGTAACGGAGGCTCCTTGGAGAATGTTGCAGAGGCCTTTGCGCTGTTCTTATGCGGCGTTCAGCTGGTTCTGAGGTCTGGTGTCCTCACAGTACTTGATCTCGACAAGGTGGATGTCACGCCAAGTTATGCTGAGGTCTTTGGGTCGGTGCTGTCTGGGGTTGGTGGCTCTACTGGTGGCTGGCGGTGCTGCTGGGGTGCTCCCAGTCCTTTTCAATTGCCCCCTGCCACTCCGAAGAACCCACCCCTCTACATTAGTTTGTTGTTTTTGTGTTTTGCAGCGATGGGAGTAACCAGCACAAAATCTGGGCGGCTGGAGATAAATCTGTCTTTATCTGAAAAGCGGGGTGGGAAGAGCCATTTGGGAATTTGGGAACTAATCTAATTTCAGCTGTTTCGATGGAGATTTTGCATGGTCATCCGTTCGACTGACTTTTTAGCTAGGGAAGGATGTTGTATTGTGCCCTGCACCTCCCAGCAATGGATGCAAAGCCACACAGCATCCCACCTAGAGAATAAAAACCGGAAAGGCTTTTCAGGGGATCAGGGGATCTGCACACCACCAGGAGTACTTTTTGGGGTTGTGCTCAATGTCTCGTCTCATCTGTATAATTTTTGTTGCGGATCTGATAGCATGCTGAAATACACTGTTTTTGTGTCCTGTCGCTTTGTTAAAATACGGCTTCCTATTCCATTCCAATGGTATTTATGCCATTGCAATCTTCATGAATACCGTGTATGCCAATTGCGGCAGTAGGTAGTGATAGCCATTTCCACAAGGAAATAGTTCAACTGGCCGTTAGTCTCCACAAAAGAGGATAGAGGGGCATCCAAAAGAAAACAGGGTGTGGTCTCAAGCTCTATAGTCTCAGTCTCTGGTCTAAGGCTAACAATTTTCTATAAGGGAAGCACTATATTTCAGTACCCGACAGCTTTTAAATGCGAATTCTAGTCAAAGCAACCTCAACTGGAAACCAACCCTGTTTGCTTGTCATCTGATTTGTAGCAGCCACCAAGTATGCATGACAGCCTGGATTATTGCCAGTAACACTGTGCCCAGGGCCGGCACTTTGATAGGCACTCTGAAGGCTAAAGTGCCTAGCCGGGACATGGGTCTGACCACGGACATCCACCCCTTCGCCCAAAATGTATCAGAATGGTTGTCTGCCATGTCTTACAATGCATATATGCTCGCGAAACGTGCAGGCGCCGGTGAAGTAGCGCATTTTGAAGCTTGTCGTTTTTTAAAGTTTCAAAGTGCGCTTTTGAATACTAAAAGTGCGCTTTTGATTTCAAAGTGCCTCATCAAAGTGCACTTTGATACTATTGGTCTGCCGATTTTTTGTTGTTGCGAGAGGCTCAGCGTCGTTAATGCTGAGCACAGATGGTCGTGGCCACTTTCAGACACATGAAGAGCCATTAAATGACGTAGAAGCGCTTTCGATCCTCAAAGTGCACTTTAAAATTTAAAAGTGGCACTTTGAAATCCCAAAGTGCCACTTTGAGCTTTTCAAAGTGCCTTTGAAAGTGCGTATTAAGTGCGTATAAAGTGCGTATTAAGTGCGTATAAAGTGCGTATAAAGTGCGTACAAAGTGCGTACAGGCCAAGTCTGTGCTTTTAGTTCTTATAAGCTTATAAGTAATTCAGTAGCATGTCAGATCAAATTACCGTCACTGCAAAGTATAAGACTCAGCAAAACAACCAATGATTGCGCCTTCGGACCAAGAAAGGCCTCCAAGGTGGAAAAACCATCCAGCAGAGGAGTGAATTCTTTGCATCGCGTGGTCCCTATTGCTTCTACCAGTTCTCTGGCTCATGCCCTTGCGCTCGCTGCACACACCTAGTCGACCTGACTATGTGTGTCTACTAGTGCCACTCAGCTTTGATTGGCTCCCACACTGTTGCTCCTTCCCGGAGCTGGGTTCAATGACTCAGACGGACCTCTCGGCCTCATTGTGGTTACACGTAATATGACTGAACGAACAAATAGAATCGGAGATCTTACACGGCACAGGGTCTCTTGAGGATTCCCTCTTATGGTACCTCTTAGAGTTCACATGTTGTCAATTGATTACCAAAACTATCAAATCCAGAAGATAAAGGTATCGATAAGACTGGCCATCCAGCTTATCGAACAAGACATAAAGAAACTCTCAACTGCCAACCAACTTAACTGCTCTGTCACACGATTCGTCGCTGCCAACGATTGGGCGTGACAAGCAGATTTTCCCGTTAAAAAAGCAGGAAAAGACACGGTAGGTCCGGTCACGCTTGGTTTCACCAAGGTGACAAAATAACTGTGGAGCTTGCTTGGAGGTAAGTCTCCTGGCGTTTTGAGGGTTTTACCGGGTTTATGGCCCAGCATATTTTAAAAAGGCACCAGCCAGAGTGAACGTTATCGATGGTGCTTCCAAACCTGAGAAGATAGTGTGGTGTGTGATGATGGAGGCTCCGTGAAGAACGATGCCAGATCAAATCACAAGATTTCTGCCAGATCAAACTGTGCTGCTCTGCAGCGTTGAGCTGCATTTCAGGTATTGTCCTTCCAGTGCTTGGTCTTCATGATGAGGTGGAGGCCACTCTGAAGTTTGTCAAGATCTTCCGGTTGCTGCGTTCTGGGTATCGCTGCGTTCCTCAAATTCCTCGGCTGCAACGCCAAACAGCTCACTCCGCCCCCTCTAAATTCATTGTTTCCGTGTTTTTGTCGTTGCAGAGATAAGAGAGACCAGCGCTTTCTACATATTTCCTTGCATATCTTGAGGACTTGTCTGTAAGATTCTTCATGCAAAAAGGAGCATGTTTTAGGGTTTGCCCCCTCTCGATGTTTGATATGGGACCAAAAGTTGTTGCTAAAGTGGGCATAGGCAAGGGTTGTTGTTTGTATATGAGAATCACCAACCCTTTTTGCTGCAACAGGTCAACAACCAACTTTTGTTCATGACTTCCTTTCTTAGCCGAACAATAGACTTTTTCTTTTTCTTTCTGCGCTTAAGGATTTATTTGCGGCTGGCCGAGACCAGTCAGCAGCCGATCAGCCAAACAACCTGGCTGAAGGTCACCCCCCATTGTAACCAATGTAACCATTGTAGATGAGAATCTCACTGGTATGCACGCCCAATCGCAATATTTGCCAGTGCATGTAAAGCGAAGAATAAGCGTTGCCAAGGTGGGATGGGACAAGTACATGTCTCTTGATATAAAAAGCAAGTTCGTCCACTTCTCCTCAGCACCATGTTGCCCTTTCCTTCCCCAGCACCTCGTTAATTCAAGTTGTAGCCTCCTCCCTTCATCATGATGGCTTTCGAAGTTCGTCATTTTCCTTTTTGTCTCAGTCTTTGGTCTTTGAGGAGGAGGAGACTTCAAGTACTTGGTGGTACCAAGAATCCTTAACCATGTATATAATTTCAGTGCGGGGAGTAGTTTTGTCTGCCTGCGTAGCTCTTTTCCTCCGCGGAGCTTTTTCACAGGCACGGGTTCAAGCACAATAAGGGTGTGGGACAAAAAAGTAATAAAGAATGCCATCTGCTATAAGTACAAAGTGCCAGTCGTTTAAAAAAGCAGCATCACTGAAGCAATGCCGTTTCAGTAACAAGTAGGCATGAATAAAATGGCTACCTGGGCTCTCACCAATCTCTCTCTCTCTCTCTCTCTCTCTCTCTCTCTCTCTCTCTCTCTCTCTCTTTTGCACTCGCTCATCTCATGAGGATCAACACAGTTTGACCCCCCTCTCAACTAATCGACTGCACAACTGCAAAGTAAGATGCAAGGGTCAACTGTGAAATCCATGAAGGTGCTTTTACTCACATCAGCTTTCCTCCAATGTCAGTAAAACAGCCGCAAGGTCAATGCACATGTCCACTACAGGTAAGCACTTCGGATAAGCCAACACAGAAGCAGTTCAACCCACTTCCTCTGCACTACCAAACTATTACATAAAACACCAGCATTCGTCCATTCACATTAAACGCCTCTAAGGAGCGTGAAATGTGGCAGCACTGGCTCGGCAGCCCCTTTAATTCCTTGCCATTGCACACCCCTGTCTTCTCCATCTTTCTCACCGTCACCCCTTCAGCTGACCTCTCCAAAACTGTTACAGAAACAGGTCAGTCTGGCACTAATACAGAAACAACCCGGCCTTGTAGCTTGAGGTCTGCGCCTAACCTTTTAAAATCTGATGGATCTGCACTCTGACCCACGCTCTAACCTCCTTCGTTCAAAATTTCACTGGTGCAGGTGCTCGGGCGCAAGGAAAGAGTGTCAATTCCAACAGCTCGGAACCCAAAATTATTAACACGAACAAACAAGTACACTCGCTCACAAATCCACACACAAAGCTCCCCTGCTCCAAGCCCCTACCACCCCCCATCTGGGTCTGAAGCCATAGACTGGTGGTCCTCCTCGACGTAAGAGTGCATTGCCACATCCAAGCCTGAAGGAGACGGTACAGGCAGCGGCGGTCGGTAGTGCACAGCCCCGCGCTCGGTACTGCTGTCGTGGGAGGAGCCGCCGTGCTGCTGGGAATCCAGCCACTTCCTCGCCAGGCGTGGTGAAGAGAAAGGAGGGGCAGACGAGGCGGAATCCGGCGACGGCTCCATCACAACACCCCCATCCCTTCTGCTGCTACCAGCGCCACCCGCTGCAGGAGGGGCTCCTGGCTGGGGGGGGGGGCTGCCGGCTGAGCTGTACGAGGGGCTCCGAGGACTGTCCCCCCTCGGACCCACAGCTTCCTCTGACCACAGGCGCGGTCTGGCAGGAGCTGTTTGCGCACGTGTGCCTGCCTGTTGAAGCTGCTGCTGCTGCTGCAGCCCAGCCGTCTCAGCCCACGCGTAGCGGCCACTGCCCTGAGCAGTCGCTACCACCGCGTTGGCGAAGTTGGTGTGCGGGATGCCGAGGGGGGTGCTAGGGAAGAGCGGGCTGCTGCTTCTACCACTGCCGCCGCTGCTGCTGCTGCCATCGCCTACGACACCTGCAACATCCGTCATGATCATGTAAGTGGAGTGTGAACAAAAACCTTGGCTAACACGTGACAGATGCAGTCAATAGTCAATTAATTAGACTAAATGACAGATGCTTTCTGCTTGTTAATGACAAGTATGCTTGTCAGTAGAAAAAGTGTAGGATACAGGATCTCAACGGCTGAAAGTTATGAAACCAGCTAGGGTGCAGCTGCATTCAATACACTCCAGTCACAGTGTTTTTGCCTGCATGCACGCATTTGAAGCAAACGCCATCATCAAGGCACCTAATTCAACGCCTTAGCTCCAGCAAAACGCTCAACATGAAAACAGTGGCCACAAAACACACCTGCTCTTTGGGCGGCCCTGGCAGCTAGTATCACAGCATCAGCCCTCTCCTCCTCGGGCTCCTCTTCCTGTTGTGTGTTTGTGTAGGTGTGCGTGGGTGCCTCTGTATGCTGTGTTGTGCGCGTGTAAAGGTGATGCACACAACGTGACTTACGCAAATGAACACAAATAAGTTAAAATGTGTTTGCGTAGGTGTGCGTGGGTGCCTCTGTATGCTGTGTTGTGTGCGTGTGCAGGTGATACACACAACGTGACTTACACAAATGAATGCATGATTACTCAAGCAGGAGCTCACACCAAACAGACATGCACATTCTACAGACCAACCCCTTTCTCCCAGCCATCACACACACAACAGGTGTATTTGCACAACATCCTCTCACCCAGAGCACAGGCATGGGCACACGCAGGCGCATGCATTACACATTCCCACATGCGTTAAAACACTCAAACTAAGACCCTGAAACATGTATGTAGTCACTCAATTTAACACTCAAATAGGTCCTCACACCAAACACCCATATGCACATATGAATACGCAGCACCCTCTCACCTGGAGCATAGGCGTGGGCATATGCAGGCGGACACATTACACAATTTGCATGCCGTATTGAAACAACATGTACACACACACGCAGCACCCTCTCACCTTGAGCACAGGCATAGGCACATGCAGGCAGACACATCACACAAATTGCATACCACCTGAAACACCATGTACACACACACGCAGCACCCTCTCACCTCGAGCACAGGCATAGGCACACGCAGGGGGACACATCACACGAATTGCGTACCACCTGAAACACCATGTACACATACACGCACGCACACACACACGCACCACCCTCTCACCTTGAGCACAGGCATAGGCACCCTCAGACGCGCACACCACGAGTCTAGATGCGCAACTCCCAAATTTGCCAGGGCGTCTGTGTTGATGCACAATCATGAAGTGGGCAATGACTTGGTGGTTTTTAATGTTAAGGCACGCACGGACATAAGTGGACAGACAGTAGGGAGTCAAGACAACCAAGAGGGGGAGTGCAGACAAGAGGGGGAGTCAAGAGGGGGAGTCAAGACAACCAAGAGGGGGAATGCTCCTGAAAGAGGTTGTGACCAACGGAACAGAAACACCTGGGGCATGACACATCATTTGCCAATTGTGAAGGGACGAAGCAAGAATGAAATGACGCAAGAGTTGTAATGTCTGCTTCAGTTGCTGGTTTATTGAGCAGGGATGGTGACAGTGCAAGGAGCACTGAGGATTCTGCAATGCTTCAAACCTCCATAACTCCTTCCCTCCCTCACTCTCTCTCTCACACACACACACACACACACACACACACAGAGAGCCAGTGTGTATGCCTGTGCAGAGCCATCAGTGCCTCTAAAATCTCCTCACGGACCATCTGTGGCTCGTGCGTGTGTGCAATTGTGCATTATATATACTCAAGTTCAAGTACATGTGTGTCAGTACACGTGCACGCATGTACGTGTGCGTGTGTAGCTGCAAGACAAAGCATTCAACATTTTTGGCGAAGCTCCCTCCAGGGGCGTAGCCCCTAGGTTTGTCTCCTTCCCGCCAAAGTTCTCACGTGGCCACCCGGCCTCACCCAGACCACCCCCCGCCCTTAAATTCTGGCTAGCCTCCCAAACTAAACTGCTAGGAGGGTAGCCCAAAGCTGGAGTGCTGCGGTTGACTGAGTGAAGTTATATGGACCAAAGTTGAAACTTGGCAAAATCTTGGCCAAAGCTTTAATGCGCAGCACTCAGCCCACCTCCCGCCCCGAAATCTTGGCCAGACCCTCTAGTATGCTGATAGAGCAACTTGACAAATTTAGGATTGCTGGGGTGATGTGAGGTGTACGCTGGAGAAGTCAGCTTAGACAGTAACATTTGACCAGTCTAGAAACTCAGCAAAGACCCCCCAGGCAGCCACAAACTTGATAATCTCCGTCAGCATGTATTTCTGAGCTCGTAGTTGAGGCGGGGGAGGTCCATCAGCAAAAAGTTCTGAACCAGAAGTATTTAACATTATATATTTTTAAATTTCTTCATGTAATACTGTTAAATGATTACAGAGAGGAGGTGTCTCTCTGTGTTCAATGAGGGGCTGTGCTCTCCGTGCTCTGGTGCGTATGCCTGTGCAGCTGTTTATGGCATGTCCAAATTAAAGCCTGCTTAACGCCTTCCTTGCGTGCTATGCTGCACATAGCATATGTGGTGAAGCAGACCACAATGCACGCACGCATGACCGTGTCCTTGAGCAGTGAGCAGCAACTGCACAGAAGCAGACCACACTGCATGCATGCATGACCGTGTCCTTGAGCAGCAACTGCACAGAAGCAGACCACAATGCATGCACGCATGACCGTGTCCTTGAGCAGCAACTGCACAGAAGCAGACCACAATGCACGCACGCATGACCGTGTCCTTGAGCAGCGAGCAGCAACTGCACAGCAACTGGAGGTCCCACCTACTACATGAGTGGAAGCAGGTGGGCGTGCCTCATATGCCTGCACAATCTGTGGCATGCAAGGCCACAACGCTCACACGCACCATCGTCGAACAGCAGTAGCAGAACCAGCCGAGCCTGCTACGCGGCAGCAAACATGTGGCACATGTGGGCAACGTGGCCACAGTGCACGCACACATCACCAGCACGTAGCAGCAGAGGGCGGGAGGGAGGAGAATATAGAGGACTTAGAGCGGAACAAGCAGTGAAAGGGAGACGTGGCAAACGTCCTCACTTCGCCAACTTTTCAGCGCTGCTTGCAGCGCTTCCCCCACTTGTCACACCCAGTGCCCTCAACGCAATTTGACGATCAAAAGTTCTTTTTAACATGCATATTTCAAACAAGTCACAGTGGTTAATGAGCGCAAGTGCCCCCTGGCCTTTCAGACCATTCTGCTCAAATTGCAGTCAAGCCCTTGCCGAGAGAGAGAGGTCTTAATCAAGCAAACGACCACTCCATGATCAGCTACATGATCATTGCTTGCAGCACATGCTCTCGCCAAGTCCAAACAAACAAAAACCGCGTTCACCCACCTGCAGCTCGCAACGCGTGCTTTCGGCGCATAGGCTGCCATTGAAGGGGCTGCTGCTGCTCTTGTTGCTGCCCTTGCTGGGGCTGCTGCTGCTGTACCTCTACTTCCTTGCCTCTGTGCTTCCATGCAGCCGCAGCCGTGGCTGCACCAGGGGAGGAGGCGTGGGCAAGGGCAGCCAGCCACGAGGAGGCCCAGCTGCGTGTGTGTGTGTGTGCGCGTACGTGCGTATGTGTGAGCGTACGTGTATTGAGTGCATGCGTACATGTGCGTGTGTGTGCGTGATTGTATGCCTGCGCAGTCAGATAGATGCGGCACAGATCTGGACAGAGCAACATTGCGCTAGGCAACAGAGTCCAGAATAAGTTCCAATATGCCTCATACAAAAGCACAAGAAAGGCCAGCGTGAAGTTCAAATTAGCCATATAGATACCAACTAGGAAAGCTCACACCAACCATAAGGATATTGACTCATGGTACAGAGACAAAATATTTTGGCAATGCATAACAACAATTGCACACATACACACCCACTAACCCACACCCACACCCACACTCACATCCATACCCACACCTACACCTACACCTACACCCTCATCCTCACCCTCACCCTCACCCTCACCCTCACCCTCACCCTCACCCTCACCCTCACCCTCACCCTCACCCACATTCGCACCCACAACCACCCGCGCACATACACACCAAAGCTCACCTGCGTGGGGGGTGGAGGCGTAGGAGGGCCATAGCAGCCCAGCCTATGTCAGCCAGCTGGGGTCCCGTAGCTGTACGCAATTTGGGTTCTGTGGATGCCCACATTTGGGCAGCGAGTGCAGGGTGGGGGCGGACTTGTAGGTATGCCAGGCCACGTAGCAAAAGAGACAGCTCCTGTGCATGTGTGCATGTGTGTTCATGTTTGATTATGTAAATTGAGTGTGCATGTGTTCATATGAGTGTGTTGGCACTTGGGCTGCAAAAGTGGAACATCCAGTTTGCCCCGGCGAGGCAGCACAGTGGGCATTCCGCTTCATGCGTTTTAGTGTGTGTATGTGTGTGTTCGTGTGTGAGAGAGCTCATTGTTCAAAGCTCCCACGGGTGCGCATTGTACGATGCGCAGAAGCAAAGAACATCAAGCATCCAAGACACGCAAACTGACACAGCAACAAGAGTCCTCC
>Ga0307947_1000570_pt1 | contig 26459 bp, 42 predicted proteins | sample OrgLakmetagen232_FD_201840 | JGI IMG/M metagenome (GOLD analysis project Ga0307947, IMG submission 201840) | Saline water microbial communities from Organic Lake, Antarctica - #232 | ecosystem: Environmental > Aquatic > Non-marine Saline and Alkaline > Saline | place: Antarctica: Organic Lake...
GGTCCAGCTGTGCTACGCTTGCCAGGCCTTTGATTCAGGTCAGCCTCCCTTGCTTGCAGTGAGGCTGGACCGATCTGCAATAGGTCCTAACCTCGCCAGCTGCCTCAGACTTGCCAGCCTTGTGAATTTGAAGCTGTTCAATGGCGAATGCATGTACGGTGGCAGCAGGCCGCACAGTCAGTAGTTCCAGCAGCTGAAGGTCCTTGTCAGTCGCAAGAGGAAGGCAGTGGAGGAGCTGGTCAGCCTGCGTGGGAAAATGCGCCTCCTTCCTCGCAGTGACCTAGAGATTACAAGTGAGGATGCTGGTCCGCTGAGCGGCTGAGTACTTGTTAGAGGCCTTGTAAAAATACTGCAACAATATGCAGGATTTTCCCTGGTCCTCTGAATCTGTACCCTTTAACTCTCTCGTGCATTGTAACAGTCAAGAGTGCTTACGATGCTTAATGGATGTTATGAGGCTGTTGTAGCTGGCGTCTGTTTGCCACTCTAAAGCACAGTGTGCCCTAATTTTGCACTGAATGATGTACAGCTTTGCTACTTTTCTAAAAAGGTATTTTTGTTATTGCAACACATCAGACTGTTATGAGCTATGTTGTTTCGTTATATAGCATATAGCCTGTATACATTTTACATCTATCACGCCCTTGGCTTTGATATGGTGTTGCTCAAGTTGCTGTAGTGTCTATTGGCAAGATAACAGACGGGTATAGTTTATTTACTCTGACTTCATGACCTGAATCTATGAAGGCAAAATTCCGCGTCATTACCAGCCGTAAAATAAGCCAGGCCGTTCCTTGTGCTATCAATTATTTTGCAAAACTATTAGAATCTCCTTGCCAATTGAGAAATTATAAGCACACAAAAAGCCAATTAGCAGAATTCCAAAGAGTGCCTCCTTTGTGGCAAATGAACAGGAAAGAGTACTTCAAGTTGAGTGTTTCAAGTGAATATGAGAGCACGTTTCAGTCAGATTGGTATCCAGATTGATGATTACAGCAAGCGGAGCCTAGTGAGGAAGTTCTTTTCCCGCTGATAGTTATGAGCATGTCATTTGATTTATTTCTCTGTGTGCCAGGAGGGGCAGGCATTTGTGTAACTTATGGACGGCACGTGTCAAATCGATTAAGAATTGCATATTCGGAATCCTCTCGTCAAAAACTGTTGATTGATATATGTATGGGTCGAATCGGAGGGGGGGGGGAGGGGGGAGTCTATGGACATGTCCAAAAGTAAGAGGAACACGCGCTCGGGTGCAGGCCGCGGGGTGAGTCAAGCCAATGGAGCAGCAATTTCCCCCAAACTTACAGGACTGTGCCAACATGAGATAGTCAGTGAATTTCTGGAGAAATGGAAGCAATGTGGGACTGTGCAAGCCAGTTATGGGTGCCTGGTAGGTCACGTGTGCATCGGCGTTCATATCTCAGTTATTGCCCCATAACTCTGCAACACTTCTGTTTCAGTTTTTGATGAGTATGCAAATGGATGCCTGTTTAAAAAAGGGGCAGATTGGTACCCTTTTTGTCCGGGTGGGAGTAACGGAAGGGGTTTTGGGGGCGGTGGGCAGGGGGGTCCAGCCCAAAAAGCATACATGCCTTCCTTCAAAATAAATTCCCCTGCCTCCTGTGTGAGCTAAAAATTACCAATAAGCCAGGACATAACAGGATAGCTATTTGGTCCTGCCTGATCAGGATCCTTAGTTTAAAAAATTGTGAGGCACACAAGCCGCCAACCCGTTGTATAAAAGCACCACGACAGATCGGCAAGGTTCTCAAGGGCCTTCATCCTCCCGCATCTTGGATTCTCGCTACCGGCAAATCTCACAGTCGTTATCAGTTTTGTAGCCCTCATAATTGCTGTCCATCCGTCTGTCAGTGCGAATTCTGCCAGCGCTGCCAGAAACAAGTTTGTGCATCAGGAGGATAGAAGCAAAGCGATTTACCTGACCGTGTAGGAAAAGGGGGGGAAAGGGGGGGACTTGCATCATTTCAAAATGGGGAGAAGGTAACGGCTTCACGAATCATGTGTGAGAAACTACTCTGTGTCTGAGAGCTTGCATTGGTCGTGTCTCCTGAATTAATTAATTGAAATAAGAGATGGCAAGGAGGTGTGCGTACTACCTACAGCCAAATAGATTGGTATCTGACCACTCTATCATTATCCACCTTCTCCCTATTGATGATGTAAAATAATATACTGTTTCAAATAACATTCTACCTGGCTAGCTAACCTAACCTAATTTGAATTTGAAATGGTGAGTTTTGGTAAGACTTGCCGTCTCTGTCCTGTGTGCAGCACTCAGCAATTACATGCACACACACGCTACGCCTTGGCTGTTCCTTGCTTGTCATAGGCCGATCTCCCTCCACGAGGCCTATTGGACAACGAGGAGGTGGAGGATGAGCCTGAGGAGCAGGTCATTGGGGATGATGAGGAGGATGAGGGAGAGGACCTCATGGACAACATGGCCCAGTGAGTAGCCCAGTGGAAGAGGAGGAGGGGAGAAGCAAAAACGGGCTTGCATCCCTTCCCTTTCTCCTGTACCCATTGAGGGTCGTCACACATACACACACACAAGCATACAAATACACCCACAGGGACTATCGGCCCATGGAGCACCTGGACGCATACGATGCCCGGGGGATCGACGAGGAGGAGCAGGAGGAGCTGAACGAGGACGAGCAGATTGCAGCACGGCAAGCCGCTGAGGCACAGCTCGAGCGAAGGGATAGGCGGGAAGGCGTGCGTACGGGGCGGGCCTTGCCAGCTGCGCTTGCGGGTGGGGAATGGGAAACACATGCTGACAGCTGAAGCATTCTAGCGCGCTGACCCTGATTGTGTCAATCAAATGCAATCACCGGTGCCACAGATGTACACACATGCACATACACACACGCACGCACGCATGCGCACACACTTAAGACACACACACATGCGCGCGTGCGCACGCGCGCGCGCACGCACACACACACACACACACACACACACACACACACACATGTACACACACATGCACACACACAAGCATGTACGTGTTTACACACGCACCCAAACGCGCACACGCAAGCACATGCATACACACATACACAGGCACGCACACACACACACACACACACACACACACACACACACACACACACACACAAACAAATGGATGCACACACGCACGCACGCTCGCACACACAGATACGCATGCTCTGACACGCACATACATACATGCATACATATGACTTACACCAACACACACGCGGTTACACACAAACCCAATTACGAACACGAACCAAGAAATGCACAGAATATGTGACCGCTGATTGCCAATGCGCACACATAATCAGCACCCCTCACAAGGTAGCCTGATTTACTTTTCATCCTGCACACGCTTCAGGCTATGACACAGACGGGGAGACAGAGGACTTTGAAGAGATGCGCAAGCGGCGGCAGAGGCGCGGCTCCTTTGGCACCACCTACTCTGAAGAGCCTGAGGTAGGTGGGCGGGTGGACGGACGGATGGGGCTTGAGCGGAGATCAATGCGCCTGCAGGTTGTTTTACACCTGGAAGCAGCACCAGACGCCTTGTCACAACCAGCACCATCAGACACATGCGTTCGCTTTGTTTGAAGTAAAATCGTTAAAGGGTCACATTGTTTGAAGTGAAATCTTTAAAAGGATGTAAGGGGAATGCTTTAAACAGTCATGCTTCCAAACGTGTGTGACATTAGGCACGCATAGGAGGAATGTGTGAGGACACGTCTCACCTGCACATGCCTTCTCCTGCCCGCCTCTACAGTGCCCGAGTGACGACACTGTATTGAACTTAATGCCAACTTCAATCTAGATTCTACACGTGACACGTACTTATGCACGTGCACACACCCACGCGCACACACACATACACACACACACACACACACACACACAACTGGACGCTCACGATTGCCCAGGTTGTGCCTGTCAATATCGAGGAGCCACGAGGCCGGCTGCTTGATTGGATTGCCCAGGATGAGGTGTCCGGCGAAGTGCGGCGTCGCTTCCGCAAGTTCCTCAAGTGCGTATCTCTGGGGCTTTTGCTATGTTGCATGTAACATAGAACAAGCTGTTTCAGAGCAGGGGTCTGCCCATGACACTTGGAGGGAAGCAGTCCCATCGTCCAAACGGTAGAAAAATTTGTTGAAAATTGCTGGCTCTTCTTGCTTCTTGCCAAGCTGAAGAGAGTCGGCAAGACGGCTTGAAGCAGTTGGAAGGTAATGCGTTAAATCAGGGTAGTTGGTTTATCCGGGCTGCACATCCTTTGAGCGTCAACTTTAAGCACTCATTGACTGTGTGTTTGTGTGTATGTCCTGCTGCAGGACTTTCACAGAGGAGGAAGCTATAGCCCAAGAGACAGGGCAGCAGGGCGGGGCTGCAGCCAACGCCGGCCCACGCAAGGCCGGATTCTACATTAAACGGATCCGGGACATGATGGCAGGTGTGAGTGTGTGTGTGTGTGTGTTCGTACATGTTCCATGTGAGCATATGTAGGGTGGCACAGTGTGAATATGTGAGGGGCGAGCTGTTTCGACACGGAGTGCGACTTCACAGCAAGTGGATCTGTGAGGGTCATGGCAGATGCATGCTCACAGGTGTAGGGGTAAGCACAAGCCCGTTTCGGTTGTGTCAGGTGGGACTGTTTCCTTTGTCTGGTGAGGTATCTAAGTCTAGGGTGTGACGAGAAAATCTGCAGAAGGCCACTTGCAGGTTGGCTGGTGTGCTATTGTATGTAGTGCCTGCACAGTGTTGTGTTCGCACGCCTGTATGGGCATGCACACAAAATAAAACAATCTACCGCTCTGTGTTGCTAACTTCCTCCCATCATTTGCGGCATCGCTCACATCTCCCCGCCCCCGTCACCTTGACCACCCTTGTTTGCAGATAGCCGCTGCAGCCTGGAGGTCAAATACCTGCACCTGAGCAAGCAGCACCCCTTGCTGTCCATGTGGATGGCAGATGCCCCACGTCTCATGCTGGACCTCATGAGCCAGGTGGGTGTGTATGTGCGTTTCTTATAAGTGTGTGCATGTGTGTGCAGAAATTGCTTCAAATCCTCGTGATTCTTGCTAAGGGCACATTCTCGCCGATCAGTACACTGTGCTTTGAGCACGCATGAACATGCAACATGACTGTATTAGAATATTGCTTCATGTGCAGGCTGCTCGGGAGGTGGTGCTTGAGCTTTTTGAGGGCGAGGCCGAGTTCCACATGATCACCAAAAAGTCTGAGTTTGAAGTGTTTGTTCGCATCGTGGAGCTGCCGGTGGCAGATAAGCTCAGAGACCTGCGGTACGTATCTGTTGTGTGTATGCATGCGCCTGTGCGTGCACGTGCGCGTGCGCGTCTGTGCCTGCATGTGCATGTGCGTGTGCGGGTGTCTACGCTCGCTTTGTAAAGTGGTGTGTGTTTGGGAGTACAAGCTGAGTACTTCTGTGCAATGGAGCTGGCTGGAGGTTTCTAGTTCTTTCAGGAATCAATAAGGTTGCCAGTTGATGCAGTTTTTAGTGCCTTGGTTAAAATAAATTGGGTAATAAGGGACATTCTTCCAGTTTATTCTCCGCTTTCTTTCAATATGTCGTAGCAATTACACGCTCATCATGCCACCACCCCTGTACATAAACTTCGCTGATGGTGCTTGCAGGAATGACGTCTCAAACCACCTTGAGCACGTGCACGGCGTCATTACACGCCACACCCCTGTCTTCTCTACTGCTCATCTCCCTGTACAACATTTCGTGTACCATAACGCTGGCCTGCCTATCCCTACACGCAGGAACTACCACTTGAACGGCCTCGTGCGCGTGCACGGCGTCATCACCCGTCGCACCTCAGTCTTCCCTCAGTTGCGTGTCGTCAAGTTTGACTGCAACAAGTGTGGCTACCTGTTGGGGCCCTTCACGCAGGTAGGCTTGATTGGGGGCTGTGAATTTAAACCTGTCTTCCCGATGTGCAGCCTGATCGAACCGAGACCCCTCTTTTGCCACATAAGAGTACACTTCCAACTGGTCTTAACTGCGTTGACTACTCTCTCCCATCCTTGACATTATGCGTAGCTTGCATGCCTATTATAGCTTGCATGCCTACAGCATGGCACAGCTTCCCACAGCCCAGTGACTGATCATCCACGTATGCCTACATCTGTCCAAGGATTTGACGTTGTCAAAAGGCAATAAATGGCATCTGTATTGCCTTCCTCACTCGTTGCGCTGCTCCCTCCTCACTGTACATGCAGAACTCTGACCAGGAGGTGAAGCCATCCAACTGCCCGTCTTGCAGCTCAAAAGGCCCGTTCACGGTGAGAGATGAGTGACGCCTGCTTGTGTCTGCTGGGGCCATACGCATGTGAGCACCAAAATGTGAGGTGTTCAAACCTGCCATGCTCAGAAATAGCGGACAGTGGACAGCGCAGGCACGGAAGCTGCCACTGTACCATACGCAGGTTGCAGCTTCTTCACTCCTCCACCTTCTGTCACCTGCCATTCATGCAGCTGCTGGCACAGGATACCAGGGCATTACCAGGGATACCACCAACATATAATGCAACTATTGACATGCTACCGGTCTTGTTCCATGGTAGTGCGCACAATTGAAGCAGACCTCTCATGCACGCTGTTCACATACATGCAGATCAGGACCACAGATAGATTTCTCGTCCACCATGGCCCCCCTCTCCCTTTTAATCTAGCTTACTCCTACACCATGTACAGCATGCAACTTTTGAATAGACTCCCTCGCCTACTTTACACACACTCACACGTACAAACACACGCAGATCAACACCGCAGAAACAATCTACCGCGACTACCAGAAGATCACGCTCCAGGAAAGCCCAGGCTCTGTGCCTGCAGGCCGCCTGCCCCGCCACAAGGAGGTGGTGCTCACTAACGACCTCATTGACTGCGCTCGGCCGGGGGAGGAGGTGGATGTTACAGGTGGGCGTGGTGCACAGGATTGGTGTGCCGTTGTTATCCTGTTCTGTCAGTCAGTTTTGCTTCACATGTTTCTGGGGATGCACCATCACTTTCTGACAGGGGTGTGCCGTGCTCTTAAGGGTTGAGGGTGTCAAAGATTGCAAGGCGCTCTTTTGCTTTTGTTCAGCAACAGCCTGGTGACCCTCGCTCTTGACAGCTGCGAGCATATTTACTGATGCAAACACACACATCAAACTGCATGTACATCTGCTGATTCACACCTATCGGCAGAAATTGTAAACACTCCTCGCTCCTGTATTTAAAGGACCCTGAGGCTGCTTTTCAGCACGCATTTTCTGAGCTGAATAGTTTCAGAAATGTGAGCCCCGCTCTCGCATGCAGGCGTGTTTGTGTACGGCTATGACGCCAGCTTAAACGTCAGGAACTCCTTCCCCGTGTTCTCCACGCACATCGAGGCCAACTACGTGGCACGCAAGGAGGACATCTACTCCATGTACTCTTTGACCGACGAGGACAAGCAGAACATCACAGCGCTTGCCAAGGACCCACGCATCGGTGAGCGCCGCATCGTGCTTTGCTTCATTTGGCTGTGAGCTGAGGACTTCACTCCTCTTCCTAATTGAGTCAAGCAGTCCAAATTTGCGCTTGCTGAGGACCCATGCATTGGGTGCTTTTGCAGCATGCGTGGCATGGGTTTGCTTCAGGTGGCTGAGTATATGTATTGTACTCCTCTTAACTGAGAAAGGTTGAGCTACTGATGACAGCACTAGTTGAGGGCCTTAGCACGAAGCGCTGCATGTTCGTTGTCTGGAATGTTTGCTTTAGCTCAGTGCCATGCGCACTCCTTTTGAACCACCTGACAAGTGCAGGCTTAGTAAACATATCCTATATGCACTCGTCAACCTTGCTTCAGGTTGAACGGCAATTTGCTCAGTTTTCATCAGTGTGTAGTCCAGCGCTCGATGCACTCTTGTCGACACATCAATGAAACATTTATATGATGTGTTGTTTGCGCAGGCCAGCGCATCATCAAGTCCATGGCTCCCTCCATCTATGGCCACGAGTTCATTAAGACAGGAGTGGCCATGGCCCTCTTCGGCGGACAGGTAAGGGGAAGTGGTTTGAGCCGAACATCAGGGTTTAAGGTTTGGGGTACCCTGAGTTTAGGATTTAAGAATCGGGTGTGCCTAATTGAGCATTTGTGGGCAGTACGTGAAAGGGCAAAGCTGTCAAATCCAGTATTGATTCACAGCATCATTGATCATCAACATTTGATCAGGGCAAAGGCTCTGTTGTAAAGCTTTGAAAACAGGCAATATATGTGTTGCATGAAGCTCCCAGAGACTTATCTTTTGCTTCCTACAACTTTCGCCCTTCTGGACAACAAGAGAAACCAAAGTGACTTTAAGAAACCCGAGCATTAAATATCCAAGGTTCGAGTTTGCAAAAGATGGTCTGAAGTCAAACTTTTCTGATAGCGCGTTTGTTCAAACACAAGGCTCCACTTTAAACACACTTTGGGCCTTCCCTCTTTCCCTTCCCGTCGTGCTTCCATTGTTTCTGCTAGAAATACTCCCCTCTCTCTGTGTATTGGCTCCGACATCAAGATATCCTTTCTTTACCATTCCTTTGGCTCTGATTGAACACGTCCTCTGCGCTTCCTGTGTTCTTGCGCTCAGGAAAAGCACCCCTCCCCAGCATACCGCCTCAGAGGTGACATCAACATGCTGCTGCTGGGGGACCCTGGTGTGGCCAAGTCACAGGTGAGTGTGCTCCCTCTGTTGTGGCGTGTGTTTGTGTGAGTATGCGTGTGTGTGGGGGGGGGGGGGGTGGGTGGGTGGAGTATGTGCGTGTGGTTATGTACGCGCACATCTGCGTGCGTGTTTTTTCTTGTGTTTGTGCGTGTGGGTGTATGCAGGCGGGCTTTGGTGTCCTATGTAAAACACGTATGTAAAAGCTTCAAATTTGGCGCTATGCCCTTTTGTTGCCTGCGGTGTCACCTGCTGCACATATCATCTAATTTTGGGCCTTGCAGCTACTTCCAGTGTTTACATCCTTAATCCTTACAAGTTTGTCTTCCCCTGATGCAATTCAAAAATGGAATATGCTTGCTATTTTTTTATTGTTCTGTCCTTGCTTTGCAGTTCCTGAAGTACATGGAGAAGACCGCAGCGCGTGCTGTGTACACAACAGGTGCGCTGCAGTGCATGCCACTCTCCAGAACTGCACAATACAATGGAGCACGTGCACGTACGGCTCTACTTTGTGTATTGATTAAAGGCATTGATTGGTGAACGACGTACACAGACAAAGCAGGCCTCAGCTTTGAGTCTCGTTGCTTCTGTCGTTACACCGGAACCCTGCCACCAAAAAACTACCCCTAGACTCCAGTTGTTGAGCATGACAGTTCCAGGACATTGTAATTCCAGGACAACAGTCCTAGGTGGCCAGCTCTAATTGACGTTATGTAGCTCATTGTATGCGATCGTGTATATTGCAAGCAGGCAAGGGAGCCTCAGCTGTGCGAGTCCACTGCCTCTGTCAACCATGATGCCATGGCCAAGCAGCCATTCTGCCGTTCTGCTGGCATACAGCATGACGATTTCCTCAGGACGTTGTGGCATTGTGCAATGCACGCAGGCAAAGGAGCCTCAGCGGTGGGTCTCACTGCCTCTGTGCACCGTGACCCCATGACCAAGGAGTGGACCCTGGAGGGAGGTGCCCTAGTGCTAGCCGATAAGGGGCTGTGCCTCATCGACGAGTTTGACAAGATGAACGACCAGGACAGGGTGTCCATTCACGAGGTGGGCAGGGGTGGGGGGTCAGGTGCCTTGTCTCTTGATCTGTGGATGTTATGCAATGAGGGGGCCGGTTGAGCTTGCTTTACAAATCTTGGAGGGCGCTGCCCTGCACACTTAATCCATCATTTTATGAGCACAATCAGTGAATCCATGACAAAAGTAGGCAACAGCTCTCTTTTGATCTTGCCTATTCAGAGTAACACATTTGAAGTAGTCTGAGGCTCACTGGAAATTTTTGGATTCACAAAGCTTGAGGCAGTTGCTTGTTGTAAGCTTGCCTATTTACAAGCCATACACACGCATTTCTGCAACTTGTGGCCTACTTCCGCAAATTCCGCCCAAGAAAATACATTTTAAAATCTTTCATTGTATCACTCTCCCAACCCTGGAGTAAAGAGTTCCCACAAATATCCGCACACACACACACACACACACACACACACACACTTGACCACACACACACACACACACACACTCACACACTTGACCACACACACTTCAGGCTATGGAGCAGCAGAGCATCAGCATTAGTAAAGCTGGCATCGTGACGCAGCTCCAAGCACGCTGCTCTGTCATTGCTGCTGCTAACCCTGTGGGCGGGCGCTACGACCCTTCAAAGACATTTGCTGAGAATGTGGAGCTGTCAGATCCCATTCTGTCGCGGTGAGTGGTGCTTCTTGGTGCTGGAGCTTGTGAGTCTGTTCAGTGTGTGTATGTGCCCCATTTTGTTGTGATGAGTGGTGCTTTGGTCAGCGCGCTTGTGTGTGCATGTGTGTGTACATGAGCAGGCAGCCTTCAGGTTGCTGCTCAAAGGTCATTAAACAGGGCAATAGGGCAATACAATTGAGAACATGAATGAGCAAACAAGGCTCTTCTTAGACTCGTTCTAGGGCGATTGTGCTGCGCCTGTTCCCGCACAGCTCCTCATTACAGCAAGGTGCATCCAAAGTGTCATGTGCAGGGCCGCATAGGAAATGTTCTTGCTGGTTATGGACAGTTCATGTGCAAATATAGTCCTCTTTGCCAGCTTTAAAAGTCCAGAGGTGCTGGCCAGTGCCCTTTGCTACTTTTCCTACCAGGTACTAGCACTGATACCCTATCCTGCCTTCCCTGTTGCCTCACATTCAAATGGTATCCCTCGAATGCTCTACAAAATTCCATGCCCACGCAGTTTTGACATCATGTGCGTGATTCGTGACCAAGTAGACCCCATCCAAGACCAGCGCCTGGCTGAGTTTGTGGTGGGCAGCCACATGCGCAGCCACCCGGACCGTTTGGCAGAGGAGCAGGAGAATGGGTGAGCGGAGTAGGGTGAGCTTGGCCGTAGCTGTGTTCCCTGCAGAACTGCTGAGTTCAGTGTGTAACACTTGAACTCCAGTTCTTGTAGAGCAGCAGAGCGATATCACTTTAGGTCGCCCCTGTGAGAAACCCACCCTACCAATCTCATTTAGCTCTCCACCCAATTCAAAGCCCCCTATACCTCATCTGAATGTTAAATACTTGATGTTATATCTAAATCATTGACATTTGCTGGAAATCTGGCATTCTGGGGGGTTCAGTGGGGCCCGCTGCGTATTTTGCACCCATTTTGGCAGGGAAAAGGTGCATTTCTGAGGTTGCCCCGATCGAGCTCTGCTTCAGGATATAAGCGTTGTAATTGTTATATAACACTGCTGCAATGTCAAATTTGTGGCAGGGGTACTGGGAATGCCGGCGAGTGGAAGGCACTCACACAAGGGACAGGGGAAAAAGACAAAAATATGTCGCTCCATACCTGCTGCAAGTTTCCTCCCGGTTTTTCCTCTCAGCGTTGCGGCCAAATTATATAACTTCGACAAAATTTAAATGGGGTCAATTGGCGGCCTGGTTGATTTTTGGCATATTTTTCCCACCTGACATCGGGGCGCTTTTTCCAACTGTGCCTTCCCATTCAGTCCATGACCCCCAACTCACACCAGAGTTGAGGGCAAACAAACGATGGTTGATGAATTTCAGAGGGTGCAGATTGGTGGACTGTGAAGAATGGTGCCTGTTTTGCCACCAAATATCTAGCTGCACCTCTCCCAAACCTTCAAGCACCTACTGAAAGAAAAGAATACAGCTATCCAATGCATGTCTCAGGGCACGGAATGGTGGAGTGGGTGCAGAGATATGCTTGTGCAAAGTTAAGTGAGACAATTTGGCTGGCAGGGGGGTGAGTTTTTCACGGGGCGACCTTTATTACTCTTGCCTTTTGTCTGTGTTTCTCTTCTGTCTCTTCACCCTTTATTTCCTTGGTCCTCACAACTTCTCTTCTTTCCTAGCTTGCTTTTAATTTTGTCTTCTTCTCCCCTTTTAGCAGTTTGTGAGGACCATGGTCGTTAGCAGTCTGTGTTGTGCCCTGTAAATAATTCCAACGCCTATTATGTCTGCCTTTTTCAAGTACCATCATGGGCTTAGGGGTTCGTGCAGGCTGGTATTGTGTGCCAACGACAAGCTGCATACTGTTTGGTGCTGGAAGGTGTCCTGAAGAAAGTTTGATTGTGACAATGTCCTGAACAATGATTGTGACTACGAACTTGCAGGCTTTGACAATCCTGTAGCAGCAAGCTCCGTAAGCAGTGCTCTCGCTAAAGTTTGTTGTTCTCCTTTTGCAACTGAGCAAAGTATCACTTCTTCTCGTAGTTATTCAACTTTTTCATCTCTCTGTCTCACTTAAAGCCCACAAGTAATTCCCCTAGCTCGTATGTTTAGCAAATACACACACATACACACATACACAACACATGCAGGACGTCAGATGACTCTGCTCAGACAGACCCAGACATGCTGCCTCAAGATCTGCTACGGAAGTACCTCACGTATGCCAAGCAGAATTGCAGACCACAGCTGCAGCAAGCAGACTACGACAAGATCCAGAGGGTGAGCCACTGTGCTAGGCCAATAAGATTGCCAACGCACGCGATCGTCGCCTTGCTCCATTTTTGCTTGTGAAAAAGCAAACGTACACAGGCAGTGAACACCAGTCCCACACAGATATGGGAAAAGAGCCACGTAGGTGACCAGTGAAGTTAAGGTACTCCACCATCGAAACGAGAGGGGATGGGGATAAGAAGGGTTGCAGGCTTGGCTTGAAATTGGCTTCTAATGGGATTTGGGAACAGTAGTGGGAGAGGGCACGTCTGCTATGGCTTGAAACCGGCTCCTGAGGGGATTTGGGAACAGTAGTGAGAGAGAGGGCACGCCTGCTATGTACAAGTTTAGCAGCGTACAGAGTGCACCAAGGATCTCCAATCACGCACTCACTATTGCCTGATGTCACAATATGTGTCATGCTCGTGCGTTTTTTGCATATGAGTGCAAGTAATTATTTAGGCTCACAATGTATGACACCAGACAGCACGCCTCACTGCAGTCCCTAAGCCGCAATGCTGTGTCCACCTTTGTATTCAGGTGTATATAGAGCTCAGAAAGTCAGCAGCAGCGTCGCATGGCATGCCCATTGCTGTGCGTCATTTAGAGTCCATCATCCGTATGAGCGAAGCCCACGCGCGCATGCACCTGCGCGAGTACGTCAGTGATGATGACATCAACATGGCCATCAAGTGAGTCCTGTGATTGCAAACATGTATAGCACAAATGGCAACAGAACAACTGAGTGAATATCTAAGGGGAATAACGCTCACTGAACTGCTGTTATGCTCCCTCTCCCTCTCCCTCTCCCTCTCCCTCTCCCTCTCCCTCTCCCTCTCCCTCTCCCTCTCCCTCTCCCTCTCCCTCTCCCTCTCCCTCTCCCTAAACAAAACAATAATTTATTAACTTCTGCGCGCTGAACCACGTTCCTGTTCCCTCCTTCTCTTCTCAGGCAGCTGGTGGGGAGCTTCATCCAGACCCAGAAGTACAGCATGCACAAGACCCTGGAACGTCGCTTCAGGCAGTACCTCACACACGGTGTGTTTATCAGCCTGTTTGCCCGGCTTATTTCTGTTGATCGACCTGGCTTGTTCGTTTAAGGGCAATAAGCCTCATCAAGCAAGTGAGCCCGGTTGAGGGTCGTGACAACGACCCTTAAAACACACCCTTTTGCATTGTTTCCTCCATGCTGTGATGAGTGTACGGCATGTTTGTTAGCTTGCATATCTCTAGCACTGTTCCTCGTCACATGCTGCTTTCTTAGGTTCTCGCCTGGATGCCTCACAGGTGCATCCACACATCTTTGCACAAACACACACACACATACACACACAAACACACATACACACATACACACACATACACACATTCACCTACACACCTCACATGCAGGCTCTGATTTCTACCACCTGCTGCTCAGCTTGCTGAAGGGGCTTCTCCGAGATGCTCAAAGAGTAGCAAGAGCGTCTCAGAGGCTCCCAGAGGAGTATGTCATTAACGTCAGGTAGGTGTACCCAGGAATTCCAGCAGTAGGAAGGTTGCTATCGTGGTATAAAAAGATCCATGCAACAAAAGAGCAAAAACCTTCCTGCTAATAGTACTACTGTCAACAAACGTGATGCATGATCATTGATCATGTGTCCCCGTACATTCTGCCTCGTACAGCTGCTTGAACATTAAGGAACTAAGTGAAAGGATAAGGGGTATTTGTTGGAGTATGCGAGCATGTGTGTAGGGCAAAGGACCATTCAGCTACTGAGGGATTGGTTACTTGTGATACAGGATGAAGTGAGGGGCAAAGTTGAGCTGGCACAAGTTTTACGTTACTAGTGTTTGTGTGATTCAGTGTTCAGTGTCATGTTATTGGCAACCATGATTTTGGTGTCTTAGCTACTGCATCTAAGAGCCTGCTCGTGTGTGGCAGGGGGGCTCTGTCATAGACAGTGGGCATTGCATGTCTCTTTCAGTAGCACACATGCCTTATAGCAGCGTATGTGGATGCACGTTCTAATTACACGGATGACTTCTTTTATTATGCTCAATCATCATGTGCGTTCCTTGCGCCGCTGTCTTCACAGGAAGCTGGAGGACAAGGCACGAGAGCACGAGATCACAGACGTGAAGGGGTTCTTGGAGTCACAAATATTTGCCACCAGCGGCTTTTCGTTTGACCCTGTCTCCGCCCATATCACCTGTGCTGCCATATAATCTGAGCTGCCTGGTCGTGATGGTGCACAGAGGATCGCATGCTCAGGATTGACCGAGGCGCTATGAACTTGTTCCTTCCTATGTAAAGGCTCGGCTCCTGCCAGATCTTGTGCAGCCTTTTCCGGCTTTGCAATTGGTGCTTGCTTTTGTACTTTTGTGCTGTCACTATCCAAGAAAAACAATAAATATGATTGGTGTGCACACATGGAAGTCCTTTGCTGATTGCGTAAGAATGAGAATACATGGTTGTTGGTTGTTTCCGCTTTATGATATCTATGCGTGGCGAATGGGTGTTTCATCATTTTGCGGTCAGAAATGTATATAATGACTTGTGCTGAGTGCTCAGTGCAAACTTAGCAGGGGTGCTTACTCGGAAAGACTTGTACTTGTGTCTTTTTAGTAGTTGCAGGATGCTTGTTTGCTTGTTGTTTCTGCCTTGTATGTGGATGCCCACACGTATGCTTGCTAGCTTTTTTGCAGTGGTTTGTGGATTTGATGGCACTAGTGAGTTGATGGCACTAGTGAGTACTCTCTTCGAGGCATTGAGCCCTGCTTCTTGCCTCATGATTCATGGTGTCAACCTTTTTCCGTAAATTTGGCAGGCTTCATTGTCCTACCTTTGCCTCATGATTCATGGTGTCAACCTTTCGGTCGTCCCCACGGCTGGTATACCCAAGCTGTGCCAATCAGCTATCCTCCCTATTCAAAGCCCCCTATACCTCACCTGAATGCAAGATACTTGATGTCACATCTAAACCATTGACATTTGCTGGAAATTCGGCATTCTGGGGGGCTGTGTGGGGCCCGGTGCGTATTTTGCACCCAATTTGGGGAAAAGGAACATTTCTGAAATTGCCCCGATCGACCTCTGCTTCAGGATATAAGCATTATAAATATCATTTAACAATGCTGCAATGTCAAATTTGGGACAGGGGTACTGGGAATGTCGGCGTATGGGAGGCACTCACACAAGGGCTGGGGTAAAAGACAGAAATCTGTCGCTCCATACCTGCTGCGGGTTTCAGCCCAGTTTTTGCGCCCAAAGTTGCGAGCTAGAAGATTGATTATATTAAAATTTACATGGGGACAACCGCTGGCCTGGTTGGATTTTGGTGCAAATTTGTGTGCGCGACAGCTGTGCAGCAATTTCCAGCCTGTGCTTTTCCAGCTCCATATAAAATCTCCAAATTAACATTAGAGTTGTGGTATGAATTATCAAGCCCTATATACAAAGGTCGCGGATCTAATAATGTCTGGTTTTGTAGCGAATTAAATTGTCCCGTCTCGGTCGGTTACTCATTTAAAATGAGTCACCGACTGAGACGGGTGGTCAGATCAGTCTCACAGCGACGCCAGGAGGCTGAGTCAGAGGCGGAACAGCCGCAGCATGGCAACACTGGCAGAGACAGGCAAGGGCCAAGCAGACAGCAAAGACGGACAGCAAAGAAGATGTATACGCGGAAAGGCAAAGGCGACATCATGCACAGGCGGCCCTGGCTCGGATGGAAGCAGCAGCCGCAGCAGTCCGCCAAGCAGCAGCAGATTGGGATGCAGCAGATATACCAGCAGATGATGATGGCTGTTATGGTGATGATGAAGGTAACTACAGCGGGCTACAGCAGCAGCACGAGGCAGCAGCAGCGCATCATCTGCGCCGCAGAGACAGCGGTCATCAACAGGAAGAGGAATAGCTTTGCATACCAGGAGTGGGTACGTTGTCGAAGGGGCTGGTTGCTGTTTTCTGTGTGTTGCCGCCTCTTGTCCTTGCAGGCAGCTGCATGATTTTTGGTGATAAGAGGGGTACAGGGACTATGTTGCTCCAACTTGCACATTATCAAATTCATTTTTCCAAGTGATGTTGATGCTAGAAAGAGATATTGCTTTACTACAAAACAGCGTATTACCTGCACAAGGACCTTGTGGGAATTGTCAAAATGTACTGTCCTAGTAAAGAAGAAAGAAAAAGAAAAAGGACAAATCTGAAACACGGCATGGTTTAGGAAAGGGGGATGTTTTGTGTCCTGCACCACAGGACCACACAACATCCCACCCGGAGAATAAGATGGTAAGGGAGAATAGAAGAGGAAGCATTGTTCAAAAATGAGAGTGCGCATAGTGGCAGCAAAAGAATTGCCAGAAAGGCAACTCTGTAATAAAAAGAAACTCGCAAAGTTACTTATTCATATGACCTTCTGAAAGAGAAAGAATATGCAAGCAGTGAAATTTCTTGCTCAACAATAGAGTAAAAGAGCCATTTTCCTAAAAATGGAAGTTCCTATTGTAAGCCCCTCTACCATGAAAAAGAAACAGAACAGTTCTACTTGTAAGGAACTTCCACAAGCAAGAGGAGTGTTTTTCCTCTTTACAGCGTCACCAGCAACTTGGTGGCACGCTAGGTTCTCCAAACACTATCTGCGATTAAGAAAAATCCCTATCACAATCGCTATCCGCTGCATCCATCCTATTAAGAATACCGACTTTTTAGCCACTGCCCTGCACTGCCTGTGACATGGTCATCGATTAGATCAGGCACGGTACCGTGGTACGATACACAAAGGCGGCATGCTGCACATCTCACACTCAAGCTCTGCATACATGCAGCTCTGTCGACATGCCTCAGGCACTTTGCTCTTCCTATTTTTCTGAGACCCCACCCACTCGTCAGTCAACGACTGAACTCGTTGCGCGTCTAGCAGATTTCTGGCTGTTGTAGCGTGAAGATACTTTTGGAAGCCACCCACTAAGTCTTTCGGCCTACTTTCTTTATAAAGCATTAAATACTTTTTTAGACCCAATGGGTTGGAGAGCCCAGGTCCAGCCGTGGGGACAACCTTTCTTTTCCTGCTATGATAATAATTTACAGAGGCGTACCGACGAACTCATTTTGGTTTACAAGGTTTACAAAAAAAGGCCTTAAGTCAAGAAGTGCGACTGCTAGCCTGCTCATAAAACGCAAGTAGTTCATTCAGGAGGAAAAATAAAGCTTGATTGTTCTGGCTTAGAAAAGTAATACATCGTGACCTCCTGTTGGGGGAAACAGAGGTGCATATTTTTTGCGGAGATAAGGTTACATCGCTATGATGCCTCTGGGGGGCTTCTGAGCGGAAGCTTGGAAAAAGCCTGAAATCAACCAGAATGATGCTACAAAAAATCAAGGGAAAAGGGCTAGGCATTCAGCCACAAAAGAGGCCATACCATATATATCTGGTTGATTCAAAAAAGTCCTCAAACGAGTTGGGCTATCTTTATATTGGGTGGGAAGACCATCTGGCGGAGCTGTGTGCTTATGCTAATGAGATGTTAATGCGGACAGTCCGGCAAAATGACAAAATGTGTTCCTCATCCTGAACAGAGTGTCAGTCACACTTGTCACATATCCTAAGCTCATAAGGCCTTCTATTCCTGTTATGACGCATTCTTTGGACCAGAAAGTCGAAGGCAAGAAAATGCACGGCTGAGATTCTTGGAAATATCCAAGCGAAGGTAGATAGGTAACATAGGCTTGTGATTTTTTTTTGTCATCCCACCAGCCAGGAGCAATCCCCAAAGGTACACCAGAATGTGTGTGATAAGTCCTCATAATTCTGCTGGAATTGTGATTATCATGTGGTGTCAAATTGTCAAGCTCTCTCCAGCTCCCGATGATACGTTCGCGCAAAGGAAGCTCGAACTGTTTCAGATTGATAGATTCGCGAGATCGTATGGCATTCAAAAATTGCTGAGATGCAAGGAAATCTTGAAGTTCGTGCAGAACCTGATTAGTCCACTATTTGCAATGAGAAGGTCAGCCCGCACAACTTTCTCAAGGAGAGGATTGTTTGATGAGAGTAAACTGTTCCAGAATTGTATGATACATCTGAACCAATAGAAAAGAATGGGCATCTGACCTGTTTCGCGGAGCATGCAGTGAGTATCAGTACCTTTCTTGACACCCAGGAGTCTTTTCAAAGTTTACAAAATTTACAAAGGCCTTCAGGAGTCTAATCAGGAAGCCCGGTTTTTCAGGAAGCCTAGAGGTGAAGGACATGTGCGGGGGTGATTTTTGAGGTAACAATGTCAGAGAAGAAGTGGCCCATACTTGACAACCGTACAGACCAGCTGTCAAAGCAAAGACCTGGAAAAGCCATAGCATTGCAAGTTTTCTGTGCTTGATACCCTTGCTATCACCAATTTTATAAACTCTGGCAATGGCAGACCTGAAGTTGTCTGCCACCTTCTAGCAGCTGTGAGCATGCTTCCATCACGAGTAAGAGTGATTCCAAGGTGTTTGAATTCAGTGACAAGTTCCAGAGGCGTGCCGTCGTACGTAATGGTGGGAATCGCAGGTGGGAATCGCAGAAGTATCCTTGCTGAAGAAGACCATGACTTTTGTTTTGTCAATGTTCAGCTTGAGCCCTTTGAAACGTGTATAGTCATAGAGTTTGTTCAGTTGGAGTTGCAGATTTTCAGCCGTATTTGAAGTGAGAGCAATGTCATCAGCATAATCACAGTGAGGGATTTGAACTGAATCCAGGGCAGTAGCAGCACCTCTCTGTGCAGTCAAGAATCTGTCCATGTCATTGTTATGAAGGGAGTACAGGAGGGGACTCAGAGGGCAGCCCTGTTTCAAGCCTCTGTTGGGCGCAACCTCCTCAGAAATGTTGTCGCCATCAATGAGAAGGTACAGGGCGGCATCCTGTGTACATGGTTTGAATGATATCTCTCAAATACCGCGGAGTCTTCTTTTTTTGCAAGTATCTCCAAAGCTTCTCTCTTGGAACACTGTCGTAGGCAGCAAAGAGGTACAGGAAAGCAGTGTATACCTTCATTTTTTCCTTTTTAGCTGTGGCGAAGAATAAAGAGGGGTTGGTTGGTGTTCCTTGTGGGGCAGAAACCAATTTGAGAGTCTGGTATTTGATGTTCAGCAAGAGCCCAGTCTGTCAGCAAGTCCCTACCACGTTTGCAAAAAGTCTATCGATACATCCATTAATAGCCAGCAAACGATAATTTTTGGGGGACGTAGTTGGACCTGCGGAGATAAATCATGTAGGGATTGACGCAGTGGAAAAGGGCATGCTGCTCATCTTGGATGTCATCAGCATCACACAGGCCGCAAGCGGGGGAATTACTTTGCTCCCATGTAGTCGCTGTCTCAAAACGTAGGGTGTGAACACAAAGTCTGAAACGAGCTGTACTACGGATGACATCACGAGGCAGGTAGAGAAACATGTATTTGGGAAGGATGTAAGGCAAATGAGTGACCAGAGCCCTTCTTGTAGGAAGAGCACACCGTAGATGACAAGTAGAGCGCCTGCTGTTGTGTTCTCTCAGATGAGTTTCAGAATAAGGTGTCCAGTACTCCAAGTGTCTCTCCCTGAGGTCTACGACAAAATGGCTGAGATCAATGGGTTCACAGCTTTGCAACTTTTATTTGAAGATATACGATTGTGTCAGACCATCCATGGCAGAGAGAATATGGGCTGACCAGCAATGATTGGATCGTGTACTCAGCTGAATGTCAGCATGTTAGACCTTATTCATTGTGTAGCTGTTGGATTTCTTCAGAGAATTGTACAGCTGCATTGCCGCGCAAAACCAACTGAACTGTAGGGGTTCCAATCCACACTCGCGCATGACACACCATGAAGGCGTGGTGTCTCTGACCCCCGCCCAACATCCTGTTCAAACCTGCCAACAGCAATTTCTGAAGGGGACTGTCCATCTCTTTGCCTTGTTGTGAGTAAGGAGTGGCCCAAATCTGACTCGCATACATACCAGCAAAAATAGTGTCTTGAGATATGTACGCGTGCAGCCTGTTAGCAAGGTTGTGATTCTGAACAAATTCTTTGATTGTTTCTTTTCCTCGACGAATTCATTATGAATCTAGGGTCGGGCAGAGATTACTGCATCACACTCACTGCGCACTATGGCATACGGCAATTATTGGATATGCCTCTATGCATTTGAATAGACACTCCACGAGCTAAGAAAAGAACAAAAGAGAACTGCTGAGTACTCGCAGAAGTACTCTAGTTCTTGGAGGCGAGTGCAACCGAACGTCAGTTAGTACTCTCTTGGCACAGCTTGCGCTGTGCTAACCATCCTTTTTATGCTTGTGCCTTAGATAGTTGGCAGCTTAGTTTTAAGCCCTTGCTCTCCTTGACTTCAGCAACTTCTGCCCTTGGCCTGTTCCTTCCTGTTTTGTGTGGTTCCATAGTGTCTGTTTCTCCTGCCCCTTTTTGTGTGGCAAGCTCAGTTTTTGTTGGCAGATATGGGTGTCAACGGCCCAGATGCTTTTCTCGTTTCTCTGCTAGGAGGGCTCTTTTAGCTAGTTCAGTGTCTCTCTTGGTATTGGGCACAAGTGTAAAAATCCCCCTCCATACCATAAAAATCCCCCTCCAACATAAACAAGACAGTGTTGTCATGGAACGCAAAGGAGCAGCACAAAGACCTTTGCAACATTCTCCAAGAAGCCTCCGTTGCTCTCCACATCATCCTTTTGGGTGTGGGCGGCACCATCTATAACACTCACACTCTGAAGTCTTCAAGGAACTGGGTCTTGATTCTCAAAGTGTCAAGAAGCTTGCCTCCAAGCTCCATGTGCACCCTGTGGACTTCGCTGCTAAATTTGTCCATACCAGACGTGCCCTTTCCAGTACTGTTATCAACTCTCATCAGGAGCCGGTTTCAGGCCAAGCCTGCGCCCTTCCTGATCCCCATTGACCTTTTTCCTTACCTTTTTCCTTACCTTTTCGCGGTGGAGGAGCTTTACGGTACTCGGTACCAAAGTGGCTCCTTTTCCTTCTAATTAATGTGGGGAGTGGCTTTCACGTGACAGTGGCACTGCCTGCGTAGTTTTTTTTCTTTTCATGGAGGTAGAAAAGGATGTCGTTTGTGCTTTGCTCCTCCCAGTGGATGGAAAGCCACATGACATCCCAAACCAGGAGTTGCGGACGAGGCGAGCGATTATTGTCAAGGATGAGGATTAGCCAGTGATGGCTAGTAGGCAGAGAATCAAAAACTAAGCGTCGGAAAGATCAGGCGTCGGAAATTTCAAGCAATAATTGATCTGGATTCGGAAACTTCAAGGAGCCCTGCACACTACCAGGAGGACTGCTCAGATGTTTTTGGGAGGTTGTATTCTGCTGATTTCTCTGCAGCAAGCAGAAGTACTCAACTTCTTAAAGGCGAGTATAACCGAATATTATAACTGTCTTGCCAGCTAGGCGGTGGAACAGACCATCTTTTTGGCACATGGTACTTAGACACCAACGGAGAAAACGCGGTTTTTATTGCTGCAAGAGGCTGTGAATGCTTAGAAGAAAGCTGATTGGGTTGCTTGTAGTAAGCCTTTGTAATTGCACTCAGGGTCAGCCCCATACCATATTGGTAATAGCTGATGGTTGTGTAGATAAGCGCCACATCTGGCTGTGCACATTCACTCCGCTCAGAGGGTCAACCAGCCGCCCTATAGGGGACTGCCAAGTGTAAGCAAGCAGTTGGAAGCCTGCACATATCATTTTGCAGGTGCCAGGAGTAAACCAGCGACACAATAGATGCACTTTTTTTTAACCTTAGGTTGCTCAACTTATCAAAAGCGTATTGCGAAGGTATCATGGTAGGTTGAGCAGCCATTCCAGGTTGAATGCCTTTGTAAACCAAACTAAACTTGAACTTATCATGGTAGCAACCACCACAAGACCTAAAAGAAATGTCCATCTGTTGATGCCAAAATCAGCACTTTGGCGCTTTTGCAGGCAGTTCAAAATTAGCCGGCTGGTAGGAAGCCATGCAGAGAGCATGCAGAGCTGAAATCGGGATTAGCTGAGACAAGAAGCTGATCCGCACAAGTGAGATAGAATTGCAGTTTTAACCTGAAGCCTTCAATTGGGATTCACCCGCAGCCAACTTGGCACCTGCAAAAAGCACCTGCAAAGCACCTGCAGAAAGAGTGCTGACTAATGCTGATTTTTCCCTTTGACCCCAATATCAACTTAGATGGCGCAGGGTGGAAAGTATAAAAGAAGATTCCTGTAGGCTGTTTTAAGAAGCTTGTTAACAACTTCTATGAGAAATGAACCAAAGAACACACATGATAATTAGCGGGAATAGAACCTCATAAGACCATGCTCTGTTCAGCAAACATCAATCTGGTTACCAATCTGACTAATCCGTGCTCCCAAATTCACTTGAAGTACTCTTTCCTGTTCTTTTATTTGCCGCCGAGGCAGCACTCTTTGGATTTTTGCTGCTAATTGGCTTTGTGTGCTTATGATTTCTCAAATGGCAAGGAGATCTTTTTTGTTTTGTACAAGGATTGATCGCACAAGAAATGGTCCAGCATCTTTTATGGCTGGTACACGGAATCTCCTTCAGAGATTTAGGTCATGCAATCGATACAACGAGGTCACCATGACAAATGTCGCTGCTCCAGTCCGTACCAGAGGTTCATCGCCCTCTGGCGACACCCCAGGCGCCAAGCAAAGAAGTATTACAAACAAAGAGGGAGTAAATGGTGCTAAGCACTAGGAAGGAGGCCGGCCTGGCAATGCTGTTAAGACTACTTTCATCAATGTAGATGGTCTTGTGTGTGGCTTAAAGCTTGAACGCCTTTGTGAACATATTGCACAGCATCACATTGCAGTGTTGGTGGAGACTAGAACAAACAACGTCGTTCCCATTTTTGCTACTGCACTTCCAACGTATAATGTGTATCATATTCCTATCTCTTCAACCATGATTGGCCGTAAAGGCAATGGAGTTTCTGTTCTCATAGACCAAAGTATTCATGACTTTGTCACTGTTTGGCACGTTTCTGAGCAGATTCAAGCTATTTGGCTGGCTGAAGTGTGCAGGGCAGGTATTCAATGTTCCTGGTAATGTAGCGTTGGGTGCTGTCTACCACTTCTTTGACGAGGCCACCACTGCTTCTCTAAACTTGACTAAAGTCTTTATGATGGGTTATTTCAACGCACACATAGGTGATCTCTCTGAGTTTACTGACGAGAACTATGACATTCAAGATGACTTCAAGTGCTTACAACATGCTCGTCTCACCTGCTGCAAACCGGTAAATCGTGCTAGTAAACTGCTCCTTGACATTGCTGCCGCTGGTCCTTACATGCTCACTACTGGCAGAGGTAAGGGAGAAATCTGGACAGGCCACCTTTGTGGGGTATCATGGCAGGCATAGAAGTAGACCTGATCACATCCTCATGACTCCCAACTTTTACCATAATTTGCTGAGCACTGATATTCAACCTTCCAACGAGCGAATCGCTGATCATTGCAGTATCACAGCGTGTTTTAAAGTAAGACAGAGTGGTTTGACAGGAGCTGATATGAATCTTGAGCCTCAGCATGCTTGTCACGGTGACTGTCCGAAGCACATATAGAGGTGGAATCCTGACAAAGCACTTCATTACGCTGAACATCTTGGAAACATAATTGAAGGCCACAATTATTTTATGAAGGCTATCGAGAGAAAGGACGTAGAAGCAGCTAACAATTATTTACGGGCTATGATTATTTCAGCTGCTTGCACTTCTGGTATGGGGAAGTTTTCGCCTTGCGTTCCGGAAGAATTGAAGGGTGGCAGCTGGAGCCAGAAAGGCTCCTTGGTTTGATGATGTATGCATGAGAAAGAGAAGTGATTTTTTATGCTCTTTGAGGGACGGTAGAGAGGATTTACAGGATACAAAGAAAGAGTACAGAAAACATACGCGGAGGGTTGCTCGCAAATTCTCAAAACAACAGCTATTTTTTTGGACAAGTTGAGCAAAAGGGATCCAGCTATTTACGACATGCTGAAACAAAGAAGGACAACCTGTCCATCCCCTGTGCCTACAGATGCTTGGAATACCTACCTCCTTTCACATTTCAATGCTAAACCACCTCCTAAACCTCCTGATGCTCTGAACAGGAATTTAAGGCACACAGATGCACGGGCTCCAGCTGTCCCTTTGGGTCGTGGTCGTATTTTCGTATGAACAGAACTGCCAATGCCTTTGACTGTCCGAGTCTCGCTGTGATGACGTGCCTGGTCTCCAAATTTTTGGGTAAGATGATTGCCTCTTCTTCACCTGGCTTTGAAGCTCCTTTTTTGAAGTACGCTTACCCAGGTGATGAGAAAGATAAAAACGTGATTGTCCCTTACCTGGCCAAACTCTTTCACGTTGCTTTGAGTGAGAAACGTCTTCCTGCTTGTTGGAGACAAGCCAAGATCTCCCCCCTTTACAAAAAAGGCTCTAAGCTTGATCCCAACCACTACCGCATGTTGGCTGTGAGCGGGACTCTGTATAGACTCTACCCCAACAGTTTGAGAGAACTAGCGACCAAGTGGTGTGTTGAGAACCGAAAAGTTCCTGACACGCAATTTGGCTTCTATCCAGACCGTAGCACGATCCAGCCTATGTTTATTTTAAGGCACTTAGTCCACGCTGCCAAACAGATTAAACCAAAGGGTTGTTCCCACCTTCACACGGCCTTTATTGATTTTAAACAAGCGTATGACACTATTGACAGACCACACCTTTGGGATCATTTAAATAATATCAGGATGCCCACTCACCTTGTCAATGTTATTAAACAAATGTACGATGGAGACGAGTATGTTTTGATTGATGGTGCCAAAATTTCCAGTACCGGTAATTCCACTGTGCCTTTACGAAATGTAAAACAAGGTTGTCCTTTATCTTTTCTTTTCTTTTCCCTTTTTATCAATGATGTGGATGATGAGTTTGGGACTGGCTTTATGGGTGCTGTTACTGGCACTGAGGGGCTCAGGCTAACTCACATGCTCTATGCTGACGACCTGACCCTGACAGCTAATGACCCAGTCAAATTGCAGAAAATGTTGAGACGACTGGAATCGTATGCTGCCAGGAAAGGACTTACAGTAAATGTGCAGAAATGCTACATAGTTAATTTTAATGCGTACCGAAATTCCGCAGTTCCTGTTTTTCGTCTCTACAATCAGGAGCTTGAAGAGAGAGATTCTTTTACCTACCTGGGAATGTTATCTGATAAGCACATGAACTTACACCTACCTGGGAATGTTATTTGATAAGCACATGAACTTACACCATGCTGCGACCCATGCTTTGAAGCCTTTTAATGCAGCTTTACGTAGAGTGAAATAGTTTGGTATTGAAAAGAGGATTTCTGACAGGTCTCATGCGATGTTGTGGCTTTTCAAGACATATGCATTGTCAGCTGACATGTATGCCAGTCAGATTTGGTCGACGCAATTTCTGAAGCATGACAATGGTTTCAGCAACCCTTTGCAATCGCACACATGGCGTGTTTAAAGAGAATTTTGGGAATTAAATCTACTTCTGCAAACTGGTGTGTGCTTAAAAAATGCGCGCAGGAACCCTTGCAATTTTACTGGTTCAGGTGAGCTATCAATTTTTGGAACAGGATGGTTGATTCAAACAGCAATACTTTACGCGATGTTATGACAGCAGATATTTCCCTTGGGAACTTCAAGTGCTTTTAATTGTTGGACTAGACAGATGAAGGATGCTCTTGGTGATTTGCAGAATGGCACTGTATACAGAAGTGACTTATTTCAATGCAGGAAGCTGAATATTTCTAGTTTGCGCATAGACTTGAGATTCAGG
>Ga0307947_1000571_pt1 | contig 26419 bp, 33 predicted proteins | sample OrgLakmetagen232_FD_201840 | JGI IMG/M metagenome (GOLD analysis project Ga0307947, IMG submission 201840) | Saline water microbial communities from Organic Lake, Antarctica - #232 | ecosystem: Environmental > Aquatic > Non-marine Saline and Alkaline > Saline | place: Antarctica: Organic Lake...
CCCTGCAAATGCTCCAGCTGCTTTTTTAGGCTGCCCTGCTGCTGCTCGTGCATCTCTCGTTCATGCTCTAGCTCTTCCTTTGAAATGTTCAAGCTCTCCTGCTGTTGCTCATGCACAGCCAGTGACTTCTCTAGCTCGCCCTGCAAATGCTCCAGCTGCTTTTTTAGGCTGCCCTGCTGCTGCTCGTGCATCTCTCGTTCATGCTCTAGCTCTTCCTTTGAAATGTTCAAGCTCTCCTGCTGTTGCTCATGCACAGCCAGTGACTGATCTAGCTCCCCCTGCAATTGCTCCAGCTGCTTTTTTAGGCTGCCCTGCTGCTGCTCGTGCATTTCTCGTTCATGCTCTAGCTCTTCCTTTGACACTTTCCAGCTCTCCTGCTGCTGCTGCTGCTGCTGCTGCTGCTGCTGCTGCTGCTGCTGCTCACGCACAGCCAGTGACTGATCTAGCTCCCCCTGCAATTGCTCCAGCTCCTTCTGCAGGCTCCCCTGCTGCTGCTCATGCATTCCCCGTGCTTGCCCTAACTCCTTCAACAAACTCCCCTGCTGCTGCACATGAATCTCCTGTGCTTCCCCTCGCTCCTTCAACAATCTCTCCTGCTGCTGCGCATGCAACTCCTGCTTCTGCTCCAGCTCTGCCTTAAGTTGCTCCAACTGCCGCTCAAAGACCTGCTGCTGCTGCTGCTGCTGCTGCTGCTGTAAACACTCGACCTCTCTTAGTTGTGCAGCAGCTTGCAACCCACCCAAAGCAGTCTGCTGCTCCTGCTCACCCAACAGCAAATGCTGTCCCTGTTCACGCCCTTGCTGCCGACCTGCAATTTGCTGCCCCTGCTCATTCTCTCGCTGCCCCTGCTCATGGCCTTGCTGCCGACCTGGAATTTGCTGCTCCTGCTCATTCTCTCGCTGCCCATGCTCAAGCCCTTGCTGCCCTCGCTCGTGCGGCAGGCCTGCAACATGCTGCTCGTGCTGCTGCTCAACGCTGCTGCTCGGTGCCGCCATCTGCCGGCTGTGCTCCAGCTGCTGCTGCAAGGAAACCTGTGAGTGAGAGGAGGGACGCTGGTAGTATGGCCACAAGCAAGCAAAAAGCAAGAATCAGAACAAGAGCCAATCAGCATACACATTATAAAAAGAGCATACTCCCCCCCTCTCCTCCTTTCAAACCACCCCCCTTCACCACCACTCTGCTTTGATTACACATTTCGAATTCCTCACACGCAGCTACATCTCCTCTCACATGTGCACCCCAAAAACCAGCCTGTCACACATACATTTGTGCCCTGCAAAGATTACTCAGCCCCTTCACCTGCTGCTGCACCTCATCAAACACGCGTAGGTATTATTTTTGTCAAACATCACCTGGTCTTTGTCTATAATCTCATGCTAACCCTCACCTGCTGCTGCGGTGAGTCTTACCAACACACACACATGCGCACACACACGCAAACGCATGATAAGTAACCCAGTTTCTGACACACATCCTTTTGTGCCCTGTGAAGACCATCTAGCTCCCTCACCTGCTGCTGCAGCTCCTCACATGCTTGCAAGCACTGAGCTTGCTCTTGCACCTGACGAACCAAGCTATCACGAGCTTTCTCGCTGCTTTCGAGCTGATGCTGTAACTCAGCAACACGCAGCTCAATCCCACGTTTGCCGTCTGCAAAAGGAATAAGCACATGATGCATGTGAGAATCAGAGGGTGCGTGCAATGAGCAGCGTCATCGTCCTCCTGTGGAGCACATGCACATGTGAGGGAGGGAGCCTGCATGTACTGCAGGTGAATTGAAAATAGAGGGCTGCCCCAGGGCTGGCCTTTGCGTGCATGTGAGTGTGTGTGTGTGTGTCGTGTGAATATGCGTGGCGCCGTACATGTGCATGTGCACGTGTGCGCTTTGCGCGCCCATGAGGGAACATGCCAAGCAAGCGTGTGGCAAGCGTGGATCGTGGACAGAGGAACAGAGCGATGACCATCAACGTTTCACAAGCTCGCCTGTAGGGACATTGTACGCATTTGCAAACAAGCACGCAAGCCACGTGGACCCACCTGACTGCTGCACCGCCACAGCAGCCACGTGCTGCGCTTGCAGCAGCCGCTGCTCCATTCGCTCAAGAGTCATTTCACATGCTGCTTGCGCTGGATGCTGGGCCTCCGCGTTAATTGATTCCAAGGGCAACAGCTTGGAAGAGCTCAGAGCGCTCGTGGCAGTGGGCAGCTGCAGCTGTTCGTCCTGCTGGCGCAACCTTTCGCTCAAGTGCTGCACCAGCTGTGGCTGCTGCTGCTGGTCCAGCTGTTGCTGGCCTTGCTGTTGCTGGTCTTGTTGCTGCCGGTTTTGCTGTTGCTGGTCTTGTTGCTGCTGGTCTTGCTGCTGCTGGTTTTGCTGCTGCTGGTCTTTTTGTTGCTGGTCTTGCTGTTGCTGGTTTTGCTGTTGCTGGTCTTGTTGCTGCTGGTCTTGCTGCTGCTGGTCTTGCTGCTGCTGGCCTTGCCGCTGTTGGTCTAGCTGTTGCTGGCCTTGCTGCTGCTGATCTAGTTGCTGCTGGTCATACTGCTGCTGATCATACTGCTGCTGCTGCTGCTGGTGTAGTTGCCGGTACATGCAGGAGGTCAGCTGCGGCGGGGGGGAGGCTTGTGTGGGGCTATTCAGTTGAGGTTGAGAGGTTGCAGGATGCAGGGGTGGGGGTGTCTCGGGCAATTCGTTCACCTAAGAAATCACAAATTAAGTATGAGCAGGGAAGCGTACTGTAAGCATGACAACAAGTGGTCATATATAAGATGAGAGGAGTGAATGAGGTGTGATTTGTGTCAAATACACACGCACACACGCACACACATACACACACAAATACACATAAGCACACATGCACTCACAGACACACACATCTGCAGCATCTAGGCTTAGGCACACCTTTACATAGCACACAAACTAGATTCAACTGCTTGCACGCACACACCACAGACAAGTAATGGAGCAAAGGAGCAGCGCTACCCGACCGATAGTTCAAATCATAATCAATCAGAGCCACAAGATAAACGTTACATGCACGTACAGATACACACGTGCAAGCTCGCACACACATGCACACGCACGCAACACAAGCAGGAGCGGCGTGCGTACAGGGCAAAGGAGGTGCACACACCAGCGCGTGATAGTCCAAGTCGTTCACATTCGGGGCCACACTGTTTGCCTGCTGCTGGATGGAAGACTGGGGTGTGCGTGGCGGACAGAGGAGCCAAGGAGCAGTGTGCCCCGTAGACACGAGGGGTGGGCTTGCCTGGGGGAAGGGGCTGGCAATGCTCAGAGACTGCAAGAACGGCAGGCCAAGAGGAGGGTACATGGGGGTAGGGTGGTGGTTGAGGTGCGTGCTGAAGTCTAAGCTCAAATCCTGCTGCTGCTGCTGCTGCTGCTGCTGCTGCAGATGTAGGAGGATCTGGTGCTGCTGCTGCAGCTGCTGCGGGTGTTGCAGCTGTTGAAGCAAAGGGGCTTGTGGTGCCTGTCCTTGCTGTTGTCCTTGCTGCTGCTGTTGCTGCTGCAAGGTTTGCGACTCTGGCTGCGCCTGCTGCTGCCCCTGCAGGCCCTGCTGCAAAATTTGCTGTGCTAGCGGCTGCTTTTGGTTCCCTTGCCCCTGCCCCTGCTGCTGTCCTTGCCCTTGCTGCTGCTGCTGCTCCTGTTGTTGCTGCTGCTGCTCCTGTTGCTGCTGCTGCTGCTGCTGCTGTAGCTGCTGCAGGAGCATAGTATGGTGCTGGAGGGCGAGCATGGCGTCTTGCTGCTGCTGCTTTTGAGCGGCTTCTGCAAAGAGTCACAAGTAGGATTGGCTGAATTGTTTGCTTATATCATATATTGTGTAATTTCCATGCATCAGATGTCGAAGGAAGGAACCCTGAATAACAAGTAATATTGGATGGCTGCAATGTAGTACGTGGCTGACGCTTACCAGCACCTTCAAATACAAAACAAGTGTGGACATGTGTGCGACAAAGCTTTTTAATGACGTGTATATTCACCAAGCTCACACGCTTGTAGAAGAAGTATGGTAGACGCCAATTCGCCAGCTTGTGTGTGCTCGTGATCAGGTTCTGTGGCAGACTTACGCAACAACTGCTGAGGGGGTCGCTGTACGTATTCAGAGACAAACTTTTCTAGAGTGACTGGTTATTATCTCTGCATCCTGTCCAGCAATAAGGAATGAAAAAATAGGAGACTGGAAAACCGACGCAGGCAGTGGAACTTTATTCCTACATTGTTTTAAACCTGAAGCTACTTTCAAGGTGCCTTAGGGGCAATAGTCGTTGCAACAGAGGAAGGTGTTTATGAAAATGGCTCTGGGCCACAGGCAGTGTACATTGAAATGAAGGAGGCGTAACTTCAGAGGTGTTTCAGGGGCAGTGTTTATCAAATTAAAAGGAGGGTGCTACAATGAAAGTGCCTTTGGGCTATTGGCAGTGTTCATTGAAATGAAGGAGGCGTAACTTCAGAGGTGTTTCAGGGGCAGTGTTTATCGAGATAAAAGAGGGTGCTACAATGAAAGTGCCTTTGGGCTATTGGCGGTGCTCATTGAAATAAAGGAGGCGCTGCTTCAGAGGTGTTTCAGGGCAGTGCTTATCGAAATAAAAGAGGGTGCTACTACGAAGGTGACCCTGGGCCAAGGGCAGGCAGTGTTCGTTAAGAAAACCACAAGAAACACAAAAAGGTCTGACCTGCGTGCCCCACAGCAAGCTTGAAAAGCTTTAATCTCTAACTTGTGCTTTAACCACACTCACACATACTTACACACACACATGCATGCATACACACCTGTGTGGGCCCGCAGCACGTCTTCTGTCAGCATAGGCTGGTCAAAAGAATGCGGCCGTCCCACTGGAGTGGATGTCTTGTTGCCAACCTAGAAAGGGCGCAAAGCACACACTGTCACACCAGTGCTTCTGATAGTGCTGAGTGCCGGACTTCTGAGCTAGCCCTCGAGGATAATGATAAAATATAAAGGTGGATAAATTTATGGGTCTGGTGCTAGTCAGCAACATGTGAAGGGTATGCATGACTAATGAATAACAACATGTGAAGGGTACGCATGACTAGTAATTCATGACTAATAAGGGTACGCATGACTAGTAATTCATGACTAGTAAGGGTACGCATGACTAGTAATTCATGACTAGTAAGGGTATGCATGACTAGTGATTCATGACCAGTAAGGGTATGCATGACTAGTAATTCATGACTAGTAAGGGTATGCATGACTAGTTATTCATGACCAGTAAGGGTGTGCATGACTAGTGACCAACAATACGTGAAGGGTATGTATGACTAGTGTTTCATTTTTTACTCTAAAGCTTACCACACTGTGCTGCTCATTCATGTGCTTACGTCATGGTGAATTCTGGGTAATGCTGCTCTCTATAATTACACACGTCCAATTCCTCTCTGAAGCATATGGTGGGCGAGGCTCGTTGGGTAGTTTAAGAGACAGCAGGCTGAATCCATGCAAGCACACTCAACGTTGTATTAATATTGTTATAACAATTGCCACATACACACACATACAAAACAAACGCGCACCAACACACATATGCACTTGAACATAAGCGCAAGACATTCTTTTACACACAAGCAAAACCTTGCATATGCACTTACGATTTAACTCAAGACGGGCCGGAGGATGTGCCTACAGAGCTTTGCTTCTATGAGGCCTCAAGCTACGCAGCAGTCCATTTCCGTGTACGAGCTGCTCAACCCACCTCTAGGCTGAAGCGTGAACTTGCAGACCTTCTCTCTACTGCCTGGTGCTGCTGCAGTAGGCTGCGCAGCTGCTGCACCTCCACTTGGAGTCTGAGCTGCGCATCCAGGGCCATCGACAGCTGAAGCTGCCGGTGGTGCAGCTCATCCTGCAGGTAACGCAAGTAAAGGTTCACCTTGTAGATTGTGAATTGAAAACCGTGCATCAGCGCTTGTTGGAGTCTTGTTCAGTGGAGCACATCCTGCTAGTCAAGAAAGTGGAGGCACGTTATAGATTGTGAATTGTGCATCAGCCCTTGTTGGAGTCTTGTTCAGTGGAGCATCCGAGGCCATGACAGCTGGACCTGTTGGTGGTGGAGCTCATCCTGCAAGTAAAGAAAGTGGAGGCACATTATAAATTGTGAATTGTGCGTCAACCCTAGTTTAGTAGCGCATCCAAGAACATGACAGCTGGACCTGTTGGTGGTGGAGCTCATGCTGCTAGTGGCAGCAGGTGTGATAGCATTGCCAATAAGGCGTCTGCAGTATATACTATCAAATCTTTGATTGGGATGCACTTATGCGTGGACAACAATATGAATGAGAGGGTATAGAATGGGGAAGGGGCAGGCTGTGTCGTGTGAAGCACTTTGAAGGAGTGTTGTGTGAAGCGTAGCAAAGGGCTGTGTCGTGGAAGCGTTGTTGAAAGAGCGTAAGTGGCACATCCAGGGTCATAGCTGGCTGGGGTTGGCGACAGTGGCGCTTCGTATTGCAAGTGAAGAAGGTGATTGAGTTCTCTGACATCAGGGTCATGAGAGTTGAATGGATCAACCCTTGAATGAGTGGTGTGAATCAAGCTTTAAAATGGGTAGTGTGAATCAAGCCTTGAAGGAGTTGAGTGAATCAATTATTACATGAGCTGAGTGCATCAAATCACTGAACCCTTGCCAAAGCCTCGATTGAGTGTCCAGCCGGAGGTCACGACAGCTAGAGCTCCCTCACCTAAGCTGATCACTGCAGTTGTTACGTTCTCAACACACGTACTCCTATGCAAATGGTGTCCATGCAAACACAAGTGCATGCGTGTGCATACACACAGGCACACGCACACGTACACCTACACCCTGTTACACACGCAAACACACCCAAACACTTACCTGCAAGCGCTCATCTTGTTGCTGCAGCTCCTGCACAAAGCCCTGCTGCTCCTGCATGGAAGCCACCTGCTGACGAGCTTCTGCCAGCTCTGCACTCAAAGCAATGACCAGCTGATCGCCGCCATCCTGTTTATCATTTAAACCGATAATGTATGAATGAGTTTGCCTTACTGGGGGTTTTGCTGAGTTTGTGTTGCGCCTGATTGCCTTTTTGGCGTCCCATGTGTATGTGTGCATATGCGTGTGTATGCGCATGTATGTGCGGTTTGTGTGCATCCGTGAATGTGACAGTGCGTACGTGTATTTATGTGTGTGATGCATCCATGTGTCTGTGTCTGTTTTTTGTGTGTGTGTACGTCCATGCGCGCATGCAACTGTGCTCGTGAGCGCGCTCAATGCCCTCACACAGGCACACACACACAAACAAACACACACACACCCACACACCCACACACCCAAACCCACACCCACCCACACACACACACACAGAAACCCTCCTGTGATGGGTCGGCCGGTGTACACAAAAATATCAGCAGAGAAATTGCCATATACATATATGCATATATGATCATGTACAGCGTGCACACACGGTTCTGGCCAAGCCTACTCCTGCAACCAAGACAAGGCCACTACTACTAGTACTATCACTACAGGGAGACACACCCACCTCAGCCCCTCCCCCTGCTCCACCAACTCCATCCTGGTCAGAATGCCTCTTGTCTGCTCCTGACACTGCCTCTGGCCCCATCCCTGCCTCTGCTCCTGACACTATCTCTGGCCCCATTCCTGCCTCTGCTCCTGCCGTCCCTTGCTGCTGGCACTGTCCCGCCTTTGCCTGTGCAGCAGACAGCTTTGATTGTGAAGCAGCCAGATCAGCCCGCACAGCAGCCAGCTCTGACTGTGAAGCAGCCAGATCAGCCCGCACAGCAGACAGCTCTGACCTTGAAGCAGCCAGATCAGTCTGCACAGCAGACAGCTCTGACTGTGAAGCAGCCAGATCAGTCTGCACAGCAGACAGCTCTGACTGTGTAGAGGCCAGATCAGTCTGCACAGCGGATAGGTTAGAGGTTGCAGCAGCCAGTTCCGTCTGCACAGCAGAAAGCTCTGACTGTGTAGAGGCCAGATCAGCCTGTAGGGCAGCCAATTGCGACCGCGCAGCATCCAAATCAGATTGCCTTGCAGCAAGCTCTGCTTGGAGGCTGGGAAGGATGGCTGACCGCTGCCGCGCCTGGATTAGTGTGTATTAAAGGTAAGGTTAGTGAGTATGTGGCACGTGTATATGTGTCTTTGTGTGTGCGCACGTGCTGTTCATTTGCGTATGGTACCATTGATGTGCACATGTTCAAATTCCAGGGCTGATATTTCGATGCATAGACCCATCCAAGTGACCTCTCCTACACTCACTTTGCCTGCCTTGCTGGGGAAAGCACATTGGACACTCATCACTGAGTGTGTGTGTGAACAAGTGCAAATTTGGCACTTTAACAAAACCCTTGAGCAGATACGTTTGCTGGCTATGCATTACAAACTTGAAGGAATGCTTGGCCAGCTAATGTTTAGCCAGCTAATGCACTAGCTCTACCCGCAGGTCTTTTCAGTGTCTTTTTCATAACCCTACCCCTCCCCCCAAATCCTAGCAACTCCTACATCTGTGCTGCACCTCATTCCTTGATCCCTTGCCCTTTTGTTCTGCAACTGCTCCATCCTTGCTGCATCAAACATTTTTACACCTGCTCTCACCTGTGGCTCACGAATGCGTTGCCCATGACGTACAGCATTCTCAAACCGGCCTAACCCTCCTCTCATCAATCTCCCAGCCACTATCCATTCCTCAAACCTCTCCACCTACTTTTCCTACCCTGGCATAAAGCAAACGCACCTGCGCCAGCTCTGCCCTGGGCACACAGCCACATGCCATTCTATCACAGCCCAGCACCTGCCCTCCTTTTTTGCTTCCTTCCCCTTGGACACACAGCCACATGCCATTCTATCACAGCCCATCAATCCCCCTCCTTTTTTGCTTCCTCCCCCCCCCCAATCCCCCACCACACACACACTCACACTCACACGCACACACACTCTCTCACACACACTTTCCTTGTATGAACAAGCGCACCTGCTTCAACGCTGCCCTAGCTTCATCCAGCTCCTTGGCCTGCACATCCATCTGAGCTTGCAGCTGCATGTGTGTTTCACTATTGCCGCTGGAGCCCGGAGGGACGAGACCACCATCCAAAGATGCTTCCTTCTCAGGGGCCTGAGTGTTTAATAAAAAGGTGCAGATGCATACAAGCGATTAAGAGCATGCGTACTGTCGCGTAAATGCATGTGGGTATGTGCGTGCACACAGCTGCCTGGAAGCGTGCAATTTGTGTGGATGAGAGGATGCTGCAAATAATGATGGTCGGAAGGAAGCCAGGATGTTTGGACAAAGCATCGTTACTCCTGCTTTCCATTCAAATCATTCAAATCCATTACAAAGGGGTGGGAAGCTGATGCACATGCACGCACGCACACACAGACATATACAAATACGCACAGGCACCAACACACACATGCACATGCACACGCACTAGCACAAGCATACGTGTGCACACATACTCAGATGCAAACACACACACAATCATACAAACGAACAAGCAAACACATCCGCACACGCTCACGCACATACTCAGACACACACATACACAACACGCATGCAAACAAACTCATCTGAAAGCTTGTACTGCAACCAATCCCACACCAGGCCAAACCACTGATGCTGGCCACATGTGTTAAGGCATCCATGAAACATAACTAGGGTTGGCCAGAATCGTATATCTGCAACGTATATGACCGTACGTATGGTAAATTCCCTGCTAAATATACCGTATGTACACCGTACATACTTATCAATGTATGGTTCTGGCCAACCCTAAACATAACACACACCTGAGAAAGGCTACCAAACATGAAATACTGCCCCAAACCCTATCGGAAACAATGCAATCCCAAAACATAAAGCACTAAGTAACACTTTGTTGCCATAGCTGCTTATGTTGCACGCTGCCGTCAATGATTCAACATTCATGTTCACATAAAGTCTCACACTGCAAAATACAAGACATCTCATGCACGGCTTGCTCCTGAGAAAGGCACTTTGTGTCACACCTTTGCTGCTGCCAGCTCTCCCCTCAACCTCTTGACTTCACGCGCAAGCATAGTCTGGTCGGCACGGGCTTTGGCTCGCTCTGCACCCCTGGCCTCCTGCTTACACGCACGGAGGTGTAAAGCACGTTTGGTGTCCAGCAGCAGTGAATGAACAAGCACAGCCTAATAGACACAGGTGATTGCTTGCGCCGCATCCTGTGGCCTCCTATACATATAAAATAAACATACATTATAAATATGTATTTTTGTACGTGCATGGAAATGCAGAGCAATGTTTAGTGTTCGACAGCAGTGGTTCAACAAGCATGGTTTGGTCGGCACAGGTCGACCGCTTGCTCTGTAATTTTGACCTCCTGCTTACACAAAAAAGGTAGACAATATTTGGTGCTCAGCATGAAAGATTGTGCAAGCATGGTCTGGCTGGCACACGTGGTTGCTCGCTCCCTAACCCTGTCTCCCTGCAAGTACACGGAATGCACAGAGCACGTGTGTGCTCTGTTCAACTACGTTTTAATGCCTGCAAGTATGCGGAATACACAGAGCACGTGTGCTCTAATCAACAACGTTTTAATGCCTGCAAGTACGCGGAATACACAGAGCACGTGTGCTCTATTCGATAACGTTTAATGTCTGCAAGTACACGTAATACACAGAGCATGTGTGCTCTAATCAACAACGTTTTAATGCCTGCAAGTACACAAAAACACAGAGCACGTGTGCTCAATTTAACAACGTTTTAATGTCTGCAAGTGCACAAATAACGTGTGCTCTATTCAATAACGTTTTTGGAAGGTGTGCAAGCGTTGCTTCCTCGGCCCGCTTCGCGGTCTGGCCTCAAATGAACACATGACATTCACACAAAGAGCGCATTTGCTCTTGAATAGCAATGTTAATAAAGTTGCACATGTCTACATGGCCTGGGCTATGATTGTCTTCAGTCCCGGCCTCTCATACCCGAAGATAAAGCCAAGAAGGTCCTGGATACATCCCAGCAAAAGCACGGCAGACCACACTGCCTATAATCACAAACGCAATACAACCATACAATGTCGTATGCAAACACAACCCACGCAACCTTCTGCATACCTTTTGCGTCCTATTATCGCACAGCACAGTTGCATGTTTATCACTGCACAGCAAAACTGAATGCCTGCTGGTATTCTCTGCAGCTGTACAACCACAAATGCACACACTAAGACATTTAGCAAGGCGTGCTGACACTACACATCAACATCAAGCACCTGATCTGCAGCATGCAGCACCCTCTCTTCTTCCAGCAGTGCCGTGACGGATGCAAGCTCTTGCAGGGCGTTTGCATGGGATGCCTCCGATGCGTGCAGTCGAGCCAGGGCCTGCATGCATGCATGCACGGAGGATGCATGTGTGTGTATCCAATACGTATGTGAATGCGTATATGCGTAAGGGGGGGTTGGTGTGTCTTGGACATGTGTGTTGTCCATAACCACACAACGATGCACTTTTGCGCCTGCAATAGCACAGTCATGCCCGGTATTTTCTCAATTGATTTGCGCATCGGCCCTGCTAATTTCGACACTTCTCTGCACACTAGGCACCCACCCCCCATCCATGCACAACACACATACAAACACCCATGTAACTCAGCTTGATCAGTGAACACATCCCTGGCTGGTGCATCTACCCCACTCCCGCTGTACTGCAAAACTACAAACCCCACACCAACCCACCCGACAGCACAAACAAACAAAACATGCACCCCCCACACACCGCATCTGAGTCGTTGGGCGCGTCCCTACAACTGGCAAGTGCATCTGTCCCACTCCCACTGCCCCTCCTGCTGCTCACGTGCCACTCGTGCAAGCGACTCAGCAGGCCTGCGTTGTCTGTGCGGGCTTCTTCTAGCTGCTGCTGCAGCTGCTGCAACTGCAGGGGCATTGCAAAGGTCTCACCGTGGGCACAGTTTCTATTGTTGTGCTGCAGCTGACTGAGCACTTGCTGTAACTGACAGTAGCATTCATTAGGCTAGATGTTTCTTTGGTGTAATGCGACCAAGTTTTAATGGCAGCGTTCGTTAAAATGGTATATAGCCATTTGGACGCTTTTATGCGTAAAGGGAATCACACTTCAACAGCACAGTCGTAGTTTATGCTCATGCAACAATTTTGATGGGCCTGGTTGCTTTGTGAGGCCTCGTCCAGATGCAGCACCCTGCATCAAAAGGAGCACGCGGCAAATAGCGCGAAGCTGGCTGCGGATTATGCAGCTGTTGGCTGTGACGTACGTTTCTGCGCAATGTACAATCTATCCTCCACACGCCTGCCTATGGCCTCAAATTTAACATAGTACACAGAGAAAGGCAGGATGCGACCTTTAGTTTACAATCTGATGTCCTTTTCTACACATAAGGCACTAAGCAGATGTGTGCAGTAGCACAGGGCCTGCCACGCCCCACTTATTGACACGACAAAGCAGCTCCAAAAACAGTGTTTTCCTCACCAGATTTATCTCAGTCTTCTCAAACACAGTCTTCTCACCAGATCAATCTTAGTCTTCTCACCAGATCAATCTCACCGTATCTGAAATATATGCAGCCCTGTATACCCCCTGAGAGGAGCCTTCATCCATACAATCAATACCAACCTCGAGGTTTTAGAATTGACTTCAGCCAAAACCTGAAGCACCAAACCTAAATGTAAATGTGCACGTGAAAACACATTGTAAAAACAGCAAGTGACCATCCTGTTTACGATGTTGATAGCTGCACTCGCCCTACCACTTTAAAAAATGGAGCACCACAATTGAGAAATGTACAGGTGCACATTTGCACGCGCACATGCACACACAAAACACACATGTAGACACACACAAAACTGTGAGCAAACATGTGGTTGACACACCTTGGTCAAACACCGTACCTGTGACGATAACAGCTGCACTCTCCCTGCCACTCCTTCTTCTGCTCGCGCAAGCTGTCCTGAGAGCTCAAGGCGGATGTCCTCAGACGCAGCAAGGGCAGACCTGGGAGCGCAAGTGGAGACCCTTAATTTGTGCTGATGTACAAATCATTCGTGTATATTCGTGGTTTGCCCCCTAATTATTGATTTTTGTGTATAATCATAGTACGCCCCCTAAATATTGTTTTTCGTGTATATTCATAGTTCGCCCCTAATTATTGTTTTTTGGTGGGGGCGGTGACAGGGCGGTGGTTTATTGTATATATTTATTTCTAAAGGGGGCAGTTGCAAGGCGGTAGCAGAAATTAACCTTTTGAGCAGTGCGAGCGATGAGTGGTCAGGAAGCCTTCCGATGAGTGGTCGGAAATTCCCGCACTCACCTTCCCAGCACTCCCCGACCCCCAGCCCCAGCTCCACCTGTCCCTGCACCCTTAGCCCCGGCCCCACCTGCACCCGTTGCACCCGTCGGGAAGTTCCAGCGAGGGGGGGGCGGTTGCAGTGCAAAATTGTAATATATATAATTTTAGGGGGGGGGTGCAAATTCTGACCATAAAATTTATTTTTTATCCATGATCGTACATGCATAGTTCAAGGCGCATGTCCTGAGAGGCAGCAAGGGCAAAGGAAAGGGAGAGCAAAAGAGAGAATCCCCCACACAAGTATATACAGACGTACACAAACTGCTGTATTTTAACATTAGCTCAAGACAGATGTTCTCCATGGCAGCAACTGCACAGCATAAAAGCAACCAAGGTCTCAAGACAAATCGAATGATGTACAGACACACACAAACACACACACTCATATACAATTGTACAGCTTTGCTGATAATGGCAGTCAGAGAGCAATGCTTAAACAAGCACAGCTCATGAAGCTTGCAGGAATCAAATTGTACGGATTGGCGTGTGACAGCAAGAGGGCTGCGCGAAACAAATCACAGATAACCCTTTCTATCCTTTGGTAGCCATCAGGCCGACTGAGGCAGCTAAACTCACACACACACCACTGCCCCTTGTAGTTGCATCAAGTGTCTGGTTACTCAACGCACTTGCATCACGGGTCTCACTAACCGACACACCTCACTTCCTCCAGCTCACAGGCATGCACGGGTGCCTCCACACAGCTCCTGCTCCCATCGTCACTTTCCCTGTCTTCCCTGCTGCCATTTTTGCACTGCCACTGCTGCTGCTGCTGATGGTCAATTCCCTTCTGTTCCTGCCGATTTCCTTGCTGCTGCTGCTGCTGCTGCTGCTGCTCAAAGTGCAGGTGCTCAGGCTGGGAACGGAGGCGGCTCAACTCAGAGTGCGCTGCTGCCAACTCAGCCTCCAAGTTCTGCACCTTGGCTTGTGCACGGCTCTGCATACACACAAAGATGGGGCAGGCATCAGGTGAGCAGGAAAATGTATCCTCTGATGTGTAAACCAGTTGTGCGTACACCCACAGAAACGCACACGCAAGCACATACAAAAAGCACCCACAGACACACACGCGGGTGCACGCACGCGCGCGCGCACACACACACGCACACACACACACACAAAAATTACCTGGTGGTCGGTCTCCAGCTCCACCATGCGCGCGCCCATGAGCTTATTCGCTTCGTTGAGGAGGGCATTTTCTGAAGCCGCGGCCTGGACATCCTTGCATGCCTGTATGTTTGCATGCGTACGTGTGCGTTAAGAAAGTGCAACGCGAGAGTATGATCAGGGTATTATATTGCTCTATGTTTACAATTTGTAAACATAGTCATAGAGTTGTCTGGATGAATTTTCAACGCACAGTTGCATGTGCAAAGGCTATGTGACTCTGCAAGCATAGTCCGCCTCAGTCGTCAAACCGCGATTGTTCCCAGCTAGCTGCATCCCACTTTCCCTTCAACACACACGCTCACACACACAGACACACACACACACACACACACACCTGAGACAGCCTCTTTTCCAGCTCGTCCACCAGCTGCTGCAAAGGTACCCGTGACTCCAGGTGCAGCCCATGCCTTAGTACGGAGGCAGCAGGGCTTGGAATAGGGGGCAGAAGGCCGGAGTGACTGCACGTTCAAAATGCAGTGCTTGTTCAGCCCTTGAAACGTGTGATGAGCTGGACAGGACCATGCATAAACGGTGTACACATTTCGTTCTTGGCAAGGAAAACTCAAAACGTGTGATCAAACATGGTGTCTCTGTGGTTCTGATCAGCCCATGCTTGTGCTCCTTCATTCACACGCACACACATTTGACTTTGAGGTGAGGCTGGTGCGCTAAAGGCAGGTGTTGCTGGCTGCCAGAAGAGACCAAATTCGTGAGGTTGGCCAGAAACGTAATTAACACCATATATGACCAGAGGGGGCCTAAATGAGGAAATGCCTGAAAATGCGCATTTTTGCATTCAGAAGTCAGCCACTCACAGCCACATTTTATTCATCCAATCGACACCATTTTAGTACTTAATTGTAGCTGGCATTGAAAGCTACCCGAACATGTGTCCAGTTTTATGCGGGTCGCTTTGCGTGCTGAGATAGACTGGATTAAACACACATGGTGCACTGTAAAACCCTAATGTGGTAATTTCCATGGGAAATTGGCTCAAATCCTCATAAAACACCAACCATTCAGCCGTTTTCTTTCATTTTTGTTGCAATAAAGGATTCTATACCATTAAAAAATTTCCAGATTGGTGCAGTGCGCGATCTGGTATGAATAATTTGTGGTAAAAAGTGGGGCTCACGCCACAGCAAATTAAGCACACGCCCCCCAATTGGCAAGCTCCAAATTTTACATCTATGGACAGATTCATATTATGTAAAATTTGGAGCCTGCCAATTGGGGGTCGTATAAGCCAAAGAGCATATTAAAACTTGCCCATTTTGGGCCTCAGTTAGCCCCCTCTGATATACAACCGTGTATTTGATGATTTCCTGCTAGAAATTCCGTATGTGCACCGTAGGTCAGGCCAGCCATCCCTGTGAGAGTTCTTGCCCCAAAGCCAAAAAGTACATTTAAGTATCCAGGGCCCTTAACTAGATATATCTAAGCATCCCTGCACACTCAATTTGTGGCGGGAGGTGCCCAGGTGGGCAGGGTGGAAATCCCTGTCAGAAAGCGGATTCCCAAAAGCTCACCTCTGGTGCCAGTAACTTACCAGGGGTGTTTGCAATAATATTGGGGACATTTTGGTCCAGGGGTCTGGGGTTAAGGTCCGGTTTTGGACCCCCTTTTGGCAGGGAAAAGTGCGATTACAATCAGGCATCAACCACTGAACCGTTTGGGATCGCGATTGTTTTGCTGGGCTCTATTAAATATATAAGCAAGGTTCAACCACTCAAATATTTGTCCTTCCCTCGTAAGTCTGATTGGCTGAGTTTTGTCGAACCGTTCATCTGGCATTGTTTGTCGAATTAGTTTGTGCTCGGAGGGGCCGACCAGAGCCTGATGCTTTTTTTTAATCTCAGCTGTCGCTGCCCACCACGGCCCAACCCCAGCATTCCAGACCATAAAACTTGACAGGGCATGCCTTGGGAGCATACTGAAGGGCTCCCGACACTCAGGTGATGGCCAAGAAGCGTGTTTCCAGGGTTTCCAGAAATGCACCATTTTTTGCCCAGCAAACAGGCCCACGCACTAAGTCCTTCAGGGGCAAATTTTCACCCCCTTTTTTCTTGCTTTGATGGGTATGGTTTGACCCTAAACCTATCTGGGAACAAAAGAATTGGTGAAATTCGGACCAAAACCCGCATTTCTACACCCATACCACCTTTTTGGCAGGGAAACGGCACATATCCAGCCCCCCACTCTCACCCTTGACCCCAAACTCATTAATTTTTATGCAGAAGTGTTACATTTATGTATAGAAACCATTGGGTGACCTCAGATGTGCAATTCAGAAAAGGGGCATCAATTCCCCCTTTTTGGGTGGGGCTTGGCTGAGCTGACCGTAGGTATATGGTTGGCCAACCCTACAAATTTGAGTTGGCCAAAGAGGAGCAGAAGCTATGCTGGGAGCAAGATTCAATCTGGAGAGGGTAAGAGCATGCCGCAACCCCTAGTAAGAGCATGCCGACCCCGAGTAAGAGCATGCCGCGACCCCTAGTCTGAACCTTACTTGCACCTGGACTACTGTTGTGTGGGTATACTTGCTGGACACAGTAAAAAGAGCTGAATCTCATTCTGAGCGTATCTAGGCCATTCACTACAGCCTTTACTTACGATGTCACCGCTCCCACCTGGACGCTGCAACTCAACCCTGCTGTTGTGCCGAGCGTTTCTGAGCGCTTACTGACCAAAAACTGCACCTGCACCGCTGCAAGGCACCCTGCTGTTGCAAGAAGGTGCTGGTCACACTGGACTGGAGGCCTCTAAGTCACCACTGACCACATCTTAAGCCTGTCAGCATCACGCCTATTCATCTCATTGCTTGCACCTGGATCACTGCAAGCCACCCTGCAGTTGCATGTTGCGTGCTGGTCACGCTGGAGGCCTCTAAGTCACCACTAACCACATCTTAAGCCTGTCAGCATCACACCTATTCATCTCATCTCATCGCTCGCACCTGGACCGCTGGAAGCCACCCTGCGGTTGCGTGGGGGTGCTGGTCACACTGGAGGCCTCTGAATGAGCTTCTCCATGCAGCTGGAACTCAGATGGGTTGCGAAGGGAGGATGGATCTCCTTCAAGGTCCCCTAAATCAGAGGCCGCTGCGATGTGAGCATTATGGCATATGCTTTGAGCAAAAGAATCGGGCACATGTGAACCAGTGTATGTGTTTGTGCGTGCGTATGTGTGTGTGTGGGCGGGTGGGTGGGGGGTGTGGTTGGGGGTGGGGGCTGTCCTTCATGGTGCTAAATCAGAGGACGCTGCATTGTGAGCTACAAGCAACTGACATTGGGCGTATGACGTACAGAGATTGGCAGAGGGCATTGGGAGCAGTGGCGTGTATGGCATGGTGTATGGCATTGTTGTTGTTGGTGGTGGTGCACACAGCATTGAAGAGCACATAGGAGGCACAGAGACCGAAACCCATTGTTAGGAAAAGAGGATCAGAGTCTGCTGAAGAAAAAGGAAACAAAACAGGATAAAGCTGCACAAGCAGTGAAGCCGTTCCCTACTTCACAGGAACAAACAGGAATGAACAGGAACGAACAGGAACGAAACCAGGAACGAACAGGAACAAAATAGGATAAACTGTACAAGCAGTGAAACCGTTCCCAATTTCAGGTGTTCGGAGCCACATATAAAGAGTTTGGAACCATTAAGTTCCTGAACGGGAAGATGCAAGCAACGAAGATGCTAGCAAAGATTAGGGTGCAGGCAGGCACTGCTCAATGCAAAGCTAAGGCCCTTGTTCAAGGTACGCAGGACGGGTTCCCCCCTCTTTTGAGATGACACAGGTCTCATGTCAAAAACAAGCGGCATTCTTAGGGCTGTCCAGAGCCGCGTACATGCACTGTGCGTGACTCTACGTGTGGAGGTATCCTTGCTGACTTGCGTATGCAAGACGTATCTGCATTAATGCGTATCATTTGAGGTCGGAAGATGAAAGGCTGATCCGCTGGTGTGCCATAATAACACAGGGAACCCTTGCAGACTGAGTGAAACGCAACTCCTTTTTCTTAAAAAAAACGCCATTTCTTGTGTCTCATGAGGGAGATCTTCTCCATTTTGAACTGCCCACACAGCACGTTCTAAGGCTGAATGCATGTTGAATTATTAAGTTGGCCCATATCCCAAGTACAGTGTAATATGAGCACATAGTAAAGAACGCAGGTTACCATCTGACACACCGCAAAATGCGACTATGTCACCGTCAGAACATGCACATACTCTCTCTCTCACACACACACACACACACACACACACACACACAGGCACACTCACACACACACGCACACTCACACACACGAGACACTGAGCCCACCTGTCCCAGGAGAAAAGTGTGTGCTAGACATAGGGTGGTGCAGGTCACCCCACTCTCCGACACCTCCGCTGCTGCGAAGCTGCATGCTAGATACACTGGAAGCAAGAGAGCCAGGAGGGAGGAGCGTGCCCCCGTGTTGATGTTGATGTTGCTGCTGCGTTCTGCACGGGCATGCATATCGCATGAGTATGTGTCTGTACGCGTGAACTCCACGTGTGAATGTACCTTACACCTTTTCTGCATGCAATCTGCTGCAGCTGTGAGTGTCGGAGAGGAAAGAGAGGACACGGATAGTGAGAACGATACAAAGTGTAAGAATTAGATTGTGTGCAATAACATGGACAGATGCAAAGTGCACAGGCACCTGTAGTATCTGAGCAGCAACGACATTTTATACACGCCCCGCTCATTCCTAAACAGCCCTGAGGGGGGGCCTTGATAATGAGTACAAACTCCACATTTTATACAGCAAACATGCAGCAGCACATTCCACAATTATGCCCAGCAAGGTGAGGCAATTTTTAAGACGTCTGGCAGTGTACACGTTAAAGCAGCAGCAGCAGCAGACGAGCAGCCAGCTCCAACTCAGTCCCTTCAATGGGCTGACTTTTCCACACAAAATGTTAAATTATGTACAGCACACACCCATGCACTCATGCACGTACGCGCGCGCGCACACACACACACGCACACACACACACACACACACACACACACCACACACACAACACACACATCACCACCATCATCATTGCTTTGTACCTGTGCGCTGTTGCACGCTCCATGGCCCTGTCCAGCTCCAAAAAAGTCTTGAGTGCAGAGCTACGAGCTATGGCCGGCTTGGAGAGCAGCTTCCAGAGCCACTGTTCCAAACCCTCACGCCGTCTGTCCAGCATCTCCTGTGGGTTGAAAAGAGGAGGAACTCATGTAACATAATGGTAAAGGCTGAGGGAAATAGAGGCAGTTTCGGCGGCATGTTTTCCAAACCCTCATGCCGTTTGTCCAGCATCTCCTGTAAGTTAGACACAGAGGGAACAGGTGACTCAACTGGCTCAGGCAAACATAACAATGCAGCTCTTAATGATCATGCATCATTCATCAGCGACTCAAGTAATCAGTTGGGCAGGTGCAGGTTGAAGAGTTTATGGTTAGCACATGCTTCGAAGGAACACACAGATCTCCTCTGTAATTGCACGCTGTGATCGCTCTTCCTGTCGCAAACACATACCAATCGTATCAGCTGTTGCTTTTTTGTTACGCTCTTAACACACCACTAAACAGCTGCTCCATCCCTCATAACTCATAACCGTCAAAGATCGCTGGACGTGTCACACCCAAGTACGCGTACCTTAGCACCCTTGAGGTTCAAGGCATGCTTGGGAGGAGGAGTGAGGCCCTTTTCGCGTTGCATGATCTCTGGGAGATCCTCCTTCAACTACGGGGGCAATAGAATGAGCGGAGAAATAGAGGGAAATTAGTCACTGTATTTTACATTGGTGTGAACATATCGTGTACGCATGTGAGTACGTGTATATGTGTGTGCGTGTGTGCACGTTTGTGTGTGTATGTGTGTGTGTGTGTGTGTGTGTTTGTGTGTGTGTGTGTGTGTGTGTGTGTGTGTGTGAGAGTGTGTGCGTATGCGTGTGTGTGTATGTGTGTGTATGTGTATTTTTGTGTATGTGTGTGTATATGTGTGTGTGTGTGTGTGAGAGTGTGCGTGTGCGTGTGTGTGTATGTGTGTGTGTATGTGTATGTGTGTGTATGTGTGTGTGTGCCTAATTAGGCTTCTGATAATTAATAGCTACCCTGCTTTTAATACATCCAGTTCAGGAGGCACAGGCACAGCCTTACACGCTCACTTTGTCGTACAAGCTCCTGAAATGACTGTAACGACGCAACACAAAAAAGGGAGGAGGTTTCGCAGGCATGGGAGCATTGGGATATGTAGCAGGCTGTTGAAGTGTGGCCTCCCATGGCTGTAGGAGCACGTTTACACGGTACAGCTGCAGGTGAGTACACAGAGTAGCACTTGCGCGTTGCTGTTCAGGGAACGGACGTGAACATTTTAGATCCTCTTCCTTCAGAGATTGTTTTCCCCTCTCACCACTACATCCTGGCCCGTGTCATCCTTGCTCTGGATGTAGAGGGGCAAGGCAACTGTGTACCTGAACCCAGAGTGTTTTTCCATGCTAGCACATTCCTATCGTTCCTTATCCATTTAAATTTCACTATGAACCAATAACTCAAGAATATACATTAATGTGCGATTATAACGGACCCTGTGCAAATTGTGGATTCCTTCTGGCTCTATTAGATTAAAGAATTAAGATTCCTCAAAATAAGCATTTGTAGAACTTAAAGTAGGGGCAGATTTGGTACCAAAAAAGTCCGAGCCCTTGGCCCGAAAATTTGCCGAGGTTTAATATGAAATTTTAAAAAAGGATATAAACCTGACCAGCCAGGTGGAGTTTTACTTTGAACCAAACGGACGATGGTGCGGGCCATGATTTTTCACCGATCACGATTTTTCACAGAGAATTTTCCGCCTACAAAATCAAAAAAACGGTCGGCTTTTATTACACAGTGTGCAGGAGGGTAAAAAAAAAAAGTAATGGACGTCATGCCAAAATTCTCGGCGGGAGGCCCAAAAAGACCACCCACCCCCCCCCATCCCCCAATACTGCTCCCCCAGGGACAAAAAGGGTACCATTCTGCTCCTTTTATAACTCTAAATCCATCTGCATACTTACCAAGATATGCAATTGAAGTGGTACAGAGTTATGGGGCAATAACTGAGATACGGACGCCCATGCACACATGACCTACCTAGCACCCACATCTGACTTACACAGCCGCATATTGCCTTATTTCTTCAAATTTCCGCTAAGTATCTTATGCTGACACTATCCTGGAAGTTTGGAGTGAATCGCTGCTCCTTTGGCTTGACTCACCCCGCGGCCTGCACCCAAGCGCGTTTGCCTCTGACTTGTGAGCTTGTCCACAGACCCCCCATTTAGCCTGATTTCCTCAAAAAGAGGGTGCCAATAGACAATTCACGAGCTCAGGAATCCATTGATATATTTAAAACTTCGTGAAAGTGGCTCAGAAAAATTCTGGAGGGGGAGTCCCAAAAAGTCCAAACCCCCTCGAGGGACCACCCACCCCCGACCCCCTCGGATCGCACCCATTTATATATCAATCGATAGCTCTCAATCTCAGGATTCCGAATATATAAATTTTAATGGGATTGACCCTTGACGTCCAAAAGTTATGCTCACTGGGGCCTCCTGCAGTGTGGCTAAAATACACAGGGCTACAAGTACACAAACAAACAAGGCCTTTCCGCATCACTCTTAATCAAGACGCAAGGCAGCGAGAAATAACAACGTTCAAATCAATGGGCTTTCCCTCCTTTTGCATGTCTCCAATGACCCCAATTATCTTTTCTCGCTCGAAGCCCATCTGCGAGATGTCGAAGATGATGTTCTCCACCGGAACAGCCCTGGGAGTACATCATAGATCACAGAACATGTCAGGAAACAACGAAGCACAGATGACAAGCAGCACTTGCTTTGCTCAGGCTCCTCAAAGACAAATAAACGCCTGATGTCAAGAAACTTAGTGGTAGGCGCTCACATGCTTGGCACAGTTAAAGCTTTAGAGTGTAAGCATTATACCAATTGATCAAAAGACGCATGTCGTGCACCGTGCATAGAGACATGTACTAGACTGTGATCCCTGATCCCGTACGTGCGCACCGTGTGTTCGTGCGTGTGGCAGGCGGAGGGCCCCCTCCTCCTGGTGGCCGATACATGCCAGCCCCAGGGGCCAAGGGGGGGGCAGGGTAGGAAAGGGGAGAGTGAGCGGGGGGATAGCGTGAGGCTCCTGGCATGGGGCTGGGGGCGGGGCTCCCGTGGTGCACGGGCAGGTTTCCAGAAGAGCCTGAGGGGGTAGTGAAAGTTGGGAGTTATTGAGATAGGAGAGCCACATTTCCCTTGTCTCCTGCAAAGTTGGTCTCTGTTATGAGCCCTGGCTACAATAGCCAAGGGGAAACATTTGTTAAATCGAGTGGACGGAGCAGGTACGAAGAAGGTACTATTGGGCAAAACGCTGAAATTAATATGGAAGTGCCCGCTTCTTACCCCCCTGGTACCTTAAACCAGCACACACTGCACAAATGTCCTAAAGTTACATCAAGCGGATCACCCCAAACCGCTCCTGAAGCACCACCATCAGCTACCAGCTACCTGCAGGCTGCAGCCCTGCGGAGGACTGCATGTAGGGCATGTGGCTGGAATCCATGGAAGCCGCCGGTGAGAAGTGGGGCTGCGGCTGCTGCTGCGGCTGCTGCTGTGGCTGCTGCTGTGATTGCATGAGAGTCATTTGGTGAGGAATTGGCTGAGCAAAGGGTGCGGTGGGGGCTTGCTGACCATAAGCCAGAGGCATGGCTTGGCTGTAAGCGGGCAGCATGTCTGGTAGTGGGGTGGAAGAGGGGGGGGCGGCTGAGGCTTGAGACAGGCCCTACAATGTATATGCGTGTGGGAATTGGTGGGGTTCAAACAATCTGTGCCAAAGCGTTGGATGTACTTCTAGGGTGTCTAGCCAGAATCATAAGAGTGTTGTGGACGTGGGATGCCCTGTGATGGACTGCAGTGACTTGATCAGGAAAAATTGCTCAAAAAGGAAACTCTTAAATTTTGCTTTTGACCAAACGCATTGAATCCAATTGAATGAACCAAAAGCAGAAATTGCCTTGCTCATGCTCAGCCAAACCTACATGTAGGTCGCACCTAAACATCTGTTACCATGTCCTCTGCTCTTTTACCATCCCAAAAACACGCACCTGGTGGTAGCCCGGTCCCCCATACGGCAGTGCCTGGCCCAAAAATGGGACCTCCTGGTGATGGGGTGGCAGTGAGTGTTGTGGGGGTGCACTCCCAGGCACAGCGTGTGGTGATGGCGCTGGCAGGTGCAGGCCATGCTGCTGCTGCTGCTGCTGGTTGTGATGAGCAGGCGTCACAAGAGCTGGAGCAGGAGCGGTGTACTGAGGGCCTGGTTGGGGGGCAGCAGAGGGCAGCGCTCCAGCGTAAGGGTGTGCATGAGGTTGCATAGGGGGAGGCTGTTGTGCTGGGGCTGCTGTAGGGGCTGGGGAGGAGGTGGGTATGGGGGCGGGTGCGGCTGCAGCTCCGGGCTCTGCTACAGGTGCTGCTGACTCCTGCGGTTCCTGGCAGTGGGAACGGGTGGGAAGGGGCTGATCAATGAGAAGCGCAAATGGGAAGTTGACACTGCTGAGCTTTGTGTGAAGCGCTTGAACTCTTTGCAGTGTGGCAAAGTGATACGTAGAATTCTTGATTTTTGTCTAGATTGCCCTGGCCTGGAATTTATAAGTAACTCGATGCAGGTTTGCTGTGTAGGATAACCGCTCCATGCTTGCTTCTAATCCCAAACATCGAGGAATACAGTGAATGATAGCGCTTCTTATAAGGGCTGGCCAAGACCATACATTTATTTACATAAGTACAATGTGTATGCCCGCCTATCTTGAGCGAGCAAGGACAGGTTATGTATGGTGTCTTTGTACAATGCTGGCCATTTCTACTCCTTATTTAAGTGCTTCGCTTGAATGAAAGCTTACCTACACCAGGCAATCCTTTCCGCAGAAGGGATTTATTTAGGATAAATGAATTAGAAGTGATAAACGACTCATCGTTCTTCCTTCATTTATGCGCATGTCTATTGTCTAAAGCCTCCGGGGACAGAAGGTGTGCCAAATCCTTCCCATTCCTGCCATAAGGCATTCTACAAGCTGATCCTGGCTGTCATTTGTATGTACTGACCTGCTTTATAGCAACGGGATGGGCACCCCCCTTCTGTCGTTTCTCTTGAGACGATGGGTCTGCGTGGCTGAAGCGAGCGAGGGTGGCCTGTGTGCACACGTGCGTATGCATGTGTGTATGAGTGTGTGTGGGTGTGTGTATGCATGTGTATGCGTAAGTGTGTGTATGTGCGCGTAAGTACGTATCTGTGCGTGTGCGTGCATGCAAATACGTGTGTGTGTGTGTGTTTGTGTGTGTGTGTGTATGTGTGTGTGTGCGAGCATGCACAGGGTGTGTCTGCATCATGTGAATGTATGTTTTATCTGTACATGCACACACTAATTACCACGCAGTGATTATGCACGAACCTCGGAATCTGCGCTGCGTAGCATACACAACCTTTTCAAGGGTGTGTTTGCTCACCTGGGCCTCCAGGAGCTCCTGCTTGTCACGGAGGGACTGCACACCTCGGTCCACCTCCTTGACTGCCATGTCCACTGTAATTTGCATGAGTTGGCTATGAATGAGGTACTGTCCTTTCAGGACGGTTGTGTATGCATTAGGTCGTCAAAGCATGTAAGTACAGACAGCTTCGACCTAAGGAGTAAGTCCACACCACAAACAAAGGGTATGATACCAGAAAAAGAAACAAGCACAAGGCCCACTCCGTGCACCAACGAGAATGCCTTAGGAAGCAGTGCATAAATCGTGCATGCATCATTTGACAGAGCCAAGAGGGTGAAAAGATGATACACCCAAACTACAACCTGGGACGCATTTCAGGGCAGTATGGTTTTATGTGGACACTGAACCTTCCTCACGGTCGCTGACCTGTTGTAAAGCGAGAGTGGACATTTTGTGCCTGGGACTCCAGTTGCTCGACCACCTCGCCCAAAGCCCCCTTCATCTCTTGACTGTGGGTGTCCAAGCGGTGACCCTGGCTGTCCACGCGCTTGCCCAGATCCTCAAGCACCTGTGTTTGTATGTGTGTGGGGGGGTGTCAAATGAATTTCAAAGGTAATTGCAGGGCATAGGGCACAGGGGCAGTGCATAGCTCAGGTGTTCTCACAGAGCAGCCACAAAGCGTATATAGGCTTCTCTACAGAGACTTCCTCGTCAGCAATAGATCCTGGCCCTCCCCCTCACCGTCCGCAGGCTCTTGACAAACTTGCCCAGAAGGTTGTCCATGGCACCCTCAACAGCCACGGTCACCAGGCTGTGCAAGGCCTCCTTGCTCAAGCCAACGGCATCCTCAGGGTTGTGTGGAAGCTGGGGTGTTAAGGGTTCCTCGCTCTTGCTGTTGCCTGCTGCCTGCTTCTCCTTGACACCATTCTCTGAGTGTGTTTGTGAGGGTTCTGGCTGGGCAACAGGCTTCGGCTTACCCATCAAGTCATCAAAAATGTCGTCCATACTGGTTGAGGAATCCTTCCAAATTATATACAATTTATTTAAATTCAGAAGTGTCTCATAACTCAATTACTAAAAAATATAACATCGTAAGAGAAGGAGTAAACAGGACATGACTTGGAAGGAACGATTATAAGTTTGCTATGTAAACACCCGGGGCCCTGGAGTGCCTTGTCTCTATCAAACTTATATGAGGGAGCAGGTGAGGGTTTATTGCTTCTTTTGACAGCGACATGTGTACACACTCGTGCGCGCGTGCGCGCACACACACACACACAAACACACACACACACACACACATACACACACACACACACACACACACACACACACACACACACACAC
>Ga0307947_1000572_pt1 | contig 26419 bp, 20 predicted proteins | sample OrgLakmetagen232_FD_201840 | JGI IMG/M metagenome (GOLD analysis project Ga0307947, IMG submission 201840) | Saline water microbial communities from Organic Lake, Antarctica - #232 | ecosystem: Environmental > Aquatic > Non-marine Saline and Alkaline > Saline | place: Antarctica: Organic Lake...
GGGCTTGCAGAAGCTGGCCATCCCTGTCTGGACACGCCCCACAGGGGCTCTCGGGGGCTCTTTCCCACTCATGACCCGTCAAAAACTCAAAAATAATTATTTAAATTTAATCCGCACCAATCCGCACCCCCTCAACTATTTATATATTTCAAGGGTGTGAGCTCGCCGCACCCCCCAAAAACAAAATAATTGCGGCGTGATATATTGTTCGTACGGTACTTACTTAAGTGTTGCACAACATACATACCTTGAAGTGTTGCACAACATATATACCTTGAAGTGTTGCACAACATATATACCTTTGTCGACATTCTCTGTGAGGCAAAGCTGATGGAGCTCCTCGACTAAGCTGCCAATCAGGTCTACCAAGCGTCGCAGCAGCTGCCTGGGGTGGTCCGGCATGTGCATGAGCCTGCATGGTGTTGAATTGTAAATGCAAATTAGTTAGTAGCTGCTGGTGGAAATGGTTGTGCACGTGCACGTGCCAGGGAAGAGGATTTGAAATGATATCGATTGATTCTTGGAAAGGAGTGGCAGCTGTTTGGAGTAGGCTGGAGTGCAGCTACTTTTCCGGGGAAGCATTTACAAGACAGATCCACGTGCGGCTATATACGTAGCAGACGTCACAGAGTGAAGGCCTGCAAGGAAACGTGTAGGGAACGTTACAAAACGCGCGTGCAAGCATTATTGCTTCAGGGCGTGTGCTCACATGGCAGAAGTTGTGCTGTTATAGGGATCATTAAAAGCTTGTTGTTCATCAACCTCACCCCTGAACACTGCTCAAAAGTCTTTGCAACTCACCGTGAGCGTCCACATATAAGACCTGGGCATCCTATTACACCCCTGGACACTGCTTACCTTCAAACTCCTTCACAATCCATACGACTGCTGCTCAAAACAAAGGAGAGCATGCCGCTGCCAGTGAGACAAAGCGGTTGGCACACCCCAAAGTAAAGTACAAACCTTGGGTGATCAGGTGTGCTAGGCCTAGGGGCTGGTCCTGCCTCTTTGGACCCCGGTAGGGAGGACTGGGGTTTTTCTCCAGCGGGGGAAGTAGGAGCTGGAGGTCCCTGCCCACCTGCAGAATGTAGAGTTAAGACAACAGGTTTGGAACAACACCCGCAGGCTGTGAAGCTTCGTCTCAAACATGCGTCACATTGAATGTATAGAAACACACTGCTTGATTAGTCCATTGCCTGATGCAGGTTCAGAGGAATAAAATAAGCAGAGTAGGCTCCTTCTTGTTAATAGGATTATTGATTGAAGTATGTGCCTGAACCTGCATATTTCGATCAGTTATAAATATATGTGTCTTTGTCATATAGGATTAAATGACTGAAATATGTGTTTGAACCTGCAGTCCTCCCACGTTGCCCTCCTATTGCAATCCCTATTTCATCTCCTGCAGGGTTGCCGCCGCCGCCACCGCTGCTGCTGCTGCTGCTGCTGCTGCTGTTGCTTGCATGAGCACGAAAACCAATTGAGCTAACATAAATGACGTTTAAAGGACTGTCCAAAATTGGTGTAGTGGCAGAGGATAATTTCTGTGCAGACAAAAACGATGCGCACAATTGTAAGAGTCTAGGCTCTATAAATAAAGAGCCCAATAGTTCTGGAGCACGACAGAAGAAGTTATACTCATCATGATGTGTATCGAAGGGGGAATGCCACGAAGAGCCCCCTGTGTCTCAATCCCACGCCCACAGACACGAAAGAAACACACAACCCTGGAGCCCACACACCTGCAGCAGAGCTGCCAGCAGCTCTTCCTCCAGCCGCTGAGACTGCAGCAGCTGCCCTGGCCTCCGCTTCAGCAGCTTGTACTGTCTCAGCAGGTCCAAACAGACTGCCAGGAACTGCAGAGTTTGTGGGGGGGGGGCATGCTGATGCGCAGTCATTTTAAAGTAGCGCACGTACCTGACTGTGGAGCATCGGTGCTGACCTTGCATCTTGGTTGTTATACCGTACACAATAAAGAATCATATGGGCGGGTCAAAACCGCACATATGTACAAATGCAATAATTTAATAAGCTTGCGTGCCAAGAACACTGCAGTTACGCGTGTGAATGAAACAACTCTGAGCAAGCACGCTCTGATAGGTATGATCAGGACCAGCGTGCTCTTGTAAACGCAGAAGCAAAAGCATGAGGACAGGCTCAACACCCACCCATTGACCTCCTTGGAGTGGGTGCCCTGGTGCCTACTGTGCTGGAGTTCCAGTCAAGCATGCTGTCCAGGTTCTTTAGGTCGTCAGAGCTACCTTCAGCGCAGGCAGAGGAAAATACGGAGGGGCTCGGACTGCCTGCAAACCTAATACAAGGGAAAACAGACAAGAAAGAAGAATTTGCAGGCAGATGAGTTAGCACACGTATCGGTCAAAAAAAGGGTGGAAAAGGCAGCGAAACAATAAGGGAACAGAGACAGCGTCAAAGGTTAGGCTGGTTATGTCTGTGCCTGTCATTCTTTTCATGCAAGGTGATTTCTTTTACCTCTTTGTCAGTTTTAGATATCAACAAACAAAGACGCCCACGCACGCAGCTATGCTCTTGCCATCGACAAACAACCATTCACATTGTGCGCCAACACAGGCATGTGGATCAAAACTATGACGGACCTGATTTGAAAAGTAGGAGAGAGAAGCTGGAGAAGACAAAGTAACTTGCAGGTATGTTTGGCATGATTGTAGTTGACATTGTGGGAGGTTATGAAGCCTCTTGCAGAATTGCAAGGCATGAAAAGTGACAGCTTTTTTGAACACAATCCAATGCGCGGTGCACTGTCATGTGCACTTTGCACAGGGCATCATCCTTTACGTTATGCACTTTCGTATGCACTTTGAACAGTGCATCATCCTATGCACTACGCACTTTGTACCATGCACTTATTGCACAGGTTCCTGTGCCTCACGAAATCTACCCAGCATCGTCATACGCCCTTGGCACACCAGGCACTGCTTCGCTTTTCAATTACAAAAAAACTATATCCTACAGCAGTCCTGCATGTCGTCCACGGCTCTTTATCTCACTCTTCAAATGAGTCACTACGAATCAAAAAACCCATCGATTCAGTTCTCGTCTCACCCTGAGTATGGCACGGCACCCCCAAGAGGGGGGAGCGGAGAGGAGGGGCAAGTGACAAAGGAACCACCGCCTGTGTCTTCGGCAAGCTGCAGGTCAGTGCAGCAGTTTCAAGACAAATTTGTCGGTGAACAGGCCTCCATGTTCACAGCTAAATATTTCCTGGATATATGCCAAGCATGATAACAGATGCCGAGCAGTGCCAAGCATGTCAAAAGATGGAGCAATGGGAGGGTGTGTCTGTGCTATTTGTGTTGTGCTGTGGCACAGTTTGTGGTTTGTGCCAATGCTAGATACCCCCGTCCATTCACCATACAGTTTGTGTGTCTGAAGGGTGGCTTCAGACCTGTAGATTGCATGTGTATTTGTGTGCTCTTGTGCCTGTTTGTGCGCTGCGTGTTTAATGCGTTTTGGGCATAAGAACTGTATGGCATGGAAAATGCACGGTTGCGTTCCATCAGTACAAGACCCTGTTTTTTATATTGATTTACCGTACCAAAATTATATCACCCCGCAAAAATAATGTTTTTGAAGGGTGCGGCTAAGTGCGGACAGAAAATTAAATAAATAATTTTAGGCCTGCGGATTGGTGAAAATGGCCTAAATTGGTGAGAATGGCTTTAAAATGGCCTGCGGATTGGATTATAATAAATATTGAAGGGGGTGCGGATTGGTTGCGGACTTGCAAAACTAAATATTTTTTTTTGGGGTGCGGGATGATTAAATTTTGGTACGGTATAATCAGACTCACCAGCCAATTTTCGTCCCTAAAACAAACCTCATCATTTTTGACTTTTAATGGTTCAGGGTAGCAAATAAAACACTTCTGCACAAAAAAAAGGGTAGGGGGTCCGCTGTGTGCGTCGGGGGCTGGATTTGTGCCATTTCCCTGCCTAAAAGGAGGTTGTACACATGCATGGGTACAGAAGTGTGACTCTATATTCGAATTTCACCATTTTTCTGTTTCCAGACACGTTTTGGGTTACACTTTACCCATTACAGCAAAAAAATGGGGGGAGAAAACTCGCCCCCAAAGGACTTGGTGCGTGGGCCTGTTTGCTGGGCAAAAATGGTGCATTTCTGGAAACCCTGGAAACCACGCTTTCTGGCCACCACCTGGGTGTCGGGAATCCTTCAGTATGCTCCCAGGGCATGCCCTGTCAAGTTCTATGGTCTGGAATGTTGGAGATGGGCCGTGGTGGGCAGCAACAGCTGACATTTTTAATAAACATCAGGCTCTGGTCAGCCCCTCCGAGCACAAACTGATTTGACAAACAATGCCAGATGAACTATTCAACAAAACTCAGCCTATCAGACTCACGAGGGAAGGGTCAGCTGTAGGTAGACAAATATTTGAGTGGTTGAACATTGTTTTTATGCTTACATGCGCCCAGCAAAACAATCGCAACCCCAAACGGTTCAGCGGTTGGTGCCTGATTGTAAATTGCACTTTTCCCTGCCAAGGGGGTCCAAAACCGGACCTTCACCCTAGACCCCCGGACCTTCACCAAAATAATGTCCCCAATACAATTGCAAACACCCCTGGTAAGTTGATGGCACCGGGGAGAAGCTATTAGAAATCCACTTTCTGACAGGGATTTCCACCCTGCCCACCTGGGCACTCAATTGCACAAACTGAGTGTGCAGGAGTGCTTAGATGTGTCTAACTAAGGCTCCTGACTACTTAAAAGTGGAAAAGCATGCAGGCGTTTTATCAAACAGGAATGGTGGGTCTGATTTATAAAAATGGTTTCTCGCATCTGAACACCAGATGAAGTCTTGATCTCGTACCTGTGCATCAATGACACGCTTGCACCTCTGCATCTCCTCACTGGCGCCTTTCCCAAACGCCTCAAGCATACTGGCATCTTTGTTTACCTGAGAATCAGACGTACAAAGCAATTTTTAAACAATGATTCTAGCCGACTGTTGTCTTGTCCTATCCTATTGACACAAACTTGATTTCTCTGAATTCATTCACGAGTATGATGTGTGATGACGGCTGGGTGTTGTTCCAAACAGCATGCCAACTTTATTCAAACAAGAACCTTCTGCACCCCAATTGACAGGTGTATCAAGCTAACTCCAGCCGCTGCTCCGGCAGTCGGTGTGCCTTGGTATCTCGCATTCATTCTCACTAACTATTAACATGCGGGAGCCTACCATTAATGAATTTGAGATGTGCTGTATGAAGGACAAAATACAAAATAAGTAAACTGAATAGACTTAGACCTCCCAGCCTACCACGCTTGCAAGAAAGGGAGACAACTCGTACTGAGTTTTTTTTGCGCGTAATTATCATTAATGTAAATGGTATAACATTTGCACAACATAAATGTCCTAACATTTGCAGGGTTAGGACTACACAGTTGCGCACCAAGGACACAAGGATGGGCGTCAAACTTGCCCCCTCCAGATCCAACAGTCCTTTGGTAAAGGCAGCCGCGCTGCTCTGTGGCGAAAAGCAGGAAGTTGGAAACAAACGCTTTTGCTCACTCCACTATGGTTCGCTGGTTGCTCATTGGATTGTGTGCTCATTGAAATTGCTTGTTTGCTTTACCCTATCATGAGAAGTTTGCCTAGGGGTAGCACATGTACGCAGCAGAGTACAAAATGCGTGGCTTTGCACAGAAAGTACAAAACGCCCAAAAGGGCGCACCTGGACGCGGCCCTCATCACTGGAGTAGATCTTGAGGTCGTGTCTGTATGTACTGTGAAGACGTAGCAAACCACCGCCTGGAAAAGAAAGGGCATTAACAAAAAGAGCGGAAATTGGGATCATGTCACAGCTACGTTGCAAGCAGTGCAGAGTGCCTCCAGAATGGAAATGGCAGTTATGAATGTAAGTGACCTCCTGTGCTGTAAGTCGTGGAGGCTCCAGGAATCAGCACGCCTGCACACTAAATGCCCAGCCTTTGTGACAGGTCCAGCCCAAAACAGCATAACGAAAGTAAACGCTTTGACGCACACATTTGCTCAAATGAAAGAAAGCAGAGAAAGTGTGGAAGCTGCTGCAAAAAAATGGCATCCCTGCCTGCCTGCCTGGATGAATATTTGTTTACCTGCCTGCCTGCCTGCCTGCCTGCCTGGATGGATGTTAGTGAACCTGCCTGCCTGGATGGATGTTAGCATACCTGCCTGCCTGTATGATGGTTTGCGTATCTGCCTGCCTGCCTGGATGGATGTATGCGTACCTGCCTGCCTGGATGGCTGTTAGCGTACCTGCCTGCCTGGATGGCTGTTAGCGTACCTGCCTGCCTGGACGGCTGTTAGCGTACTTGCCTGCCTGGATGGATGTATGCGTACCTGCCTGCCTGGATGGATGTTAGCGTACCTGCCTGCCTGTATGAACGTTTGCGTACCTGCCTGCCTGGATGGATGTATGCGTACCTGCCTGCCTGGATGGATGTTAGCATACCTGCCTGCCTGTATGAACGTTTGCGTACCTGCCTGCCTAGATGGATGTACGCGTACCTGCCTGCCTGGATGGCTGTTAGTGTACCTGCCTGCCTGAATGGAAGTTGGCAAATCTGCCTGCCTGGATGGCTGTTAGCGTACCTGCAGGCCCGTGACGAGGGTACATGCAAGCGCGGAAGTGCATGCCGAGCTGTTCTGCTTGCTGGCGTCCGGCATGCGTAAGCACTCCGCCCCACTTGACCTACATGTGTGCAATACATGGCAGGTACTGGCTGTGTATGTGTGTGTCGATCTAATTAGGTTCAATATGGAGGTGTAAATCGCGTGGCATCAGGTGGACATTCGGGAGGCCTCAATAGAGGTTCACGTCACGTTCACATTTGCGGGAACTTCCTACACATTCCTTGGGTCACAGAACATATACTTCTGTTCCCGGCGCTTTGTAGAACAAATTTTACACACGCCCGCATAAAAGCACACTTGTACACCCACAAACCATAGCACACTTACCACCAGGAGTGCCTCTTCCAGCACCGGGGGGGACTGTGATGAAGGCTCTAGAAGGACACCTCCTGGAGGAGGATGGCCTTTAGGAGCTGCAGAAGTAGCAGCTACAGGATTGGCTGGAGCAGGAGCAGGTAAGGCAGCAGCGACACTGAAGGAGAGGGCGTCACTGCTATCAGAGGTGGGTGGTGCTTTTGTGGGGGCAGGAGTCGAATAGCGGAGGGGCTTGAGCTGAACCTTTCGATTCACACCGGAGAAGTGGCCGCCCTATACAAGGAGAGGTTAGGCGGATGTGTAGATACAAGCGAGGTGGTGTACACACACACACATACACACACACATACACACACACACAAGGTGCAGTCATTCATACATGCAAGGTGGTGTAGACGTGCGTGCATGCAAAATACAGCCGTGCATACATACAAAGCAGTCAGGGCTTTTGAGGGTTCAGTGTGGAGGCGTTCAGGAATATTGGAAGAGGCCGCACATCTCTAATGATGATGTGACATACAATACATACAATAACCCTTAAAAGGGTAAAAATTATATTTCGGCAGTGATCTGTAGGATTTGAGTCGGTAACTTGCTTTTTAGCAATAATCTCGTAAATACTTTTTGCAGTTTCCCTTCTTACAAGTTACGTAAAATTTACCAAGAGCAACACACTTGAACCTGTAGGTTACGCTTTTCATATGCCTACTTGTCGAGCAGGCTATGAAAAGTTTCACATGTTGCCATGTGTTTTATAGCACAAAGGTGATACACCCACCTGTTCCAGCACTGTGCGCACTATGCGCAGTTTCTCACGCATTTCATCAACTGCTTCTCGGCTCTGAATGTATTCAAGAGAGTCAGACAAGATGTCAGTGCGATACTTGCTATTTGAAACAAGTGCAAGCAGTCTGGATGTTTGAATGAGGAAGGCCGCACAAATTTAACTGTTCTTGGTCAAATCAATAAAACCCGACCATAAGCAGATCCTATGGAGAAGGAGGAGGAGGAGGAGGAGGAGACTGGTGCAATAGAATAGTGTCGGATATGTCCATGGAGGGTTTGCAATTAACCTTGACATTCCCAAACAGAAAGAAGCTCGCACGTCTCATGACAGCGAACAAAGACATTGGTCGAGGTCGAAACAGCTGAAGCATTAATAAGTCCTTTGTTGGAAAAACTTAGTTCCTGTCACCAAAAAGTCATACATGCATTTGTAAATGACCATTTTCCACCGGAGACAATGTTAGGAACGGTACCCATTCATTGTGCCAAACATAAAACACATGAAGCCACCACAACGCATAAAGCCTGAGTTCTCAATCCTGCTTGCGTGCCCCGCTGCTTGGGAAAAAGGGTACTATACCTCAAGCTTCCCGATGGAGGGGTCGTCAAGCCATGTCTTATCAGGTCCCGGTGCAGGCAAACCCTCTACTCTTTGCTGTGCCTGCTGTGCCTGCTGCTGCTGCTTGGCATCCCTGCTCTGCAAGGGCCCTGAGGGCGCGGAGGCCAGCCCCTGCTCCCTCTTGCCCTCCTCCTCCTTTTTGTGCTTTTTCTTGTGCTCCAGCATTTTCTTCTGACCCTGCTCCTGTGCAGCTTGCACCTGCGCCTTCTTCTGACCCTGCTCCTGCGCCTGCTGCTGCTGCTGCTGCTGCTGCTGCTGCGCTTGCTGCTGCATTTTCTTTTGGCCCTGCCCCTGCCCCTGCTGCTGGGACTGGGGCTGCTGCGGCTGGCCCTGTTTTAAGTCACTCTGGCTGCTTGTCTTCTTTGGCCCTTTCTTTGTAAGTCCCAGCTGCTCGACGGCCTTGTGCGCATCTTGCTGAGGCTCAGAGGGGGTGGCAGTGCTACCTGTGCAGGAAACAGAGTAGCGTAGAAGGAGTTGTGATATTTTCTTGATGTATTTTTTAATGACGTATGTTAAAGGAACACACACGCATGTATAAGAAAGTTGACAGGATGATACTGGGAACTACCACTTTTCACGCCTGCAGTGCTCTTGACTTGTGAATTGTGGCGATGTCAAAAATTTAAAGGCACACACGTAAGGCACACACGTAGCGCCATAGATGTGCTTATGGTAATGAAGAGTATTACCAGGCGTGAGGAAGCACTCCTTTGGGAGGCCATGACAAATGGACACACAAACTCCTGTTTTGTTACATCTCACTCTCTCAGCTTAAATTACCATGAGCACTATGAGGTTCACAGAAGGAGCGGATGCTGCTGCAAACTGATAGGCCATGGCTAAGAACGTGAAAGGCGCAATGGAAGTCAACAATTCGTTCAGTCTACACACTTCCTCCCTCGGCAAAACCGTAAACTCACCTGCATTGTGAGGCTCAGGGGCGGTTGCTGCAGCAGCTTGAGTGGCCATGGCTTGAGAAACGCTGTCTAGGCGGATGCTGAGGCAGCGCACCACATCCAACAGCTGTGGGCAAATTACACTTATGACAGTGAGTGTACGTGTGTACTGCCCAACAATGCAACGTACGTATGGTACTTGTGCTGCAAAGCCACGTAAGAGGCAAATAATTTACAAAATTAAAAGACGATTCACGACAGCATGACAAAGGTTGATGAAGGTACATTTGGTGTCTTGATGAGAGAGGAAACTAAAGCTGGAGATCCAGAATGAAGAACGCTGACCTCATGTTTCACAAAAGGCGGCAAGAGAACTCACCTCTTGCAGCTGAGCAGGGGACTTGAGCTTGGCTTGTTTACCCTTCTCTTGGTACTTGTGGAACCTGAGGATATTGCAAAGTATTGATATGTGTAAACACAGTCATGCAGACAACGGCTTTAAGAACATTCATTTATTCTTCATTCTTTATTCTTCGTTCTTCATTTACATTCTTCATTCTTCATTATTATTTTACACACAGAGCACTCGAGGCAAAAGTTGGTCGTTCGTAATGAACCTGGTTACCAATCTACACTAAATAGATTTTTTTGGGTGTGGGATAGTATGACTAGAGTCGGAAACATCACAACACGCAGGGCCAGAAGTGCAGCATTGACAGGAACAGCAGAGCATGAAAAGTCCCTCCCAAACTCACAAGTCCAGAAGGCATGGCTGCGTGATGTTGATCTTCAGTTTTTGCTTAGGGGTCCTGTCTCCATGGCGAGCAACAGCCAAGACACAGCGCAGCTCTTCGTTCTCGTTCTCCTGCAACAAGGTAAGGACGAGAGGGATGCTTCAACAGCACAACCACAGGCGCACTGAGTTCAATTGTATAGCGAATTGTTGAAAGGAAATTGCACCTGGCTTTGATTTGCATGTAATTATAGTACTTTATATAGCTCGGCTGGGTGATCTCTACAGCCTACCTTGCTCTGTTGCCACTTACCTCAAAGCCCTCACTTTCGTCAACACACCCTGCACAGCCTTTCAGGTCCTGCAGGCTGTGGCTATTCTGCAGGAAGAAGTCAGAGTGTGCAGGCTCGGCCTGTTTAGGGCATTATGTGGAAGACAAAAGTGTCGAAGCAAGTCAGGCAATGCTCAAGAGCTTCTCATGTACCAAAATTGAAGCAAGTTTTTAAGTATCACCAGATTAGCTTTCTCTGCACCGAGTAGGCCATATAAATGAGCATGCCCTCCACCATTGCTATTATAACCCTTCCACACCGCCTTTATCAACCCACCTTCATGTCGTTTGATGGATCCTCTTCAGTTCCCTCCTCACGGACAGGTGTGATGGGTGGGGCGAGCAGCACAGGCATTGAGCCCAAGCGGTGGGGCGCCAGTGCATTCAAGATGATACTGTATGGACAGTCATTTTGATTACGTGCAAGTGCACAGGTGTGTGTGCGTGCACAGGTGTGTGCTTGGGGGGATGCTGACAGAATGAAAGCTGTGAGTGTTAAGCAGGGAGCTAGTGCGCAATTACTTGATCCTCCTAGCAACAAGAGACAAGCATGAATGCACGTTCACTATTGTGGCTTCCTGCAAAGGATCACGATACAAGCTATTAAAATTCTTTCATGCAAGGCGAAAGATCATTCTGGCTTTACAACCAGGAGCGCCAGGTGCAAGCTCTTCCTACAGTGTGCCTTGATAAGGTGCTCAATCAAATATCGTACAGCGTGAAGGATAATTGTCACTGCAGCCCTACACCAGCAAAGTAATGCTCACCTTCTCAAAATGCCCGCTGCGTCGTCGTAGTACTTCTTTGAGTTCTTTACGAATGACCAGCCATTCACGTCACACACATAGCTGCATGGAGTACGAGGCCAGGATTTGATGATCAGACAATGTTTTGACAAGTGAGAACAAGCGTGCGATATTTGTTGATTTCACCTAAAATGTGGTCATTCGGTACCATGCGATTCTCAATGCAATGCAAACAACATGCAATGAGAACACACACGACATTTAGGATCCTTTAAGATATAATGAAATGTTACGGAGATAAACTTTCAGCACTTTAAAGTTGAGTCATCCTTCAAGGACACACACACACCTCTTTCCCTTCTCTGAGCGCAGGAGATCAAAGCCACAGACCTTTTGCCCAAAGGCAAGTGTGACCATTCGGCTTATCTCTTTCTCTGCAAAGCAGGCATGCCAATTTGCCTAGGACTAATAATTTCAAAACTTGTCATAAACACACGTGATGAGCGTCAACAAAGCACAGTGGGATGTGACAAGCAGTTTGTGTTAAGTGCGCTGTTTTTGCGTTGAGTATTTGTGTTAGGTTTGTGAGTCATGCAATCGGTCACTGTGTAAATAGATTGATTGGCCACAGATTACGATTCCAATCCACACCTTGAGGGCTGAGCAGGACCGGGAAGCGGATCTCCTGAATTATCAAGAATCGATAAAGGAGAGGGCACATTAAGGCTGCAAGTTTTGCACCGTTTCATGCACGCGTCATTTAGAGAACGTGAGCTGAGCTAGAAAGCAGCAACCCAGAAAGTGTGAGGCAAGCAAGAAGCAAGTTGAGCCTTTGGGGGAATTAAAGCTGCACAAAAGAGGTCTTGGATGCTCGAAAGTAGGGGGGCATTTATGCTAAGACAGTGAGTGAAGCGTCGCCGGTTGACCCTTTGTCGTTTTCTTTTTCCTGCACATGCTCTAGCATTACAGAAGCAATGCTCCTACGGATTCCACTCACAACGCACCTTACCGTCAGGTGCGCGCTGCACCTTTCCGTCCACGACAGGGGACTTGCGTGCCTCAGCATGTGCATACCTGGGGTTATTGCGCACATATGCACAGGTCACGCACACGTACACGGCATGAGCTCGGTAGCTTGTGGATTGTTGAGCAACTACATACAAGCTGCGGCGCACGTACATACGACACAAACATAACAAACTGGCGCTCACGTACTAAGTGGCATTCCATGACAAGACGTACGCTGTCAATACAGCTGATGAAATGAGGTCTGAGTAAAAGAAATGGGCTGAATTTCCGGACCTACATCTGTATCGCTGGTAATCAAAAGCTCTTACTCTGTAATGACGCCTTCCTCTCACCTTGGCCCAACAGTGTACACTTTGACATCCGTACCGCCTGTCGTCAGAAACTCCTGGACGTCCAGATGCAGGTGCACACGTGAGTGTATTAAGGAGGAGATTTAACAAGAAACAACTTTTGATGGGATTCACAAATGCTCTACTGCAAATTGACAATGCTGACGCAGATGACTAAACACTATCCGCGTGGCTAGCTCACACATCAAAGATCAAAGTAAACCAGAAACAAGGCTCTACACACCTCATAGATGTAGCTGCCCTCCCGACGAACAGTGCCTGGGTGGCTGCTGTCGTAATCAGCGCTTTTGTTATCAACTTTTCTGAACAAGCGTTTCACACCACCTCCCTGCAAAAGAAACGACAAACGGCAAGCCATTCAATGGTGCCAGCGGAAGCTATGAGACAAACAGTGCTATAGGTTAGTGAGCCAACATGTGCGTAAGCCCCTGCTCTAGAATTCAGAAGCACATGTATCCAGGCAAAGCAGGGCCACAAGGAATACCATTGAATGCGGGTAATAGATGAAGACGTTGTGGTCTTCTCCTGATACAGGCTTCTCAACAAACGGCTTGGAGATACGCACACCTGCACAGGAATGACACAGGAAATGTGAAACTCAGCACATTGTGCCAACAACCTGGGTGCTATCACTAATCTGCCGTGTTCTCCCATAAAATCAGCATAAACTGGCACACACAAAATGTCGACTTGTTCAATGGATTTGTTTTGTTAGCTAATGCAGAGTACGGCATTAGTAATGACTCATTCCTCACCATCCATCTGCACAGAGTCGTGATCTTCCTCAAAGCCAGGGACTTGCTGGCCGGGGAAATCACGGCTCACAATGATGTGACGCGGCACAGGGATGTGGTTTTCCTGTGTAGGTATATATGTGTATGTGTACACGCGAGCACTGAGTACGTTTGCGTGTATATATGTGCATGTAAACATCTATGTTTGTGTGTGCTTGTGTTTGTTTGTGCTTGTGTGCATGTTATGTGTCTATGCGTACGTGCGTGCGTGTGTGTGCGTGTGTGTTTGTGTGAATGATAGCTTGCGTATGTGTTCTTGTGTGGGTCATGTGAATGCACACGTGCGTACAAATTGTAGCGTACTTATAAAGTCTGGCAAGAAAATTCTCCTGCTCCAAGCCCTAGCTTGCTATCTCTTCTGCTCAAAATTTAGGAAGGCCAACAACACTCGTTCTTCTGCAGCACAGCAAAGAAGCTTGATTTTTTCCAGACATTTTGTCAAGATTCGTACCATAAGTGTGCGGTAGACGTTCCGACGGTCCAGGAGGACCTGCAAATACAGCAAACACTCACGCCCGTTGACATGGCACAGGCCTACGCGTTTATTCCATGCAGTTACAGCTTACAATAGGATTGACGACTCCTTGCAGAGTTTTAATTTGACAGCAAAGAATGACAAGAACAGGCTCCTCATGCTGCTGTGCTGTCAGCAAGTACTTGCATGGGAACAGATTTGTGCGACCTTAAGTACATTTAAAGAAAGTGGACTGCTCATTTCGTGCTTGATAGTTGCGGCAAACAGTGTAAAGCACTAACCTCCTGCTGCAGGGAATCGTTGACACAGAAGGGCTGCCGTAGCGCAACGTAGCTCTGCAGTGGTTAATCAATCAGTCACAGGAGTTGGACAGCGTGCACCAACGGCCAAACGGTGCCTCTGCTGCTTCAGTTCAATCCCCCAAATTACAGGAGAGGGGTTTGAAAGGAGGGGATTAAGGATAGGACTTGAGAAAAGAACACGTTCAACTACTTCCCTCACTGTAGTATGCCACAAGCGTCAAAACAAGTTGATATAGGGGGTGCAAAACAACTGCTGGTGATTTGATTAGGCTTGATGCAACTCTCACATTGTTTGATGTAATTCCCAGCCATCACAGTCCAATTATGTTGCAAGTCACACTGTGTGCATCCTTTAACCAAAAGCCTCTTACCTGAGCCTTGTGTAGAGGAAACCCATCGCTGTGCCAAGACATCTGTGTATAAGCACAGAGAGCAACCGAAGTAATGGTGAGGTTGTGAAGTGTGGGTTGGTCACACCTCAACCCTTTACACGCAAGCGAAGCAAGAGCCGTGCAAAAACTATTAGCAATACGTTCTCGTGCTAACAATCAGGCCAGCCATCCCTGTGAGAGTTCTTGCCCCAAAGCATGAAAGTACATTTAACTATGTAGGGACCTTAATTAGATATATTTAAGCACCCCTGCACCTGCCTGCACACTTAGTTTGTGGCAGGAGGTGCCCAGGTGGGCAGGATGGAAATGGTTGGAAATTCCTGCCAGAAAGTGAATATTTAAAGCTCCTCCTCGGTACCATAAACTTAATAGGGGTGTTTGCAATAATATTGGGGACATTTTGGTGAAGGTCCGGGGATCTGGGGTTAAGGTCCGGTTATGGACCCTCTTTGGCAGGGAAACTACGAAATGCAAAGGCTTTTACCAAGGTGAAAAGCAAAGTTCACTTTCCTTTATTGCTGTTTTTGTAACGGTTGGTTGTTATGTCCCTGGAAGGGGTCTACTGCAAAAGTTGAGAGCATATGGCATTTGAAAATCTCAGCTGTCGCTGCCCACCACGGCCCAACCCCAGCATTCCTGACCCTAAAACTTGAAGGTCATGCCTTGGGAGCATACTGAAGGGCTCCCGACACTCAGGTGATGGCCAGAAAGCGTGTTTCCAGGGTTTCAGAAGTGCACCACTTTGCCCAGCAAACAGGCCCACGCACGAAGTCCTTTAGGGGCAAACTTTCAACTTTTGCTTTGATGGGTATGGTTTGACCCTAAACCTATCTGGGAAAAAAGATTGGTGAAATCCGGACCAAAACCCGCATTTCTACACCCATGCCACCTTTCTGGCAGGGAAATGGCACAAATCCAGCCCCCCTCTCACACCCTTGACCCCAAACTCATTAATTCCTATGTATGTATAGAAACCATTGGGTGACCTCAGATGTGCAGTTTAGGAAAGGGCATCAATTCCCCCTTTTTGGATGGGGCTTGGCTGGGTTGACTAACAGTCATGAACATCATTGTGGATAAGCAACAAATATGCATACCAGACAGTCGCAGTGGGGCCAGTCCTCCACGGGGTGTTTGAGGATGCACTCATCCCCAAACACTATGACCTCAAACTCATTAAAGGAGCACATTCTTGCGAGGATCTGTGTGCATATGAGGAACGAAGCCAAGAACAGTGCATGTGTGTTTAATATGCTAGGGTGGAAACATGAAAAACGCTGTACGTGAAGCACTGGCTCACCTCTCTGAAAGGTTTGGAGTTTGCCTTTTTGTCCATCGCACAAACTCCAATTGTTATCTTTGTGTGGGCAGGGTTGGGAGCCTGCGCAAGTAAGTGCACAGACAGACGTGCTTGGAACGCGCGCGTGCGTTTACTTTGGTTGCTCTGAATTGAAATCGTGCTTTAACGAAGGGGCATTTGACCCGTTGCGCAAGTGTGTTGTGCATGTGCATGTGTACGTGTGTGTGCGTGTGTGTATATGTGTGTATGTATGTGTGTATGTGTGTGTGCGTGTGTGTATATGTGTGTATGTATGTGTGTATGTGTGCGTGCGCGTGTGCGCGTGTGCGTGCGTGCGCGTGTGCGTGCGTGCGTGCGTGCGTGCGTGCGTGCGTGCGTGCGTGCGTGCTTGCGTGCGTGCTTGTGTGCGTGTGTGCGTGTGTGTGTTTGTGTGTGTGTGTGTGTGTGTGTGTGTGTGTGTGTGTGTGTGTGTGTGTGTGTGTGTGTGTGTGTGTGTGCGAGTGAGTGTGTGTGTGTGTGTTTGTGTGTGTGTGCGTGTTTGTGTGTGTGCGAATGTGTGTGTGTGTGTGTGTGTGTGAGGGCGGGAGCCACCTACCGACATCGCTCTGAGCATCCCTCCCGCATTTGAATCACCAGTTTCAGACATGTCCAGGAAATATATAAATTAGATTGGAATGAATTATTGGAAATTCCAAGATCATGCAAATTGCTGTTGCTCAGCACGACAAATTCCTGAAGCTTTACTTCTAGCCAGCAACGGGTGTGATCCAACGCTTTACCACAGGAATCATTCACAGTGGCAGTACGGTGGCACTTTCAAAACTTCGGAATGACTTAAATAAATTTAAAAAATGATGTTATACGTCGCCAGGTGGTGGGAGCGGTGTAATGCTGAGGCTTAGTAGGCTCTATAGGCTTAGTAGGCTTAGTAGGCTTAGTAGGCTCTATAGGCTTGCACTTTGTAATGGAACGCACGGCAGGTTTAGTGCCGTAGGGCTGGCTATGAGACTCGGTAGTTTTTGTGGAATGGCCAAGATGGGTGGTCATCCCGCCCTGTAGACCCTTAGCTTAGCTCTGCAATGTCTGTGCCTGGTGCTATTGCTTGTTTGAGGCTGGTACTCCAGTGTCTTTGTGACTTCTTTCCTCCTTTTGGTACTCTGTTGGACCTATCTGATTGGGCCTTATTTGTCTGCCGGTAAAAGAGTTTTATGGTACTCGATACCGAAGTGGCTTACTTTTCCTAAATCATGCGGGGAGTGGTTTTCACTGCGTAGTTTTCCTTTCCTTTTTAACCGTGACGTCGACCTTGAATTCAATTTGTGCAATATTTCTGGCTGGTGGTGCACAAGTACAGGTCTCTGCCTCCAACCCTAATCCCCACTAAAAAGCCTTTCCTTTTTTTCCAGGTTGGATGTCGTTGTGTCGCACTGGATCACGGAATGGCCATCTGCTGGTGCAGGACACAAAAAGTCCTCCAAACCGAGTTTTGTAGTGTTTACAAAAACTGTGTCCTTTTCCCCTCCTATCCTATAAACATCAACAATTTCTGATTTCAATTCGCTCTTTATACCCGACTATTACAGTCTTAGCCAGGCAAGTGCTGGTTCAGAGTTCATCTAGCAGCAGGGCCCGCAGCAAAAGAGTAATGAACCAGACCATGTTTGATGTTCCGGACCCTCTCATTGTGCATGTGCTGCTCCTCACACATGAGTTTATATACATTGTTATTTGCCTCCCTCATTCTTGGTATCCTCAGTGTGACAGATCCATGTTTTTAACGTGCCCAAAACTCACAGATGATTCCCCCTCTTTAATTTATTGAGGTCGGTTGGTCCTGAGATGCTTGATTGTTTACTGATCTTATTCAGTGCTGCAATGTCACAAACAACGTTGTGCCTTTTTTCCTTTCCAGGGTTTTTTATGTAGGTGCTACAAGTCTGGTGCTACAACAACAATTATACTAGTTTTTACACGTTTTACATATGCAGCCTAGCAGTTGCACGTTTTGACTGATGGCTTACGAAGGGTTTACAAAGGGGGGTAACCGGCAGCCACATAAAGGTTGGGCTGATAGGCATTGCTGGATCAGCCAGCGTAAAGTAAACGTAAGGTTGTAAAAAAGAACTGGTCTCAGCCAGTGCCATATTGTTCTCATAGGAAAATGAGTAAGAGGTGATGAATGATTGATGAAAAGGCAAAAACTGAGACGATTAAAGAGCCTGATGGAGAGCCACGACAAGCAGTTCAGGCGTGTTAACTGAATACCAGAATGTATAACCCAAGGGGAGGAAGGGAGTGCCACATTAGAGACCCATGACTGTTCATGCAAACAAATTGTAAGCTGAGTTCAAATATAACATTTGACTTACAACAGAGCACCAGCATGTACGTTCTAAGAAAAGCACAAGAATAGTGTTGGAAGGAAAAAGTTTTCGCCTCAAGTCTCAAGTTTTTAGGTTGTTTGAGCCCCATCCTGGCCTAGCTGGTTGCTGCACATACATAGAAACTCAACCATCTCAGTCCACACTCCCGTGATGTTTAAGCCACAGCAAGTTAGCCAACAAACACCACAGTGTTTTTTCACCCTAGAGGTGTACCTCACAGCAAGCAAAGGCACCACGACACACAGCCTGCCCAGGCTATCTCTAAGAAACGGGCGTTCCTTCGTTAACGAAGGGGGTTGGGGCCTGGCTCTGTTGTACCGCCGAAATTTTGAGGCAAGCAAGCAGGCTCAACCGTCTAGTTACTCCGTCCACTGTGTATCGTCACTGACGGCGTCAGTAGGCAAGCAAAGCAAGAGCCCCATCCTGGCCTAGTGCGGGAGCTTTGTGTGCGTAATGGATCATGCATTAATTCATTCCTTGCCTTCGAGCTGGCGTCTCTGCTGCTTGAGCTTGTCTTTGGCCCGACGCCATTGTCTTGGGGTCTTCTTAGAAGTAGGGAGGGGGCCTTCGAGGGACTGATGGCTTAACTTGTAAATTTTGTAAACTTTAATAAAGAAAAAGAAAAAACTACACAGGCAGTGATGCCACTCCCCACATTAATTAAGGAAAAGGAGCCACTTTTGGTACTTTTGGTACCGAGTACCGTAAAGCTCCTCCACTGCGAAAAGGAAAGGAAAAATCAATGGGGATCAGGAGGGTCGCAGGCTTGGCCTGAAACCGGCTCCTGATGAGAGTTGATAACAGTATTGGAAAGGGCACGTCTAGTATGGACAAGTTTAGCAGCAAAGTTCACAGAGTGCACATGGAGCTTGGAGGCAAGCTTCTTAACTCTTTGAGAATCGAGACCCAGTTCTTTGAAAGGCTTCAGAGTGTGGGTGTTGTAGATGGTGCCGCCCACACCCAAAAGGATGATGTGGAGAGTAACGGAGGCTCCTTGGAGAATGTTGCAAAGGTTTTTTTCCTGTTCCATTGCGGCGTAAACCTTGTAAACTTTGAATCAACAAACTACTCCCAGTTTGCCAGTGTTATAAAATGAGGAGTATGCTCATAAACGCCATAACGTGGCAAATGTCCTGATTGTTAAAAGAACCCGCGTAAGGGGCGTGTGTTCTTGAGGCGCATTCTTGGAGTGAAGAACAGCACAACAAATTGGGCGGTGCTTAGAGAGTGCGGTCAGGAGCCCTTGCAAATTTTCTGGTTCCGTGCTTCCATCAGGTTTTTTAATAGCATGCTTGATTCCAACAGTGAGACTCTACGTCGTGTGCTGAAGGCAGATTTGCATCTTGCTTCTTTTGATAGTTCTTGCTGGTCTGCTAAAGTCTCGAATGCGTTCAATGGACTGCAAAGTAGTGTTGTTCAAACAGAAAATGCTGAGAGCCACACAGGTTCCCATGCAAGAGTTCATTTGCGATTTGCGTTTCATACATTTGAAGGTATGGAGGGAAGCTGATTTTTCATGTCCTCGCGAAGTAAACAAGAAAGCAGTCATGTATCACAAGTGGTGTGGGAGTTCTGAGAGTGGTCCTAGAGGTTCTCCATTTTCTATCCCCTCCTACTTGTACAAGGATCTGGACAAACATGTGTTGAGGAATTTTAGCAGGTTCAGATTGCGTGCACACCATTTGAAAGTGGAGTCTTGCAAATGGCATGGTGGTTCTAGCATTTGTGATAAATGTGAGTGTGGAGAAGTTCAAGACGATAAGCATGTGCTTTTCTTTTGCAAGTGTGCTGAAGTGTGCGAGCTGCGCATGAGATACAGAGACCTTTTTGAAGGAATGTTTAAGACTCTGCGTGCGTTTGCTTCTTCGAGCTCTGAATTTATTCTTTTCTTGGCTTGTCATCACAGTAGTATCACTGATTTTGAGATTAATGCATTCCTGAATCAAGACTCATACAGACTCCTCAAGCTTGTGTCAGATTTAGTTTCAATTTTCGACACTGGTTGATTTTGTTTCACCAGCCAATTGCCATCAGCCAGAGTCTCGGGCTGTAGGCCATCCTTGTAACCCTTGTAAGGGGCGTGTGATGGTGCCATCCAATTTCTCTAATTCACCGATGAAGGTAATATGGGTAAATTAACAGGACAGGCCTTGAGAAACACCGCCATCAAAGCACCCAGGCAGCGGCATAGAACAATTGATCGGGACAGGCTGGAGAAACATGAGTTCTTCTGGTCACACTTCAATAACAGTTTCCATTCTTCTGTTCCAATCAGCAGATTCAGCAGAAGCTTGTGGCATGCAGGCATGATTATGCTGCTTCATCCCAATCCACCCTGTCCTCATTACTCTCTTCATGGGACACTGCAGGGGGCTGCTCCTTCTTTCCAGGAGGGCCCTTCTCAAGCACTACTGCCTTCCAACTCCTCTCACTAGAAGAGTAGGGTGCACTGCTGCATGCCTTTGCTGCAGGCTGGATGATGGGCCTTAGCCGCGAAGGACTGCTGTTGTTACTGCTGCTGCTGGCTTGGGTAGGTGATGTAGTGTATGGAAATTGCGATGTGGGTGAACGACGTGGTAAAGCTCCCTCCTCTACCTTTTGCAATTTATGGGGGTGCTGACTATGAGTATGAGAGGAAGCGCCAGGCACAAACAAAGGGGCGGAAGGAGGCAGGGCACTGAGAAATTTGCTGGCGTCTTCGTCATATGCTGCTGTTAGCGCCTGCGGCACGTGCTGCTGCTGCTGCTGCTGCTGCTGCTCTTCTTGCTTTTGCAGGTGCTTCTGTGACCCCATGCGTGGAGCCTGCAGAACAGCTGTTGCTGCTGCTGCTGCTGCTCCTTTTTCTGACGCTGTTGTCGCCGCTGCTGCTCCTGCTAACTCTGGGTGAGGGCCAGCTAAGAACGCGGTGATATTTTGCTGACGCTTACTGTGTGGCTGCTTAGTTGTAGCTTTGGGCTTGGCAGCAACAGCCTCATGCAGAGATGGCCACTGTGCATGTAGGTGCGTGTGTGCGCGCATGTGTGTTTGTGTGCATACATGTGCACATGTTGTATTTGTGTTGTTGTGAAGGTGAGGACTCTTGCTTTCAGGAATTATGACGCATTCCGAAGTTCAAATTTCCAGATTCACCATCTACTGTGTTATTTTGCATGTGTCAAATGAAAAATGACGTGGTTTCAAAACCACGTCATTTTCATATGACACATGCAAAATAACACAGAGATGGCTGATGAGGGAGCTTAGTTGTAGTTGATTGCAGTGATGGAAATGAATTGTGTGAGTTACAAGGAAGTGAATACTGCTTGATAAACCGCTCCCCACATAGATTACAGGAAAGAATCACTTGGGCACTACATAACTCCTTCACTGCAAAAGAGAAATGAAAAAGAATCGATAAAGGCTAGGAGGATGTTCAAGCTGGGCCTGATTCTGGCTGTTAGGTCGTGTGACAGTACAGCGCTTAGTCCATTCACCTTATTGCCAAACTCTCAAGGAGCTGTAGTACATACACTAGCATGGTATTCAACATGGTCTTACATTTGAACATGACAAGCATCCTGTACATACCCAAAGCTGTTAGGGCAGCAGCCTTACCTCCTCCTTAGGCATAGACGCGGGTGAATCAGGTTCTTGAACTGCAGGTGCTGGTTGACTCGGGGGCTGCGTTGAATCACTTGTTGCTGGCCGTTCATGCTGCGGCAGTTGAGCAGGCACCCGTTCTGCTTGATGAAAGGACAGTGGGGAGATTGTTGGCTGCTCTTGCTGTTGTTGCAGAGGCATGCTGACACAAACCTGCGCATCCCCCTTTGTGTAGCAGCCCGTCGCAGGCTTCTCTGGGTTTTGGTGCAGCTGCTGCTGCTGCATTTGCTTTGTAGCAGATCCCACTGCTTGTTGCTGTTGATGCTGCTGTTGGAAGCCTATGGGAAGCTGACCTACGACTGCATCCCCCCAGCCTTGCTGCTCTGGACGCTTCTGCCCTTGCTGTGTGAGAAAGGCTTGCAGCTGGAGTGCCGGCTGCTGCTGCGGCGGCGGCGGCTGTTGCTGCTGCTGCTGCTGCTGCACATGAAACGGAAGCCGGTGCAACAGGTGCAACTGCTGCTGCTGCGGCTGCTGCTGTGCCGGCTCTTGCCTTTGAGGCTGATGCATTGGAGGACGGAGAAGCGTTGGCTGTCGTTGTTGCGACATGGCTGACTGCAGTGCAAGTTGCTGCAGCAGCTGGTTTGGGCTGTGCTTCTCTGTCAACCGTGCCGCCTCATGCCAAGCACGCTGGTGCTGAAACTGCGCATGCCCTGGGGTTGAGATCATAGGCTTGTTGGGGGGTGTCTGCTGGGGCGAGCTAGGAGCAGGCGGGTGTCTGTTGGAGATGTTGTGCTGAGGCTGTGACGCAAGAGAAGATCTTGAAGAGTGGCCTTGAGGGTGGACGATGCGTCTGTGCATGTAAAAACATCCAGCATAGAGATTGTACAGGTTAATGCAAAAAATTTTCCTTGTTGTGCAGCAAATACAAAACGTTACACACACCAAGGGTTAAATTTTGCCAGGACAAGTGAGGAAAATTGGCAAAGCCCATCATGCGCGCAACTCGTGCCAACTCAGACCGCGTTCCTGAAGGATACCGTCCAAGCTAACTTCTGCATGTCATGAGCATCTGACTAGACTAAAATTATATAGCCCATCAAAAATAGTATTATTTGATTGGAAGTGGTCCGGGGGCCTGGCTGAGAAATCCTGGGCAGCTTCCTAGAGCTTCCAAACATAAAACTTGTCTCAAAACTTTACACACGGCACCCCAGGGTCTCAAAAATCATCTGGCACGGTGAAGCTTTTGGTTAAGAGCCTATGTCGAGTCTCATCCCGGGAGGTCCCGTGGGTGGGCCTAGGGAGGAGGTCTGGACAGCCCAAAACCAAAAATTCTCTAAAACTTCACACCACACCCCAGGGCCCCCAAACTTTTCTGATGCGGTAGAAATTTTAATTAGGAGCCTAAGTCAAGTCTCAGGTCTGGAGGTGCACTGGGTGGCCCTGGGGAGGCTTGTGTGAAGTGTGGTGGGAAGTAGTCAACACTAGGGGCTCACGCCCCCACGAGGGAGGCTTTGCCAAAAAATGGTAATAATAAAATGCCATTGGGAACCAAGGCATGTGTGCCTTGTAAGGTAGCTACAAAAATATTGATTTTGTGATACACTACATGCTGTAAAAAACCATGCGTAAGGCACAACTTGGGAGCTCAGATATCACGCATTGCGTTTCAAAACTAATTATCGAGGAGGCTATTAATCTCGACCATCGCAGCTACAAAACGTTCCAGCGGATTTGATGTAACGCAAGAGCACAACTTTAATTGAAGATTAAAGTACAAACAGACACAACAGGCAGTTTACCGCCTAAATCGGTATGACCGTAAAGCAGCTAAGCAGATCTAGACACAAAACTACAAATTACTGATTGACAGAGCGAAGAAGGTTACCTCAATCTTATGCAGTTTTAAATAACAGCCAAACAAGCCCATATTCATCTGCAAAACCCTCACCTGAATGTCAGATTAATGCGTGGTCCGATGAGGTGAGGTGGGGCGCGCCTTGGCACTGAAACAGCATTCGTAAGGGATAGGCAAAATGAGAGGGGCTTGACAATCAGGAGACTGGCCAAAGGATTAAATGATTGATTGATTGATTAATATATATAGTAAGAGAGAGAGAGAGAGAGAGAGAGAGAGAGAGAGAGAGAGAGAGAGAGACAGAAAAAGTTACTAAAAACAGCATTTGAAGGAAACAGTCTAGTTGAGAGAGGGTTCAGATCCAGGAGGTTATTTAACAGCAATGCAAGTAGTAGGAGCCTTAGAAGCAGAGGTGCACTATTAACATCATGTGCGCTGAAGCCATTATTGCGTTTCGGTTAGTACCTGTGTGCTGCCACTGCTCCTGGGTTTTGCCCTTCATAACTAGCAAGTCTCCTGCACCAAGACTGAACCTGTGCAGGTGGTGTATGAGGCCATGTCTCTGTTCAATGCATGTTATACATCGGGTGTACACAGACACATAGCAATATATACAAGCAAACACGGGTTCAGGACATTGTTTGCGGATCCAGCCACCTCCGTGTCTTTTGTAATGTGCGCAGGAATTGGAAGAGGTTAGGCCTCAAAGACAGGGTTTGCACCAGTATGTAGGCAAGAAATGAACGAAAAGTTGGGTGTTCTTGCCTTCTGCTTGCCACAAATAAGCCATTCAAGCCGATAGAATATAGTAATATATATTTATACAACTGCACCGACAAACCTCAACATTTCCTTGACTAGGTGGTTTTGCAAGTGCTCAGTAGAGGTAGCTCAAACATAATGCGAGTGGCCACCAATCTTGCCGGCAGTCAGTTCACGGGAGGTAGTTGTGACCCATTAGGATGACAAATGAAAGCAAAAGCAGTAAACATGTTTAAGCACACACTTACACCCTTTCCACACATAACATATGCAAAAAGATGCAACATACATGCATCATGTGCCTGAGAGAGTGGAACTTTTCCACTCCAGAACCTCCTCGCCACCTCTTTTCGATCCTTGATCCTTACAAATTCATGAGTCATGAGTCTTTTGATCTCTGTTGTACATAGAGGCAGCAACTCACTTGTATTTTTTATCATTTGCCTCAATGTTGCGCATGATGAACTCGCGAGCTGTGCCGAAAGAGAGGGAGGCAATGGTGGGCTCATTTCCGTACCTGCACAAGTTTATAATGTACTAGGTAGTTTGAACAAACAGCTCAGCATACATGCAAGTTGGCGTAGTCATGCTTAATTTCAGTTAGGATTGAAGAAAACCGGACACAAAGGCAAGCGCTTTTTGCTCTGCGAGTTGCAAGGTGCAAGGTATACAAGTTTGGCATCATCAGTGCAGCAATGCCTGAAGCATGTCAAACAACGTTTACTGACGTTGAAACAAGGTGAAACAATATGCCACTATATTACGTGCATTTGATCGATGTCTTGGTCACTTACAGGCGCTCATTATCCGCATGCCAGCCCACCGTGTCTGTTGTTAAAAGGGGAGGTTGAGACAGTGAGAGTGAAATGGGTGCATCACAGTGATAGTCGCATACAAGCAAGTGTGCACAGACATGCACACCATATTATTACCTGAGCCGTCCCGGTAATAGTTCAGTAATACCTGCATTATGTAGCAGTTCAACAACATTGTGTAATTGGCATATGTGTGACAGACAGTTGCCTGCCTGTGAAATAGCTTGGCATCCTGCGCCTCACATCACTGTTGCTCTCTGAGAAGCGTTTCTGAACCACACAAGTGGCATAAGCGTCAGAGGAGAGGCAAAGCAGGTTTAGCACAAGGCTGCTTTGCTCCAAAATATCCTTTCTCTCAAGGTGCATACGTACTCACCGTGTCGAAAGTGTCACACGCATATTTCTCGACAGCATCTTTTAATTCCGTGAGCAGGGGCGTGAAAGGGCTAGGGGTCATGCACAGACCTGCAGCACCATTGCCGAAAGACATACGCTATGCAACGTGAGCAGGGGAGGGGCTATGAGCTTCCAAAAACTAAGCTGTTGTGTATTAGAGCCAGGACTGAAAAGCAACCAAACACTAAGCAACACTTGGTGGGTTGCGTACCGCTGTATGTGTATTTTGATCGGTTACAGTCCAGGGCGTAGTAAGCCACGAGTCGAGGCTGGGCATACGTTTTGCCCATGATGATCACATCTTTCTGAAAAAAAGAGGGAGTATCAGCGATGCCACTGATGGCTCAAGAGTCCGAAGAAATTGCAGTTAATCCGTGATAATGAAGCCAGGTTCCCGCAAATAAAGGGCGGAGGTGAGTTGCTTTGTACCCCAACAAGAGGTGGTGGCGGCTCTGCGACAGTTAAAGGGGGTAGGACTCCGATGCAAAATCATTACAAAATCCTACCTGCTGCCAGTTAACCTCCTGCAGATGGTAAGCAGTCAAAAAAGAAGCACGGTGAAGCGTAAGAATGAATGAACGAGGTCCACAGGTGTTAGCTACATATGTCATGCACACGCGGCCACATTTCAGAAAGCAAGTGCACGGCTTCAGCACACCTCCTGCAGCTGTTTGAATATGCGTTCGCCATGATCTGGGATCATTTTTGGGTGGTACTTAACCCTACACCCTGTGTTTGTGAATTTGTTATGTGTTTATGTATGTATGTGTGTGTGAGTGTTTGTGTACAAGAGAGAAAGAGAAAGAGAGAGAGAGAGAGAGAGAGAGAGAGAGGGAGAGAAAGAGAGAGAGAGAGAGAGAGAGAGAGAGGGAGAGAGAG
>Ga0307947_1000575_pt1 | contig 26396 bp, 20 predicted proteins | sample OrgLakmetagen232_FD_201840 | JGI IMG/M metagenome (GOLD analysis project Ga0307947, IMG submission 201840) | Saline water microbial communities from Organic Lake, Antarctica - #232 | ecosystem: Environmental > Aquatic > Non-marine Saline and Alkaline > Saline | place: Antarctica: Organic Lake...
GCATGCATAAAGGGTCTCAATCACACACATACTCATACACGCACACCCACACACAAATACACATCACCCTACTCCTCATCCTTACACACAAACGCACACACATATATAGGTGTGTAGACATATACACACATACACACACGTTACACTGGAGCTGCTAGGCACAGTGCTGGGCATCAGCATCCTACTCATCACTAGGACTCTCACACACACACACACACACAGATATATGCAGACACACATACAAATATGCATGCACACATATATAGGAGTTACTAGATGCGGTGCTGGGCAGCAGCATCATACTCATCACCCCACCCCAGCAGCAACCTCAGCGCAACTTCTCACGTGGCCCTGACCGAAACCAACAAGGTAATACTCAACAAGGTAATACTTATACCCAGGGTTGCTCAGTTTGATTTTTTGGGAGCAAGAGTTTGATAAAGTTCGTGGAAGTTCTCGAACTGTTTGAGCAGTTCGATGTGCAATTTTGAAAATGGAGGATTTTTCTGGTTTCTGTGGTCATACTTGTCCAAAACATGCTTGATTTGTCTTGAATACATTTATTATGTAATCAGTCCACAAAAAATCAGAGTCCTTGAAAAATTGGAACGTTTATCGGCCATCTATGGTTCTTTCCTGCATTTTTGACAACAATTTTGGACCCTAATTTTTGAAAAAGGGCATAAAGTTCCAGAGGTGGTCGACAAAGCAAAAGTCTTGAAAATGTTCCTTTTTCGATGCAAATCGTGTTTAAATAACATAATTAGATGTTTCATGAAGTTTGAGGCCAAATGGACCACCCCAGTGGTCTGGGCAGAAATCCTGTTCAAATTTTGGCACTGAATGTTTACGTATAGAGCCACCACACTCTACCCAGGGCCTCTTTTCACCTCAAAACACGACAGGAGTGCTTCTTTTATGATCAGGAATCGATTGACATGCTGAAAACCGGATTTGGTCGGATTTGGTTTTCCACCCTTTTTGGCACCCCTTGTGCTGATATTTTAAAGGGCAATGGGCCAAAATGGGGTACCTGGCCAACTACTGCTCCGTCTTGCCCCATTTTTGTTGCAATGATATTCTTTATTAAAATGCTATTATTATAAAAATGACACAAACCGGGTCAGTTGGTGGTGAGATATGACAGATTGGTGGTGAAATGTTGGGTTCACGCCGCGGGCAATTAGACACGTGCACCCCTATTGGCAGCTTTCAAGCTTGGGTGTTCAAAGCAGGCTACCTCTGGGTACTGAGCTTAAAAACTGCCAGCTGGGGTGCGCATACTCTGGGAACATTTCAAAAACACACCCTTTTCAGTCCTCCGTCGACCACCTCTGATAAAGTTCGACAGATTATTAACAGCTCACGATTGGCGTTTTTAGGGTTTGTTAAAATGAGTGAAAGTTTGCGAACCCAACCTCGACTAACCCCCGAACTGGACAACCCTGCTTAGACCTTTTGTTTTGTTATCTTTTACCTCTTTCCACTTCTTTCACTCCCCCCCCCCCCTTCCTTTCATTTCTCCCCCTTTTCTTCTCCTTTTCTCCTTCCTATTCCTATTCAATGACAATGTCAGCAACTTCACTGATGTGCGTACTCTTAATTATGCCGTAATAAAACCGTTGTTTGAGCCAGTACTGCATACAGTATAATAATACTGTATTTATGCCGCAGCAATACTACCTCCTAGAATTAGCCAGAACTGTGTTTTGTATGCAAATGTGTGAATGTGCGGCATATTTAAAAAGCAAAACATCTTGTCAAATGCAGCGTACATGGCAATTAGCCTCCTTGTGATGCTGTGCATGTTTCGGCTAGTTAGCACAGCAGTAGCTTTGGAAACACTGGCTTTGATGCTAGCAATGTCAATGAAGTTTGTCTCTTGTGGGTGCATCCAGCAGCAGCTCATTTAAAACAGTTTTTTAGTAACGTTTACTACTTTGATCTTTGTAGGTTCAGCCAGCCCCAGTAGCAGCGGACCATCTGCGCCAGAGGGCAGGGATAATGGTGGCCGCAACTTTGAGAGAAAGACTTATGCCAAGAAGGTGTGTGTTTGCCTTTTTAATAAGAGGATGTGTGTACTGAGTGCAAGAAGACGGGCAGAAGGTTGAAACGGTGGCTGCAACTCAGAGAGAGAGAGAGAAAGAGAGAGAGAAAGAGAGAGAGAGAGAATTTTTTCCTTTGCTAACATGCGCATAAACAGGACAAAAAGGTAACCAGCAGATAGGGGAAAGCAGTGGCTGACAGAAGCCCCTTGTTGACGCATCTTCCTATGCATATTAAGAGGGGGAAAAAGAGGTGCTTGCATGTTCTTTTGGCACAGAAGCAGCAGGTCTCACATTGAGAAAAGCACACAGGGATTAAGAGAGGGGCAGAGACAGTGAGAAAGAGACACTGTGAGAAAAAAGAGGGACAGGGACTCAGTGATAGAATGACACAGTGAGGAAAATAGGGGCAGAGACTGAGGCAAAGATACACAAAGAAAGTGGGGCGCAGTGAGAGAAATGGACAGATAGGACAAGACACTGTGGAGAGGTAGAGGAGCACAGTGAGAAAGACACAGTGAGACAAAAACAGTGAGAAGACAGTGAGGAAAACAGACAGGGAGGGAAGGAGGACTTGCATGTTAGTCCTCGATGCATTGAATTGCTGGGGAGACATGAAGAGGCAGAGGGAAAGGCAGCACGCTGAAATGCTTTACGGGCCGTGGCAGAGCGGCCACTCTCATCCTCCCGTACGGCAATCGACACACTGCAGTAGTTTATTGCTGTTTGGCCCTACATTATAATGCAAGTGAAGAGGATTGGCGCCAAAGATTGTGACAGCTGGGAACGCTTCACTGAAGCCTAGTAGTACTGAAGCCTAGTAGACAGACTGTGACAGCTGGGTCCCGCTTCTCTGAGCCTATTAGTACTGAAGCCTAGTTCAATGAGCCTAGTAGTACTGAAGTCTAGTAGACAGACTGTGACAGCTGAGTCCCGCTTCACTGAGCCTAGTAGGCAACAACTCCCTCGCCACGCTTTGACTTTCTTGGAAAACAATTTCCGCCTCTGAGGCCTCATCATATGGTGTACCAGTGTTCGTAGACCAGCAGACAGTGCTTGTTCAGGATATAGGGACAGCACCCACACTCGTCAGAGACAATTTGTAGGCCTCAGCTGAAGTACGGTTGAAACAGTTGAGGATAAGCCGTGGTCAAAAGTGCGGCTGAAACCATACCCACACTGGTCAGAGAATTCATGGGCCTCAGCTGAATTACGGTTGAAACAGTTGAGGATCAGCCGTGGTCAAAAGTGCGGCTGAAACCATACCAATCAACTGCGGGGTGTACTGAGAATGTTAACTGCATTCCAGCCAAGAACCTAACCACTGACTGAAGGTTTATTGGGAAATGTTAACTGCACTCCAGCCAAGAATTTAACCACTGACTGGGTCCACGCGTGTTTTGATCCTAATCCCATTGCGGCTTGTGCTCAGACGGTCAGACAGTACGGTAATATGAGTACGGTACGGACCGTCTTTTTGTAAGAGACGGCGTATTTTTGGTACAATACCGTAAATACGGTCAAAATTGCTCTAGTCGGCGTAATCGCACAAGTCTGATCCCATGCATCCTGTTTCGTTCAGCCAATCGACGTGCTTGAAAAGTGTGCGACCTTGTATGTGTGACCTTGTGTGACCTTGTATGTGCTGCGCAGACGGTGCTTGTTGGAGAGTACACACGCCTGCTGTGGGCATTGAGCAATTTCACAGCACGCCCCAGCAGAGAGTGGTACTCCACACTGTACACTTCATTGGCTCGGCAGATGAGGTGTGTTTCAGATTCGCTCAGTTGCATGTCAGTCTATGATTTGGCACCAACCTGCAGCGTGGCTTGTACTGCAGATGATGAGGTGTGTGTACATGGTGTCTGTCCTACTCTCGCGTATTAGTTGCATAGCTTGCACAGCAGATAGGGTACAAAGTAGGTAAGCTGTGTTTATGTATGGTTGGCCAGAGCCATATACATACGGTGTATATACGGTATTTTTGGCAGGGATAGTACCAAACATACGGTCATATACGGTGCACATGTATGTATGTACAGTTCTGGACAGCCCTACGTATATGTGACCTGCTCCAGCCTGTTGTTTTGTAGACACACCCAAAAACTGCACCCTCCTGACCCACAGGTATTTGACGCCCGAAGACATGGGAGCCCAAGCGCTGTATTTGGGCCGGTACCTGCAAGCCCCGGTCACTATCGAAATGGCTGACAGGCTGCAACGATTCCTGACGCCCGTCTCTCTGAAAGAGCTGGGCCCTGACGGCGCCGCAGCTGTGATGTACTTGCTGGCTATTAGTGGGGTCAAGCCTAATGAGAGGTGCGTGTGCGTGATGTACTTGCTGGCTATTAGCTATTAGTGGGGTCAAGCCTATTGAGAGGTGCGTGTGCGTGATGTACTTGCTGGCTATTAGTGGGGTTAAGCCTAATGAGAGGTGCGTGTGCGTGATGTAATTGCTGGCTATTAGCTATTAGTGGGGTTAAGCCTAATGAGAGGTGCGTGTGCGTGATGTACTTGCTGGCTATTAGTGGGGTTAAGCCTAATGAGAGGTGCGTGTGCGTGATGTAATTGCTGGCTATTAGCTATTAGTGGGGTTAAGCCTAATGAGAGGTGCGTGTGCGTGATGTACTTGCTGGCTATTAGTGGGGTCAAGCCTAATGAGAGGTGCGTGTGCGTGAGTTTGGCCTCCAATTTGTTAGCACCCGCATATCTGCGTGCACAAAAAGGGATATGGCTGCGACGTACTTGGTGCGTGTGCGTGAGTTTGGCCTCCAATTTGTTAGTGCCCGCATATCTGCGTGCACAAAAAGGGATATGGCTGTGACGTACTTGCTGGGTATTAGCAGGTGTGCATAGTTAGGTCTCACATTTGTAAGTGTTTGTGCATATCTGTAGGGTTAGCCAGGACCTTATTTGAGGTTTCTATATACGTAGACATACGGCGTATGAACCATAAATACATTTATATACCTACACGTAAATGCTTTACACAGTGTTAAACTGTAAACTGTAGAAACACTAGAAAATTTGCTGCAAAAAGAGCTATAAACAGTTATATATGGCCGTACATTTATTTATATGGTTCTGGCCAACCTTACATGTCTGCGTGCACAAAACGGTATATGGCTGTGACGTACCTGCTGGGTTTTAGCGGGGTGAAGCCAATGTAAAATGCACGAGGCCTAAAAAAGACCGTTTGAGTGGCTGTGCTTGCTGAGGGGTGTGTGTGTGTGTGCTTGACCTCCTCTCTTTGGCTACATGGCACGTGGATTATCGTATGTGTGCATGCACGAGACAGCGAGCCCGCGACCTGCAGGCTATTTGTTAATGGCTGAGAATTGTCTGTCTCTAACAGGCAGGCAGCTAGACACATCGGCTTATGTTAGCTTGAACTAGCTTCAAAGTGCCTTGAGTTAGCCTCTGACATGCCAAGAAGTAGAAAGAAATATGCAAGGCAGACAGAAGACCATTCCCCACATCAAGGAAATGCCGCTTTGTTATTTGGTATCGTAAAGGCCTCAAGTATTCATGGTGGGTCAGGGTAACTGGATAGCGGCCACCTCACCTCTGCACCATCCGATCTGGAGCTAAAAGATCATCGTAAGACCGCTCACCAATCAGCACAAAACCTTTTTTGAGAACCAACAGGTGGCTAGACGACATGGTGATCGAGATGAAGACCATGCTGCCTGCGTACAGCGTGCTTGAAACTAACTTCTGAAACCAATTTTTGAAACTTTTAAACCAATTTCTAAAACCAACAGGTGGCTAGACGACATGGTGATCGAGATGAAGACCATGCTGCCTGCGTACAGCGTGCTTGAAACTAACTTTTGAAACCAAATTTTGAAACTTTTAAACCGAAATTTAAAACCAGCAGGTGGCTAGACGACATGGTGATCGAGATGAAGACCATGCTGCCTGCGTACAGCGTGCTTGAAACTAACTTCTGAAACCAATTTTTGAAATTCTGAAACCAAAATTTAAAACCAACAGGTGGCTAGACGACATGGTGATCGAGATGAAGACCATGCTGCCTGCGTACAGCGTGCTTGAAACTAACTTCTAAAACCAACTTTTGAAACCCTTTTTAAACCAACAGGTGGCTAGACGACATGGTGATCGAGATGAAGACCATGCTGCCTGCGTACAGCGTGCTAGGGCTGGAAATGGTGTACAATGGGCTTCCACTGCTGGGGTCTGGCTACCGCCTGAATGAGGTGGGTCTGCGTTTGGTGTCAGGGTGCCTCTAGGGATTCGCCAAAGCACTGGGAATAACAACTCTGAGGTGTGTTTGTAGGTGTCGCAGTGCTTGCAGGGTTGGCCGAGTATTTGCATTGTGCATGACAGATAACATGTTTGTTTAACAAGTTGAGTTGAATCCCTGTCACGAGTAATTTTGTACAAAGTAAAGATGTGGTTATGGCCCTTGTAATATAGGTGCTGCAGACGCCGGGATGGTTCAGTACCTGTTTAAAGTAGTGTTGCAATACTCTTGTGTGGCAGTTCTGATTCTGCCAAGCGTTGCAGCTAACAAAACTTTTATCTATACAACACTATCAGAGGGGGGACACTACACTCAGCTCTGATATGTAGATCCCAATGCAGATGAGCTTGAAACGTACCAGCTAGGGCCACCTGCCTCAGCAGCCGCGGCGTGAACCCTACTTTTTGAGCAGGCATATGCTATATCCGTCCAGCCAGCGCACCAAACTGAGTGATGTTTGGTGTTTTGAAGTCCTTATAATAAATAAAGATCATTGCAAAAGCAATGGAGCAAAAAGAGCAAGTGGTTGGCGAGATATGCAAATTATTGTGCCATTTCCCCTGGAAAGCACCCATCTAGGGTACAGGTGCACGACGTGTGCTTTTAGTCCTGTCATTCTGTACGCAGGGCAAGTTGTCTAAATCTGAACACATGCTCGGGTAGTTATGAAGTCAGTATCAGTTTGAAGCTAGATTTGATGAAGTGACGTGTGAGTAGTTGCACCTTTCATGCAAAAAGGAGCATGTTTTGGCTTTTGCCCAGTGTCCCCCCTCTGGAACACTATCAATCACCACCAACTGAATGGGTTCACTGTATCATGATGTATTGCTAGTGGTCGCGATAGTACTTTGCTAACAGATAACGATTTTTGCTGTGTCAGGTTCTGACCGACGCCGCCAACCGGTACAATGCGCTCGTGGCAGCTGACACGCCCGCAGAGGGCAGCGTGGCGGAGCAGCCGGCCGAGCAGCCGCAAATGGCCGAGGCACAGTGATTAAGAGGACTGAGATACCTTTTGAGCAACAGCAAAGAAAAGGACGAGGCGCTGGGAAGAGAAACCTCTTGAGCAACAGCAGAGTAAAGGACGAGGCGCTGGGAAGGCGCTCTGTGTTTACTTTTGAGCAGACATGCTAATTGCTTGTGTGTATATGTGTCAGTTGGTCGGGGGGAGAGAAGGAGAGACAAAAGAGAGATGGACATTCTAAGGTTATACGTGGTTTACAAGAAAAAGCCCTTCAGTCAAGAAGTATGACTGCTCGCCCGTTCATAAAGTAATATTAAGAATATTAGGTCATAAATAATGAGAAAATGGAGTTTTTTGTTTTCCTGGTGTAAAAAAGCAGACACATCCTGTGAAAGTAAGAACGCGTATTTCCTGCGGAGAGAAATCCTCTGAGGGTGCGTGCAGTGAAAGAGAACATGTTTCTCCTGGACATCCATCCTGGACATCCATCAGCCTCACACAAGTTGCAAGCAAGGGAAGAAGTGGAGTTCCAAGTTGCTGTTTAAAAGCGAAGGGTGTGGACACGAATTCTGAAGCAAGCCACTTTGCGAATAACATCTCGAGGAAGATCAAGAAGCATGTATCTGGGAAGCCTATAAAGAGGATGGGTAACCAGAGCTCTTTGTGCAGGTAGTGCGCACCACTGGTGGTGATAAGTAAGAGTGTTGCTATTGCGCTCTCTAGGGGTGGCTGGCCATCAGAAAAGGTGTCCAAAACTTTAAATGTTTGTCCCTGAGGTCAATGAGTCGGACAAACCGACTGAGCATTAGGCTCATAGTTCAGCAACTGTTCAAGCAAATTTGAACATGTAAGATTGTGTCAAGTCTTCCATGGCTTTAGGCTTTAGGTTATGCACGTGCCTGTTAGCATCTTGCAGCTGAAATGCGGCAAGAAAAGCCTTGCAGGACCAAGGAAGATAACCTTTCGTCTGTAGCTCAATCTGTCTACACCTGTAGCTAAAACGCCTTGCTAAAAAGTCAGCCACCACCTACTCCGACATCGCTGACATCTCCATCAGAATAGCAGGCCCTGAGGGAAATCCCTTCTACAACATCCACTGGCTTGCAAAAGAAGACTAGAAAACCAAACACAAACCCAAAATCATACCCATACAACAAACATGGCCCATTCTTCTCCCCAAAAGCTCTGGTACCTACCAAACCACCGTAACGCCCTTCAAGCACATATGCATCTTCTCCATAAACTGGGAAATGCCAAGACTGAAGCGAACTACCATGCATACTACCAGACCCTCATTAAGGACGGCACTGCCACTGGAGCCACTAGCAATGCTTATCTAATCATCATCCAATGTCCCTTTAAGACCAAATGTATCATTATGAAATACAGAACAGGCAACCTATATAATCAAAAGCATGCGGCATTGTTCAAACTCTCAACAAGTCAAACTTGCCCCCTCTGCCCACAAGTAGACAGTGCCCTGCACATCCTCTCTGGGTGCCAACACACGCAAATAAGGAACATGATCACCGAAAGACACAACATAGCATCATGTCGCATGATCCTTAAGGCTATCAGAAAAACAGGCTCCTTAGGATCATGCATTGTCTCCATGGATATAGGCAGCAACGAACGGATGACCATGCAAAATCTCCAGGTTCCTGAAACAGCCGAAAGTAAATTTGTTTGGGAGCCACCCCGCTTCCCAGATGACTACCAGATGGCTCTTCCCACCCCGCTTCCCAGATGAAGACAGATTTACCTCCAGCCACCCAGATTTGTGCTGGTTACTCCCATTGCTGCAAAAACACAAAAACAACAAACTAATGTAGGGGGGTGGGTTCTTCGAAGTGGCAGGGGGCAATTGAGGGGGACCACCTCTGCACCAGTAGAGCCACCAACCCCAGACAGCACCGACCTAAAGACCTCAGCAAAACTCGGCGTGACATCCACCTCGTCGAGATCAAGTTTTGTGAAGACACCAGACCTCAGAACCAGCTGAACGCCGCAAAGGAACAGCACAAAGACCTTTGCAAAATTCTCCAAGGAGCCTCCGTTACTCTCCGCATCATCCTTTTGGGTGTGGGCGGCACCATCTACAACACCCACACTCTGAAGCCTTTCAAAGAACTGGGTCTCGATTCTCAAAAAGTTAAGAAGCTTGCCTCCAAGCTCCATGTGCACTTTGTGAACTTTGCTGCTAAACTTGTCCATACTAGACGTGCCCTTTCCAGTACTGTTATCAACTCTCATCAGGAGCCGGTTTCAGGCCAAGCCTGCAACCCTCCTGATCCCCATTAATTTTCCCTTACCTTTTTGCGGTAAAGGAGCTTTACGGTACTCGGTACCAAAGTGGCTCCTTTTCCTTATTTAATGTGGGGAGTGGTTTTCACTGCCTGCGTGGTTTTTCCTTGAAAGTATATTTTGCTCAACATTAATTTTGAGTAGATCAAAGTTTGCAATGCATCAGATGTAGTGCACGGACCAGCAAACCAAGTTATGCAAACAAGACACTCTTGCCTGTTCAAGCATGCAGGTGCTGCTTAGTAAGCTGCCAGTCATCGCAACCACAGATGCTTTGGGTTACGTGGCAAGCCCAGCAAATTCCACATTGGTCAAGAGCCCTCTTGCTTTGTGGATGGTGAGAGATGAAACAGAACAGGTGGGCTAATATCTAGTGAGGCTGTGAGCAGAGGAAAGCACAAGCAGCAACAGACAGAAATCATCCCTTGGTGTTAGAAAGGGAAAAAAAAGCAGGCAGTGAAAATCACTCCAGGCTCGGAGCCACTTTGGTACCGGGTACCGTAAAACTCCTCCTGCCTTGGTGTTAGCTCTAGTGCCGTGCTAAGCTTACACAAGATGGTTCCCACATTTGGCGAAGGAATTGGGGTTGTCGGTAATGCAGGAAGCTGGCACAGTTTGGGGCTTTGTCACACATACGCACACATGCACACGCAAACGCACACGCACAAACACACATGCATACGCACACACACACACACACACACACACACACACACACACACACACGCTGTGCCACCGGTGGAGACAACCTGAAATAGCAATTGAGCGCCCTACCTTGTCTACATGTCTGCTCTAAATGCTTTATGTCTGCATTTGGGGAGCATGATGGTGTCCAACAAAGAGATGCTCTGGATGCCAACCTATGATGAAGTGAGCTTTGTTGGAAGGCCCGAGCGTTTGAAATATAGGTTTGACGCCTGCTGAGGTCTTTGGCAATCTACAATATTGCTTGGTTTCTTACCCGTACCAGCTCATTTATAACACAATTCCAGGCAGTGGCCATGGAGGCCAATCAACCTGATGTCCGGGTGATGCTTAAGACTTAAGACAGTTGACAATGACACCGTTTTGACTGAGTTGGATGCTTGTCAATTTGGCGGAGACAATTCCTTCATCCTCAAGGTAAATGAATTGCCACAGAGTTCTGTGGATTTTGCTACTTACTTGCTGACAGGTCGTCAATACCGCCAGGGACAGCCGGTAGTGAGTTTTGACTGCCGCTGGATATCTTATTTGTAGCTCTGCTTACATTGTAAAAAGTAAAAAGCCAACATTGTTTATTAAATTGCAGAACAAAATCAATGAGTGCAAGGCCTTTCAGGTGCATGCGCAGGTGAGCTTACTTTAAAAGGCAATTGGTGCTATAATGATTGATCACTGACAGGGAAGAGCAGTAAGTTTGCTATAAAGTTAGCCAGGAAGCAGGTAGGCATAAATAATGATCACAACCCTGAGTAAAGCAGGCTCATTTGACCTGAAGTTAAGCCCAATTTTCGCACTGAGCCTAGCAAGGTTCTGGCAAAGTTCTGGCAGGTTGGATGATTTTTCCACCTTGGTCTATTTTTACTGAAAGCAGCAACAATAACAGCTCGGCTGGTAGCGGTTTCCAGTTAATTCTCCAGTTACTTGAAGAGGAACATGACTAATGTACACCATTTTTGTGACTGTCACCCTTGGGATTATTGTGGTTCATTAGAGTTTGCTGTTGCTATGAGTCAATGTTTCATATGGCAAGATCATTGCCACAGCGGACACTCAAGCATGCATATGAAAAAGGCCAGTTTTAACAGCAAGACCAAGCTCAGTGGACATTTTAGCAAGGCGTGCTTTGCAGCATACTAGCAACCTAGGTGTGGACATGGGTGTTCTGCACCTTCCCCCTTCCTTAATTCTCAAAAAATGGCTTCAAATTTAACTTTGGCGGAGGTTAGGGGCTCTTATATGCTGGCTTCTCAGAGATCCTCTCTTCTTATCATCACACTGAACATATTGGCTACCAGCTTTGCCTTCTCTCTTCTTTTCATTCCTGCTACCACGTTAAGTGGTCAGTATCAAACAAGGTTGGTTTCCAGGTCAGTTGCCATCAACAGCTGTTATTTTATAGTTGCATCATTTGAAGGGGGACAACTGGGGTCCAAATGTCTGTGGGTGCAAAATTTCGAGCTTGCCATTTTTTGGCGTACATGCTTAGTTTGCTGTGGCGTGAATCCCAATTATTTTGCTGCTGGATCTCCATAACACATCACCTACTTGAGCTCAGTGATATTTAGTGCTTTAGACCTTAGGCCATACACTTTCGATAATCAGAGGACATCCATAAAGACAGGAAAAGCTAGGAGCCAGCTTGGTACGTTACACTACAAGCAGTTTGTTATTTATTTTTCCAGAGCTACACAGCAAAAAGTAAATATAACAAAATTAACCGAGGAGGAAGGGGGGTTAGAGAAGGCAGCAGACTTACTTGTGCAACGCAGTGAAATCCTCTGTTACCTATAGGCACAAGGAATGGCAGTCAGAAAATAGCGCTATTTTAGCTGCAGCAGCACCATCTCATGATGTTAATCAAACAACAGCACCAGCGCCAGCACCAGCTCAAACGACAGCACCAGCAGCAGAAGAGGAAAAGCAAGCGCAGCAGCAGCGGCAGCTACGGCAGCTACAGCAGCAACTGGAGCAAGCCAAGAAACGAAAAGCAGACCATCCAAAGAAATAGGAGGTGCAAGCGTGTGGGAAAAGGCTCCCTCATAAGCCATTGCGACACAGGTATTAAAATTGATATTTGTAAATTGTTGCTATAACATGTTGCTATAATTGCAAAGCACATATTACGTATATATTTGCCATTGCGCAACCTGATTCTCATCAGCCCAAAGATGTGCTACTTATTAAAATACCACCCAAAAGGTGCTTTGTATCCGAGGTCACGTAAACTCGTATGTTGTGCTTATGGGCTGATGAGTGTACCAGACTTTTAATGGGGCAAATGTTCATCGTTATTGCCATGAAGATATTACGTGCAAACCAAGTAATCTACATACATTACTCGGTATGCGGCAAAGAGGAGGGCACCGGCTCAGCATTACCAACGCAGCACAGTAACAAACCCTGAAGGCATAATTTTTGGATCCCCTCACACACACACACACACACACAAGTAAGATCGGAAACATACACACATTACTGTCCACATTTTTGGTATGACACTGGTAAGGCTGACCAATGGATTTAAAAGAGGGTATTTTGCCTTGACATTGCGGACTTGTGTATGTGCAAAAAATGTGTTCTAGGTTCTAGACTTGGGACTGGGAACCTGATGAGGGATGCCCAGCCGGCTTTGTGCAGCTAATAAAGTCACAGTGTAATAGTGACTTATTTGAAATTATTTAGATTTGAGTTCACTTGTGGCAAGCCCTTCCCAGCCTGAAGATATACCAGATAATCGCCGTGATCTGCCAGGATGATAAGCTGACGGCCAGGCAATTTCTTCACAAATTTCTTCCATCAATTTTGAAACCAATTGCATTGATACACCTCTACAATCGTTGCACATGAAAAACCCACATTGTTCACATTGGTTAGTCTCTTCAATTTAAAAACCATGGGAGTGTCCAACAAAAAGCCTACCTCCAAGTTAGACGACGAAGCTGAGCAAATCATTACAGCGCTAAAAATGGAAATCTAGTTTATGAAATACTTTATTCATCAGCATCTTGCGCCCATTCTTTACGATGCTGAACGGAGCAATCGTAAGCTGAGGGCCATTATTCTGATTCCCAAAAGGCATCACTGCTCCTCCGCTGCCTCCGGCCTGGAGGAGGAGAAAATAAAATAAAGTTCTGGTGGCCCAAAATGTTTGCTCCTTTGAGAGCAAAAGTCACAATATCAACGTCCTTATCAAGAATACCTAGCAGTGGCTGGCCATAGCGCTTTCTTAATATGCAGCTTTTGCAAACATACGTGCAGTTTTGCGGCACATACCTGCAGGCCAGCACCTCCTGGACCGCCAATTCCTCCAGGACCTGTTTTCAGGACGCAAAACAGAAAATGTAAATAACTGGAAGATCTTTACTCATTTGCTCGGGACTCTCGAAAAGTTAAAAGGGGGGGAGGGGGGGTTAACATACTCGAAATTGATCCAGACCTAAAGGCTAAAGTCCTATTCCGCTTGCATCGTAAGATGCATAGGGCTCTGTCATTATTACCAAGGAGAACACAACAACTCAGAGAAAACGGAGAAACGGGAAGAAACTAAGGAATTAATTATAAAAAAGAGGTGAGGGAGGGGGGAAAGTATGCTAAAGAGAGAGTTGTGTTCTCCAAGGAATAAAAAGAATGGAGAAGGGAAGCAGAAACCGGAGAAAAGCAGAAAGTGAGGACATCTCACTTTATGCTACACTGCAAGAACCTGTTCAGGTGTTTCTTACTGAACTCATAAGCAGTAGCTTGACAAACCTGCAAAGCTGGGTCCCTGGGAGCCTGGAAGCCCAGGAAAAGGGAAACCTGCGTGTATGTATTATATGGGGAACAAACTGTTGCTTGCCCACAACGCTTTGCATCCACACGAATTGAGCATATACAAACTCACCTGCAGAAAACAATACCAGACTCGACAAGAGCAGAAGCGATAATAACACCCTTACCCTCATTTTAATAAGAAATGTAGCCGCTCGGTAGTGCCTGATAGCTATCGACGGAATGTGCAAGAACGCTGATTGATTTATGAACAATTTAACTCGAATTGTTATTTCGAGCAATAATCTAAGTTTGGACGGCCTGGTTCTCCGTAAAACTTCGTCTTCCTGAAACCATGCGTTGCCACAACGTGTTTCATGTCTCGCACAAACCATCTTCCAATCGAGATTCGTAAAATTGAAAAAACTGACCTTGAATTCAAGCACAAGGTAAAATGGTCCGTTTTACCGGCTGGCTTTCAAAGGAGAGTCTCTGGTATTTTTCCTGGAGCTTGTTGCAGAATTATTTCCTCACTGGCTCCAAACTCTTCTTGCTTGCAAGTTTTGTTATGGTGTTGTGGGTATTCAGGATGAGTCGGCTTATGGGAGCTCCGCTCACTGACATCATAATTGAATGTGCCCCCATCATACACTCTATAGACTTAGAAGTTAGACTCCTCACAGAAAGAGGGGATATTTTTTGGGTGCTAATAAGACAGTTAATGACTCTGCACACACACACACACACACACACACGCACACACGCACACACACGCGGGTACCGTCTACCTCCAGGACATATTAGTGACGCAGAACAAAGAGATGAGCAAGTTTATCTTGAAGGTACACTCAATGTGCGGGTCACAAGGTACACTCAATGTGCGAGTTGGAAGTTTGGCTGGTTTGTTTCGAGGCAGAGAAAAGTGATGTATCAATAATAGCACATAAACTATTATTAATTACCTGCTTTGTATCCCTAAGCCTGCCTTTTTATGAATCCAATCGTTACTCACGCCCTCTCTATCTATCTGCGTCATTTAAAGGCACATAATTGTCAAACAGGAGCAGAAAACGTAATGCAAATCGTGTGATGACCTTGTCGCCCAGGCGGAGTGTTCGTGCAATCCTTTTGTTCTTTTTACTGTCTATGAATAAAGTGGGAGTGGTTTTTCACTGCTAGCGTTTCATCGTTTCTTGTCTTTCAGACCTTAGCCTTTTATTGGATGTGCAATGCTTTTCTGAAGAAAAGAAATTTTAACCTTCTATCAACTTCACATATACATAGGGTTGGCCAAAACCATATATAACGTTGTACACACGGTGCTTTTTGGCAGGGAAATCATGAAATATACGGTCATGCACAGTACATATACGGTACAGAACTCTGGCCAACCCTACATATACACACATAACAAGTTCCAGACGTTGCACATCTTACGCTTAACTTAAAATATTGGCGTCTTACTCTTCCTTACCACTATTTACTAACATCCTGGGTGTTGAATTGAAAATAACACTTGGCAACTCACAGTCTCATCAGCAGGTCCACATGTCCACACCATCTTATCATCATCTTACACACAATTTCATCAGAGGTGTCGCATCGTCAGGCGTCATCACAAAACGATCAAAGGTCTGCAGAGACCTGGCCCTTTCGTGCGCCTGCGCCTGCGGTGTGGGTCGAAGGTCATGTGTGTGTGTGCAGCGCACAACAAGAAAAGGGAATGACCGTGCAACCATGATGAGAGCAGGCAAGGAGAGAAAGTGGACGGTGATGATCTGCTGACCGTTTGCTGAAAGGCACACGAATCCAGCACAAAGGCGCCATACTTCTTTGAAATGAGCGAAGGCCTTGCCTTGGTGCGTACAAAATACTCACAGGCCGAAGTCCAGGGTGCCACAGTTGGCCTCTTCCACTGGCGCTCTGTTTCTGAGAAGACGTATACGGGTTCGTTGACGTCTCATGCACACGTGCTTTCTCATTTCATCGTGGCCTGCTATCAGAAAGCAGGATATAATCTTGCAATGGATAAGGAGGGTTGTTTAGAGAGGACCAATGGGATCAACAAAGCCAGCAGTATCCCATCAAAGCAGGGGAGGGAAGGCCCCAGTTGGACGCAACCCTGGGGACAGCGCTGATCAGCGCTGGCAGTGTTTCAAATAGCGCTGATCAGCTCTGACAGTGCCCTGGGGATCAGTGCACTGGGGATCAGTGCCCTGGAGATCAGCACTGACAGTGTCCTGCACTGGGGACAGAGCTGATCAGCGCTGACAACTGCCCCTCCACAAGGATGGTCACATTATACACATCCTGCACAAAAGGATACGCACAGGGTTCCAGAGTTAATTTATGCACGGTGCTTTTGGCAAGGATTCACCGTATAGTATGTGGGTCGGTCTTAATATGTGCCAGCCCGGTGTGTACTCAGATCTGGCCAACCCCCACAGATACGTACAATGATTGACAGGCGGCAATCAAACAAGAAATGTTGTTCAACACCCAAGCTTGTGGATGTATCAGACTCTGCAGGATGGTGCAGAGTGCATAGGTGGTGGCGTGTCTCGACGCCCTGACCTCATCATTTTCCCCGAGAAACAACAAGGGATAATTGAAACTACCTCACACTTCCTCTCGCAGAATTTAATTGTTATGTTCAATTCATTGACCATTGTAAACGAATCGTAAAATATCTCAATATCTCAATATGTCAGGGCAGAAGGGGAAAGGATCACATATGCATACATACAGGAGACCATAAGCCTCCCGGCGGGCTGGCTGAGGCTGTAAAAGACTGATTTTTGACATAGCCATGAGGGGTGATAAGCGATCAGAGTTCTCCCATACGCTTGCAATAAATACTGACGCACATCAATTGCACTGTTTAGCTCACCACAGGAATCTGCAGCAGCTGCCTTGCTTGTGCAATCAAGGACCATGAAGCCCTCCCTTCATATTTTTGCCGCTTTGTATGTGGGTGGATCGTTACAAAGGATGCTCCTGCTTCCTGCAAAGAAACAAAAATGAACGAGTACAGGCAGCAAAAACCACTTTTCCCATTCATTGCAGGGAAAAGACGCCGAGTAACTAGATTTGCGATCACACGTGGATTATTACTACTTTATAACTTTCACAGATTTTATCAGACTCTTGTAAACTGACCCTCCACAAATTTTACCAGACCTTGTGAACTGTTTACGCACAATAACACGTATTATGCAAATACCAGAGGGGGTCGACTGAGGCCCCAAATGGGCACGTTTATTTATATGCTCTTTGGTTCATGTGCGGCCAAAGTTAGCTTGTGCCTAAAGCACTTACAAGTGCACACAAAATCGTACACCTGATTTCCTCACAGAATGCAGCCCTTGATGCACGATCAGGCACAGTCGTTGCAGTCGTTGCTGGTGCATGTCGCGGACTTGACAGAGAACTCGAAAGAGCAGGACATGGACACATAGGTATTTTGCATCACTTATGATGTAAAGATTTGTGCTAAGTTTACACTCACTATAGGTCACTATAGGTTTGCTAAGTTTACATTCAGTAAAGGTGTGCTGTCGCGTCTGGCAACAACTGAGCGGCTACTTACCCAGGATGGCCCACCGCTACATGTGCATGCATGTCCCTCTGGCTGTGGCTGCAGATCATTGCTTGCAGCACTAGCCTCCAACGAGGGTCTTCTCCTGCGGCATGAGAGTGGTAGCAGGCATCAACGAAATGCAAGTGAAGTAATTCAGCACGCCAGAAATTTTTGGGTATTGTCGCTTCTGCATCATAGCATGCTGATCGTGATGTATGTAGCAGCAAAATATGCGTGAGATTGTGTGAAAGCGTGTGCGTGGGTGCAAGCATGCGTATGCTGCGCATGCATGTGCTTGCGCGTATAGATCACTGTGCATAAAAATGAGTCAGTAAGCTTGCACTTATGTGTCATTTTGCTTGCGCGTACATATCAGTGTGCTTGCACGTTTGTGTTGGTGTGCTTGCACGTTTGTGTCGGTGTGCTTGCGCGTATGTATCAGTGTGCATGGTAGTATGTATCAGTGTGCTTGCATGAATGTTTACAATATGTTCAGAGGCCTTCGGCTTTCATGTGCTGAAACAAAAGACCCCCTCCCCCTCCCCTTGCCACTCCCGAAGATGATTTGCGCCTATTGCTTGCCATTCCACCTCTTCCCTGGCTTGTCTGTCTTCTTCTCTACAGTCTTCTTAAGGGCTTCCTCAGCGCTGACCAACATCAATGCATTTTTTATAATTTGGCTACCTTGTTATTCAAGAAGCACATGTACGTGCCGTCCACGTCTGGATTGGATGGCTGCATGGATGTTTGAGGGAAACAAGGTTGTGCACGTAAAAAATAAAGTTAACTTATCCCGAAAGTTTTAAGTCTGAATCACTCATCTCTCCTTTGCAGGCAAAACGATTGAATTCAATCGGTACTCATACAAAATTTACTGTAGAGTGACGACGCAGACCATGCAAACCATGGAGAACACCGGAAACGGGGTAGTAATTATTAAAACCGTCGTCGATCTTCTTGCGTGTAAAGTGATGCTTATTGTGCCGGTCCACTACTGTTATATTTTGCAAAAACAGGAAAATTGTAAAACCGTTTATTGCGCCTGCAAGGACCGACGAGGAGGGATTTTTGGCCGGCCAATTTTTGTCTCAGTTTAATGCCACTGTTATGAACTACTTACTTTACAGCGCAGTTATGAGCTTGAATGGAGCCCTGGCAGTGTTCACTGGCTTCCGTACACGGACTTGCTTTTAGAGGATCTGTCCGCGACTTTCTGGTAGCGTTCTTAAAGCAAGAACGGGTCTGCATGGTGCAGAGCGAGTGCACAGGAGGAGGCCTGTTTCCGCCTTGTAGGAACGGAAACAAAACACAAAAAATGCAAAAAAGTTTGGCAGAAATTTAATATTAAATTATTACATCTTGACAGCGTCGTCAGTCTTTTCCCGCCTGTAGGAACGGAAACAAACACACAAAAAGCTAAAAGGCAGAAATTTTGGCAGGCGGAGCCCTCTATAGACAAGTTGGAACGCTATTATTGAGTGGATGAACGAAGAGGTGCGATGACGGTGCTCTCAGATGTGCACAATTAGGCCGAGAGTCCTTTTGCCTTGTTACTTTGCATTGTTCCTTTACTTTGCTTTGATACTTTGCTTCTTGCTCTGTTATCGGGCAGCCCTCCCTTCTGAGGGAAGTGAAAAGTGAGTACAGAAGGTCTGCAGCCCCAACGCAACAGCAACCCCTGGAAGTCATTGACCTCTGCAGTAGTTCAGAGGAAGAAGAAAGGCCAGGTATGCGCGTGCACACACACACACACACACACACACACACACACACACACACACACACACGCACACGCACGCACGCACGCACGCGCGCGCGCGCACACACACACACACACACACGCACGCGCACGCACGCACGCACACATACAAACACACACACCATTTAACACTCATACACACACACATACAGTACACCCAATCACACACACACACACTATCACACACATCATAACACACATGCGCACGCACGCTCGCACATGTGCATGCACATTTGCATGCGCACAGTGCATATGTTAACATGTACAAATTTGCTTATACAACGACATTACACATGTAGTGCCTCACGTCCCCCGGGTGGCCTCTCAACCTACAGCCCATGATGTTGAGTATCTTACGCACAAGGTACGATGAAGGCCTGTGCACGGCACACGTGCTCGCTTGTACATTTATTCTGTGCACCCACACATGTGTGGTAACTTATTAAGGTAGCTTAGTTCAACGCATGTTTGTGCCCAGCATCGTACAATTGTGTACACAAAGCTTTCTCTGCTTTGGCTCTTTGACACATTAGCAATTTGCTCATCATCATAAAGACAATCGCAATACTTCACACTGTAAAATCTGAAGGAAGGACGCGTTGCTGAAGGCAACATTTGTGTGCACAGATTCCGCCCAACGTTTCCGCGTATGTTCACAGCCCATGGCTGTTTGAGATTGCGGGGTGTGAGCAGTTGTCATAGAATCTTTTGTCTGTTTCATTGCCTCCAGCATCACCTATGCACGGCAGAACGCAAGCACGCACGCTCGTCCGCATGCACACACGTATGCAAGCGTACACGTACACACGCATATACACATATATGCACACATTCGTGCACACTCGCATGCAAGCGTGCATCAAATCAAATCAAGCGCTGCCTGCAATTTTACACCTGCAATTTTACACCTGCAATTTTACATCTGCAATTTTACACCTGCACTTTTGCACCTGCAATTTTACACCTGCACCGTGTACAAGCACCTGCATGGAGGAACGGCAATGCATTCCCGCATTCTTGTGCACGTGCAGATTGCCCAATACACAGAAGAGGAGGAGAAGCACACAATTGAAGGCCTGCCTCTGGACAAACAGGCAAGGCTTAATTGTTTACAAAGCACTTGTTTACTTCAATCATGCTGCTTATGCATAGTGCAATGCGTAAACTGCAAGTTTGGAATCAATTGCTGGTAATTTGCCTGAACACACCTCCGCGGCCTACTTGGGGACATTCCATGCATTTCTATGACCAGGCACCCAGACCTCCCAATCCAACAAGGGTGCCAATCGATTGGGCTTGAGCTCAGGATTCCAAAAATTTATTTATATTTTGTGAAAGTAGCCCAGTAAAATTATGGTAATCCCCCCCAAAATTTCCTGACCCCCTCAGAATCGACTCATTTATATACCAATCAACAGCTCTCGACGTCAGGATTCCGAATATGTAATTTATATTTCGATTGACACGTGACGTCAAAAATGTTATGATCCTTGAGGCCTCCTGTTCTTGCGCTGGTAAATCTCCTTTGCTTATTAGAAAATGGCAAAAGGGGATCAGCAGGGGAATAAGCTGGCCTGGAACCAGCTCCCCCAACCAGATCTGTTATCAATTTTAGGAAGTATGAGTCTGTATGAGAAGGCGTATTATTACAAGTTCTGTGATGGTGTGATGCCAAGTAAGAAAAGGGCAGTGGTGTTTTTGAACAGAAGACCTGAGAAGACCAATAAAGATCTTTTGAGGCGTTTACTGCCGATACATTTTTTGTTGATGTGACTCGCAGGTATTAGGTCATACGTAGGTCATACGCAGGTCTTACAGTGTAGACCTATCCCAGGCTTGATACTGTCTGGTCGTTGTGACTCGCAGGTATTAGGTCATACGTAGGTCATATGCAGGTCTTACAGAGTAGACCTATCCCAGGCTTGATACTGTCTGGTCGTAGGAAAGAGTGAGAGCTAGACGAGCGTTGCACACTTGTATGCAAGCAAGATTACACGCGCGCATACACAGACACGCACACACACGCACACACACACGCACACATGCAACTACGCAGGATGCTGAAGGCCTGGTGGGATGTGTGGTACGATACATGCTCTTCCATCAGTTTGAAAAGCCGTGGGTGCCTGTGACTCACGTTAAAGTGCGAGAGGTGCTAATGAAAGAGTTTGTGTCCAAGTCCGGGCGAGAGGACTTGCCGGGGAGTAGTAAAATACCGTCGGTGAGTGCGTGCGTGTGTGTGTGTGTGTGTGTGCACGTGTGTGTTTGCGCGTGTTTGTGTGTGTAATCTTGCTTGCATACAAGGTGGGTTGCATCCTGGTCCGCCTGTTGACACTCACGGAAGGTGTCAATTGCTTGCACAAGGGTACGTGTGCTTTTGTCTAGAGGCGAGGGCTCAAGGAGATTAGCAAGGCTCGGATGGTGAGTTTGTGTGTGGTTCCAGGCCTGTGCTGCTTTATGTGGTGAGTTTGTATTTGGTTTTGGGCCTGGGCTGTTTCATGGAGTGAACGGGCTGGTGCAAGGTGTGGACTAGTGCTATCAATGTGGGGGAGGGAGTGCAGTTGGTGGTGTGTGTTGGGCTGGGAAATTTGTTGCTGTTGCTCAGGGTGGGGTTGTGGGTAAGAAAGCTGCTGCTGCTGCTGCTGCTGCTGCATGTAGGCTGCTGCATGGTGTGAGCTGGTGCTTGTTATAGGTACAGTGGACGGATCGTACGTAAGGCCTATGTTGATTGTGAGGATGGAACTCGGTCCTGTTATTATTGATTAATTAATTAATTGATGTTGGTTGAAAAAGACAGGTTGCGCAGGCCCACTCTTAAGAACATATGCACAATCACCAGCAAAATCAGTCACGTTGACCATGACAACAAATGAACATGCGCACATGTTTTGGGATACATAACACGCACAAAACACGCGTTGCAGCTGTGAATAATCACTGCTCAAAAACGGTGCCCATGGGGATCTTAGCTGGTATGATGTAGAAACCATCACGACCTTTTAAGCCAGTAAAGTCGTTATTTTTTGTTTGGCTTGAACTTATGCGCCTTGCAACATGCGTGCTATGCCTTGCAGGTTGCAATAACAGGGTTGGCCAGAACCATATATATGGTGTATATACAGTATTTTTGGCAGAAAAGTCACCAAATGTTATGGTCATATACAGTGTATATATATGGCTCTGGCCAACCCTACATACATGCCAGATGCCACGTCTTGCAGGCCATAACACCTATGGCTTACAACATGGCATGCCTTGCAGGTTGTTGCTTACACAGGTCTCATCAAGACAACAGCACTGCCCACAACATGTGTCTCCACCTACAGTACTGCTAACGAAACTGCTCATTGCCTACGTTATACATGCCATGCCTGCAGGTCCTATAACCCCATGTCGTTGCCTACAACACTGCTCATTGCCTGCATTATACATGCCTGTGTGTGTTTGTGTGTGTGTGTGTTGCCTTGCAGGTCATAACACCCCATACAAAAAGGCACACCTTTCATGTCAAAAACCTGCACATATCATTGAAACGGTTACATTTCCCGCAACACCTGGCATTGTCTACAACGCCTGTCATTGCCTACAACAATGCCTGCACCACTGCGCATTGTCTACAATATACACGGTACACCCCTTTGCCTACTCGTTGCCTACTCAACTCATTTGCCTACACCATACATGCCTACTCAACTTTTTGCCTTCACCATATATGCCATATGCCATATGCCATGCCTTGCAGGTCATAATACCCATATGCCATATGCCATATGCCATACGCCATGCCTTGCAGGTCATAATACCCATGGCCCAGAAGCGGATGCTGACAGTGTTTGGTATAGAGATGCTGGAGGTCGAGCGACAGACTGAGAGCAGTAAACAAAAGGGTGATTGGCTTTTATTGTGTTGGGTGTCGGTCAAAAAGTTTGCTTACTTCTCATCACGCCGTGCACAAACAATTGTCACAAGTGCTGGAAACTAAAGCACAATTTTAAACTACCAATTAAGAGGCTGTAGCTAAAGAGTGAGCGGCAGAGGCAGAGGCAAAGGCATAGAGCACGAAACAAAAGGAATCCTTGTAAAGGATTGACACAGTTGATTTGTTTGCGTCGGTGAAATGTGTTTTTTATTCTTTTATTCCTCATCATGACGAAAAGCGTTGTACAACTTGGCAGCAGGCAGAGGGCAGTAAACACAAATTTGCATCTTGTTGAAACCTGTGTGGAAGCCGATGTTCTTGCTCTCAACCTTTTCATCTTTTGTAAGTACCACTGCAAATACGGGACGCAAAGAGCACCTGATAACAGTGCCTGCTGTCTGTTTAACTCATAAGGTCAGTACGATTCTCACAAGGACGGGCATGTACCCAACCAGCCTAGATGTGATTTATCCTGCACTCTGCATACGAAGAAACGGGATGGGTGTCCTTTGCGGAGCCCAAAATCGTCCCCGTCAGGAATTCTGGAAAGTTTTTTGAGGCCTGAAAACCCTTTTTTATTTGGCCTGATTCTTTGCGAGAGGCCTCAAAATGTATTTATTCATTTGCAAAGCATCCAAGCGCAACACGGTACGGTATGTTTCTGAGAAAACCAGGCAGGTAACGCAGTAGCGCACAAACACACACATACACACACACGCACACACACATACACACTCGCAGGCATTGTTTTGTGCTGCGCTCCAAACCTCCAGCTTAGACACACAACAAAAGACGACCATGCTCTTTGCTGTTGTTGCTGCAAAGTAAAATCATTACACTTAAAACCTGTTTCCCTGCAGGTAGCAGGCAGTACGTGTTGCATTCTGCGCTTCCAGCTCAGATGCGCAGTGTGTATGTGCCCGACCAGACAGAGCCTGGCTCTGGACCAGACTTAGCGCTCGCAACTGTGGTGCTGGCTTTCATAGATTTAGCAGGCGGCAAGCTAGAAGAAGGTACGTGCTTGTGTGAAGGCGTCCACGAATGTAGCAAAAGGAAAGCCTTGACAAGTGGTTGTTGCTACCAAGGAATAAACACAAGTGCTCAATATCCCCCGCAACTTGCTCTAAGAGGAACAGCAAGAAACACAAAGGAAAAACAAGTGTAAGAGCAAGTTGTGAGGAACAAGGAATTAAAGAATGGAAAAACAGCGAAAAAACACAGATAAGATGCAAGAGTGATAAAGCAGCATATCACTTTAGCTGCACTACAAGAACTGGAATTCATGTGTTGTGCACTGAGCTCGACAATTTTCATGTCATGGCAGACTCTCTTGATAAGCGAAGGCCCTGGAATGCTGCCTATTTAATAATAGAGTTGGCAGATCTTGACGGAATCCGATGAAAATACGCAGCCACATAACTTTAGGAAAAAGAATCACTTGGGTGTTACTAACGTGAAATTCTCGTTACACACAAGGGGGGAAATCAATTTAAGGGTTCAAGAGTATGCAAGCTTAATTCCCAATGATGAATATCTAGCCACTACGCATCGTAACCTTGTGATCGTGATCGTAACCTTGTGATCGTAACCTTGTGATTGTGATCGTAACCTTGTGATTGTAACCTTGTGATTTTGATCGTAACCTTGTGGTCGTGATCGTAACCCTGTGATCATGATCGCAACCTTGTGATCGTAACCTTGTGATCGTAACCTTGTGATTGGGGCCAATTTTTCGTAACCTCGTGACATCAAAACCTTGTGATTGGGGCCAATTTTTTGTGACATCGTAACCTTGTGATTGGGGCCAATTTCTCGTTTTTATTGCTAGCAAGAGGGATGAAGGCAATACTCACGCAAGCACTGACGAGTACTCCCCATATGCTGTACTAGGGTTGGCCAGAACCGTACATTGCACCGTATATGACCGTATGTATGATGATTCCTTGCTAACAAAACCTATATGTACACCGTATATACCTATAAATACATGGTTCTGGCCAACCCTAAGTAATACACACGCAAGCACTGATGAGTACTCCTTATATGCCGTAAAACACACGCAAGCGTTCATGAGTACTCCCCACATGCTTAAGGAAAGGAATCCAACTTTGCATTGAGTGCTGTAAAAAGTCTTTACTTAGGTTCGACAGCCAATAAGAGCCCAAGCGATGAATCTTGGGTCCAACAGAGAAACAGGAAAAGAAAGGAAGGGGGGAAATGAGCTCATGGAATGGCCTCATGCTGTTATTACAATTTTAGATGGACGTGAAATGCACGAGGCGGGGAGAACCCTGGCGGCCTGGAAGCCTTTATCGATACTTTCTCTCATACTTATCGATACTTCCTCTCATACAGCTTCCTAAAAGCCTTGATCGCTACTTCCTCTCATACAGCTTCCTGCAAGCCTTTATCGACACTTCCTCTCATACAGCTTCCTGGAAGCCTTGATCGCTACTTCCTCTCATACTTATCGATACTTCCTCTCATACAGCTTTCTAAAAGCCTCATCGATACTTCCTTTCATACAGCCTGATTTAAAATAAACATGTTTCAGCACTTCATGTGTGCAGAGGAGATGTGGGAGCGGCTCAGTGACCTGGGCTTACAAAAGACACAGCCCCACCCCTACTTTGGCGATCCCATCAAGGCCGTACAGAAGTTGGAGGCTGCCAGGTGAGGTTTGTGACGAGCTTTGGCTTAATACACAATGTTTCGTAGTCAGGAAAACTCTCCTTGAAGAGAAGAAGAGACGTGCAGCTGATGAAATGGGGTGACGCTTGTTGGCCGTATCATCCCCCAAAAACCATCATGCTGCACGTCCTTTCTCTCTGGTGGAGTTGCAGGGTCTTCCATTCCACTACAAATGAGCATTTTCGGCAGCAGGCATCCATCCTATACAGTGCGCAACAGCTCATGTATGTACTGCAGACCTGGATAAGCAGCACCCCTACATTATGCTCAAGCTGTACAAAAGTCAGGGCGAGTTTTGCGTTGCATGAAATGTCGTTGTTCCAGACAAAAAGGCGTGCACCACGTGCTACCATTATATTCTGCGTTGCATGAAATGCTGTTGTTCCAGACAAAGTGGTGTGCACCACGCACTACC
>Ga0307947_1000576_pt1 | contig 26386 bp, 32 predicted proteins | sample OrgLakmetagen232_FD_201840 | JGI IMG/M metagenome (GOLD analysis project Ga0307947, IMG submission 201840) | Saline water microbial communities from Organic Lake, Antarctica - #232 | ecosystem: Environmental > Aquatic > Non-marine Saline and Alkaline > Saline | place: Antarctica: Organic Lake...
TTCAGTCTGGCCTCTTTCTCTTCTTGAAGCTGGCTTTTTTATGCTATAGCTCAACTGCCCTCGCTGGCGGATATAGCTGTGTAACCCTTACCCTTACCCTTAGCGCAAATGTGGTGTGTGTGAATGGAATGAAAAAGTCGTACAGTACCCATGCAGTGTGGAGTTTCCGTCTTCAGCACAAGTGAGAGTCAGCATAACATTTCTCAGAAATTTCTCTGAACATTACACCTGGCCTGATCTATTTCCAGAGGGCCCTCCGTGTATCTGCAGAACAACAAAGCGTTTCTAACATAGTCCTGCATTCGTCGAAACAGACCATGTATTTGAGCATCTGATTCACAGAAGTAGTCACAGGCAAGTTGCTGCCTTTTCAATCATCGCAATGGATATTTACCACGGAGCACAGGAGTAGCCCGGGCAATCTCTGTTTTGTTTCGACACAAATTGCTTCAATGCGTCATGCATAGTGCTGACATAGTAGGCATGCACGCACAAGAGCGGACGCAATAAACAAATGTCTAGGCCCCCTCTCCTTTGTTACTATACCCTGCCTATCTAAAGCATCAAAAATGAAAAAGCGTAGACGCCGCCAGTCTGTGCTGTATATCATACCTCCTGCGCGTCCTACGACGCAGATTGGTGGCATCGTACATTCTGCCTTTGACCAAGCATGGGTGAAGGATATAAGGAGACAGATAGAGGGATAAACCTTAGAAGTTTCCCTACACACAGTCAAAATTTGAGCCTCTGGCCAATATGGCTATCACCTTGTCCCCTACGCCCCTCATTCAACCCCACACACAAAAAACAAGGGCGTCATTCTCCCTGTTTTAAGTGCGCAACTATCTACCTAATCATCATGTTGAGACACTCCAGCGGAAATTGAACAGAGCTTACATGATGTGTGCACGCTCTTGCACTGGCTGAAACCTTTGCCTTTTTCTACTTATGCTTAGTGCAAAACACGAGCAGCCTGTTCGGAATCACATGCTGGCCACTTACCATATCGCGCACCTGTGACCATGCACACAGACTTCCCATTCTCATTAAAAGGCACTTCAAATGGCGCCATTCGCCTGGGCTTTTACTGAGATTTCCATGGAAATCTTTGCTTAAAAATAGAGTGGCTGCACACCCCTGCCAGAAAGGAATTGAAGCAAACACAAACACACGCACCTCCAGCATGTGGAAGTACTCGCTCATGGTGGCGTTGCCCTCCTTGCCCTCCATGCACACATACACAAAGTCTGCACAGTCAGGGGGAAGGCCCTTGTCCACGTACTTTTGGCTGTCCAGGCCTAGGCCACCCGCAGGTGTGCGAGCTGCATGTGCACAAGCACAAAAACAGAGGCAACATGGTTGTGAATATACCAGGACAAAACACGCTCAGTTCCTGCAAGTTCTTGGGTGTCCATGCCTAGGCCACCCACAGGCATGCGAGCTGCACCTGCGCACACACACAAACGCACATACACAGGCACATGCGCGCGCACACACACACGGGCACACATAGGAGACAATGCAAGTGTGACTATGTAGGGAACAAAATAAGTGCCTGCAACTTTTGGGCTGCATAGGCCTAGGCCACTAAGTGCTGCAGAAGTACATCCAAAAAGAAAAACTAAACGTGACTGTGGGAGGACGTCTAATACCCAAATTTTACTTTTGGCTGTCTAGTCCTGTGGCCTTAACGCGTGTTGTGATTTCAAAGACTTGCATATAGAAAAGCACAAAACAACTGCACTCAGCAACTCATTGGGCAACCAGCAGCAGAGCCAAGCAACACATTGCTAAGATATATCACGAGCTACGACGTCTCTTCAATATCAGAGAACCCAAAACATTACGTTGGAAAGAACCAAGGGCGCAGCCATGGCATGTAAGAATGTAGGGGTTCCTTTCCATCATAGTCGTATTTTGAAACAAATCCTGTGAGGCACGCTGCCCATGGTTAAAAGATGGGCTACTCGTGATCAGTGCTGATCTAAAAAAGTTTTTTACCAGGCTTCCATCATGGTCGTGTTTTGAAACAAATCCTGTGAGGCACGCTGCCCATGGTTGAAATATGGGCTACACGTGATCAGTGCTGATCTAAAAAAGTTTTTTACCAGGCTTTAAACCAGCATTTGTAGCTCTAGTCAGGAGCTCATTGAATCCAATGAAGGTTAAGCAGGCCGTATGAAAAGTCTTTTAGCCAAGACTCACAGTCGGGTTGGGTAGCGTGGACGTGGAAGACGACAGTCCTGAGCAGCTCAATCTTGTCCATCACTGTGAGTCCCTGCTTGGGCGTGTATGTGCACGTGTGTGTGTGAGTGTGTGTGCGTGTGTGCGTGTGTGAGTGCGAGTGTGTGAAGTGTGTGTGTGAAGTATGTGTGTGTTTGTGTGTGCGTGTATATGTGAGACAGTTCTGTGCAGTTATCTCCATTGTAATAAGCAGAAAGCAAAAGCGCAGGTCGCAGCATGGGAAACGCTATCAAATGGATAATTTTGGGTTGGCCAAAACCATAACTCATATGTATATACACCGTGTATACAGTGTTTTTGGCAAGGGAGTTACCATACATACGGTCATATGCGTGCATATGTGCATATAAGGGTACACTGTATAGTACATAAGCGGTTTTGGTTAAACCCTACACGTGCACAAGCGCACCCACTCAAACCCACATGCACGCACGCATGCAGGCACACCCACATACACAACCCTACAAGCACCCACACGTGTACCCCTACATGCACGCAGGCACACACTCCCCACAAACATACGCATACGCATGCGCACGCAGGCAGGCACACCCACCCCCATTTGCGCACACACTTCTAAGCAAGTGCGCGAGCACACGCGCATGACGCATACACACACAGGCACAACCACACCCACCCACCCACACAAACCCACAGGCAAACACCATACCTGTGACTTGGCCATCCAGCCCAGCACGGCAGCAGGGGTGCACTTGCTCCACAGCTGGTCAAGGCGCTGAGAGGTTGCCAAAATCATGACGCCCATCTGCTGAGCCTTGGGGTTTTCTAGGGAGTTGATGCCGGCCAGAACCTGTGGCCACCCGTGAGTGAGTGAGTGAGTGAGTGAGTGAGTGAGTGAGTGAGTGAGTGAGTGAGTGAGTGAGTGAGTGAGTGAGTGAGTGAGTGAGTGAGTGAGTGAGTGAGCGAGTGTGTATGATCGTGTGTAATGTGTTATCAAATGCGTGTGTATATGCATGTGCATGTGTTTATGTGTGTATATGCGCGCAAGAGGGTCGCTATTACTGCCACGCGCTACACGACGAGTAACCTGCAACGTGTCAGCAAGGAGTGTACACAGGCCTGTTTGTCGGTTTTTCCCCCCTAAGCTTGTGGATTTATTTGTGGCTGGCCGAGACCAGTCAGCAGCCGATCAGCCAAACAACCTGGCTGAAGGTCACCCCCCATTGTAATCAATAAAACCATTGTCGTTAACTTGTAACCAACTCGTTAACGACACGTTAGATTATCAGTGAAACGTTGTTAGCCATTCAGTTCTTCGTTATAACCAATTCAGTTCCGTTATGACCAATCGAAATGTCTACCCACCTTTGCGTGCTTTGTTTAAGGGCGTTGTACATAGTAGGGCTTAGGGCTTAGAAATTGCTCGACAACTTCAAGACGGATCAATCGCTCCAGATCAACCCCCTCACCCCAGATCACTTCCCCTTCCGGCACCGAAAGTCCACTAGTGACTCACCTTGCTACGGCCGGCCTTCACCAGCTCCGCACACAGATGGCACTGCAGCCCGTCTGCACTCTCCTCTTCCAGGTGCTGCAAACACACGCAGCGTGTTCAAACAATTCAGTATTTCACCAGCTCTGTTGACAGGCAACTTCACTGCACTGCAGCCTGCTGCAGAAACATGCAACATGATAGAGCGCGTCAGCGTGTACGAATGGACGCTGTGTTATTTGCCAGCTCTACACGCAGGTGACGACATTGCACTACAGCCTGCAACATACACACGCATCATGATAGCACACATCATACACACTTTGCCAGCTCTACACACAGGTGACGACACTGCACTACAGCCTGCAACATACGCACGCAACATGATAGCACACATCATACACACTTTGCCAGCTCTAAACACAGGTGACGACACTGCACTACAGCCTGCAACATACGCACGCAACATGATAGCACCAGTGTTGTGAATTTACGGCGTCAATCAGAAATGGCACCGTAAATTACGGTGCTTAAATGACGTCTACGTCACATAACCGTAATTAATGGTGAAATTCATACTGACAGTGGGGAATCGTAAGTAACGGTCTGGCGTCAGGAACTCAGTGGCTCAGAGTGCCAACTCAAGCTCCGAATTCCCCACAAACAACATTTGCGATTTGCGATATAAGTATAAAATGTCCTCCGGTAATCAGGCCAATTGGCTCGTGTGGCCCTGTGGCCCTGAGTCAGTCGAGCCTGGCCCGGCCTGGCCAGCTGCTGACGGTTTCCCACCATAAATTACTAATTCCTGACGGTTTCCCACCGTAAATAACTAATTCCTGACGGTTTCACACCGTAAATAACCGTAAAGCCGACCGTCAGACGTCAAAAATTAAAATCACCGTAAATTACGCCTGGTGATTAGTTTCTGACGGTCAAAACCGTAAATTACGCCTGACCGTCAAATGACGGTTGACGGCGTCAACCGTAAAGTTCACAACACTGGATAGCACACATCATACACACTTTGCCAGCTCTACACACAGGTGACAGCACTGCACAGCCTGCAACATACGCACGCAACATGATAGCACACATCATACACACTTTGCCAGCTTTACACACAGGTGACGACACTGCACTACAGCCTGCAACATACGCACGCAACATGATAGCACACATCATACACACTTTGCCAGCTCTACACACAGGTGACGACACTGCACTACAGCCTGCGGCGTACGCATGCAACATTATAGCACATAGCATGCATACTTTGCCAGCTCTGCATAGGTAAAAACGGCACTGCAGCTTGCAGTAACCACCCGTAACACCCCCCCCCCTGCTCCCACACACACATAAGTCAGCAGTTATGGCATTGCATTTGCAGAAGGCAGGTGGCGCTTACAAGTGCATAGAGTTGGCCAGAACCCTACATACATGTGTATACCATACGTTACTGTATTGGCCCCCCCGTGGAAAAGACATTTTCCCCAAAAGTGTGCAACCACCCTCCCTATAAATAGTTTTTCACAGCAACTGCCCCACTGTTTTCTCAGGCCTCTATTCACAGTTTCAGAGCTAGGAGTTCAAACTGTTGAACCCAGAACAGCCAAACAACTATTGTTGCAGGCCTGACCTTAACACTACACGCCCTGAAAGCCACCAAATTAATTAAAAACACTTTTAAACACCAACCGCCCCCTCAAGAAATAGATATGTAAGTATTACCGTTCTGCTCCTTATACTTTGCAAGTCCTATAATTTGCATTTACACAATGCAGCACACAAATTGTACCTGTCGCTTCATGGTGCCATCCGCAGTGTAGTCTGTGTCATCAAGCCGCCGCTTGCCCCCCACGCCCACCATGCCTTCAGCTATAAGAAATCACACGTGCACAGAAAATGTTACGACAGCAGCTTATGCACTTGTGTGTGTATGTGTGTGCGTGCGTGCGCATGTATGTGTGTATGAGTGTGCGTGAGATTTGTGTGTGTGTGCGTGCATGTGCGTGTGTGCGCGTGTGTGCTTGAGCTTGTAAGTGTCACATTCATCTTGCTGTCATCTGCGACAGGCATCTGTGCACACAGGCATTTTTGCTCTCTGTAACTGACTCGTGTGAGTGACCACAGTGATAATGAGCACAGAACAGAAAACACACACACGCACACACACCTGGGTCCATGAGCCCCAAGCCCGCGTTCATGTCTGCCCCGTACGCTTGCTGCAGCTCCTGCTGCTGCTGCAGCTCCATAGGGGTGACAGCCCCGCCAGCCGCCTTGACACCTCCACCTGGGCGGGCTCCAGCTGGCAAGGGTTCTCCTGGCTGCCTCAGCTCATGCACCCTGCGTGCAAAGCACGCGTGTGTGTATGTGTGTATGTATGTATGTATGTATGTATGTGTGTGCATGTGTGTTTGTGTGTGCATATGTGTGTGTCTATGTTTGTGTGTGTTTGTGTGTGCATGTGTGTGTATGTGTGTAAGCGGGGGGATGCGTGTACATGTGAATGCTCACGTGTGTCTAGCAAGGGTCCTCCTGATTTACTCGGCTCATGCATATGCTTGCGTGCGTGCGTGTGTGTGCTTGTGTGTGTCCCATCAACAGGCAACAGGCAACAAGCCAGGGACCGCATTTTTTGGTCGAGTTATTTGCGTAAGGATAGAAGGCCTGGGTTACTTTCATCACTCCTGGCCAATTTAATAGGTTCACAAGAATAAACATACTCACCTTGAACCCATTTGCAGATACACAAACATGCATTTGCACACACACACACACACACACACATGCACGCACACGTCGCACACGCTCTCCTCTTACCCGTGCGCAAATGTGCAGCTGTCTCCATAGCCGCACTGCCCTGTCTGCATGAACTTCTCACACAATCGCGTTTTGCGCATGTCTCGGTTAGTGGCCTGCATGCAGAGTGTGTGTGTTTATTCTTGTGTTTATTCTTGTGTGTGTGTGTGTGTGTGTGTGTGTGTGTGTGTGTGTGTGTGTGTGTGTGTGTGTGTGTGAGCGTGTGTTAATTGGTGTGTGTATGTTTGTGATTTTGGGGGACGAAGGGGGGATGCGCATACATGCGCAAAATGGGAAAAGCAGAGTGAGCTAATGTGAGAACAATGCGCACCGGTTGTCCTGTCTTGGGAAGCATTCTCTGCTGTCCCCCGGCCATGCCTCCTGCTGTGCTTGACGGTCGCAGCTCGTGGTGCCCGTGCGCAAAGGTGCACTTGTCCCCATACTTGCAGACGCTGGTGGTCATGAACTCCTGGCATAGTCGTGTCTTCTTCATCAGGTTGATCATGCCTCTCTTGTCCTGTGTGCGTGTATTCGCGAACAATGGCATACGTGTATGTGCGCTTGTCAATGCGTGCGTATGCGTGTGTGTATGTTTGTGTGTATGTGTGTGTGTGTGTGTGTGTGTGTGTCTGTGTGTGTGTGTGTTATGTGTGTAAGTGTGTGTAAGTGTGTGTGTGTGTGTGTGTGTGTATTCTGTGTGTGTGTGTGTGTGTCTGTGTGTGTGTGTGTGTGTGTGGTATGTGTGTAAGTGTGTGTTAGTGTGTGTGTGTGTGTGTGTGTGTGTACTGTGTGTGTGTGTGTGTGTGTGTGTGTGTGTGTGTGTGTGTGTGTGTCCCCGATCCGATCTCGTCAATTCTATTGGAGCACTCACGGATCCAATCAACACGAACACGGTCAAACAAGCACACCGTCGCACCAGTTGCGGCCCTCCTCCGCCCTGGTTCACTCGCTCGTTATCGGCGGTGGTCCGCAGCTCCTGCTCGCCGTGAGCGTACTTACACGTCTCCGAGAACGGGCAGTTGCCCTCCTTCCACCTGAGCGGGATGGAAAGCACAAGCGTTTTGGGGTGGGGAGGGCTGGGGCCAGGTGTGGCACCGGGGAGGGCTGGAGCCAGGTGTTCGGGCATCGTCACGCAAAACAGCTCAGGCCTTACTCACTTGTTGCATATCCGTGTCTTGAAGTAGATGCCCTCCATCCCTGGGCCCCCTCCTCCTCCTCCTCCCCCCCCAGACATGTCTCCCTGCCCGCCCATTCCCATCCCGCCCATGCCCATCCCGCCCATCCCCATCCCCATCCCCGGCATGCCCATGCCCATACTCATCATGGGGTTCATCATGGAGCCCATCCCCATGCTAGGCTGCCCCGCCGCTGCCAGCTTCTGGACTGCTGCCCATCGCATCGCGTATTGCTGTGCATCAAAGGGCAAAGGCGCGTGTGATTTAGGATGCAGTGCAGGGATCTGAAACGAGTCTAAGTCTCAACAGACAATCATCAGGAGCGCACAAACGCACCTGATACAAGGCTTGCATTGCAGGGTTCATCATAGAAGCCATGCTGGCCTGCTGCCCTGCACCCCCCATGCCCATGGGCATGCTGCCCATCGGCATGCCTCCAAGAGACGCGGAGTACGGTGTGGAGAACGCACTCATGGCCGTGGGGCTGGGGGCTGGGGCGGGTGCTGCAGCTGGAGCAGGCGCTTGCTGTCCCCAGGGATTCATGGCCTGTGCCTGCTGGGGCATCTGACCAGCATTAGAGGGCTGGGCAGAGGGCAGCTGAGGCATGCCAGGCTGTTGCCATGCTCCAAACATTTTTATTTATTTTAAAGTGTTGACTGCTGCACAAAAAAACAAATGCCAATCAGTATGCATTACATTAATAGGTAGAGACAAAAGGCTGCCATTACCTGGCACACCTTGACAAGATGAATTTCCCTGTGAGTTTTTGGATGCGCATGGGAATGTACGGCACACAGTAATGGATGCGGTCACGAGAGCAGACATGCGTGAGAATGTAATAAGCACGAATTAGCAGTTGCAAATGTGTGTGTGTGTGTGTGTGTGTGTGTGTGTGTGTGTGTGTGTATGCTTTGATCGTGGTGCATGTGTGCGCTGCCACGCACGCCTCGCTCCGAACGTTAGCGCAAAAGCCTTGTCACAGACGAAAGAGCTGATCCAAAACATCTGTTCTTGAATTCAATGTTATTGCCTGCGTGATGCAGGGGAAGGGAGGTATGAATCAGCCTCCCGTGCCAGGTGCGCAATTTTGCCCGAACAGGAACACTTGTCCCACCACACAAAACACACACACACAGGGACACATGCACGCGTGCACATGTTTGCACACACCTTATCCTTGTGCACGTTTCATAAGATAAGCTCATCTGCACACATGGGTCAAATGTTCTAGCCTGTGTCAGACATTTCCCTCTGTTGTTGTCGTTTTTGTTTGAGCCTATTCACGTCAGGCTGCTTCTCTTGCGCATTGTTTGTTTACAACGTCTGTGCTGCTGATGTAGGTGGCGACCAAGCAGCTATGATGGCCATGATGAACATGAGTCAAGCCATGGGCAGTGCACGTAAGTGTTGAGGTAAAAGCATCCGCACGTGCGCACGTACAAAAGTTCATGTAAAAACACAAGTACACGCGCACACACAGGCACAGACACACAGTCTCACACACGCACACCCACGTATTCACAAACGCACACCAGCACGCATAAGCATGTGCACACACACACGCACACACACACACACACACACAATTACAAACACGCCCACACGCGCCGACACACATACTCACATGTACACGAAACACACACACACACGCACACACATACATGTTCACGTACATTCCTTGTATGTAGCCATGATGCTGCCCCCCCCTTCTATGATGATGGGGGGCATGGGCGGTCCTGGAGGTCCGCCAAATCCTATGATGATGGCTGCGGGAGGGCCCAATGGTCTTATGGCAAGTTGGATACTTTGTTTGATCGTGCATATGTGTGTGATGACTATGATATTATGGTTATGCTGGACAGCGGTTGTCCTGATGCACTTCAGACACGTGTGTGATGGTAACAGATGCGTCCACATTAAAAACGTGTGTGTGAAGCACTTGAGACACGTGTGTGTTGCTAACAGATGCGTCCACACTTAAAAACGTGTGTGTGAAGCACTTGAGACACGTGTGTGGTGCTAACAGGTGCGTCCACATTATAAGTGCTGAAAACGCACACACACACACACACACACACACACACATGCACCTACATATACACGCGCAAACACACATGCTTACAACTTACAACACACACGTGCCTCTTGGCTGCAGGGGGGCCCAATGGGTGGTGGACCATTTATGGGAGGGCCCAGGCCACCTCCAGGCGTGCCCCTTCCTAGGTATATGTGTAGGGTTGGCCAGAACCAGACATTTATAGATATATACGGTGTACGTACGGTACCTTTAGCAGGGAAATCACCATATATACGGCATATACGGTGCAGATATACGGTTCTGGCCAACCCTATATATGTGTGTGTGCTTGAGTGAATTGTGGCAGTGCATGTGTATATGCGTGCATGTGTGTGCTTGTGTTTCAAAACTTTGGTATATGGCGTTAGGTTTAAGGCATTGACCACCTCTAAGCATGGCGGTATTCATGTGTGTCCATAACTTATCTATAGGGTTGGCCAGAGCCATTTATATACGGTGTATATACGGTATTTTTGGCAGGGAATTCACCACGTATACGGTCATATACGGTGTATATATACGGTTCTGGCCAACCCTACTTATCTAGCATTGAAACATACAGGCGGCACTGTGGCCCCTGCCCTTAACTGACAAGAGGCTTGAAGCCCACTGTACAGGCCCACATCCTCAAGCCCACTTAATCCATTAAAATGCAGTCCCCCCCCCCTACAAACCTCACCACGGATGAAATGATAAACACCCCATATGTTAGCACACATCAGGTCATTATAACAAAAGCCTGCCCCGTTATGGGCCACACACCACAAGACAGGCCACCACCACTCCTGATCGATGAGGCAGACTCGCACAAGGTCGAAGCAGTCGTTGCTTCTGGGATCAGACCTGTATGCTTGAATACAATGTCTTACACGCAAACACACACACACATACACACACACACACACACCATGCACAGGCCACCACCGATGGCCCCTGACGCCTCCATCCCCAAGCCACCCCACCTCCCCCCTCAAGCCCCCCTGCTAGCCCCACATCAAAAGCCCATGGCAGCAGGCAACCCAGCTGTGACAGCAGCAGCTGGAGGCAGCCGCCCCTCTAGCATGCCCCCGGCTGAGCCGCCCAACAAAATGCGACGTTTAGAGGGGCCTGTCCAGGTAAGATCAGCCTCACTCTGCTTTCTTGGGCGACACCTCCCCTTTTTTGTTTCTTCCGGCATTACTATTTGTCTCCAACACAACACACACATACACACACACATGCACACACACACACACACACACGCGCGCACACACACACACACGCACACACACATGCACACACACACACACACGCACACACACACGCACACGCACACACACACACGGTGCTGCAAACAGAGAAGCCTGTCTGGGTGAGATCAATCTTGCGCTTGTACTCACAAGGCAATGGCCCGAGAAAGAAGCAAGCAATGCAAGGAGATGATCCCATGTTTCCATCAAGGAACACCACATCAAAGTTGCCATTTCTTGACGCAACTGATGCGATGCGTCACAGTGCAGCATTCTCCTGCACCTTTACTTTTCCGCGCTCGCTGTACGCAATGCATGTTGAAGAGCACTTAGGTCGGGTTGATGAACATGGGGTGAATGATCATGGGGTGAACATGGGGTGAATGCATATGGGGTGTTACAGAGCACTTAGGTCAGGTCAATGAACATGGGGTGGGGGGACGGTAAAAAGGGATGACGTTCAATGCTGGTACGGATCAGTGTGCATATTAAAAAGGCTTCACACCAGTGTTCACACTAGCTAGCAGCCAGACTAACCCCGATTAAACCTTGAGCCCCAAACCGTGTCAAACCCTCTTTTGCAGCTCGCCGCTGTCTTTGAGCACAGACATCTCCTACGTTTTCATTATCTAAACCACTGCCATGCTCCGGTTGTCTGTTCCCTGCTCCACCTGCTTTTGACCTCCTCTCTCAGCCACACCCTTGACTGTTTGTTCTTTATCCTTTAACCAGAACTGATGCCGTCGGTTAAAATTGTGTTTGTGGCTGGCCGAAACCAGTCAACAGCCAATCAGCCAAACATCCTGGCTGTAAGCCACCCCCTATTGTAACCACCGTGACCATGTTGTCTGTTACTACGGTTGTAACCACCGTGACCATGTTGTCTGAAACTACGGTTGTAACCACCGTGATCATGTTGTCTGTAACTATTGTAACCACCGTGACCTTGTTGTCTGTAACTACGGTTGTAACCACCGTGACCATGTTGTCTGTAACTACGGTTGTAACCACCGTGACCATGTTGTCTGTTACTACGGTTGTAACCACCGTGATCATGTTGTCTGTTACTACGGTTGTAACCACCGTGACCATGTTGTCTGTTACTATTGTAACCACCGTGATCTTGTTGTCTGTAACTACGGTTGTAACCACCGTGATCATGTTGTCTGTAACTACGGTTGTAACCACCGTGACCATGTTGTCTGTTACTACGGTTGTAACCACCGTGACCATGTTGTCTGTTACTACGGTTGTAACCACCGTGACCATGTTGTCTGTAACTATTGTAACCACCGTGCTGTGTTGCCCTTCGTTGCGTCACCCTTTGCTGTGTCACCCTTTGCTGTGTCACCCTTTGCTGTGTTCGCCCTTTGCTGTGTTGCCCTTTGCTGTGTCGCCCTTTGCTGTGTCGCCCTTCGCCCTTTGCTGTGTCGCCCTTTGCTGTGTCGCCCTTCGTTGCGTCGCCCTTTGCTGTGTCGCCCTTCGTTGCGTCGCCCTTTGCTGTGTCGCCCTTCGTTGCGTCGCCCTTTGCTGTGTCGCCCTTTGCTGTGTCGTCCTTTGCTGTGTCACCCTTTGCTGTGTCACCCTTTGCTGTGTCGCCCTTTGCTGCGTCGCCCTTCACCGTGTCGCCCTTTGCTGTGTCGCCCTTTGCTGTGTGTGCCCTCTGCTGTGTCGTCCTTTGCAGTGTTGCCCTCTTTACTTGACCTCCATAAACTCCTTGTTAGATCCAGGCGTATGGAGCTGTTTTCACAGCTGTACAAATTGCATCATACAAATGAGGTCAACCTCACATTGTCAACCAGTTACTGAAGTCCCTCTCAGTGTCGTTAAAGTACGGTAGGGTATGGCAGGCAGCGACAGCCGCGCGACATTCTGAGTAAACCAATACCTGCATGCACAGGCATACACAAACACATACGCACACACACATGCACACACACGCACACACACACACACAAGCACACACACACACTCACTCACAAACATGCCAGGCACCCAAGCATACACATAAACATGCAACCATGAGACGACAGGGTTGATGTAGGCATCAAAAATTTGCACGTGAACTTGTGCATGCCCAAGTACAAATACATGACACACATACACATGCGTTCAGGGGAATTCCGGAGCGACAGGGGCCCCAGGCAGCAGGGAGCTGTTAGCGAGCGGCGGGGTTGTAAGGGCTGGTAGTGTAGGTCCTGCAGGGCAGAGGCTGGGGGGCGTAGGGGTAGGCAGGGGGGTTTCAAACTTATCGCCAGCGGATGTAGCGCTGCGTACAGAAACGAGGTACATTGAGCACGTGCGCACAATCTGCGGCATCTTGAATATCGGCGCGGCACAGGTGTGTGTGTGTGTGTGTGTGTGTGAGTGTGTGTGTGTGTGTGTGAGAGAGTGCCTACGTTCTCTATCTGTTTAGAAGAGCGGATGTAGCGCTGCGTACAGAAACGAGGTGCATCAAGCGCGTGCACACAATCTGCAGCATCTTGAATATCAGCACGGCACAGGTGTGTGTGTGTAAGTGCGTGCCTGCATCCTCTATCTGTGTAGAAGCCTTCATTTCTGTTTCCTCATGATGAATTGCTGGAAAACAATTGTTTTTGTCGTGATCGCCTCGCTGTCTGCAGCTCTCGGTCTGACCCTGCAGCGTTTGTAAGCAACAACCCTAACATGTGTGTCAATATCCAATATTTATCAAGCTTTGTTTCGCCCTTTTTCGTTCCTTCCTTCTAGAGCAGGGCCTCGCATTTTGCACGCAGCCCTGGATTCTGTGCTCACACAAGAAGCCTACTCACACAAGGAGCCTACTCACACAAAGAGCCTACTCACATACTCACACAAGGAGCGTATCCACACAAGGAAGTTCTCACACAAGGAGCGTACACACACAAGGAGCGTACTCACACAAGGAGTGTAGCATGCACAAATTGTTGAGGTATTCTGTCACGGTCCTCTCCATTGCAGGCACCCAGCAGAGAGCGACCTCTAATAGAGTACACCTTCTCTACTGGAGTGCACGCAGCACTGGCCTCTGTGCGTACACAACAACGAGCAAAGTATACACACAACTAGGGTTGGCCAGAACCGTATAAATACATTGTATATGACCGTATATATGGTAATTCCCCTGCCAAAAAACCGTATATACACCGTATATATATGGTTCTGGCCAACCATACACACAACGCTGACTCTGCCGTCCTATACTCATTGCAGGCACTCAGCAGAGAGCGGCCTGATCTCGTGCACGCAGCACTGGCCTCGGTGCGTACACGAGGAGCGTACACAGGCAATGTGTACGCGGATGACGTGAGTGGCTATTTGCCGCCCCAGCAGCAGCAGCAACCCCAGCAGCAGCAGCAGCAGCAGCAGCAGCAAGCACAGCAGCAACAGAAGCAGCAGCAGCAGCAAGCGCAGTTTCAAGCAGCAGGGAGGGTGAAGACGCAGCAGCAGCAAGATACATCACAGGGAGTTTTGGTAGGAGGTCCAGGAGGAGGTCTTGCAAGAACATCACAGGGTTTAGGTGCACAGCCTATGAGCACGTGAGGGTTGAGCAAGTCTTTTTCTCTTTCTGTGAATGTGGCTCGTTGTTGCTGCGATGCCTGTTGGTGCAGGAACTACGGAATCGATTTGTCTGCAGCTACTGCTCTTTGCTTTGGCATGTAATTGATCGTCCTGTTACACGATTTTTTTGTCATGCATTGCCACGAATGATACGTGGCAATCTGTAAATTTGGAGGGAGATAGATTGCAAAAAGCAGATGGACCAAGGCGCCAGGTACAACAACTCTTTCCTACTAGAAAAGAAAAGAAAAGACTCCGCTGGTACTAGTGATGACACAGCCAGCATGATTGAGCCAGGTACAGCAACTCTTCCCTTAATCAATGATCCCTTGATCTGTCACGACGAATCATGGTACCAGCTTAAGCATGGATTGCAAGTATGAGCCATACTTGTCCGCCAAGCCCCCCCATAAAGGTGTGTTTAACGTCTCCTCCCTCTCCACGCGAGAAGGAAGCGACGGCTCAAGCAACGCCCAAGAGGAGATGGCTCAGACAAGTCTGAGAAAAGAGGAGTTTGTTACAAGAGAACCATCTAAACTGGCTAAACAACCAAATAACCATAAAACCGTTGCTCACATTATAATCCAGGGAAAATCACACGATTTGTCCATGCCCCTGATTTAACATGACAGATCAATGATTCAGCCAGGTACAGCAATTCTTCCCTTAATCAAGAAATACAAGTACCTCCATAATTATGGGAGGTCTGCATTATGGGCATACATTGACGGAAGCTGCATAGGCAAGGCCGAAAACTTTGTAGGCGCAGGGGTGTACTGCCCTCAAACTAAAGCAAGCTGAATGTCATGTGAACTCAGGAGGCAGGCGTGGGAATGACAAACACCATCAATAGAGCTGAGCTCACAGGGATTGCAGCAGCGCTTACCAATAAGTATACCAAGATTGCAACGGACAGTGCATGCTCCCAAGCCAAATTAGAAAACAGCTACTCTTCCCTGATATGCAACGAACCCATATACACTCACATCTGCTAGAACAAATTGTATATATGATTTATGCTTCACCAGAACCTATCTGCTTCTATAAAGTGAATGCCCATACTGGCATCGCCGGAAATGAATGTGCAAATGCAATTGCCAAACACTCTGCCTTAGCTACATGACGGAGGTCATGACATGCACTTTCAGCCACCAGCTCCAGCCGGTAATGCATACACACACCTTTACTGGCTTGCGACTAAAGACACTGATGAGGATCCCAGCGGAAGAGGGGCAATTACACCTAGGCTTCGTGCACTCTCTGAATTAAAGGCCAAGCTGAAAACAGAAATGTGCAAATCACAAAGGCTGGGCAGTGCCAAAACAGGGTATTACAACTTGTACTGGCGACCTCGGACCTTTGGTCAATAAACAAGCCACGAATGCTTTCTGGAACAATGAGCAATCTCAAATTCTACGAAAAGCGTAATATTATGAGGTAATCAAAAACACGCCTACCGGTACTATGGCTTCTCTCCCAATGCAAACTGCCCCATCTGCCCTTGCACTGATAGTGCGCTTCACATACTTTCAGGTTGCCAACACACTAGAATGAGGAACATGATTATAAAACGCCATAATATGGCAAATGTGCTGATTGTTCAAGCCCTACAAAAGCGACCATGCGGTGCCAACCAAATTGCCTACACTGACATAGGCAGCGCAGATAAACTATCAGAGCAAGGCCTAGATCTGAGAAACACTGCCAACAAAACACTGACCTCTTGGCTGCTACCAAAACTAACAGCACGTGCTTTAAAAGCCTCTTTTCGTCCTGACTCCATCCTATTCTTACCTAGCACTGTGTGCTCCTCTCGCATAACCACCCGCAACTCAAATTTTCAACAGCTTGCTAAAGACAAGAATCTGAATCCAAACCAGTGGGAGGTTCACGTGATCGAGTTTAAATTCTGTGAAGACACTAGGCCCGATCCCCAACTCCAAAAAGCAAAAGCACATCACAGCATGCTTATTGCCAACCTAAACAGACAAGGATATAGGGAAGGGAAGTCAAGCTCCATGTGATCCTCGTTGGAACTATGGGGACTATCTACAAAGACTACACAGACAAACCTCTGGCAGACCTTAATCTGGACTACCATAAGATTAAAAACCTGACACACAAACTGAATGAGCACTCCGTCAGACATGCATCTGCACTCATAAAAACAAGGTATGCACTGCAATATAACACAAGCAACAACAGTCAAGGATTGGGTCTGGGTGCTACGGCACACAACCTTCCTGACCCACATTAATTTCTTTTCAATTGTTTGTGCGGTGGGGGGTTGCCTGGTGTGGGCACCTAAGTAACCCCCTCCTATAACATGCTGGCTGTGTCACCACTACCAGCGGAGCCTTTTCTTTTTTTGGGAGGTCTGCAGGCTTGGATCTGCTTGAAACGGTAAGTTGACATAAGGAAAGAGGGGATCACATTTGTAATGAACACATATGTGAGTTGGCAAAGTAGGTAACAGATGAACAGAAAGAGCTGGTACTTATAGGCATCTTTTACTTCTGCAATATTAACCCCATCAAAGGTAAGGTTACATTGCTATACATGCCTCAGGGCGGGGGCTTCTGAGCGGAAGTTTAAATAAAGCCTGTAACCACACCTTAACCTTGCCAAAACTTCCTGGGACTTCTACTTCCTGTACTTTAAGTTGTCACAGATCTATTTGGCTTTGACTGATTGCATTCAGCTGGCAGTCAGGTCTATTGGCTACCCTTGGTACAGTAGCACACCAACACCATTTAAAATCACGGGCCATATTATTGTGCGATTGACACATTCCCACCTTGTAGTTACCTGCCTCCTATCCTCATCGGCTTTTTCGGGTGAAAAAAGGCTACGCTGGCAACGTCAACATTTTTTGCGAAACTAAGGGGGTAACTCTTTCAACCGCTTCAACCCCAGATTTCAGCTGTGGCCCTTTGTCTGATGTGAGAGCCTCTCTCCGTCAAATTAAAGCCCCAGTCCTTCAAGCTGACGGATCAGGAGCAGGGTGCAGAAGCATACACACCCACACCTTACCTGGCTGCATGCCCCCTTTGTTCGGTTCCATGATACCTGAGTGGCTTATTCTTCTCAAACAAATTAGAGAGTTGCTACCCCTGCCATTGCACTTCGTAGGCGGCGTGCATAGTTCTCAACCCCCTGCCACTTTCCACATACAGGGCTTGCATTATAAAATTAATGCCACGCTTAATAAACGGTAGCGATGAATCGTGTTGACAAGCAATCAGTTGGTTGACAGTTGAGAGTTTCTTTATGTCTTGCTCAATAAGCTGGATGTGTCATTGGGATTACTTTGCAAGAAATAATTTTGTAGGAAAAGGGCAGATTTTGCTTTACCAGTTTAATTGACATTTCGGTTGACAATACCTTGCACATTTGTTTCCACAAACAATTGAAAAATAAATAAAGGCCTATTTCAGGGAAGCACTGCACAAAACATGACAGGCAGCCACAACATACTTGATGTGCTTATTATAGTCAGTTATATAAAATGATTGAATATGTATTTGACACTACAACTGTTTCACCCTTCAATGTTCATTCCAACACCTGTTAGGCAGCATGCAAGAACGTGCGCTACAATACACACAAGCTCAATTTTCCTTCATCATATATTATACAGCGCATTGCGTCCAGTGTGTGTGAGAGGTGGGTGAAATATTGTACAACACCTAAGTATACCACTTGCTTACGTGTGTGACGCTACAGAGCACTATGTTGCGCATTAAGGTTACTGTAAGCACAACGGAGGGCCAGCACGAGCACAAAACCAAATCCAGTGATAATCGCACACGCACACACATGTATTGACAAACCGCACATGATGTTGTAGGCTAAAGATGGAGGGATCCTTTTGTTCTAATAACGTTATCTACTCTTCTAACAGTACACATAAAGCCTTAACATTTCAGTACATGCAATTTGATATTCCAGTACATGCAATGCCTTGACATTTCAGTACATGCAATGCCTGGACATTGGGAATGCATTGTCGCTATTATGGAGGCAGGACCTCACTGCATGGACAGCAGAACCTTGCACTCCCTGTGAGCGGTGTTGCACAGAGAAAATGCTTCCTGCCAGTTTTCAAGTGTGAAGGTCGCTGTCCTGCATGGGGGTCGAGCACAAGTGGTGGGCATGGTGTGGGAAAATGACTTGGACAACATGCAGGAAGATAGCTCCGTGCATGGAATAAAGGAAAGGAGCCAAGTACCGTGCTAAAAATAATTCCTTGACCACCAGAGAAGGGGGGAGAGGTGGGATCAGGTAAATTTCAGGCTTTGTTCCTAATCGGATATAGATAAAGGTGTTCACAAGAATGGTGCTGGTATGTGCATACGTGGGCACTGGTGCAGTATAGCTGTTGTTGGATATCAGCTGCTCATATACTTCGTTTTGTGTCAGTGGTGAGCACAGGGTTTGCTGGTAGTAACTCATCACGCTGGTAGAGACACCACGAACAAGGCTACTGAAAAAGAAAATCGCAGGCACTGTAGAGACACCACGAACAAGGCTACTGAAAAAGAAAATCGCAGGCACTGTAGAGACACCACGAGCAAGGCTATTGAAAAAGAAAATGCAGGCACTGTAGAAACACCACAAGCAAAGCTATGAGAAAACTCAGGCACTGGTATCAACATAGATTTAGCATTAGCAACAGCGTTGAGGTGGGAGCTATTGCATGCGGATTAGGATATTGCTGGCAGTAGTACCCAAACCGTTTGCTTAACAGTGTTAGCAGTTTTCATTTGGCATTGCACGCAAGGCAAAGACGGTTTTGTTACAATGATGAAAGCCCGCAAGACACATAAACCAAGATGCAAGCAAAGGGAACCTCTTATAGCAGTGAAATTACTGCCGGCATAGATGTAAACAGTAGGTTGTGTTGAGGGCTGCAACACCCACTGCAAGCTGAGAGAACACCTGAGCTGCACGTGTAAGGGAGGGTAGCGGCCACAGTTCAATCCCCCTGCCCACCCCAAATCACTGAATGCGGAATGCTCATACATAGGGTTGGCCAAAACCATATATATACGGTGTATATACGGTATTTTTGGCAGGGAAATCATCAAATATACGGTCATATACGGTGTATATATACGGTTCTGGCCAACCCTGCTCATACAGCACAAGTGTAGCAAATGTTGTGTCAGGCAATGACAGCCTGTTAAGAAGACCACGTGCCTGCTCCAAAATGTATTCGTGCTAATTTCTGGGTGCACTTAAACGACTTGCTGTAAAGCAACAAACACATGAACGACATCTGACCAATCATTCTTTCATTTAAATCAATAGCAATAGCTGATATCTCCATCAATCAATCGCAAAAGTTGAAATTCCCCCCCTTCATCAATCGCAATAACTGAAACCTCCAAGTATGTGATACCTTGTCTGTAGGTGTCCATCTTGAACATGCTTCACAACTTTAGACAGCAACTCCTTTTGTGCGTCCGGCTGGGTACGTGCAAACCTGGGTGCATGCAAATCATGTCAAGCTACTGAGAAAAATGTCAGGCATTTGAACTCCAGTTATTGCAGAGCATTATAGTCACACACCGCCTGAGATAACTATCTTTTGCATTTCCGTCGTGCTCCATTTTCAACCCCCTCACGACTGCTCCAACTTTTTTATCTAGTGACAAGACTTAATTTCAGATGGAAGACTGTGAAATAAAAGCACTTTCAACAAAGGATATACAAGGTGCACCTTGACAACAATGTCATAGTACGGAATTCACACCTAGTTGTCGGTAGCGCAAACCAAACTTAGGAGCTTTTAAAAAGCCCTTTGTTTCAGCAAAAAACAAGACAATCAAATATATGAAAATATGCGCTGCGTTTTTGCAAGCAGGCACAGACAACAGGCTTTGCTTTAAAGTACACCACTCACAAATCCTAATCACAAATTCGAGTTTTGCCAGAGTTAAAAATACTTATATATCATATTTGCTGAGAGCACCTCTGCGTAATACCTGGAGCATACACAATCTGGCCAACCAGCCCTACACTACCTGTTTGCCTACAGTTCACTTATTGTACTCCAAGCAGAGCACGCTGTGTGTTTGCGTCAAAACAAGTTGCAAAAAACAACTGACCACCCACCGTCCGCTCAGCCAGAAGCCTCTGAACTGCAGGTCTTTGAAAATTAAAAGCGAGGTGGGGATGCTCACAGGCTGCATTGACATGCCTCCGTAGGTGACCATGGTTCCACCTGAGCGTTATTCCGTGGTGTAGGTGAGTTGTTTTGAGCCATATTCTTGGGGTGTGAGCTAAAACCGATTCCAGTTCCGTTCTCGTAGTTAGGTGTTTCTACAAGACCTAAAAAGGGAACTTGTCTGTGTCATGGGCACAGAAATAGAATACATTTACAAGGACATGGCAACACACACAAGACCATGGCTCCAACTGAGTGATTAACACAGATGCAACTGTTGATTCATGGGCTTGTTGATCCATGGGCCAAGAAGGGAGGAAGTCATACATGAATGATGAAACACAAACACATGCAAATGCTTACGCTCACGCATGCAAATGCACACACATACAACCATACACGCATACAGACCAGCATGCACACACACATGCACACGCAACAAATCATCTGTACATCCTTGGCAGACAAGGCCTAAAACGTGCACACATTATCACAGAACACAGTCACCAAACTTACGGTAAGTTTCTGTCGTTTATTATTCTTTGTCTGTCTGTCTGTCTGTCTGTCTGTCTGTCTGTCTGTCTGTCTGTCTGTCTGTCTGTCTGTCTGTCTGTCTGTCTGTCTGTCTGTCTGTCTGTCTGTCTGTCTGTACGTCTGTCTGTACGTCTGTCTGTCTGTTCTTTTTATATCTCTATTTGTTCCCTTTTCTGTTCTTGTGTCTGTCAGAACCCTGTGTATAGTGCGAGCATTGCGCCATGCCCATCAAGGCCTCCACATGCCAGACAGTGACTTTTGTCTGCTTTTCATGCGTTACAACACCACAGTCCCATATCTCATTCTCCCTTCCCCTCCTAAACACAATCACATACACAAATACACACGCACACACACGCGCACACGATTCCAGGTTCTCACGCTCCGGTTGGTAGCTACTTGCGAACCACAAGCACAAGCACTTACTGGCAAAGATCAATGAACAGCTACATTATTGGCAGAGCTTACTGGCAGAGCTTACTGGCCGACATTACTGGCCGAGATAACTGGCTGACATTACTGGCCGACATTATTGGCAGAGCTTACTGGCCGACATTATTGGCCGACATTACTGGCACAGATTAATGGCAGAGATCAATTAGCAGCAGATCAGCTACAAGCGATCAGCTGAAGGTCACCCCTTAACACAAATACTGCACCCATCGACACAACAGTCCAACCACAGCCTTAGGTTCACCCTGTTTAGGTATCTTGAGTAATTGAACGCATCTGTGCGCCCATCAGGCAGAAGAACAGATAGCCTTACACACTCTGGGAAGCACACGCACCCTCACACAGCGTTTTGGCCACGATCAAGGCGGAGCTGCCCCCCACACAGTTTAGACCAAGCTTGCAATTGGTGCTCAGCTTCCCTCCACTTTGCTCTGCAAGCAGGGCTGTTTGTGTGTATGTGTGTGTATGTGCTTATGTGTTTATGCGTGTGTGTGTGCTTATGTGTGTGTGTGGTGTGTGTGCGTGTGTGCGCGCATGTACGCAACATTGAAAGTGAAGAAGACATTTGAGGCTGTTAGGTCTATGGCTAGTAAGAAAAAGAGGCTGTCGTCTGGATACAAATTTTGTTAAACTATCAGGCATTGAATTATTCCCAAGATGAAATAAGCAGCATGCACCACATCTGCAAAATTGTCCTATGAAGCTGCGTGATATACTTTTGAAAAGAAAATCAACATGGGTAGTGTACACGTACTAAGGCTTTCTGACAGCTGCTCCTCTGTGGTGACCATATCTGCTCCCAGATCCGTGAGCCATTGCACTGTTTCTGTCCAGTTAGGCCTATACACGTGCGTGCATTTTGTGAGGTTTAGAAAGTGAGGAAAGGTAGGAAGGTTGCAAATGTTCAATTCCTGTTGCCAGTTTTGTTGAAATTCTATACTCGCACATGGGGAGACAAAATACTAAATTACAATGCGCAGCAATGCAAATGGACAGTTTCAAAAATTTTGAATTGAGAGGACAGGCACCCCCATGTGACCCTATTTGATGCAGCAGTAAGACCTCAAGCTACCTTACTGCTAGCAGCAAGTATAAGTTTGAAGAAACAATCAGTCGATACTTCAATCAGTCGATACTTCCCAGGGGCAGGACCTTCCAGCAGCATTCTGGCGTTCTATTTTCATTCAAGCACCTGTTTCTGGGAACCCACCTGTCTCTGATGATGTTGATGGTCCTTAGCCCTTTTGCCCTGGCCAGCTGAATGACGGCCTGAAACCGCACATCAAGGTGTAAAAGTGTTTTCACAGTTTCACCAGTGTTTTTTCTTGTCCCTGCCTACTAGACGTATTGGCGGACATAAAGAATGTTTGGATGACATAATGAATGGTCAATGGCAGGTTTAAATGTAGATAGACAGATATACACATATATCCAGGGAGAAAGAGAGAGAGAGAGAGAGAGAGACAGGGCAATATATAGAAAGAGAGAAAGAAAGAGAGATATACATAGAGAAGGACAGAGCCGCTAACATTGACATACAGGACAACATTAATTTTGCACCCTACCATGGTATTAACTATACAAAAGGATTCAGGTCACATACATCACGGCACAGGCTAACAGGAATTACCTGGCCTGCGCAAGCACACAAACAGTAATTACCTGGCCTGCGCAACCACACAGTAATGACTTAGCCTGCACAATCACACACAGGAATTACCTGGCCTGCAAAATCGCACACAGGAATTACCTGGCCTGCGCAAGCACACAAACAGTAATAACCTGGCCTGCGCAACCACACAGTAAATACTTAGCCTGCACAATCACACACAGTAATTACCTGGCCTGCACAATCACACACAGGAATTACCTGGCCTGCACAATCACACACAGCAATTACCTGGCCTGCGCAAGCACACAAACAGTATTTACCTGGCCTGCGCAACCACACAGTAATCACTTAGCCTGCACAGTCACAGTAATTACCTGGCCTGCACAATCACACACAGCAATTACCTGGCCCACCGCACTTGTGGCGCCGTTTTGCACCACCACATCTCCTGGGGACAGGTCCACAAAACGTTCCAGCATGGCCAGCGCGGTTGTTGGACTGCGCAGAAGGTCCGGGAGTGGGTAAACAAGATTGATAGGCAGTATGCTAGTGCACGCCACCAGATAAGAAGACAAGCTTTGTAGGGTAGCGGTCAATGTAACTTACTGTAGGGTAGCAGGTAGCAGTCAATGTTACTTATTGTAGGGTAGCGGTCAATGTAACTTCCTTTTCTTTGGCCTATACTAACACCAATGAGGTACACACACATATATATATGTGTATGTGTGTGTGTGTGTGCGTGTGTGTGTGTGTGTGTAATAGCTAGTATCCAATGTTCCTGTAAGTTATAAGCAACAGCCGTGACATAGATCCAGTCGGTAGGCAGAGGCACTTTTGCAAGTCGTAGCCGTAACATGTGGGTATCAGAAGCGTAGCGGCCAAAATTGTATTATACGGAGCAATTTGAAAAACACGATTAAATACGTGATAAATACGATACGACGTATAATACGCCTACGCCGTATGACCCATCCCTGCATGCGGGTATCAGAAGCGTAGCGGCCAAAAGGAGTTATCTCAGTCTCAGGCAGTTCTAGGAGATGCCATGTCGGAGATAGGTGGCACCTTGAAGCGCATCTAGAAAATCGTATCCTTGACAACACCTTCCAAAAAACATTGATTGATAAATTGGCTTAACGGAACAAAGTACATAGGTATGAGTGTGAGACCTGGCAATGCGGCAGCTGAGCAACAGCACACTTTTACAGACAGCGTAGCGTCACTTTATTAACAGCGTAGCGTCACTTTAATAACAGCGTAGCGTCACTTTATCAACAGCGTAGCTCACTTTATTAAAAAGCACAGCACTAATGCGCAGCGTACACCTTTTGGATTGGGGAGAAGGCTGAGCAGGTGCCTGTATCCATTGACCCTCACTTCAAAAATAAAGCAAGCAGTAGGAGGGCGAAACAATGATTGCGCACACTGCAAGTCAAAAGCAGACAACAGCTCACTCATATGGACAGCGCAGCTCAATTTATTAACAGCGTCGCTTCACTGTATTAACAGCGTAGCTCACTTTATTAACGCTCTTTTTATTTAAAGCGTAACGATCGTCATTTCACTGGTCTCATGCAAATGAAAGCAAACTGCTCGTCTAGGATTGGCCAGAACCATATATATACGCCATATATGACAGTATGATTGATGAATTCCATTCAAAATATACCGTACATACACCCCATATGATTAGTAATGGCCAACCTTATGCAAATCCTATCTGGACAACAACTCACTTTATACACAGCGTCGCAGCTGCGTCCAGCGGGAGATCCTTGGGCACCTTCCAGAAGCTCGTAGCTTTGAACACACCACTGCTTCTCCAGGTGCCCTGTGCATGGTTGTACACGTACTTATCATTTAATGACATACATATAAAACAACGAGGGTATGACAGTGCACACACACTGCTGTGTGCGCAAATACAAGAAACAGTCTGTGCACGTGCGTCATTCTCTTGTTGTCCATTATTGATACAGGGTACAGGTAAACCACTTACCACTACAAGGGATCAAGCAGTCACAACGGAGATTAAATCACCGCCTTACTGACCATTGATTATTCAAGCACTTCTTAACAACTTTCCTTTCCCCATCTATGGTTGCCTTCTTACCTGTGAGGGCTCAATGGGCACTACTCGATCCCCGACACTGAAACCTGACACCTGTGCGTGCACACAAATGTGTGTCTGTGTGTGTGTGTGTGTGTGTGTGTGTGTGTGTGTGTGTGTGTGTGTGTGTGTGTGTGTGTGTGTGTGTGTGTGTGTGTGTGTGTGTGTGTGTGTGTGTGTGAGCATGGTTTGTGAGTGACCCAGCACGTGAGAGACACGTGAGGGTTGCACCTATAGGGTTGGCTAGAATTGTTTGCATACACCGTATATGACCGTAAAGGAACGCTTAAGTTTCCCTGCTGCATAATACCGTATATACACCGTGCGTACGTACGTACGTACATATGTATGTATAATTTGCCAACCCCACACCAATACAAAGGCAGCCCCGTGGCGATGTTGTAATGGCGACAAGCAGTGCAAAAGACAAGCTGTATAACGGATTCACTTTGTTCATTACCATAGCATCTCTCTCTCTCTCTCTCTCTCTCTCTCTCTCTCTCTCTCTCTGCGCATCATCACCTCTGCTTTTTGAAGCGTCACTCCTGTTCTATTTACCAAAAGAGGCGCGCTTCTTAGCTAACAAGAAATACATTTTATGCTTCACATGTACCAAACCTATCATTCCTTGATTACTTATTTAAAGCAAGAGCCTTGACAAAACTCATGTATGTACTCACCCACCCACTCACCCACACCCACACCCACACCCACACCCATACACACATACACACACACGAACACATACACACACACGAACACATACACACACACCGCAATACTCATGTATGTACTCACCCACCCACTGCACCCACCCGCCCACACCCACACCCATACACATACTCGCACACATACACACACACATACACACACCGCAAAACTCATGTATGTACTCACCCACCCACGCACCCCCCCCCCCCCACCCCCCCCCCCCCCCCAAAAAACCCAAAAAAAAAAAAACACA
>Ga0307947_1000577_pt1 | contig 26340 bp, 39 predicted proteins | sample OrgLakmetagen232_FD_201840 | JGI IMG/M metagenome (GOLD analysis project Ga0307947, IMG submission 201840) | Saline water microbial communities from Organic Lake, Antarctica - #232 | ecosystem: Environmental > Aquatic > Non-marine Saline and Alkaline > Saline | place: Antarctica: Organic Lake...
AGTTAGAGAGTGAGAGAGATAGAGAGAGAGAGAGTGAGAGAGAGAGACAGAGAGTGTGAGAGAGTGAGAGAGAGAGAGAGAGAGAGAGAGAGAGGCAGAAAGAGAGAGAGAGACAGAGAGAGAGAGAGAGAGAGTGATGGGTGGTAGGGGAAGAGGTTGGTTTGGGTGTAGGTTTGGGGGAATTGTGAGTGTGTGGATGCAATAAGTTTGTATAGAGTGAGAGATGTATACGGACACAGGAAAATGCAATAGGAGACATCCTTGTTTACGCCTTGTACTGTTGTTGTATGTTTCAACAGATGTGCCACAATACGGAATAAAGCCCATGCAATGCAAGGCAGAGCAAGGCATGCGTGCGTGCTTGCATGCATGCGTGCGTGTAGACCTTCTAAACTCACATCACAGTTGTGTGCAAGGGGCGACAACTTGCCCTGCATATGCTGACTCTATCACGTGCTCCATATGCATATGGAATTCCATGTGTGAGTGCTGCTGAACCCACTGCTGAACCCCTAGATGCTGCATGTGCTAGTGTGGTAAAAAATGCCAAGCCAGAGGGCGCAAGGATACTCATGCATTCCTGCACGCACACACAGCTCCTAGTCTAAGCACTAGCAAGACGCATACACAAAGGGGTCCACTACAAAAAGCAAGAGCATATTTTTCAGTACCATGCCCTCTGCTCCATTACAAATAACACGTACCGACAAACACAATCACACACACACGCACACACACAGACACACGCACACATATACACACACCACCACCACCAGCAGCAGCATGTCCTTTCCTCCATTAAAAAGCACACCAAAGCCACAAACACACACAAACACACGAACATACACAAACACACAAACATACACACCAGCAGCACAAATATACATACACACATCAGCAGCGTGCCCTTCCCTCCACTGAAAAGCACGTCATAGCCAAACAACACAAATACACACAAATACACACACATACACACACCAACGGCATGCCCTTTTCTCCACTGAAAAGCACCTCATAAACACAAATACAAACACACACAAACACACCAGAAGCATGCCCTTTCCTCCACTAAAAAGCACCTCATAGCCACAAGTACAAACTGACGCATACACATAAACACACACCAGCAGCTTGCCCCCTGTTCCATGAAAAGGACCTCAGCGACAAAAATAAACACACACACATACGCACACACCAGCAGCATGCTCTTTCCTCCACTTAAAAGAACCTCATAGCCACGAAAACAGATAAACACACACACATACACACACCAGCAGCTTGCCCCCTGTGTTCCCTGAAAAGCACGTCATAGGCACAACTACAAACTAACACACACACACACACACACACACACAAACACACACAAACACACACATACACACACATACACACCAGCAGCTTGCCCCCTGTTCCCTGGTAGCACGCTGACAGAGCATCCACGCGAGCCATGTGCTGTTTACTCCACGTAGTAAAGCCAGAAAGCATCTCCTGCTGAAGCTGGGCTTCCACAAAACGTGACGCACTGTGAGGACCGGCATCGCAGCACTCTGCGTGCACACACATACACACAGACACATGCACACACGTGCGAGTACGCAATGGACCAGCATCGTCGTGCTCTGCGTGCACACACATACACACAGACACATGCACACACGTGCGTGTACACAATGGACCAGCATCGCAGCGCTTTGCGTGCACACACATACACACCGGCACGTGCATACACATGCGTGTATACAATGGTCAGCATGGCTGTGCACAGCGACCACACACATGCACACAGACACATGCACACACATGTGTGTATACAACGGCCTGTCACAGCTGAGATGTTCATCAACGTGGCAATTTTGGGGTACCTGCATTGCCATGCTTTGTGTGCATACGCACACAAACACACACAACATGCACATTCATACAAACATATATGCATACAAGTGCACACACTAATGATTTGCAGCTGGAAATCCAACAGAGCAAGACACGTTCCTGCATCAATGCCTCCGCGCAAACATGAAGACACACATGCGTATGAAACAGAGGTGAAACAGGGCAAGTGGGTAAATGCGCCACAAGCCCTTTACTTTGTGAATGCTGAGGCTCACAGACCAGGAGATGTGTACTCCGCCCGTCACCTTGAACACACACACACACACATACACACATACACACATACACAAACAAACACACACACACACACACACGCACACACACACACCTGCAGACGTTGCATCCTTAGGGTTAGTGACCCAAGGCACACCCATCTTCCTGCACAGCAACAGGCAGCATAAAAGACATGCACAAGTGAGACTGATGACACGTATGTGCCTGGCAATTTTTCACGTAGTACTACCTTGTACATTCGCTTAATTCCGTGAGGCGTTTTTTTCCTGTGAGGCCTAGCGTGGTTTTAACAATACGTTTTGGAGAACCATTGTTTAATAAAACGCACACATCATCAAACAAAGTGAGTCCCATGGCAAACACACACACACACACACATGCGCCGCTAGCATCACTGACATGAGAATGGCAGCATTTGCAGCGCAGCCATTGCATTCCTGGTCTGTCCCAACATACATACACACACGCACACACGCACACACACATACACACACACTCAAGCAAACACACATTTGCATTTCAACCAGATGCAAACAATTAAATTTGCTGAGCATGCGCACATCGCTTGGCGCATAAATACGCACATGTGCACGCTTACATACAAAACACATACAAGCACATATAAAGTGCACCCTCACACAGATTAAACATAGGGTTGGCCAGAACCAAACTTAATACGGTATAGATACATTGGTTTTGGCAGGGGAATCCAGACTATACAGCGTATACATACAGTTCTGGCCAACCCTGCTTAAAAATCACGCAGAGAATGACGCATCGTACCTCAGGCGCTTGTCTCTCTTCTGCTGCTGCTGTGTGTCGGCTGCTCGCTCCTCCTCTGAAAGCACATACCTTTGAGGACTCGCGCATGCCTGACCCATCTTGGTGGCCAGAGCGGAGCTGCACCTGTGTGCATGCATTTGTGTGCGCATCAGTGTTGTGCACATACGGCGTCATTAAAAAATGGCACCGTAAAACGATCGTAAATAACGGCGTTACCGTCACTAAACTCTGACGATTGACGGCGTGATTTACTATTTTCACCGTCAATTTGACATAAATTACGCTGTCAGCGTCATTTACCATTGACGCCGTCAAGCGTCAGGTGCACAACACTGGTGCGCATATGTGTGTGTGAGTGTGTGTGCGTGCTTGTGCGTGCGTGCATGTGTGTATGTGTGTGTATGTGTGTATGAGTATGTGTGTGTATAACTATGCTTGTCTTTGCAATAGCCCTCTGGCAATAATACTCGCGCCCAAAATTGTGTATGCACTCCTGCATTACGCTCCTGCGTTTCAGGCCTGGCAAGTTCCAGGCAATGCAGCGCAAACACGCAGGCCCGCAAGTAGCAATGCAACCAACACTTATGAGTCAAAGGGTTGGCCAGAACCCCATATATATACGGGTATACACGGTGTTTTTGGCAGGGACATCACCAAATCTACGGTCATATACAGTGTGAGTACACGGTTCTGGCCAACCTTACATATGACATGTGACATCTTGACCTTCACTTAAGACCCCTGCTTACCCTGCTTATTTAGCAATGTCCAGGCTCACTGTGCACAATGTATCAACGTCGTCCGCAGAAGCAAGATCCGGAACCATCCCCTTCGTTTACTCATCGAAAATTAAAAAGGGTACGGAAAATAACCTAGCAAGGACAGTCAGACCCTTTGGCAGGTGGCCCACCAAATCCTGACACCCTGGCCGTTGCACGCCCCCTAGCAATGTTGTGACAATGTCGCAGCCCCATTGCAACGCACAACACAGGCCCCCTAGAAATGTTGTGGCAATGTCGCAGCCCCATTGCAACGCACAACGCAGGCCCCCCTGGGCAGCTCCCCCCACACTCTTGATTTGGGACCACAATACACCCCTGCGTGCGTTCCTAGCAATGCTCACCCCCCACACTCTCGACCTTCGACCATAATACACCCCTGCGTGCGTTCCTAGCAATGCTCACCCCACACTCTTGATTTTGGACCACAGTGGACCCCATCCTCACCCCACACTCCTGACTTTTGACCACAATAGACCCCTGCGTGCGTACCTAGCAATATCCAGGCACTGCAACGCGCAGCGCAGCCCCTCTTCCAGCGTGTGCCACCTCAGCAGCGCCATGAGCACTGTGACGGAGGGCATTCCCATCACATCCCACACAGCGTTCAAGCGGGCAGAGTGGTGGCGGCGCTTGTGCTGCTTTGACTGCTGCTGCTGTGCTGCGGGACGGCAGCTGGCATGCAGCTCGCAGGCGTCCTGGTGCAAGGTTTGCAGCTGGGAGTCGCAGGCCAAAGTCAGTGCCCTAAGTGTGTAGGGCAGTGTGTTTGACCACGTGTGTGAAGTTGTGATGGTACGTGTGTATGTTGTGTGTGTATATTTAAAAGTGCAAGGCCGAAGACGAGAACGTAAACAACAATAGAATGGGGTATAAGAGAAGAACAGGTTCTCTATGAGCGTGCACGTGCATGTGTGAGCGAGTGTGTGCGCGTGTGTTCCTAGCATTCAGCATTGCATCGTTGAAGAGCCATTTACAATAATTCCACACATATTCAAGGACCCAATGAACTTTCACTTGCTGGATGATCAGTCATTGATGCAGCGTGATTGCGGATACCCAAATACAATTTGAAACAAAGGGAGATGAGGGTATGTGCTGGCGAGGCACCGGTGATTGGTGGTGAAACAGACGCACCTGCTCAAGGCGTGGCTCACAAGGGACTGCCACTCAACGGACATCAGCTTAGGAATAGGCCAGCAGGGTGCTCGTAGCGCGCTGCTACTCTGCCCTGTGGGTGACTGAAGATTCTGAGGGGGGTTGAGGGCTATTTCTCCCTCCATCTGCGCAGCAGTTGGGGCTCTTCTTCTGTCGTACATGATGCTGAGCACCAGCTGGATGTCATGCAGCAGCTGGGGGTCTTCATCCAAGCCAAGGTCCTTGTTCAGCGAGTCTCGCTCTCTGGACGGATCTTGCAAATGGTGGTGGACCTGCAGGGCCAGGGCGTTGAACAGCTGCTCCAGATCCCCACGCTCCTGGCGCTCACAGGGTGCATCTGCCACCGCTGCCCAGGCGCAGTACACAGCTTGGCGAGCGCAGTTGTTAAGCATGAACTTGAAGGCTTGGAACCCCATAGATGATGGGGGTACTTTGCCCATCCTGGTCCTCTGTCAGCCTGTCTGTCAAGAAGCAGAGGACTAGATAGAACAACTAATCAAGGCTTCCAACCAGGGAACTGCCATCGCCATTCTATTCAAGGCATCCACAGGTTTCAAATTATTATTTAGGTAAATTTTGTAAAAATATACTTTAATTCAGTGTGTGACACAGCTGTCACTTTCCTTCACACACAAGCACACAAACACACACACACACAAACAAACATACACACACACATACACATACACATACACACACAAACACACACATACACACACACGTGCACAAACATACACACATACTCATGCTCACACACATACATGTACACACGCTCACACACAAACACACACACACACACACATACACATACACACACAAACACACACACACACACACACACACACACACACACACACACACACACACACACACACACGCACACACACACACACATCATCATCATCATCATCACATGCACACTTGCGTGCGCACGCACACGCACACACACATACACACACATACACACACACACGCACGCACGCACACACGCACGTGCACATACATACACGCATACACACGCTCACACACACACACACAAACACACACAAACACACACACGAACACACACACTCATACACACAAAGATAAGCTTCAGGAACGACGACAGATCAAATCAACTTTCAAGCAGCAATTCACTCCTATTTCCACTCCAAAACAGAAAGCCGACCAATAACAAGAGGGATGCCATCCAAATAAGCATCTCGTACCAACCTCGCAACGTCGGACTTTGAAACATAGTCAGTTTTGACATCAAACCTACCAACCCACAATCACAAATAGTAACCAAATTTTGCTGGGCGCTGCAAGTACTGGATCACTGACATAAATCTCACAGGCATCAAGGAAATGATTCCTCATCCCTACAGGACCCTTAAGACGACTCTTTACTCCTTTGAGTGTACACCGCCACAGTAGCCTGCATCTACAACGTAGACGGAGAATGCAAAGATATGCTTAATCACCCCTGTGCGTCTCAACATCTACAAAAGACTTGTTAAAAGGCAAACAGCTAAGGTTAACATAAAAACATCCACCCACTCCGCACAAGCCTTGCTTGTGGGCCTCCTCATCATGCGTAAAGTTACCGCTACCTCCAAACACACAAGCCAAAGTACCCACCCTAGACTCAAAAGGAAAAATGTGTTCTCCCCCTCGACCGTGACCCCACATTCCCCCGATACTGGATTGATTGAACACCCAAGAGACAAGGTTTTACAGTCCCTATTGCCAATTGCCGATCTACAGTGCCTATTGCAACCTACAGTGCCTATTTCTGACCTATAGTGCCTATTACCTATTGCCTATTGCCAACCTACAGTGCCTATTGCTCCACAGTGCCTACTGCCAACCTACAGTGTTCTATTACATATTGCCTATTGCCAACCTACAGTGCCTATTGTTCCCAGTTCTCTGGCTCCTCTATCTGCCATTCCAATTGACATACAGCTATGCTCATGGATAAGTACAGTATGATCAGGAGTAACGTGTTCTTTGATCAAATTACACAAGGTGGACAAAATAATTCCCTCTCTCTCTCGCACACACACATATACACACACATACACACACTAAAACGACACGCACAAAAACACGCACACACACTATGGTGGTTTTTCTGATGAGCTGCATCTAATTGCATGGCAATATTGTGAAGAGGTTAAGCAGGACTTGAGCATTTTAAATGCAGGGGTGTCTTTATACACGCGACTGCTCAACTTAAGTTGGGTGACCTCAGTCAAATTAATTTGAACAAGATCATCTGTAATTGCCAAAGCCGTAGACAAGTAGCACGCTACGAGTCCACCGCAAGGGGCCAAATGAATTTGAAGGATGGCAGCTCGACTAGAGTGCAGTGTGTGTGCGCAAAATGCTGAGTTTGCGCGTGTCAGCTTTGTATGGGCTTCGATACCAAGTGAAAGCGTCATTTTAATGTGCAAGTAAGATGCCAACTGCACACTAGGATCTTCAAGATCGTTGCTGCAAAGTCTGTTGGACACCCCATAGCAAGGAAAGAAAGGAAGTAGAATCCGACCACAAGCAAGGTATGTTTCAATGCAGCACATCACCAGGTCCTCTCTGAGGAGCAACGGGAAATCCGGCATAGACGGACAGAGAGCGAAATATGGCTGGTCAATTGGGGGCCGACATGGGAAGCAGCAAAGATGACCAGATCCAACCCTAATCACGTAAAAATGGCTGAGGAGTACAAGACAAGCACTATGCATACTATGTCCACCTCTGACACGAGAAACGAACCCACAGATAAAAACATGAATAATCTGGCACGGCAAGGATTGGATGATCCCAACAGGCATAGTTCCCCATGGTAATTTATGATAGGCAAACATCTCAGGTGCCAAGTTCATTTTGACAAGCCTACCTACTGACCCGCAAAACGATGTCAAGGGCACAGGCAATTGTGAACTTTGAAACTACAGATAGGTCGATCTTATCAAACCACCTCCAGTACAAGAAGCAACCCTTGACAGTGAGCAATACAACTAATACAACACACCTAACCAACCGCCACAAGCAGAGGACGGGCTAACAATTGTCACTTTCTCCAAGATCCAGACCTCCCAGAGGTGACATGTGACATGTGTGTACGGCATAAATGGTAAATGGTCTGGCGCCATCACCCCTCAGCGCCTCAACATTTAACAGGATGCATATAACTAAACTCATCACCAAGGCACATACACCCTGCTGATTCCCCCTGTCCAAGACCTTGCAACAGAATTCCAAGGACTACTTAATCGGCTCCCACGGCTTTCAATGACAGGCAATAATATTAAGGCTGAATCAATCTGGCTGAATGCTCACATTCTCGGGCTCTGCCCACCAATTAGTAATTGACAGCCTTTTGCAACCATGCCATGGTCACAAAAGAAAGAATGGCCTCACCTCTTGACTTTACCCCGGAGTTTCAGGAGTTCTGGACAACCCACCCAAGAGACAGAGTATTTAGCTCCAGGACAGTCACGTTCTCCACACACAAAGCTCACTGGATTAGTTATCTGCCACCCGATGTATGACGATATGACGATAAGCACATGCTCAAAGTAGTGCAACATGCAACCGCATCTGCCTTGAATAACCGAGAGACAACCGCTACCTTCTGCTGCTCCCAAACTGGACAAAAAGCAGCAACAGCGCTTTTTACAAAACTTGCACTGAATACAAGAATGCTTGCAGTATCCTTGGAAATATCCCAAAGATAACAGTGCGCTACATGCCACTCCTATACCAGCAAAGCAAAACACCACCCCTGCCAATTCAACATGAGGCATGCGCATCATAGTAATCTGGAACAAAACTGCCAGGGAGCAACTCATTACAACCTACCCGTCATGGGTAGAAAAATGAACAAAACCCATCATTAGCGGCAATTTAGAATTTTGAAAACGCTGGCACCGTACCTTCTTGAACGGCCAACTGAAAGGATACTGCCAAGTATGGAAAAACATGTAGGCTCCCCAAAGACTGAAAAAACACAGTTGCAAATAATGGCGACATAACCGATACATTACACAGTCAGGTCCCCTCCCATCATGTACAACAATGGTGCTTGCTAGAACTCAAGGCCCCAAACTGGAAAGAATGGGGCTTCACAGATGGGAGCTGTATTACAAAATACAAACAAAGAAAATGGATCTCAGTCTATTGGAGTTGGAGCCTACCACCCTCATCCAAAACAAAATTACCACAGTAAATCCTGGAGGGACAAGCATCAGGGCCAAGCTAGCGGGAATTGCTGCTGCTTTGATAAATGGACACATCCATATCGCAACAGACAGCGCTGGTGCACTATGGCAAATAGGGAATAGCGTCCTCTACCCACAGCGCATGAAACGGCATATACATGCCAAACTCCTAGGGAACGAGTGAGCTTATGCTGTAGCAAAATGCTATGCTGAAAATCAAAATGGCCATGATATCCACATTAACAATGACACCCATCCCCACTCATCCATTTTCTGGCCGGAAAGGGTGCAAGCCCCCCTTGCTTGCAGTTGCCTACCAGATACCCTTAACACCTGAAAACCAGGGCCCTCAGCAGAAAGGCTCTCCATTTTCTCAGATCTTGATCCTGTAAAAGCACACATGCACGTCCAACACAAACAAGGTCCTTAATTAAAACAGGCTTCAAACCATCAGTCCACAAAATGCTGTACAAATTACCAAGAACTGGTCAAGGAAAGTGTAACTTTTGAAACTTTTGTTTTGGAAAAATGCAAGCATCACTTCTGGAGGAAAGAAAGGATCGTGCTCTGCCGCATAGATCTGATACACAACCAACACCGTGCCGCTCAGTGCAATCATACAGAGGGCCCACAAATCTGCCCCATCTGCTGAAAGCTAGACGGCACCTACCACATGCTGTCAGGCTGCAGTCATCCCGTAATGGATAGAATGATTATAAATAAGCACAATGCTGCTAGACAATTAGTTATAAAAGCGATTCAACAAGGTACACAGGGTGATTGCCTGCTAGCACAACCAGATGTAGGGAGCGTGCAACCATGGCACAACAAGGCATTATGGCATTATACGCCCTTCCGAGAATACACAGATAAATTTGATTCCAACCTGGCTCTTACCTTCCAACCTCAATATGCAACTGCGGCGGAAAATTAGCAATTCAAACATGCCGTACGGTACCGTAACAAAGGGTTTGAAAGAAAACAAATAATAGATTCCAATGCGAGCAATGCGAGGGCAACACTTGATTAATAAACAGTGCGAGCCTATGCAAGGGAGAATCTGGTCCACTGAGCTGCACCTTCATGCACATGCTCGTGCGTGTGCATGCGTACGTGTGCGTGCATGCGCATGTGTGCGCGCATGCACGTACGTGCGTGTCTGTGTGCGTGTGCGTATGTGTGTGTGTGTGCGTGCGCACACATATTTGTGTGCGTTAAGTGTGTGTACGGCTGTGTACATACATGCGTGCATGCGTTTTGTACTTGTGTGAGCGTGCGTGCGTGCGTGCGTGCGTGTGTGTATGTGTACGTGTGTATATGTGTGTTTGCGTGTACGTGTGTGTGCGTACGTGTGTGTGCGGGTACGTGTTCGTTCATGCGCATGTGAAGGGATTAAAGACGGGGTGATATAAGTACCGTACGGTAATTACTCTGACCCAGCAATCACGCCCGAACAAAACCCAACAACACATATCAAACTCGGTCTGCCAATGATACAAGAAGAGTTGCCCGTAATAACCTTGCAGACGGCCCTGCCAATTTATAAACCATGGCTATAAAAACAAGAGACATACAACCAAACAAGCACGATATACATTTAATCGAAATAAAGCACTATGTAGACACTTCCCCTCGCCAACAAGCAGAAAAACACAAGAACAATCAAGCTTATAAATAAGCTGCTAGTGCCTTGCTTTCTCGGACACCGTAAAAACCTTCACACCATCCTGCTAGGAGCAACAGGCACCATTTACAGCAGCCACACAAGGAATACACCTCCACCTGTGGCCTCAGAATTACTGGTCTACACACCACAGCGCTCATATAATAATTAAGCCTACATGCAATTTGATCCACAACAACAGTCATGCAATTGAGACGAGGCATTGAACACACACCCCAAAAATATCTGAGCAATGCTTCAGGTGGTGTGCAGGCCTCTGCCTCCCAACTACCTGATCCCCACTGAAAAGCCTTTCCTCTTTTGTTCTGCAGGTGGGATGTTATGTATCTCTGTATCCATTGGGTTGTGCAGAACACAAAACAACATCCTTTCCTAATCCATGCAGGTAGTGCTTACACTATCTGCGTTCTTTTCCTTTTTTTCTTGGAGGCAAGTTTTTTAACTCTTTAAGAGTCAAGACCCAGCTCCTTAAATGGGATCCAGCGTACGATTGTTGTAAATGGTGCCACCCACAGCTAAAAGGATGGTGCGGAGGGCAACAGAGGCTCCTTGAAGGATGGAGCAGAGGCCTTTGTGCTGTTCCTGCGCGGCGCTCAGCTGGTTCTGAGGTCTAGAGTTCTCACAGTACTTGAACTTGATGGGGTGGATGCTGCGTAGAAGTATGCTGAGATCTTTGGGTTGGTGCTGTCTGGGCAAGGTGGATCTACTGATGGCTGGCTGCTGAGGTGCTCCCAGTCTCCCCAAAGTATCCACCCCCCTCCATTACTAGTATGTTGCTTTTATGTTTTGCGGAGATGGGAGAGACTCTGTGACATATTGGATTTATTTGTCAGATCAAATAACCGTCACTGTAAAGTATAAGACTAGGCACAATAACTAATATGTCGTATATTCTCTGCGTGGCATGTTTCTGCCTCTGATCAGGGAAGCTCATATATGCATTCAAAAGCCCCCGTCACGGGGCGTGACGGTCAGTCTTATTTATCACGCCCAATTGTTGGCAGTGACGATTCGTGTGATTTTGTTAGTTATTTTTTAGCTGTTGTACTGAGTCTTATACTTTGCAGTGACGGAGATTGGCTATGACATATTAAACGATCGTGACTCGGTATTTTTTTAAACTGGGAGTGGCTGGGACAAGTGGTCATCCCTGGTAACCCTCAGCTTAGCTCTGCAGTTTCTGCGCCTGGCGCTCTTGCTTGTTTGAGGCTGGAACTCCAGTCTCTTTGTGACTTCTTTTCTCAGTCTGGTACTCTTTTAGATTTTTCTGACTGGGCCATTTTTTGCTGGTAAAGGAGTTTTACGGTACTTGGTACCAAAGTGGCTTTCTTTTCCTTAATCAATGTGGGGAGTGGTTTTCACTGCCTGTGTAGTTTTCCTGTCTCTTGATTATTTTGGGTGCCTTCAAACCAAGAAATGCCTCCAAGGTGGAAAAGCCATCCAGCAGAGGAAGGAGTTTTTTACATCGCTGTGGTCCCCAATTCTTCTTCCGTTTCCCTGAAATGTTTGACGCCTGAAATATCTGACGCCTGAAATGTCTGACCCCTAAACCCGAAGTTCTATGTATCCACACCTGTGCGCTCTCTGCTCATACTCGTGCTCGTGTGCATGTGTCTATCTCTTCTAGTGTTACTCATTCTTCAAGTTGGTTGGCTGCCACACTACTGTCCCTTCCCGAAGCTGGGACTGTTTTTTAAACATTCTCGCTCATTGTTACACGTTAAGTAATATGACAAGGCGAGTAACTAGAATCAGATACCTTACATGGTACAGGGTCTCCTAAGCTTCCCCTCTAAGGTACCTCTTTCAAGAGAACGCTCACATGTTATCAATTAATTACCAAAACTATCATATCCAGGAGATAAAGGTTATCAACAAGACTGGCACATCCAGCTTATCGAACAAGACACACAGAAACCCTCAACTGTCAACCAACTAACCGCTCGTCACACGATTTGTTGCTGCCAGCGATTGGGCGTGACACATTTCATGTGAATCTGACTCGATGCATGGTCTAAAATATATTGCAAAGGAAAAGCGTGTCTTATTTTCACCAAATCCTATTATTGTGTTGGGTCAAAAGCAACACTTTCACAACAAAGGGCTTGGCCCTATTATTAAAGCCCGTGGTCTGCAATGAACAGAAGCAAGAATAGAAGGCCACCAGCATGAGATGCCTACAAGCTTTTTCAGCAGAAAGGTGTTTTAGTAACATGCTTCGAAAAGCTCAACAACCAGCACTGTGCAGAGGCCTGATTGGGACGAATTCACGCTGCTGCTCTTCACATTGCAGCTAGCTGTTTGTCTAAGGCAACAATCCTGGCATCCTCTGAATTGTAAAACTGCTTCAACAATCCCCGCGCTTGCATGAAAGCCTCACGTGACCTGAATTTGAGGGCAAACCTTTCCATATGTTAGGCTATAAATCAGACACCAAACACTGTACTTATAGCAAGTTAGTCCAGCCTGAATCCAGCTTGTACTAACAATATAGGTCACTCAAAAGCATTTACCTGTTGTGTTGTTCTTGCGCAGCATAGACCACCCCTTTCAACTGAAAGCATTCTGCTTTAGAAACGGCAAGCTGCTTTGGTTTCCCAAAACCCAGGTCCTCCTGCACATTCAAATCATTTTTGGGGCAAAGTAATGGTCAGCTCAGGTACAGAAGCCAGAGAAACATGTTTGTGAGCAAAAGTAGCCTCAGTGCCATGTAACAGTGCATGAGGGTGTAGGACTGTGCAGAGAAATTGAGGACGACGGTACATTTTCTATTGGCCAATGTGAACTTTATAGTGAATTAGTGAACAAGCATATGCTGAAGCACTCATGCACGCACTTATCACACGTGCGTAGGCGCGCACCCACACCCACACCTACACCCACACCCACACCCACACTCACACCCACACCCACACACTCACACACCACACACACCTGCAGCGCTATAAGCTCATCGTAAGCCTCGTGAGATTTATCCTGGGAATAGGGACAGTCATGACTGAAGTGTTGGCCTCTTCTAGCAAAAGCGTGAGCTATCAATAACTTTGGTGCAGTGGTGCAGCGAGGAAAAATTACAGGCACATACTGAGTGTCAGGTTTAATTGACTCACATAGAACTTGGCCTGGTAGTAAACGGTGCCCAGCTTGTGCAGCGTCTTAGCCACAATTGGGAGAGGCAGCGAGTTGACACAGCGCTCGTAGTCGTGATAGTTTTGCATGATTTCATCAAGCCTCCTGAATGAGCAAGATGAGCAAAGCTGCAGTCAAATCCCAGCTCATGGCAAATTACTCCGTTTTAAAACCATACCAAACATTGGATCGCTTTGAAGGTCCTGGCGTTCACTAGTTCCACAACATTGGATCGCTCATACCAAACATTGGATTGCATTTCCATAACATTGGATTGCTTTGAATATCCTGGCGTACACTAGTTCCATAAAATTGGATTGCTCATACCAAACATTGGATTGCATTTCCATAACATTGGATTGCTTTGAATATCCTGGCGCACACTAGTTCCATAAAATTGGATCGCTCATACCAAACATTGGATTGCATTTCCATAACATTGGATTGCTTTGAATATCCTGGCGTACACTAGTTCCATAACAGTCATCTGCATGGCAGCAATCACTGCTTCCTCCCATGCCTGACCTGATTTGATCCTGCCGGCCTTTGCCCCCTATGAGGCTGTACGTGGATGCCAGACGAAGTCCGATGTGCGCCAGCTGTCTGCAAAGTTCAAGGAGGACACGTCTTTAAGTACACTTGCCCATAGTAGTGAGCAATTGCTCCATAAATTTCTATAGATATCCAACCCAGGGGTTATTCGACTGGCACATGACAGAGCAACATTGTCAAGATCCAAGGTCGTCCTGGTACCCACACCCACTTTCTAAGCAGTACGACAATAGCATGCTCGTTCACGTTGTCACATTCTCCTTTCTCAGCAAGCCGCTCTTTTTCTGCGTCCATGGCCTCGTATAATTGCTCCATGCTGCCAGTCAGATGCTCCAAGGCTTTTTGGATGAGGTTGTCCTCCTGCATTTGAACATGGGTCATATACTTGGCCATTGGATCATGGCGCACAGAGGGAACAAAGACACTGATGACCTTTGACATGAACAAGTAACGTCGAGCCTGTTGTCATACCCACTGTAACAGCAATGGGACTGATCAAGTGGCACCCAGTGCTGAGATATTTCATTGCTGTGGAGGTACAATGTCTGTAACGCTTTTCTCTTTCATCCCCCTTCCATACGCATGCGATAATGCTTACCGCCTCACACTCCACCAAGGCTTCTATGTTTGCTTCCTCCTGGCGCTTGTGGTATAATTCCTGGAAGTGTAAGTGGTTATATGAGAGACTTAGGTTGCAAGTCTGGGCACCTGGAATAATCATGCATCTGAAGGTAACAGGTTATTATCTTTCCATAGTGTGGGGCATGTATTTGCACTAGGACAGCCCTCCCTTTGCCTTCATCACCCCACCACACACACAAACACATTATCCCATTGTTTGGTCCAAGAAATGCCTTGTGAAGCAACAGGGACGCATTGCAAGGTTTAGGGAATTGTGGGGCTACAGGGAAACTGGTATTATGTGGCCTCATTGTATACCACTTGATACATGTGTCATTTCACTATTTAAAATCAGTGCAATTTACAGCTTGCTGTTGGGCAAATATTAGGCAAAGCACACACGGTGTATAGCAAATGCACTTGCGGCTCTTGGCTTTCCTCAATCTGAGCCGAGCTTCAAAACCTGCCACCCTCCAAGCACACCTTTTTGTTCTTGCCCTTGATTGCAGAAGCCAAGCCCTCCCGCATGGACGCCTCCTCCCTCAACTTTATGATCACCGCCTGGTGTAAGCAAACGCGCAAGGTAAGTAAAGGCAGCTTGTATGGGCAGGTGTATGACTGTTGTTTTGTGCACTGCAGGAGCCTCCTTCTTGATACAAGGTTCTCACCATCTCGCGCACGTTTTTTTATGACTTTACACAAGGTGGGCGCTTCAAACGCTCCTAGAAATGACCTCCTACGTTGATCGGACAAGGTCAACATAAATAGGGTAGGCCAGAACCATACATTTATAGGTATATACGGTGTACATACGGAGTTTTTTGCAAGGAAATCACCATACATACGGTCATATACGGTGCAGATATACGGTCCTGGCCAACCCAAAACATAAAGCAATGAGGACCACCTCTACCTTTGGCAGCCCTTGTCCTATAAACAGGAGGTTCTCAAAAAACAAAAAATCCAACGCACCCTTGTTGCTTGGGCTTCTTTTAGCTTAGCGATCCCCAGGCATGCAGAGCTCTGCCAGTAGAGAACCTGTGCAAGAAGCAGATGCAAATGTTTGAAATTGTTTGCGTCATCAGCATTTAGAGCTCTTCCAGTAGAGAACCTGTGACAAGAAGCAGGTGCAAATGTTTGAAATTGTTTGCGTCATCAGCATTTAGAGCTCTGCCAGTAGAGAACCTGTGACAAGAAGCAGGTGCAAATGTTTGAAATTGTTTGCGTCATCAGCATATAGAGTGAAAACTCAGACTGTGATGTCACTAATCTTTGCACAATCAGGGCAATAAAGGACGTGTGCTGTGACACAGACACATGTCAACTGTGCAATAATGACTTGCAGGTACAAATGGGTCACACCTTAGCGGTGAAGTCCCGAAAGCTGTACGGGCTTGAGACACCTTCCGCCTCTAAAAAGTAGCGCATTGCTTCCTGCACGTGATCAGATTGTGAAGGATGCAAGCGTGTAAGGGTCTGATGCCTTTTGACAGACTTCTGCTACACGATGCTGAAATGCTCAAAATCATCTATCTTTCCCTCTTACAAGGCTGCAAGTCGTCACAGTTGGTGTTAATTGGTTTTGCAACACCTGATTTATGAGTTACGTTTTAAAACACGTTCTTTTTTCCATGGAAAGCTGTCTGACAGGCATTGCTTTGCCAGGAGGAGGAGTTTTTTGTGGTTGGCATTACACAGGGGACCGAGCATGATGATTCTAAATCCGCACTTATCCTTCACCTGGTGGACTGGCCATAAGCCTGCAAATATCACAAGGTGTCCCACAAGTCACCTGCGCGCGTGCAGCATCGCCGTGCAGCATGCAAATCTCCCCTTGCAGCAGTGTGATGTCCCGTCTTAATGCCTTTGTTGCTGGCCAGGCAGGCTCATTTGTCGGGAGGCTGGCCAATGCCCTGTGAAGACAGAATGCACTTTGTGGGAGATGCCCGAAGCCACCTTTTCGTGAATGCCTTAATTGACCAGCGTGCATGCAGCAGTCACATGTTGCTGAAATTACAAACGGCTGCTGCTTTAATACATAAGCACGCCACCAAAACATGCTATTTACACACAAAGCACACACACACACACAAACCTGCCGCAGTGCTCCATGGCTTGTATGATGCACTCCATGTCAGAGTATGCAATGGCCAGCTTGTACAGCGCATCACTCATGGCTAGGGGATCGTAATCCTTGCCACCTTGAGCTCGGCATGAGGTGAGGTACACCTATTTGGCGGGAACAGGATTAAAAGTCAAACCATATTGCAACTGCTTGCAGAATCTACTATTACCCCAAACTATTTCAGACAGATAATAAGCTCCTTTCGTTGGATCCTCATGTCCTTAATTTTGCACAGCAGAGTCTCAATTTATTCAAGGGCTAGTACAGAGCGGGGCACTTGCTGGGAGTCCTATGCTGTTCTTTTTTAGGCAAGTACATACATGCCACTTTATGATATTAAAGCCAATTTAGTCACAAACCGAATCAGATATCATGAGCAACGAGAGGATATGCTTTGTTTCATTAAATTGCCTTGCGTACAAATTGACATGACTGAGTAAACATGTAGGGCACGTACCCTTTTTACAGTGCTCTTCATGGGGCTTGCTAACCACTACATCTGTTCACTCCGTTTACTTTAACTGGTCTCTAATTACTCCAAGAGATCTCATCTCTAATGCACCAAAAACCTCTGAAATTAGTGCTGTGGGTGGGTTGCTGTTATGAAGATTTGGCAGCAGAAATTGGGAGTCACGCTGGCCAATTAGAGGCATGCGCCAATAATTGCAGTTCTAAAGCTCAACTGCTTTGGGGACTCAGTGTCGTGCCTGAATACTGCAAGTCAAGGTGCACACAGCTCAAGAAGATTTTGAGTGGCGTGCCCACAGTGGGCCTCAGCGTGGATGACCTGCTGCACCTCGCATCACAGCCCTTGCCATACCAAAGCATCAACCTACTACCAAAGCACATATTACCAAACCTATTACCAAAGCATCAACCTATTACCAAAGTACCTCGCATTACACCCCTTGTCTTACCAAAGCATCAACCTATCAACCTACTTCCAAAGCACCTATTACCAAACCTACTACCAAAGCACCTATTACCAAACCTATTACCAAAGCATCTACCTACTACCAAAGCACCTCGCAGCCCCTTGCCATACCAAAGCATCAACCTTCAAATAAGCTCACCTTGCACAGGGCTAGGGTGTCCTGACGTGCTCTTAGCACTTCCCAGTTGCTCTGTGCCTGCAGTTAAGAAAAAATCATTTAATCACACCTAATAAAGCTTAGTGAATACTTGCTCTGCGTCTGCAGTTACAGGCACAGCACCCTAGTCTATTCATCACACCTAATAAAACTCAGTAAACATTGAATTCCATTCCTTGTCAACCTGCAGAAGGTTACAGGCACTGCTTAGGCAGCACCCACCAGGGTCTCACGGAGGGTCGATAACAGTCTTATTGCATTTTAGACATGCCACTCCTCACCTTCTGAGCCTGCAATGCTTGGGCAGTCAGTCTAGCAAGGGGGGTGTCAGCCAAGATCATCTCCAGCATGTCACCAGACCGCTGAGGCTTGAGAGCCTTCTTTTCTTCTTGAGATGCGTGTGGCAAGCCTCGTGCGGCTGCTAAAGTGCATGCACCCACCTGTGGAATGTGTGCACGTGTGTGTAAGTGCGCGTGTGTGTACACACGTGTGAGTGTGCATGTGTGTGTGCATTCAACTGAAAAATATGTGTACATGTGCGGAAATGCATGTGTTGCGTGTGCATGTTCGTGATTGCGCATATGTGTCTGCGCTGTCAAGGCATGTACGAAAATTCAGGCGTGCACAAGTAGATACTTAGTAGCTCTGGGGACGCACTTGGGTTTTTGTACAAATAAATTATAGTAATGAATACGAAAGGGAGAGCCTACAATTTCCAGCTGCTCTCCACTCCAGTCCGCCTGCACTTGGGCTGCGAACTCAGAAGAGTTGAGCGGTACTTCGTCTGTGCATAGCACAGGACACTGGGCCTCCTCAACCTCGTCTCTTTGCTGCTGCACCAACTCTTTTACTTCCACAAAAGCCTCTTTTATGTCTTCCTTGTCTGTGGAAAAAATGGTGAGACAACATGTGAGTGCACTTCCAAAACAGCTGCCTGCCTTTCCTTGATCAAAATCGCAAAAGAATCGAAGGCATATTACCAGCTATCACGTTCATCTTGGTTACACACTTAGGGTTCCATCGTGCATTCATCAAGTCTAAGATCTTTTTTCCCTGCAAGAGAAGAGGAAGTTCCAGTAAGGCCAATGTTTTTGGCTTAAACATCTGTTGGATTATTTTAGTGCATTGTGTGCTCACCTGCGCCATGTCCCCTTCAGAACCGACAATAATGGCTGTGAACTGGAAATTATCCAACTGAGGCTGCAGCAGACGGTCTACCATCCTTTCCAGGCCATTACCCGTAGAATCTTGTCCATCTGTAATGTGTACATGTGTATTTTCTAAGCGCATGTGTATTATCTAACACTGTTTCACTACAGTGTTCCAGGCTCTCATTCCACTACCATGGCTCCTATCTCCTCCTTCAAAATATTCACCTGTGAAGCAGATCAGATTGTACAGAATTGTCTTCCCCGAGGCACCTGCTGCCTCTCTCTCCATGGTGGTTAGAGCATCCAGCACAGAATCGTAGAGCCGAGTACCACCTAAATCCACCTTAGCCTCTTTCTCCACGTCTTCAAATTTGAGATTGGCTTTCAGAACCCTGCTCAGGGCAAAGCAAATGAATAAATGAATGGATGAATGAATAATCAAATGAACAATTAAAAGGTTGAGCGCAGCCAATTCCTACCTGTGTGTGCGTGGAGTGCGGTACTCACTGCCAAAGAAGGCAACGGTAGCCATATCTTTGGGCTCCAACAAGCCATCGAATATTTGCTCCTTTAGAGCCTGCAGTACCACCTCTGTTTTGGTTTTACCAGTGTTGCCGGCAGAACATGACATGGAGCCAGAGGCGTCAATTAAGCAGAAGGTGTACAGCAAAACCTGGATTCAATGTGGTGAGCAACTTGGTTTTTTTAAAGGACATTGTGTGAATGTGTGCCTGTACGTGCTGATGTGTTTGTGCGTGTATGTATGTGTGATTGTGATTGTGTGCAAATGTGTACATTTGATTTTGTGTGCGTGTTTGCTTTTGTGTGATTTTGTGTGTGTATATGTGTATGCATTTGTGTGTGCATGTTTAGGTGTGTATGCGTACGAGAGTTAGTGCGCTTGCACGTGTGAGCATGTGTGCGTGCGTGTTTTTTTTTATGTAAGAGTCTTATGTAAGAGTGTTTGTGTCTGTGCGTCTGTGTGTCTATTTGTCTCTCTCTCTCTCTCCCTCTCTCTCTCTCTCTCTCTCTCTCTCTCTCTCTCTCTGTCTCTTTTAGTGTGTGTGTGTGCATGCTCACGTGCAAAAGTGCGTACGTGTAGTGTACATGTGTGTGTAAATATGTGTATGTGTGTATGTGTGTGTGCATGCTCACGTGCAAAATTGCGTGCGTGTCGTGTACATGTGTGAATATGTGTGTGTGCGTGTGTGCATGGCATACCTCATTTGCGTGCCTAGGGTCACTTTTGTCGCCTTGGAATTGACGGGAGACCTCCCATTCCTGCTTGATCATTTCCCCTGTTGAACAATACTTTGCCTGTGAGGTGAACCTATGGCTTCAAATATTGTGTGTGTGTGTGTGAGTGAGAGAGTGAGTGTGTGTGTGAGTGAGAGAGTGAGTGTGTGTGTGTATGTGTGTGTGTGCATGTTTGCGTGTGTATACGTGTGTTTGTGCAAGTGTGTGTGTGTGTCTTGTGTGTGTGTATGTGTGTGTTTGTGTGTGTGTATGTGCGTGTGCGTGTGTATATGTGTGTTTGTGTATGTGTGTGTATGTATGTCTTGTGTGTGAGTAAATATGTGTGTGTGCGTACATGTGTGTGTGTGTCTGCGTGTGTATACATGTATGTGTTCACGCGTGTGTGTGCGTGTGTGTGTGTGTGTGTGTGCGCACGCGTGTGTTTACCTCTAAAAATCTACAGTCGAGCGAGTGTTCGAGTAGAACCGCTTACGACATTTAATAATATTAGATTTAAAATGGACTACTCGGACATCGAATCCATGGTAAGCTTAGACGAATGTTTCACATGTGCACATGAAATGTCACCCCCTCTCTTGCCCCTCTGCTCAGGCCTCAAGCTGGGCAACCGGCATACCGCCCTCCCCTGCTATGCCCCCCTCTGCTTTCTGGGGCAGGCAATCATTTAGGTGTGATGAGGCATCTTTGGAGCCGATGGCTTGTGCAGCAGCTTGATGTTCTCACTGGGAGAGGGTCCCACTAACTGTGTAAAAAGGCCATGAGTGCCTAAAGAAGGTTTTGTGGGACATAGGGCACTCCTTGTATTGGAGGGCACTCTTATATTGGAAGGAAATCCTCACTTTCGCCATCATCACTTTCTCCACCATCACTTTAGCCATCATCACACCACGAAACGCACTCGCAGGAGTGGAATCTCTCCTGCCAAAACGCCCCTGGCGAAGCGACCGCAATCTGCTTTTGCGACCTCATCTTCGGGAAGGCTCACAGGAAATCAGCCTCTGAGTGCTGGAAAAAGCAGTCGCCACATGGGCAGCAGGGCTCCCTGCGCATCAAGGGTACGTGTGCGCACACATGCTTGCATTGGTACCAGCTTAGTGCTGTGGCCCTCAACTCACATGAGTCCCTCAACCCACATGCATATTCTCCTGCCTTTTCCAGTCTGACGGGATTCCAGCCGGAGGAGAAATTTTGAGGATGGACCATACCATCAACTTCTCCCAAAACGTGCAGTCAATCCTATCGACCAAAGAACCAATTGAAATTGCTGAAGAATTGCTACAGGTGAGTTCGATTGAGGGACGATCCTGGTCCTCAGCTAGTGCACATGGGGAGTCTTTCACTGTGTGCGTGTTATTGCACCCAACCCACGCCGCTCATTTCCACGCGCAGGCAAAGGCGGCTTTACACAACGTGACAGAGAAACTCCGTCTGCAAGGCACAGCTAAGCAAAAGCTCGAGGAGCAGCTTACGATTGCACGTGGCAATGTGGGAAAGGCAGAAACCCTCCTCAACAACCGGGAGAGGTATGTCCAGACAAGCAGGGATGGGATGCACGGCTTCTCCCTTATATTGAGCTAGCATTTATTTGAAAAGTGCTGCAACATTTTGTGTCTCAAGTATCATGTACTGCCTTTGTCCTTCTGCATCCAGTGAGCTCCAAATCAGCCCCAAATCACCGAATGGAGGGCTCAGTCAGATGTACCGGTCACCTGAGCAGACGGCACTCGTTGCTCGGCTCAGAAACCAGTGCCAAAGTTTGATCAGAGAACGTGACACCCTGCAAGAACAGCTTTCTGCAATTAAGCTTGATAAACGGTGAGCTGCCACAATGGAAATGTTTGCTTGCACCTGCAGGTCATGGGTCGGTTATATGTGAGAGTTTTCACCGCAGGGGGACTCCTACCAGGCCCTGATAACAAATGACACATTTCAAACCAAAATGCCTGCCCTCTAAAACTCAGGGCTACCCGTCTGTCTGAGATGTGCTCGGAGCGGGACGCATACCAGGCTGAGATGATGCGACAAACAACGTTGAATGAGGTCCTGCTGCAACGATTGTCAATGTCCGAGCAGGTGTGAGCTGATAGCTGTCGAGCTTAGAGTTGCAAGCTGGTGCTTTCACGCTTGCTGGATTCTCATCTTTCAAGACAAACACAGATGTTGTTGTTTGATAGGTGTCAATTTACGCTTGCTAAATCACCATGCACCTCACCCTGCAGGCTACACACGTTGCAGAGACAAAGGCAAAGCACGCCATAAAATCGCTGAAAGAGTACCTGAGGCCTGGAACAGGTGGGTACAGTTTCAAGCTTACCCAGGCAATTCGTGCATTTACATTTTGAACCCCAACAAGCTTTGCTTTCACTGTACAGGTATGCCATCATCCCCGCCAAAACTGCCCATTCAAAACTGCCTAAGCAAGATCAACGCCGGAACCACGCTGCATGTGCTGCGCAAGTGCCATACTACTATGGTATCTCAGGCACAAGCTTTAAGGTATGACATCACAGATCTTCTCAGGAAGAAGGTCCTCGCCATCATGGTTGCAAAACGCCGTGGGACTGGCTACATGCCCTTCTTTCAAACTGTGCTAACTTGCCTTTAAAATTACACTTGCTCTTGCTTCAGGTCGTTTTTCCCAGGCAAAGTTGCATCCTGGGGGGAGTTTGATGACAAGGCGCTTGACAATGATGCCACCACGGGTGCGGGCGAGGTCCTACGTTCCCTCCAGACGCACGTATCACGGTAGGAATGGAGACTTTCTTTTATGTTACTCGCCCAGAGCAAATAATTGGGTTTAGGCAGCTGGTTTAGGGTTGGAAAAATGGCTTGGCCTCTTTGAGTCACAGCATCAAGTGGGCCTACAATTCAGCTTGGGACGGCTGAAAAAAAGGCTTGAGACAACTTAATTCAGGCTAACCGTAAAGTAAAGTAACGAAATGCGAGATTTAAAAAAATGAACCCCCCCCCCCTTGCGAGCAATACATATGCCTGTGCAGGCACAGGGAAGCGCATGCGTGTGTGTATGCACAAGCGTGTGCATGCGTATGCACGCGCGTAAGCATGCGTGCGTGCACGTGCACGTGAGCATGTGAAGGACTGCACGTGCTTACACTGCTGCTCCTCCCCAAAGAACCCCCCTGCTGCTGATGCCTGAGGTCAGCCTAGGCCTCCAGATGGCCTTTTCGTTGCACTGCTGCTGCTGCTTCATCCGGCTCTGCTGCCCTGTCCTCTCCAACCTGCCTTCTCACTGTCCGGCTACTGGGCTTGAATAACGTCCACAACAAGCTGTTTGTGCTCCTCATGGGCCTTCCCAGCCCCTTCTTGTTCATGCTCACAAAAGTGACTAATTTTGCCCTGTAACTTTGCAGACCTTTGTATTATAGTTATTTTATGTGCTCGTGACACAACACGAGGGGTCGTAAACGTCTGTGGTACACAGTAACAAAAGTACGGCAATTAAGGCTTGAGACGGTTTAGAAAAGTATTTTTACTTCAGCAGTTGGCGTTTAAAGCATAACCACAAAGAGCGGAATGTTTACAAGTGTCTACGTTTTTTCCTGGCTTTGCTGCAGGCTTATACATGACTTGCGTGGTTTACCAGGTGCTATGCACCAGAAAGGAAAAGCTTGTGGGAACACGTCTGAGGAGCTGCAGCCTGCAAAGTATGAGCAGCTCATGGCAGGCCTGAAAGAGCATGTTGAAATGCTGAAAAGCACAAAGCCCAGCATGTAAGTGTTTGACTTGTTTTCAGCAGCCTGAAGTGTATGAGCAGCTCATGGCAGGCCTCGTAGGGCATGTCTGAACGCTAAGATGCACAAAGCCCAGCTTTTAAGGGAATGGTTTGAGAGGTCCCTGCAGCTTGCCTTGTCTGGAATGAGGGGCTCAAAATAACAAGTGGTACAAAGTGCTTGAATGTCAGGCACATCTACTTTTATTCTTGCACTGCAAAGATAAGTACAATCACTCTTGTTCTTAATCTAAATCATTCTTTGTTTTCCCTTTTCTTAGTTTCCTTGGCAACAAAATTGCCCGTCTTGTACATCTCGCAATACACACAGAGAAGAACACGTTTTCACCACTTTGCAGATTCTTCCAGGATGGCATTTTTGAGTCGAATATGAAGGTGATGGCAGCCGTGTGCCAGTCTATTTGCAGTGAGGTTGACAACTTTGAGGAGTCGTCGAAGGATGGAATGTCAGAAGTTTCAGAATATTAAGGAAGTTGCCTGCTTGCAAGATCTTTACACTTTCGACATTTAAGTGTTGCAGGTGATATCTGCAGCTGACACTCGTTCCTCAGGAATTTGCGTAATAAATCTGGTACATTTTCTGGTATAACTCCACAATATATTGGTGAGTTGTTGAGTGTGCAATGGGGGAAGAGTGTGCTTCTGTGTTTGTACGCTCCTATGCACTTGTTTGCTCTTGTGCCTCTCGATAGATGAGCTGTTTGCAATCTCGACCATTGGATGTCATATATATTATATATCACATAGTGCTATATATGTTGCTACATCTTCTTGCCAAAAATAAAAGAGGGGGTGTACTTTCTATTTTTTGCAACCATTCCTTGTCCATGCCGGCAGCGTTTTCACTTTTTGCTTTCGTTTTCTATCGTGTCATTATAATTTTTTTTGAATGAATAAGGCGGTAAATAAATGCTTTTGTGAATGGACTGGCTGGCGGCTCTAAGTAGGTTAGTTTAGTTTGGATTACAAAGGCCTCCAGCCTGGCATGGCTGCTCAACCTATAGGTCCCAACAAATAAATAAATCAAAAATATCGACAGCTGCACTAAAAAATTTGTAAACTTTTGAGTTACCGTACAGACTTTATATCACCGCGCAAAAATATCGTTTTTTGCCCTGCGGGATGACTGCGCGCACGAAAAATATCTATTTAATTTGGGGGTGCTGGATTAAAAACGGGGATTGTTGGCGTATTTTGGAGCCTGTCAGGCAAAAATCCGGGGTTGGTGTAAATTAAATATTTCCAAGGTGCGGGGTTGATGCGGGAGTGTGAAACTAAAATATTTTTTGGGGCTGTGGACTGAACCCAAGTCTGTACGGTATATTGAATAACAATTTCTTTGATATTACCTGCAGAAATATTATCAAATAAATGGGTGAACTGGTGCCGTAACTGTTCGGTACTGATACATACAGTGTTTTATCTTGAAAAATATAATCCCCATTTTCACACAGATTGCAAACGCGTGCACTCCTGTCCGGACTCCTGCCGTATAAACCAGTTTCACACTTCAACCCATGTCCTCGAATCCTGAACCGAGCTACGTTCCTCATGACACTTTTGCTCAGAGCCATCTTCAAATACTCCGGCAAGACAAATGGTGCACGTGCATCAGAAACCGGTCTCTCAGGCAAAGCAAACCAGTTGTGATAAGCCACAGATTTTTTTAAACAAGAGCAAGGATCTTGACCATGTGCCTCTCTCCAAACTGCCTGATGCCTGAATCTCAAGTCTATGTGCAAATTAGAAATATTTAGCTTCCTGCATTGTAATAAGGGTAAGGGTAAGGGTAAGGGTTACACAGCTATATCCGCCAGCGAGGGCAGTTGAGCTATAGCATAAAAAAGCCAGCTTCAAGAAGAGAAAGAGGCCAGACTGAACAAGACACCAGAAAAAGAAGCTAGAATAAAGTGTAAAGAGAAAGAGAACG
>Ga0307947_1000578_pt1 | contig 26331 bp, 26 predicted proteins | sample OrgLakmetagen232_FD_201840 | JGI IMG/M metagenome (GOLD analysis project Ga0307947, IMG submission 201840) | Saline water microbial communities from Organic Lake, Antarctica - #232 | ecosystem: Environmental > Aquatic > Non-marine Saline and Alkaline > Saline | place: Antarctica: Organic Lake...
AGAGGCTTATGTGTATGTACTAATTAATTTCTAACCAACCCAAACATTAAGAAAAAAATGCTATCCCATAAACGACACCCCCCTTGAAAACTTTCTATTTCAACCACTTCCTTTTGCCCAGGGATCTGATTGTCTATGAGAGCTAGGAAGCCAAACAAACATTTGCTGTTGCAATCCTAGCCACGCCGCTTCACCCCATGAAAGACACAACAAATGCATTGTATTACGTTCATAAGCGGCGGTGATATAAGAATTGGCATTATAACTTATACAGCGGGCGTTAGAGCGGGGTTAGAAACTTATACAGCACTATCGTGCAGTTAAAGTTGCTCAACATACGACCCTCGGACCAAGAACATCACATACGTGGTGCCTGTTAGTGCAATTAATAAAAGCGGAATGTCCATGGAGCAATACACTTCCCGAGCGTTTCAGGTAAACGTTCCGTAATGCACATATGCAAGCAGTCGGAGCTGACTAAATGCTTTGGGAAAAGCGGTCTATGCCTCACTATTCCTCAGGAAAAAAACGACCTGGTCATGCTACGAGTCTTTGAAACAACAGCCCTTCTGTCCTTCCTTTTTTCCTGGGCTCTGACTACTCTCAGCCCTAGCTGCATGTCTTTCCTTATACCAGCTAAACAAACAAAGGGGCAGAAGGGTTCGAAGCTCAAAAGAGGAAACACTCATTTAGGAAGCCATCCTCTTGAAAATTTGTGTGTTACGTCAATGTACGACACTAAGAGCATCGCCACCCCCTTGTGCAAGCAAGATCCCGTGTGTTACGTCAATGTACGACACTAAGAACATTGCCACCCCCTTGTGCAAGCAAAATTTTCTTTGCGTTTTTAACCCACCTGCTCAGGCTGTGAGCTCAGGGTCTGAGGTGGGGCAATGGAGGTACCCGTGGGGGCAGAGAGGGGGATGGACAGACGGCTGAGATAGGACCTAGGCAACGATAAATAGAGAGTGATTCAGTGTCTGACGGAAGGCAGTAGCTGAATAAATGTAGCAATGGAAGCAGGAGTAAGAAAGGACGGCAGGGGTGAAAACTCGATTACATATATATAGTATATAGGGGGTGCACGTGGGAATTTCATTGGGGTTTGAAGCAAGGGGAAAGTTGGCAGGGGCCCAGTCTGCAACTGAATCTTTGTCTAACCAGTTGTTCGACACGAAGGCAGATTTTGACCCAAAGTGTATACAACCAACCTCTTGCTAACAAGGGTGTAAAAAGGAAAGGTAAAAGGTTAGCTTGGTGGCATGGGTTAGGTTTGTGGAGGAGCTGCTGGAAAAAGAAGCACAAGTGCAGGAACAATAGTGCAACGCACTTACTTTGCATAGTCGTTACCAGGGAAGGCTTTCATGGCTGACAGCGACAAATCGTTGACTCCCTACAGGGATGCCCATAGAGAAGAGAGTGTGGTGAGAAGCAGCACATGGAAGAACGTCTGGCACTGTCTGCGCATGCCTGTTCTAATGTACGATGACAGCTGTGTACACTCATGAAAACTGTACACTCACATTGCACACATGAGAACACATACACACGCATGGCAAAACACATGCTGGCAACTAACTGGTCCCTGTGCGCGGAGGCATACTGAGAAACCCACCGAAGCAAGAGCTGTTTGCCACAAATCCCTACAGTCACACGTACTTTCTCCTTCTACCCACACCTGTGGGTCGTCATAATACCCCATGTCCACATGTAATTGCCCATCCTCTTCATAGCCGTTTGCGATGTGGAAGACAAAAAAAGGGTCGGTCAGGTACGTTTTGTGGGCCTGCAGTGTTAGACGGTACAAACACAATACGTGGCATTCAAGAGATTTACTGAGTGTGGAGGTGGGCCTGGTATGTGCATTGGAATGTCCATTGGAGCCAGCATTAATTCCAGAAGATCTGCATTTCTTAGGTAAGCTTCATACAGCCTGGCACTGCAGATTTCTTGGCCGCATGCCCCAATTCTGTACTTATCAACCAATAATTTTTGAAAGTCAACGCCTAGACAATTTGTCAAGCCGCCCCATCTTAAACTTGTCGTGACCATGGTCATGACAAACCCGTCAAAATGTGACACTCACCGACCCATCCAGAGGGACAACGTGAATTCGGCTGCCCAGCTCAGGTTTCCAGTCCATGAACTGGTACTGCCTCTCCTCTACGTGCATTAGTTAAGCGAAACTTTGTGTAGGGGGTAGTGTTGTTCAATCATCGTACGCAGACAGGAAAGCACATGTACACATGCGTAGAGAATGGCAGCACTGCCTGATGTCTGAAACACAGACAAAATGCACTTCAATCAATTCTCAACCGAGCATGCCTGTTGCTGAGTAAGTAAGACAAGCGCGGTGCTAAAAATGGCAAGCCATATCACCATCGCGGACACCACAAACATTTTGTGCTGCCTGGTATCATACACAGCCAACAAAAAGCGCACACAGTTACACACATCTGTAAACACAAGGTATAACAAGGAACTGTTGGATGTCAAAAATCCTGGGCCCTCTGTATTATGGTGCTCTTAGGCCAGCAGGTTTTGTGTTTATGGTTGTATCTTGAGTGTGAGCATGTGTGTTTGTGCGCCCTCTGGGCGTGCTCACCTCCTGTGAGCAGGGAATTCAGGTTGAAAAACAATGGGGTCTCGCAGATCACGATGTGGTTGCCGGTATAGCCCATGTCGTGCACCCATGCTGGAGAGGCTGGGTCCTGGTCCCTGAACAGAAAGGGGGGGAAAGAAACGCTAGGTATGACAATCGTTCCCAACTTTGTTGTGTGCGTGTTTGAGAGGGTGTCACTCAGGCTCAGACAGTCATGCCTAAAATGGCATGTGTAAGCTACACATATCTCTGTCCAAAACGGTGCACTTCCGCAGGGTATGTATGGTCTGTTGCTCAGGGTAAATGACCTTGTTTACTAAACTAAGGCAACCCAGTTTTCTTTCCAGGAGTATGGCAATAGCAAACAAGCATTCGGCGATCAAACAAGATGCCACGTGCACAACCCAGTTTTGATTCACAAAACAGCCTGCAGACATTACGTGCTGGTACTCTATTGCACACCTTATGAACGCGACCTCTTTCCGCTCTAACGTCCTTGCATCCTGCAAGAAATCGAGGCAGTCTTTACTGCTACATATGGTGGTCTACTTGATAATGTGATTGCAGGTCACGGTGGTCTGAGGAACGGTAAGAGGCGCAGTAATAGTAGCAGCAGCGGCAGGCATGCCTGAACCTTGCAACTCACTTAAGGACAGTACACTGTTTCAGATACTCCTTTTTAACGGGCTATCATAGCAATGCATCTGTTACGTTTGTACCACATGTATGGCTGTTTTAAATTTCTATTTAATGGCTGCACTTGATGATGAGGTAATCTTGACCAAGAACAAGGTTTGTCTCGAAGTACCTGGGTGTACACATGAAAGCCTCCGGCAGGGATTGAGCGTGAGAAGTTGACAAACGTCCGCCCGTTCCGTAGGAGTTTTGGGTGCGCCGTGATGAGATCACCGGGTACGTTATCACCCTGAAGTTGGGCCTGCTCTTGATGAAGACGCGAAAACGATGAAGTTGGCATTCAAAGGGAGTTTTAGACAAGGTCACCAACAAGAACTTTGCAACGGTTGTGGAAAGGTTTTGGTACGTGGCTGGACGAGGAAGGCATGAAGTGGTACTGTGTGTCAGAAAGTGCTCACAGGCGTATGGAAGTTCAGAATAACTGGGGAAAATGTCGCTTCCGTCCTCATCCTTATGCGCACCTGCCCTATGGTACTCAGATTTGCAGGGTCCATCTTGTATAGTGAGGTCACAGTCTCTGCAGTGGTGTATGTGTGTCTAAGTTTGCGTGTGCGTACGTTGGTGTGTGTGTGTGTTTGTGTGTGTGTGTGTGTGTGTGTGTGTGTGTGTATGTGTCCCAAAACCTATTACAGCAACGTGTTCCATATATGTTGGCTTTCAAGTTCTTTAGAGTTAGCAGCAATGGCCACTATGCTCCTTACGGTACAACATCAGCATGTAGTGGAAACCCTGTATATAAAAAGATACATGTATGTGGAACCTACCGCTGGTGGCCAGGACTGATCCATCTGCCAGGGGGACAGCGTTTACACTTCCATTATCTGTAAACCCAGAATGTGTGATGAGCCCTGCCACGCTCGAGACGAGGCCGGCGATCTGTGCAAGCAAGGTCGACTTCTGTGTTACACTCTTCTGGTAACACCACAGAAAGCAGCAAGCAAGGGGTCCTGGGGCCCTCATTGTCGATAGCCAGAGGATGAGAAGAGGCAATTTTAGCCAAAGCAGATCTAGTGCAGTAGTCAAAAGAGCAAATGCATGTGTTAAATAGCGCAAATAAGCGCAAGGAAGCAAATGCAACTGTGTGCAGGAGGTTGCGCACCTTCTCCCAAGCTGTCTCCATTTCCAAAGGCGTGGCAAACTCTCTCCATTTTCTTTTCCCTGTCTGAGAGACGGCTCTGCAAGCACAGCATTGTAAGTATAGGGTGGGAATTACCAGAGCGTAAGGTTGCAAATTTTGGAATTTGTCACAACTGTTTGTCCCTAGTCACAAAAGCATGTCCAGAAATATTTGCAAATCACTTCCTTCTGCAAGGTGTCCCTCGCGCTCAAAGCCCACCTGTACTGCTCTGACTCGACGTACTTCTGAGAGCCCCACACTCTCCCGTTTGACACCCGCAGCTTAGTGAGCATGGCCAGACCATCAAACAGGTGGAGCTGCGCAAACAAAAGCAACACGAGTGTCCGTTCGTTTTGGGTGTCGCTCACTTGCTGTTCAAGTGTCTGACAAGGTTCTCCCCCGCTGCTTGTATCAGTGTTACCACTCCATAACTCGCACCTGTCCGTCATAATCACCACCACCGTTTGTGACCAGAGATCCTTCCAGCCAATTGGGGATGGTGCCGCTCACCTCAGCCTCAACCTCTTCCTGTAAGAGTTGCAAGGGTGTGCAGGCACAAGTTAACTGTGTGCCTTAAGTGTTTTTTTTGCGAGTTTTCAATGCCTCCTCCTGTGGCCACAAATCTTCCATTGTCTAAACCTACCTTGTTTTCTGCCCGCGCAAACAACGCTTTGCGGGCTTTCATTGATATGGTAGATTCGTGTTGTTGTTGCAGAGGCTGAGTTACTTGTGCACTTGAGCAGCACAATAGCTGTGACCTGCGCGTCCTGACGCGCCCCTTTCCCCCTTCCCCCCCCTGCTTACTTCCAGCAGTTGCGAAACAAACCATCTTGTTTTGTGTGGTAGTGCTAGTGTTGCTCCTGCTGCCACCGAGAACCCCGTTGGTGTTTGGTTTTGCAAGCATGATTGTCAAATAGGTGTGCAATAGGTAAACCTAGTGTATAATTAATTTATTTAAAGATGCTGGGCTAAGGGACTGGCTCTCATTCCATTTAAAACCATGGAGCTGTATAAATACTTGTTCTGGGCGTTGTTCTCCCTCTCATTTGGCACCTACTTCGTGCAACATGTCATTTGCGCCTATTTCTACAAGGTCGGAAGCCGCTGAGAGGAAGGAAAAATTGGTGTGGATGAGGAGGAGGATCAACACTCTTACACACATACTCTCCCTCCACGCTCTTGCAGACTCAGAACCTGAAGAAGCGGTACAATGCTTCATGGGCTCTGGTCACAGGAGCCAGCTCAGGTAGAGATTTTAATTGCGGGAATTGAGCTTGCTCAAGCCGGTGCAAGGGGGCATGTTTCGTTTACGCCTCACTTGCGTGCGCCGCATGTCGATCCCCCTTGTGTGATTTCATATGTGACCATGCAAAACACACACGCGTATACACACACACACACACATACACACACACAAACGCGCACACACACACACACACACACACACACACACACACACACACAAACACACACACACACAAACGCGCGCACACACACACACACATGCACGTGTTATTGCGTTTTCCTTGCACTTTGTACAGGCATTGGCAAATCCATCGCCTTCAAGCTGGCCCGCCAAGGCTTGAATGTGGTGCTGGTTGCCCTGGGGGACCCCCTGCTAGATAGCACCCTCGAGGAGCTGGAGCAGCAATTTCCCAAGCTCGAGTTTCGAAAGGTGTGAAAAGCTAACATGCGTGTGTGTGTGTGTGTGTGTGAGAGCGTGTGTGTGTGTGTATGCAGCACGTGCACAGCCTGTTTCTTTCCCCCTTGCTTCTGCACATAGATCCCTGCAAACCTGGGCAGCAATAGCTACCTGCCCGACATCCAGTCCGGAACAGAAGATATTCCAGTGCAGGTGCGTGCCGTCCATTTCACACTGCCTTGGCAAGAGGGAAGTATGAGTGCAAGCAGAAGGAAAGTTATGTCAGTCTACCGCTAAAAGGCAGTTTGGCAACTAAACTTCTCTTGCCCCTGCAATTTCCACTGAGCCTGTTATCTGTTACATGCGCCTGACTACCCCTTGAGTTGTACAATCTATGCACTGATCTCAGACATGCATTGGCCTTTCTTTTTCCTCTGGACAGGTTGTGTTCTGCAATGCTGGCTACCTGCTGACTGGGTTCTTCTTTGCAAGGTGAAGGTACTGGGATAAGGTTGTTAATTAAGGTCAGTCGGTGGCTTCAGAAGAAATGGTTAACTGTTCATATGTTATTGATTCCAGGTACCCCCCACCTTGGTGGCACTTAGTGTCCAGCCGTTTGGCCTTCAGTATCCTTGCTCTAAGAAGATGGGCGGAGGTCTTGGTCATGTCTGTGTTGCAATTTTTGAACATGTACGTGCCCTCACCCTCCCCCCAGGTCCTTAAAGGAGTTGATGGCCAACCACAACTGCAATGCCACGAGTGCTGTGCAGATCACACACCACTTTGTGGGGAAAATGGTGAGGTGCAGAGAGGGCGCTTTTTTTCTGTGAAATTTGCGGAAACCGTCAGAAGTTGTGGATGTTCAGCATACCGACTGTATTCCCACCATGTGCGTGTTGCATGCGCACGTATATGTGTATGTGTATATGTATGCGTGTGTATGTTGTTGAGAGTGCTTACGTGTGTGTATGTGCCTTAGTGTGTGCCTTAGTGTGTGTGCATGTGTGCAAAGCCGTATGGCTTAACACTGCCTGCATCTGGTGGCAGCCACGGCAACTAGGCAAAGGGGGTAAAAAATCAAAGTTACAGGGGTTTAACAAGAAGAATGCTGTCCACACAACTCTGACAGCAACACGAGTTTGCCTAAGAACATCAGACATGATGGCTGTTCCTTGGGTATAGACACGTGCCAAGCTCGTTCTCCTATTCACTGCCAGCAGGACCAGCTATTTTGTGCAAAGCACGCTTTCCCTCTTTGTACAAAGTCGTTCACAAATGTGTGCATCTGTGTTTGCATGCGTGCACAGGTGACTGCCAATCTCAAGGGCTGTGTAGTGTACACCTCCTCGGCCGCTGCGTCCATGCCCAGCCCATTCAGCGTGTTGTACGCAGCCACAAAGTCGTTTCTGGCAGCATTTGGTGCAGGCCTGGCAGCCGAGGTGCGCTCTCTGAGGAAACGCTAAAGGCGTGACTGTTTAATTTCTGGCCAACGCATTGTTGGGAGTAAGAAAGAAGGGCACAAAAGTGGGCCAAGAGTACCAGTCGTATTCACAGCTGTTACACAGCAACCAAAAAAGTTATGTACTTATATTCTCTTGTTACTGCCTGTCTGTGCGTGTGCGTGTGTATATATGTGTGTGGGTGTGTGTATGTGTGTCGGGGGGTATGATGTGGAATGTGTGATGTGTTGCGTGTATCTGACATGAAAACAAGCTGCTCAGCTGGATCGTCTTTGCAGGAGCACAAGCTTGTGCGCAACACATTTAAAACAAGCTTACCGTACATTACCGTACTCACCACCCCCCCATAGAAATGTGTTTTCCAAAGAAATGTGCACCCTGCCCCGCTAATGTATTTATATTTATTCTCTCTCAGGCCGGTTGTAGGAGCTGGGGAGTTATATTCATGCACCCAGGAAAGTGCTGTTGCAGACATATCCATGCCGCTTCACGACCTGGATAGCGTGAAAAATTGCTATAATATCCAGATGGAACTGTTTTATTCCAACCGCCCCTCGAACAATAAATGTGTATTAAATAAACGTTTAAGCAGTTTATTCACTCCTTCTAAAAAATGCTAACTGCGTGACATAATTAATGTACAGTGATGTAAGAAACATGCACTACACATTTCTGTTTTGCCAACTGCCTCTGTCCGTACAGTCACAGTCATGCGGTATATGCAACGTGCTTGAGCTAAGGGTGTTTTGCTTTGCCAAATGCCTTTTCCCTTCAGTTGCGGCCATACGGGATTGACGTCCTGGTCTTCTTCCCCTCTCCAGTTGCATCACGGTAGGTGCAACGTGTGCACCTGCTATGCACGTGTGTGCATTGTTCACACTGTGCACGTGTGTACATGGGAAAAGTAAGCACGACAACTTAGCCGATAACAGCAATAGTACCTAGGTCATCATGTGAGCCCGTTTGCTGCTTTGGTAATTATATATAAGCGTTGACAACCTAAACGCCCCTCCTTCTTGTGAGTGCCCTGCTACTCTCTCCTGCTTGATTCACTTTGTGCAACCTAGCAAGCTAGCACCGCCACACCATCATAACTCTGCTCAGGTTTTATGACAAAGCCCACAAAATTGATGCCCTGGAGTTCTTCAAGAAGTTTGCTGTTAGCGCTGAGGAGCTGCCTGACACTGTGAGTGCACGCTTGCTACGTTCCTTCTAGGTCTTGCCGTGGTTCAGTGTTTGAGGATATTAGGAGCTGGCACTCAGCCCTCTTTCCCTCAATTGTGCTGGGTGAGCAACCACTCCTGGCATAGCCTGATCTTTTTCCTCATGGCCTGCTCTTATGCACACAAATGTCAGGAAGATAAGCAACAGCACGTCTCCCAATTCCTGTCAATGTGTGTATTGTAAGTCATGACATAACCAGGAATGTGTCATACAGTCTTTTGAGACGTTCAATACGGTAAAATACGCGTAGAATACGGAATACGCGTATCATACGATCGTATTTTTAAGCAATTTCGGGAGTGCCGATTTTTGACCTTAAAGGGACCCGATTCGCCCCAAAACCACCCAAAACGTTCCCAATTCCTTTCCAATATATTATGTGTTATTAATATATTAAAGCATTAAAAGCTCACTGAAAGGCCGTTGTTGGGGTGGAAATTGCCTAAAAAGGCCAAAAACGGCAAAAATCGGCAAAACTTGCAATCGTATATATGGCCCAGTTTGTTCAATATGGTAAAATACGCGTTAAATACGATGCGGCGTATAATATGAATACGCCGTATGACACATTCCTGGACATAACCCTCCAATTCAAGAGTGCAGAGTCCCCCTTTGTTTTGTCGCGTGTGCATTGATGAATTATGAATATTTCCCCTCATTCATGAGTTCGTACTTAGCTCGATTTTAATCCTCATTAATGGTTCTGTGAACTTCATCCATGCCTCGTTTATTTTGGCCAGACTGTGCTCAGAGATGTGGGGCCATCACATGGTTCTACTATCTGCGCTGCTTATGCAGAGTGACGGGCCACTCCATCCGTGCTGCTTGTGCGTGAGTGCTGGTTCTGCAAGTGTGAGCGGCATTAACTGGCTGCGTTTTAAATGTGCAGGTGTTTGCTTCCATTGGCCGGACCGTGTTCAGAGATGTGGGACCCACAGGGGTCTGCTTCCGCCTCGCGATGAAGGTGGGATCGCAGGGGGGCTTTCTTTTTATTGCTGGCTGCCAAACAAATACACATTCTCCTTTAGTGAACGTCGCTAAATATCGGTTGAAGGGCGTTGCCTGTTTATTTGTAAAAAACTCGTAGTTTTGGCGATATGCAATGATCTTATCTGTAATCGCGTTTTTTAGTGTTGTTCGAGTGCTTGTAAGCAAATGGAGTGAATTGCAATACCTCCAATGCTAGCAACATCGACATTTTTTTGGCTTATTTATTGTACTTGCCTGACCGCAGCATTTTCCACAAAGAATTAAGAATACGGTAACTTATTCATTATGTTCGTTAACACAAACCTCAATTTCCGTCCGCCCCTATCCTGACCATCGTGCAGGTCATCGACTACAACTTCCTTGCTTCTCTCACCGCCTCCATTGCATCTTTTATGCCTGACTACAAGCGGCAAAAGATTGAGGCAGACGCTGCGCACGCCGCTTCCACAGCCAGATAACCGGCTCCAAACTTGAGTGTGCTCAAAGTAGCAAGCACCAGCTGGCAGATTCGAGGGTCTTGGCAGAATAAAAAAGCGTGCATACTAGCTAGTATCTCATGTAAACTGTTGCCTGATTAAAACGGTGTTTTTATCTAACAACATGCACCTTTTTCCGGACATTTTCACTTTCACCACTGTACGTGAGAGCTGCCTTCAAGCTCTGAGAGAGAAAAGGAAAAAAGAAAAAAGGCAGCGTAAAAATGACCAACGTGGATTAGGAAAGGATATTGTTTTGTGTCCAGCACCACCCACAGGACGATTGCTTCTTAGGCTTGATACCATCAGGACAGCTTCAATATGCAAAATTGCCTTTCTGGTACAATAAACCGACGCGCCTTCCCGAACACGCTTGGAATATGCAGATCATTGCCATATGGAATACAAAAGACAGAAATTGTCTGAATGCCTGCAACAAAAAAACTGTCTAGAAGGGCTTGCCAAAGAAATTTCCGAGGCAAAGAGGGAAATCACTAGCATACATAACGAGCCCTACCCCTCTACTTTGGGGACTGAAATTAACTCATCAGGCCTTGATACAGTAAGGGTAAGGGTAAGGGTTACACAAGGGTTAATACAGTAAGGAAGCTACCTAGCGATCAGCTCATCTCATCAAACCCACATCATCCTTTTCCTACATGCAAAGAAACTGAGGCCCACCTTCTCTGGATGGGATGGCTCGGGGGCCTTGGAGTACTGCAAATACTTGGGAGCGTGAGGGGAGGGAGGAGTGGAGTAGTAGGGGGTGGGTGGAGCTGGAGCTGGAGGTGATGGAGAGGGTTGGGGAGGAGGAGGCTTACAGTAGGCTGGCAGCTCGTAGCACTTGGCCACAGCTGTGGCAGTTGCCTTGGCCACTGCAGTTACTGAGCCATCGTCCTGCAGCGTACCGTTGGAAAAATATCTATGTGCCGCCAATAGTTACTTAGACTTAGGTGTATACAAATACATCAACCCATATCACTTTTAAAAAGGTCAATATAACACCCTTGCAGAAAGCTTTCTCAATGCGTGCTATAATGTACCTGATCACCGCAAGTGGTCTTGGCTGTGGTTTCTGCCCAGGGCCTTGGCTGAGACAAGTGCAAACTCCTCGCCCTGAGAATGTGCAAAAGAAGGGAGATCTTGGGTGGCTCAGTTCGATTCCCACTACGACGTACTGATTGCAATTTGACAAGGTTTGCTGCTACTGGTATCCATGGCAATTTGCTGCTACATATTAACAGTTTTATTCTAATTTGCTGTGATGGAAGTATCTTTAGCAAGATGCGTATAAGTTTTATAAGGAAAATCCCAATATGACTCACAACCCCAAGCTTGTACTACAGGATATCAGGATTGGTACACTTTTGAGGTCACAAATGCAAAAACCTCTTTAAGAGGCAGCGCGCACCTCTAAGGACTCTAGGATCGTTAGTTTATTATTTTATATCTGCAACTGACACTCAAAAGGCGCATACAATAACAACTCCTGCATACTAATGCACAAAAATAGTTGAAGAAGCAACCTTTGGTTATCCAGGCTACACAGCTAGGCCACAGCAAGTCAGGCCCAGCCTTCTGGGAATTTCAGTCATACGTGTCTGTTATGGAAAAATTTGACAGCGCAGTCAACAGAATGTAAATGAAGTCTTAGCTCTTTGAGAGTCAAGATCCAGCTCCTTGAAAGGCTCCAGTGTGTTATTGTTTTAGATAGTGCCACCCACTCCCATAAGGATGGTGTGGAGGGTAACGGAGGCTTCTTGAAGGATGGTGCAGAGGCCTTGTTGCGGTTCCTGCTTGGCGCTCAGCTAGTTCTCAGGTCTAGTGTCCTCACAGTACTTGATCCCGATGAGGTGGATGTATGGTCAAGTTATTGAGATCTATGGACCGGATCTGTCTGAGGAAGATGGATCTGCTAATGGCTGGCGGTGCTATTGTTTTTTTGTTTTTGCAGAGATGACGGCTGGAAGAAAAGCTAATTCTGAGAAGCGGGATGCAATGAACCACGTTGGTATAATCCTACTTTCAGCTGCACAGGATTCTGAGATTTTGCTTGGCCAGCCGTCCGCTGCTGCCTGTAACCATGGAGGCGATGCAGGATCCTAGGGAGCCTCTTTTGCTGATGGCTTAAATAGTCATGCTGCATGCTAAGCTGTGCTTCTAAACGGTAATTATCCATATTTGTGTGTGTTGACACCCAGAGAGGGAACTGTCTAGTTGTGGGCAGAGCAGCAAGTTACGCCAACCGAGCGTTTAAACCACACCGCGTGTTCTTGGTCGTGCAGGGTTTCTGTTCTGTACTTCACAATGATGCACTTGGTTTTAACAGGATGCAAGAGGTTGTTAGGTTAGCGGCACTATCCAGATAGAACCCACGGTAAGGATGGTCAGATTCTGACCATCGTAGGTCCGTTGGCCTGATGGTCAAACTTTGACCATCCTTACCGTGGGCACTATCAGCAGTGCTATTTTTGATTAGGGTAGTATTGTAGTTTGCTACAGTATATGCCATTTCCTAATTTGTGGAGAGGGTGCATGTATCAAGCAGCATTGCAGTGATCTGAGTACTAAGCCTATAGTAAACTGACCGCGTAGTGTATTCAAGGCAGTACAAACACCTTAAAAAAATTCCACAGGGAACACAAACAGGAAAGCATTCGAAATGATAATGAATTCAAAAATGGTGGGGACATTCAATCGAGGCTATCATTTGACAAATATCGATAACTGTAATAATTAAATTTGACAAGCCTGGTTACATTCGACCTATTCAGTTAATACCCAGTTAGTCGTTGGTCTTGGAACAGGTAACGCTGGCAAGCTACACACACTCACACCACCAACAACAACCAGACACACACATACATACACACACATGCACGCACGCACACGCGCTCGCACGCACGCACGCACGCATGCACGCACACACGCACTCACGCACACACGCACACACGCACACACGCACGCACGCACACGCACAGCACACGCACACGCACACGCACACGTGCACACGCACACACAAACGCAAACATACACATACACAGACGCACACTCACACACACGCACACCCACACACACGCATACACACATGCACCCAAATAAACACACATACACGCACAAATAAACACACACGCACGCATATATGCACATGTGCACGCACACGCCCACGCATACGCACACATACTCAAATGCACACACAAACACACACACACATACATGCACACACATACACACGTACGCACACACAAAATACACACATGCATCACATACGAACACGGATGCACATGCACACATTCGAACACGGACGCACATGCACACACACATACACGTGAGCAAACACACGCAAGCACCCACACGCATACACGCACAAACTCTGTGTTATCCCAGAAATTGTGCTTCACACACACATACACGTGAGCAAACATACGCAAGCACCCACACGCACACACGCACAAACTCTGTGTTATCCCCAGAAATTGTGCTTCACAAACATTTGACGGGCAGGCTCGCCAGATGTCATAAAATGGTGCTATACAAGCGCGCTGATCACAAACGCCAAGATGCTCGTGGGCACGGGCCCCGCGCGGCACATGTTGGACGAGTCTTCCCTGCACCAGGTGGAAAGGGCTGCAAAGCCCTCTGCATGGTGTGCTGTGCTATGTGTGCGCATGTCTGTGTGTGCAAGTGTGTGTGTCCATGTGTGTGTGTGTGTGTCCGTGTGTGTGTGTGTGTGTGTGTGTCCATGTATGTATGTGTGTGTATGTGTGTGTGTGTGTCTAAGTCAGTACTTTTTGCTATGATGATGAAGGTGCATTAGGTGGAAGGGCTAGGAAACAACGGCACCTTCTATGTGTGTTCTGTGAGCAGCGACCAGCAATTAGTTCAGGGCTCTTTCGCAGCGCCTGTCCAAAAGGGTTATTTTTTGTACGATTAGGCAACACATGCACGCACACAGGAGGGCGTACACCTCGTGGACATACATAATGACATAAGCACACCCCTGCCATCTCACACGCACATACATGCACACACACAAACACACACACACACTCGCTCACACAGCACACACACTCACATGCACACCCCCACCCAAAAATCCCCAATTCCCAGCTGTACTGTGAGTTGCTAGCTGTGTGGCAGCAGCAGAAGGCCAAAGATGAGTACAGCCAGTGCGTGCCTGTGCTCCTAAAGCCATCTGACGGGCGCAGCATGGATGAGCGAAGCCTGGCGGTGCGTGGTGTGGTGTGGCTGCCCTTACTTTTTCCTGTGCGATACACTTACTTTGATACATGTCATGTCATGCCTGAAGGGCAAACTATTTCCTGTCTGTCTCCTCTTTCGCTCCAGCCTGTGAGCCGCCTGCCCATGCATTCTGCAGCACGCTATTGGAATGCTGCTTACCAGGTGCATCAGGTGCCTGGCCTCCTTATTTGTTGAGGCACCTATTGCAGGACTTGCACATCATTAGCAAGCCAACGCGTCCGCTCGCCAATGGTGTGCGAGTGTGAGTCCTCTGATATGTGCCTCACAGCGGGGACCAAGAGCGTTTAAACCCTGCTACTGTGCTGCTGCCAAGCTGTTTGGCTCCTTTGACTTGCTTTGCAGGAGCCCGCAGTGCGCCTCCGTAATCACGTCAGGAAATGTGCAAACTCTTGTGTACACATGCGCTGATCTGAGCGTGTGGTAGCTAGCAGAGCATCCACGTCTATTGCTGTTCCTCAAACAGCCACATGTGCGTGCATACGCAGCGTGGCTGTTTGACTTCAGCCAAAGCTGTCAACGCCAAAGCTGTCAGTGATTTGGTCGTTTGTTGACTGTAAGCAAAACAAGGCAGTGATGTTGAGGGGGCCTTTCGTCCGTGTGCCACAACGGCGCACTGCTGGCAATATCAACCCTCCTTTTCTGCGCACACGCTCCGAGGGGAACCAGTGCCCCTCAAAACCTTCACTCAGCCTTCATTCCTTTGCAACTTGGCCCTTTTGGTAAGACCATGTATGTTGTGACGTACTGACTGCTGCAGGTCTGGTGTTTAGACGAGGAGTACAAAGGGCTTGGGACATACTTCCCGGTGCTCTCTCCACAGGGTCAGGGCCATTCAGCAGCAGATGCCCTGGGCGTTTTTAACATACACGGCCACTACATCTTTGATTCCGTGAGTCCTCCCCGTACCTTTGTCGCCTGCCGACCAGTTCTATTTTGCAGCCCTTCCTCTCTTTCCCTGTGTCGCGTAGAGAAATAGGGCGCCCTGTGCTGCTGCGCTGTTTGGAATCTATAGTGTTCCATTTTGTGCAGGTAACGCAACAAAAGCGGTCGTCGAGATCCAAGTGCGCTTAAGAAGCCATGAGCATACGTGCTACTGGTAACATCCAGGTCAGGCCTTGCATACTCTGTCTTGTCATCTTACATTTTCATCCAGAGATGCTGTTGCGCTTTTGACGCATTCAAAACATGAATGTGGCCTCTTGCTTGCAGATGTTTGCTCTGACTGAAAAGGAAGCGGACGACCCCTTGGAAACACCCATCTCGTTTGAGCACTTCAACAAGGTACTTCTCAGTGGTGTGTATTTGTAGCAATAGAGGTTTGCATGGAGTGGCCCTTCAAGAATGTATCGCTTCAGTAGGGAGGTCCTCCTTTTTTGAGACTTGACCATGATTTGCAGAACATGGCCGTCTATTCATATGGGATGGCTACGATCATGCAAGCTTAAGCCTGTGTGTAATAACAAGATAAGTGCTATCTATCTTGGTATCAATTGATGCGTGTGTACCATGTATTGTTGCTCCTTGCTTGTTTTGTTTTTGCCTTGCTCAGGTGTTTTATAGTGACAAAGCACAACGTCATCAACGCAAATGAATCACGAGAATGTGATGACCCATTATTGATCCAATGCACGTGTAAAAACGCATGCCTGTACAAACCAAGCTTTATTAGTCATAACTTGTGACATATTCCCTTTCCACAACCTAAATATGGGTATACACTCACACACACACATACACGCACACACACTCCTGCGCGTTTTGGAACCCGCAGTTGTGGACCTTCAGCGCTTCTGATGCGCAGCTGATCATTGAACCCCAAAAAGCAACAGGTCGGTTTGAAGCTTGCTTTGCTCTCTGGCCTCTTTGCAAGAAACAACTGCTCAATTGAAAGGTGTTGTTCACTTACCCCCAAAAATAAGTATGGGCCTACAAATGTGGGTTTTCCCGCCTGTTGCTCACAGCTAGAACCCTCCTGTCAAGTTTGCCTATACCCACTTGGCTTTGATTGTGCTTCATGCAGCGCGCCACCTTCCCAAGGGCTTCCCTCTCGTTGGAGCTCATCTCAAGAAAACGCCTGAGGGGCGCGCGCTATTTGAGGGGTGAGTTGCAGCCGACTTGGCTGCTGCTGCTGCTGCTGCTGCTGCTGTTGTGTGTGGGGGGAGGGGGAGGGGGAGGGGCTTACCGCTAGGTGTACAAAGGGACAGATAAGGGAGACGGCTGCTTGGAAGTTCTTGTATACATGATCCTGAATTTTTTCAGTCCTGCTTCTCTCGGTAACAAGTACTTTTGCTGCTAATTGGTGGGAACTGGGTGGTTTGGTGTTATTGAGGCCCCCTCCTATGTAGCGTAGCATAGCAGATGTTTCGTTGCGTGTATAAGCAGGATGACTTTCCTCACCATAACAGTCCGTCTGTGATGAAGAGTACAAAGACTGTGTGAGTACCTTTCAGTCACCATCTGCTCATCTTGTATGGTGTGACATGTGATATCTTGTTCAGTTTAAAACATAGCTCGTGGTAATAATCAAACGCAAGTGGCAGTACGAACTCACGCAATTGATTAAGGAAACAAGACGGTCGCTGCAGTAGCTGGGCAGCTAAGTTCTCACGTTGCCAGGTGTATTCAAACCCAAGAAACTGTAAGTCTGGCCTGACCATGAACTGCTAGGCTTTAGGGCAGCTACACAAGAAACTAATCATACATGTTTCACTTATAATGTCGTTATCCCATTAGATCTGCTCACTTGCTAAAGCAGTAGTGTTATTTCTCTCTCTCTCGTTCTCACTCTCTCTCTCTCTCTCTCTCTCTCTCTCTTTGTCTCTCTCTCTCTCTCTCTCTCTCTCTCTCTCTCTCTCTCTCTCTCTCTCTCTCTCATGCATTGCCTCTCCACTTGTCCATGGTCACGTACGTGCGTGACTTCTTTTTGTATCCCTCGTGCACCCCTCCCTTGCCTTTTGTATCCCTCGTGCACCCCCTCCCTTGCCTTTTATATCCCCCTCGTGCACCCCTCCCTTGCCTTTTGTATCCCTGTATCCCTCGTGCACCCACCCCTCCCTTGCCTCCAGGGCCCATCACTACTTCTCAGGGCACAGGACGAAAAATGGGGGCAAAACGAAACGGAAGAAGGCCAAAGTGGTGCCCGCTTTCAGTGAGGAGGAGCAGGATGTCAGGTGAGTTGCAAGCAAGCACGGCTTGTCTTGGTTTCGTTTCCTTGTGGTGATTGGTAAACAAACCCACAGATGTGAGAGTGCATCGTTTGAGGAGCAAGGGACAAAAATGTGAAGAGAGATCCCTCGCCGCGCATGATGGAGAATAGTTGTTGTGTGCGCGTGTGGGTATGTATGCACTTATGCGTGGATGATTAGAATCATAACACATGAAACGCATAGGCTTGAAAATTTTGTTTGTGCAGGTGCCTTTCACTTGATGCTTCGATGCCATTTCCTTATATTGGCTCCTTGCAAGTGTGAGAGCACCGTCTTGTGCTGGATTAGTTCGTCAAACAATGCAAACTTTCTGGGTGCTCATGCTTAATACGGTACCATGCTGCTCGTGCACTTCTTATGGCAGAGGTAGTGTAGCATACATCTAGGGTTGTTCAAAAATGATACGTATACATACAGTACGTCCATGGAACCGCCCCCCTGGAAAAAACAAACATTTCATGGTCAAAATGTGCAACCCCCCCTTTAAAAACAAGAAAGTATTTAAAGGGGCTGCTTGTCAGCTTTGTACTGCAACCGCCCCCCCCGCACTGCTCCGCTAAAAAAATTGGAGTGCACTCCGCTGAAACTTCCTGACGGGTGCAGGCGGGGCTGGGGCTGGGGGTTCAGGGAGTGCTGGGAAAAATTCCTGACCACTCATCGCTTGCACGGCTCATACATTTTGATTTCCGCTACCGCCCCACAACCGCCCCCTAATGAAATTTTATATATCAAACCACTGCCCCGTCACCGCTCCCGCCAAGAAACAATAGTTAGGGGGCGGTGATATTATCTTTGTACGGTACACATATAAGCACAATGTAGACGGTGTTTCTATCAGGGAAATCATCACAGCTACCACAAGTCATATACAAATACATAATTACGGTTCTGGCCAACGTGTCTTACATCACACAGAACCCTAATTATGCTAAAGCACACAGCGCAAACAAAACGCAGCACAGTGCTACTGCAAGCAGTGAGCTAGCTGGTGAGAGCTAGACCCCAGAGCAGAGCAGCATACAGTGCAAATGACACAAGGAAGATCCTAGTCCCTGGCATTTCCTCTGCCTTCCCTTCAAAGTGCATGCCAAAGTGCATACCAGATCACCCCTCTCCTTTGCTTCCTGCTCCTTTTTGTAGATACCTCGGGAGCTGGGTTTGGGCGGACATGCACGTGGACCTTTGCAGGGGAGGCCGCTCTGTGCCGACAACTGAGGTGATAACTCTCTCTCTCTCTCCCTCCCTCTCTCTCCCTCTCTCTCCCTCTCTCTCTCTCTATCTATCTCTCTCTCTCTCTCTCCCTCTCTCTCTCTCTCTCTCTCTCTCTCTCTCTCTCTCTCTCTCTCTCTATCTCTCTCTCTCTCTCTCTCTCTCTCTATCTCTCTCTCTCTCTCTCTCTCTCTCTTTCTCTTTCTCTTTCTCTCTCCATGTCTCTCTATATGCAAATACATACATGATATGCTCTGTTGTGTGGTTTGATCTGACAGCGCGGTGTCAAAATTCATTGCTCAGGTATGAGAACTTGGTACAGATCCGGTGCCTGCTGGAGGGCATGCCCCCTGAGGAGATGTTGAGCAACTGGGGCCAGATCCTGCCCAAGTACATGGAGCAGTGGGGCCTGGAAAGGGGCAAGGTGGGTGGAGAACTGTTTTGAAGAGCGCACGTTTTTGCAATATGCGTGTCCATCTGAGGAGATGTAGAGTGATAGGGGTCAGGACCTGCCCAAGTACGTGGAGCAGTGGGGCCTGGAATGGGGCAAGGTGGGTGGAAAACTGTTTTGAGGAGTGCACATTTTTGTGTATTGTGCGTGTCCATCTGAGGAGATATTAAATGATAGGAGTCAGTTCCTGCCCAAGTACGTGGAGCAGTGGGGCCTGGAAATGGGCAAGGTGGGTGGAGCACTGTTTCGAAGCGTGCACATTTTTGTGTATTGTGCATGTCCATCTGAGGAGATATCTCTAATGAAGGTGTCCTGAGCCAAGTTCCCAATGTGTGCGGCGCCCCAGCAACATAAATGTCAGCAACTTTATTTATGAAGAGTACCAGTGCATGCTCCAGTGCATGTTCTGGTGCATGGGCAAAGGATACTGCTTTTGGGAGTCGGTACCATTTCATGTTCGATTCGAGCGGCGGCTTGCAGCCTGCGTCATGTCTCTGTAGGATTGGCTGAAACTGCATCTGTATCATTATGTAACGAGCATGTTGTCTCCGTTTTCCATTCGTTGAAACAGTGGTTTTTTGTTCCGTCCATTTATATGTATTTATTTGACTGACATGAAGGGTTGGCCAGAACCATATATGTTATATAAATCCGGTATATATACATGGTAATTCTGGCAGGGAAATTACAAAACATACGTAGGGTTGGCCAGAACTGTATATATACACCGTACATGACCGTATATATGGTGATTTCCCTGCCAAAAATACCGTATATACACCGTATATATATGGTTCTGGCCAACCCTAAACATACGGTCATATACGGTGTATTTATACGGTTCTGGCCAACCCTTCAGGTACGTGATGCATCAAGGAGCAAGTACTGCAAGCAAGGGGCTACACGTTACATGCAAATGCAGCCCTGCATGTAATTGTGCCGCGCATGAGTGATTAGACAAGTTTCATTTGATCGCAAGCTTGAATGCCAAATTTGTGGATTAACTTGTCGACAGCGCAAGATGTTCATGGGTGCTCAATGAAAATGGAAATTTCATCGTTGCTGTGTTCACAGATGACATCTTGCTGGCGTCACAACATGCGGTATGCCTCACATTTGCCTAAACTTCTCACTTTTTGACTGCATTTTATATGTGCGTGTGACTGTATATATGTGTGTGTGTGTTACTGTATGATGTTTGTGTGTGTATTACAATATACAAGCAAATGGGATTTAATTTATTTCAACCCTGTGTTTCAAAATACAGTTGGTTGACCTCTTTGGTGGCGTGCGCGATGAGTGGATCGCTTCGGATCTGTCTAGCTGGCTGGCTGCCAACCGCATTTATAAAGGCGTTGCCGATCCTGTGAGGGAAGCCTTGGGACGTGATGAGGTGTACATCGTGACCACAAAGCAGGTGAGATGTGCTGCCTTTGACGCTACACGTGACGCTACACGTGATCATCTGTGTTGAAAAAGGCTTTGGGACGTGATGAGGTGTACATCGTGACCACAAAGCAGGTGAGAGGTGCTGCCTTTGACGCTGCACGTGACACCACTCGTGAACATCTGTGTTGAAAAAGGCTTTGGGACGTGATGAGGTGTTCATCGTGACCACAAAGCAGGTGAGATGTGCTGCCTTTGACGCTACACGTGACACCACACGTGAACATCTGTGTTGAAAAAGACTTTGCGACGTGATGAGGTGTTCATCGTGACCACAAAGCAGGTGAGATGTGCTGCCTTTGACGCTACACGTGGCACCACACGTGAACATCTGTGTTGGAAAAGACTTTGGGACGTGATGAGGTGTTCATCGTGACCACAAAGCAGGTGAGATGTGCTGCCTTTGACGCTACACGTGACACCACACGTGAACATCTGTGTTGACAAAGACTTTGCGACGTGATGAGGTGTTCATCGTGACCACAAAGCAGGTGAGATGTGCTGCCTTTGACGCTACACGTGACACCACACGTGAACATCTGTGTTGAGAAAGACTTTGGGACGTGATGAGGTGTACATCGTGACCACAAAGCAGGTGAGATGTGCTGCCTTTGACGCTACACGTGGCACCACACGTGAACATCTGTGTTGACAAAGACTTTGGGACGTGATGAGGTGTTCATCGTGACCACAAAGCAGGTGAGATGCGCTGCCTTTGATGCTACATGTGATGCTACACATGAACATCTGTGTTGAAAAAGACTTTGCGACGTGATGAGGTGTTCATCGTGACCACAAAGCAGGTGAGATGTGCTGCCTTTGATGCTACATGTGATGCTACACATGAACATCTGAGTTGAGAAAGGCTTTGGGACGTGATGAGATGGGCACCGTGACAATAAAGCAGGTGAGATGTGCTGCATTTGACGCTACACGTGAACATCTGTGGTGAAGAAGGCTTTGAAACGTGATGAAGTGGGCACCGTGACCCCAAAACAAATGAGACAAGCTGGGCTCTAGATTTTTGTTGCATATGAGGTATGCTCTGAGGAGTGCCTTGTGATGTGATGGGGGGTGGGCATTGTGGATACAAAGCTGATGATATGTGCTGCGACCACTCACGGTTAGCTTTTGATTTATAAGGACTGTGGCCTCATAGCTTTATCAATACATGCTGCGGTGCTGCAATTGTGCATGGCACCAGGGGGGAGAAGGTCCCTGTCGACTACCATCGTGCAGGCTCATTTGATTGAATGAATGCGACGTAAGGATGCCAGAGACGTGAGGTGACCTACCATCATGCTGGCTTATTAAATTTGGATGAGTGTGTAGTAAAAATGTCTGAGACGTGAGATGAGCTACCATCGTGTGGGCCCTTCAGCTTAAATGAGTGTGACGTAGGGGTTCCCGGGACGTACAATATGCCTGTGCTGTCATCCTGCAGGCTCACTTCAAGACGCGTGAATCGTGAGATGCGCCTGTGATTTCGTTGTGCAGGCTCACTTTACGGAGATCTTGATGCGGGACATGGCAAAAGTGGATTTTCCTGCAGACCGCATATTCTCGCAAACGGTGCGTCTACCGCTGTCAATCCATTTAGTGCTCAGGGTGAAACCTATTAACTGCTGGAATGTCATTAGTTGATGTGCTGAGTCTTGTACTTTGCTGTGACAGGGATTTGCTATGACAGGGATTTTCTATTTCTTTATTTCTAAATCCTCCCTCTCCCTCCCTGACATCTGTTAAAAAGGATCACCACTCCTCTGTTGAGTTTTAGGCAGCTAGCAGTTTAGTTAGTTTAGTGTCCTTTGGTTTTCCGTTTAACACGACATCCTCGTCATCATATCTTAAACATGCCTCCTGATCTTATTAATGTGGGGATGGTGTTCACTGCCTGCGTATCTTTTTTATTTTCCGTTTATCTGCCCTGCTACCTGGATGTGCTTGCATGGCGGGGGTTGATGAACGTCCATCTCACATGACAGGCATTAATGTCCAGTTTGCTTGATAGACATCACCCTCTTTGTTGCCAAGGCCTTCGCTCGCTAAAGCCTGTGTGTCTTGAATGAGGTTCTAAGGATCGCCTTTATGTAGGGCTGGCCAGATCTACATTAAGATAATTGCACGGTTCCACACCGAAGGTGTGCAAGTAAATACATTTTTGGCCATCCCTACCTATTTTTGTTTTCAAGACCAACACAGAAGTGTGAGTTAGACTGCCATGGCACCGGGAGGCTTGTGGTTTTTGGCATCTGTAAATTGTAAACAATGCTTGCATGTTTTCAGGTCAGCGGACGGCCAAAGGGTGAAGTGCTGCAACTGTTGGCACAGAAGCATGCAGGCGCAGAAAAGCTGGTGTTTGTGGAGGATAAATTGAGCACGTTGGAAAAGGTGCGTGGTACTTGCCCCGCGCAATCTTCCGGCTCCTTGGCCTTTATAACAAATGTCGTGCACTGGACCACTGCAAGTTGCCGAGCATGCCGATCTTTTAAGCGCCTGCGACTATTGCTTTCTAGATCTCACCATGGAGTTTGGCAGATCTACCACAATATATTGGCACTAAACAGGGCAAGCATCGAAATTGCACGAGACTGCCTAATATCATTCCTTTCCCTTGCAGGTCGCGAAAGACTCGAAGCTGGAGAGCTGGGAGCTGTTCCTGGTGGATTGGGGGTACAACACCGTGGAGGAGCGGAAACGTGCTTCGGGAAACCCTAGAATAAAAGTCATAGACGCAAAAGGATTCTCTGAATTGCTCGGCAAATGATTTCCGCCTTTAACTATAACAGGCATGTCGGTGTTATATATATTTTTATATTAAATGACAATGGAAGGTCGGAATGCAATTCAATCTGATATAGACAGCCTGCCAGATGAGAGTAAGGTGGGACAAGGAGGCTGCTCGCACATACGTGCATACAACGCACATGCGTGCAGTACAACGCATACACGCACACACACACACACACTCACACACACACACACGCACACGCATACACGCACACACACACACACTTTCCCTCACACACACACACACACGCACACACAAACACACAAAACACACACACACTCTCTCTCTCACACTCACACACACACACACACACACACACACACACACACACACACACACACACACACACACACACACACACACAAAACACACACACACACACACACACACACATGCTATGCGCTTAAAAACTTGCAGCATCTTCATGAGACTTGATTTTTCCTGTACATACATGCACACAAGGGACACAGCTAAAACATGTGCATTCAGTCTCGCTAGGTTTATGCTGTACACTAAAAAATGCCTTGTCCCGTAAAACGCCAGCATGCATTCGGACACGTGAGTGTTAAAGCCCCTCGGGCATCCTGCCCACATGTGTGTCCTCATCCCCACGCACCCACAGCAACGGCGCCCTCCCTTCTCCATTTATGACGTGTTTTTCTGGCGAGATGCACCGGACTGGTACACAAAGACCTGCCTGACTGCTGGCTTTGGGATGTGTCTCAGCACCATGCGCCTTGTGCTAAATAGGTGGGGCTTTTGTGTGGGTGTGGGTAAATGTGGGTGTGTTGGGAGGGGGGAGCACATGCAAGCACACGCAAGGAATATGTGAATCATGTAGGTGTCGCAAAGGTATCCGAGTTGGCCACACCTTCTGGCCACTCCACTACAGTATGGGCCTGACTTCCCCGCCTCTGCCAACTTGATGAGCTGTGAGCAGGATCAACCAAAAACACGAGCTGTCATCTTGAACCGTGTAGGGTTGTGTAGCCAAAGCCACAGTGTGCATACACAAAAGGGGATGATACACACACTGAAGAGGATTGTGTAGTGTAATAACACATGAGCAATCGAGTATGTGCACCGTATACAGGTTAGCGGCATCATGTAGGTGTGTTGTATATAAGGTGTATAATTACAGTAGTTTTCGCAGGAGATTTTCCAGAAATGAACGAGCAATGCGGTGTATACATACGTTTCTGGCCAACTTCACTGTGTATGTTTTCATATATTGTAAGAGTTCCAAATTGCCTCACCTGCACATGCCTTATGAATATAATCCTGGCCAAACACTCCCCTCCCTCTCTCACACACACACAGACACACACACGCACACACACACAAGCACGCACACACATACACACACACACTCATGAGCCAAATACAGGCAAGATATAGAGGTGTTCATGCCCCCAAGATCAAAGATTCTGCCCCTAGAAATGCGGGACGGCTACGCTCAGACGCAGCGCTTCAAGTACGGCCTTTTCAAAGTGGGGAAAGAGACGACTACGTTTGCTGGTGTTGCAGGTGTGTAATGAGTGATGAGAGTGTAGCAGGTGTGTGATGAGAGTGTAGCAGGTGTGTGATGAGAGTGTGGCAGGTGTGTGATGAGAGTGAAGCAGGTGTGTGATGAGTGATGAGTGTGTGTGATGTAGCAGGTGTGTGATGAGAGTGGTGTGTGCAACGTTTGTGTGACGTGCTTGCATGTGTTTTGGTGTTCGTGCATTGATAAGCATCAGTGCAGTTTGCGTTGCAAATGCATTGGACGCTGTGTGGAAGTACGGACGGATGCAGCTGTTTTTTTCCAGGTGTGGGTGTGATGTGTGTGAGCAATCGACATGCAAGATCAGCATTCTTCATTGATCAAGAAAGCTTTTTATCGATTTTTAAAGGGTTGCCTATGTTTGCAATGCGGGTGTTAGGTGTGGACACGGTGAGCGTGAGTGCGCAAGCGGCCATGTGTGTACACGTGTGTGTATGTGTGTTGGGGCTCCTTGCTGGTAAGGAATGATGATACAAAAAAGCAGGGATGGGTCATACGGACTTTTGAGACGTCCCATACGGTATAATACGCTATTAATACGCAATACGCGTATAATACGAAAACGTATTTATGCTATTTTGGGGGGTACCCTGGGCTTGCACCAACCACCCTCCAACCACCACAAATTGTCCCCCCAGCCTCCAGGACATTATAATGCCTCAGGGTAAAGACCCTGAGTGGCATCGAGTTGTTGTAATGGGACAGAAGGGGCAGATTTACGAGATGCCAGATGCCAGATGCCAGAATTCCGAGATTTCAGCAGCGGTGCCCCCCGCATCCGCGAGCACTTTATGAGGCAGAATCCCAGCGTAGGTGTAGCAGCATGCAAAGCTGACCCGGCAGGAATCCTTAGAGCGTAGTCACAGCGCTCGCTAGCAATGGGAGAAATTGCCGACGCTAGCGCTCAGAGGGAGGAGCATGCAGGAAAAGAGAGGCACCTGCACAGGACTTCAGCAAGCACATCAGCAGCAGCATCTACACAGTCATTGGACACCTGCAGCAAGAGGGCAGTGACTAAGGCTTGTGTGGATGCAGCTGTTGCACAATTCATCTACGCTACAGGCACCACCTTCTGGGTTGTGGTAGCAATAAGCAAGTGATCATGCTACGTTCTTAGGGGCTGGGAGTTCCTCTGGGGGGCTCTAGAGGGCTTGGAAGTGCCTCTGGGGGGCTCTAGAGGGCCTGGGAGTGCTTCTGGGGGGCTCTTGGGGGCTT
>Ga0307947_1000582_pt1 | contig 26263 bp, 34 predicted proteins | sample OrgLakmetagen232_FD_201840 | JGI IMG/M metagenome (GOLD analysis project Ga0307947, IMG submission 201840) | Saline water microbial communities from Organic Lake, Antarctica - #232 | ecosystem: Environmental > Aquatic > Non-marine Saline and Alkaline > Saline | place: Antarctica: Organic Lake...
CCCTGGTGCCCAAATCTCAGAAATATTAAAGGTAACCCGGGTAACCCTGGAGCCTGTAAATAAATATTATAGCCTTCCCTGCACCTACCCCGGTGGGCAGTTAGCCCAGGCAGTGCGTGTGCGTGTGTGAGCATGCGTGCACATGCGCGTGTGTACGTGCGCATGTGTGTCGTGCTGCAGGTGCTGGGGCAGGTGCTCCAGGTTCTGGGGTGCATGTGTGTCATGCTCCAGGTACTGGGGCTGCTGCAGGTGCTGGGGCAGGTGCTGGGGCTTGCTGTAGGTGCTGGGGCGGGGGCGGGGACGGGGCCTTCTCCGCTCATCGATGTTCAGCCACCACTTTATATTCGCCAAACCCCGGAAACCCCGGAGCCTCTGAATACATATATATTTTACGATGCCGATATCACGCCGGAGGGCAAAAAACGTTATTTTCCCGGGGTGAGTTAAGAAAGGTATGGCAGCATTGAAAGCTCGCTGAAAGGCAATATTTGGGGTGGAAATTGCCTATAAAAAATCGGCAAAAATTGGCAAACTTTGCATCCGTATATTACAGCCCGATTTGTTCAATACAGTAAAATACCAGAGGGGGTCATCTGAGGCCCTTAACAGGGGTACTTTTGATATGTGAATTGAGTATGTGCGCCCCGCTGGCAGTTTCTAAACTTGGTACCCAGAGGTATTTTGGCTAACCTGAGCTTAAAAAAACAGCCAGTTACGGCGCATATGCCTAATTGCCTGCGGCGTGAACTTAAATTTTCACCACCATTCTCTCTTATCTTACCACCCACTTATCTGATTTGTGCCATTTTTATTTGAATTGTCTACACTTCAAAAAGAAATATCATTGCAACAAAAATGGGGCAAAACAGAGCAGTACTTGGCCAGATACCCCATTTCGGCCCATTTCCCTTAGAGAAAATCAGCAAAAGGGGTGCCAAAAAGGTGGAAAATCAACCTTCACCAAACATACTTTTCAAACCCCAGGATGATTTGATATAATTAAGGAAGTCCTCCTGTCTTGTTTTGGGATGAAAGGAGGCCCTGGTTGGGGCGTGGTGGCCTGTAATGTGGAAACTTCGTGCCAAAATCAAAACTGTATTTCCGGCCAAACCATTGGGGTGGTCCTATTGGCCTTAAACTTCATGAACCATCTAATTATATCATTCAAACATGATTTGCATTAAAAAAGTCACATTTCGGGACATTTGCTCAGTTGACCCCCTCTGGCAAATTATGCGTTAAATACGATACGACGTTTTATACGAATTTGCCGTGTGACACATTCCTGGTGGTGAGGTATGACAGATTGGTGGTGAAAAGTGGGGTTCACGCCGCGGGCAATTAGGCACGTGCCCTGAATTAGGCAATATCAAGCAGAAGTGCTCTGGAAAGCGAACATTTTTATGCCTAGTTTGAAATTGCCCAATTTTGGAGCCCATACGCCGCGAACATTTGAAAAACATGCCCATTTTGGGGAAGTTGTCCACCTCTGCAAAAAGACCTGCAGCAAAACATAGGATTTAACGCCAAAAAAGGCTCTCACAGTAATAGGTCAACCAGAAACTATCTCTCACACCAATGCGCACTTTCCTTATCAATTCCTTAGCATAAGGCAGTGTTCTGGGCACTCTACATGTTTGGGAACAGAACCCCCCATTTACCTGAGGACAGTTTAATGGGTTTTTGACCGAAGTCTGCAACATATTGAAAGGCCAACTACTTTGTTCCAGAAGTTGGGTAGACTAGAAGGTTTGTCCCGAGGCCGTCACTGCGACCGTGCCGACCTCCACATTCCCATCCACAAACACAGTAAAGTATTAGGGTCAAAGGTGCATATATTTTGTCTGCCCCACTAGATGCGTACTGGCATCAAGCTGCTAAACAAGGCATCTGAGTGTACTCACACACAAACACACACATACACACGCGCTTGTACACACATGCACACACATATACATACACCCCTACCTTTTCACACACAGGTGGGCATCAGCTTGCAGCGCATGGCTGACTCCTCTGTGCGCACCGGCATCAAGCTGCGCTCAGCCCTAATGAGCGAGGTGTTCCGCAAGACCTTTGTGCTGTCTGCGCAGCACACCAAGGTGAGAAGCGCACGTTTGGACCGTGTCTGTTCGAATATTAATGCACCTTGAACATGCAATGACTGAGGCTTTCTGCAAAGCCTTTGTGCTGCCTGCGCAGCGCACATAGGTAAGCAGTGATGGTAAGAGTCGTGTGTGTATGTGTCTGTGTAGAGTCGTGTGTGTATGTGTCTGTGTCTGCTAAACAACATCTATGTTTGTCATTGCAAGAAGCAAAGTAGGAACTATTTCAGGACAGGTTGTCTGTGTAGGAACAAGTAGTTCTGTAAGCAGTGCTTAAGGTATATATGCACCCGCCTGAAAAATGAACGTGCATTCCTGACAGGTATGAAACCATATTGTGTTTAGGCGGTTTGATTACAGAAAAGGAACCGCCCTAGCATGAAAAGCGAAAGAAACTAAACAACTACCTGCTAAGCTGCTTGAAATCGAATACCCCTCAGGCAGGCTAGCAGGAAGTTCCAGTTTCTTTTGAATTTCAAGCCGGGACGTTTCTCCTCTATAATTCAACCGCCTACCCAAAACGTGTTACGGGCCCAGCATGCTCGCCACTGCGGCTAATCCTGCTGCTGACCCTGCTGAAAGCATCGAGCAGTGTGCCAAAGTACTTCCCCCCCCTCCAACCCACTGCGTTTCTGGGCCCGCTAACAATTTGAGGTGGTGTTCTCTATGCAGGATCTGAAACATTAGTACCCGCGTAACCCAAAGCCACCAGTATGCAGCTCAGCGTTGTGCGAAAAGTGGTGTGAAGCTTGAACAGACGCACCCAATCCTGTTATGGTTCTTACAATCCTTTGGAGTTACTACCGTCGGTAGAGCTGTAGTATCGCATTGTACAAGCGTAGGTGAGGCGCACACACACACGCACACGCACACACACACGCACACGCACACACACACAGGGCGGGGGTGCAGGCAATGTGACCTCGCTTGTGTCCACCGACTGCACGCGTATGTACGAGGGCATCATGCATATGCACAATGTGTGGACCACACCATTGGAAGCCATTGCCATCATTGCCCTGGCACTCGTCATCACGGACGGCATTTACGCGCTGCCCACGCTGTGGATTCTCATCATCGTCATCCCCCTGCAATGTGCGTGACAGTTGTTTGTGTTTGTACCTTTGCAGCTCCACAGTTGTGTGTGTGTGTCTGTGTGTCTGTCTCGGACACATTTTCTTCAGGCTGTTCATCCGCTTCTGGTCTGTCTCCTGCGGCGGTTGTTCAACGTCTGAAAATAATGTGTGTGTTTGTGCTTGCACGCGGTTGCTTGCCTGCCACACTGTGCGGTCCTGACCATCATCCTGTTTAGGGATTTATTTACATTTGTCTTGTGCGCATGCCAAATCCAAGCAGGCGTGTTTAAGTTAATAATTTTTGCATACAGTCTTATGCAATACACAAAAGGATGAACTTGAGCAAAGTGTTGATGCCGAAGAATCAAAGTATGTGAGTTCTTATAAGAATGCTTCATACCTTCACCTTGCATCCCACATGTGCAAGCTCAGCCTGGCAGTGTGATTTTATCGTTCATGTTATTTTGCGCTGGTTACTGAACTTTTTTCAGAACATCGCATCCGTCATTGCATCTGTTCCTGGCTAGTTGCATGTGGCGCCTGTGTACATTACGCCTCCTGTCCTACCAATTGTCCACCGTTTGGTATGTCTTTGGACTCAGTCTGTCACACCGCTCTTGCGTATACTGTGTGTGTATGCTCTTTTAATTACTCACACTCCTGCAGACAACCTGTGCTTGCGCATTACGCTCATCCAACGTGGCACCACCCTGCCATTCCCGTTCATCACACTCACCCCCCCTTGCCTTCCACTATTTATACTCACCACCTTGTGTGCAGACTACCTGGGCTTCCGCATTGCACGATACAAGTTTGAGGCCGCCAAGTCCTCTGACCTGCGTCTGTCTAGCCTCCAGGAGATCCTCATGGCCATCAAGCTGGTCAAGTTCTACGTGTGGGAATCCAGCTTTGAGGAGCAAGTGTCAGAGGTGCGTACCCCTGTGTGTTATGTGCACGTATGCCTGTGCGTGATGCACCAAACGCTCGTTGGCAATTAATTACTGGTTTGGCTGTGGCTTCGTAGGTTCTTATCACTTCCTGGAAAGACAATTTGTCACACACACACACACATGCACTCACACCCAGATCCGGGAGAACGAAATCCGCCTGCTCAGCAAGGCCGCCGTGATTAAGGTCATGAACATGGTCCTTGTGTTTGCCATCCCCCCCGTGTCTGGCATGATTGTGTTTGCCGTGTCCACGTTCACTGCGCACCCCCTCGACGCCATCCTGTCCTTCACCATCATGTCCCTATTCAACACCATGCGCTTCCCGCTGGTCATGCTGCCCAAGTCGCTGCGGGGAACGTCAGGTGGGGAGTCTGGTCGTGTGAATGTACGTGTGTGCCTTTATGTAAAGGCAATTGCAGTGCTTGTGTGTGCCGTGTTTGTATGTGTGCCTGTGTCTGTGCCTCATTCAAGATGATCGAGTTGCCATCATGCTGCACGTTTTCCTTTACCCCTGCATTCTGGTGTCATCCACCTTAGTTGCAAGAACACGTACATGCTTCGGCTTCTCTCAATGTGCCTGAAGTCTATTCGTGTCTGTCACTGTCTGCTGGAACCCCTCATGTGCTTGCAGTCTGTTGAGTAACGTTTCCTCTCTATGTTTGCTCAACTTTCGTGCCGTTGCAGAGGTCCTAGCTTCAATGTGCTTTCAACTTTTGTTGCAGTTGCGTGTTTCAATTGTGTCTGCTCAACTTTTGTGCCGCTACAGAGGCCCCAGCTTTTAAGTGCTTTCAACCTTCGTTGTATGTTGTACTTCATGTCTGCTCAACCTCCGTGCCGCTGCAGAGGCCCTGGCTTCGATGCGCCGCCTGGAGGAGTACCTGCTGCTGGACGAGCAGCAGCCCCAGCCGCAGTCCAAGAAAGTGGAGGTTAACTTTGTAAGTGGCAGGCCAGAGATTGGTTTGGCCAATCATGCTGAAGTGTGTACGTGACGTAGGCTTTGCATTCAACAAGAAATGGGGCGGTGATGAGCATGTGGTTTGTCAGGTCTTGAGGCAGAGCCTGTTTCGTGCAATGTTTGGTCACAGGGAATTTCTGGTGGTGCAAAATTCGGAGCTGCACGCCCTTTGTTTGCCTTGAATTCATTCCAGATGTCTCAAAGCAACCTCAGACTCAATATATTGCAATCTCGCACACTGAGAATGCTGTGAGATGCGGGAAATGCGATCGTTTCCCACGGGTGTCGAGGAGCCTGTGACGCTGGAATTGTGTATATCTAGTCATGCGTATCTATTCATGAGTAGTGGCATTATAAGCTTGATATTGACGTGTGAGTCTGGTTCAAGCCGGTTGACACAAAATAGCAGCACCGCAATCATGAGAAGATGAGGGTGACGCATCTAGACAAACTCACAGCCGCGTTTATGTAGTTGCTGCGCGTGTGAGTCACTCTGCAATGCTGAAGTAATGAACACTTTTTTCTTTTTTCTGGGTCGGTGGATACATGGGCACAGACAAAAGTGGCCTCAAATTCGGGCACTGAATGATGGATCATGTGAATCCCACAACAAAATGAGTGAGGATGTCGTCTGGTACAGTGGCGAGCTTTGGATCCAGGAAATTGCTGTCTGAAGCAAGGTTGTTATCCTAAGTACTGATTAACACACACACACACACACACACACATACACACACACTCTCTCTCTCTCCAGATCAATGCTGAGCTGGTGCACCCCTCTGCCCCCGAAGACTTCAAGCTTGTCATCCCCAAGCTGGAGGTCAAGCCCGGACAAGTGTGCGCCATTGTGGGCCGAGTTGGCGGTGGTGAGTTGCTCAATCTGATCCTGAAAGAGCACGAACTTACAGTCCTTGGGTGTGGCCTCGTCAAGTACGGTTCACACCCTCATGAGTTCCACAGCTTGAATCCCAAGCTAGCTTGCGGGTCTCATGCCCGGTGTTCCACAGTGCCTTAAAATTGCCCTTACCATCTGTTTGGTGTTGCCATCTCTCCCGGTTGCATACCCCCCCTCCCCCCCTTGATACACACAAATGAAAATAACGCGCACAGTGTAGCTCTGTGTATATTAAAACTGTGTTTTAGGGTTTTCCAAGCCACGTGCGTCTAGCAGGGTGCGCGCTTGTATGACAATGCCCACAAGGGTTCTTGCCTCTTTCACGCCACGGTGCATGATGCAAAGGACTCGCTGTGCTGAAACAATGACGAGATTGTTGGGAGGTTCGGTTTTAGGCATAACATGTTGTTTAAGCCCTGTGCTCCTGATCGGCTGATCGCAGGCAGCGCAGGCAAGACAGCTTGCCTCAAGCCACAAACCAAAGCAACTTCTATACACACATTTTTTTGCCACTTGAAGCCCTGTGCACCCATCTTTCCGTCCTACACAGGCAATAACATTGTGCTCTAGGCCATCCTCCAAACCATGCGCCTTGTGAAGCAAAATCACCGTATGCAAATTGCAATGCCAAGTGCCGCCCTGATCATGCATCCTCCTGTTCCCACACACGCAAAAGCAGTGTGCTCCAGGCCATCCTCCACACCATACACCTCATTAAGGAAAAGCACCATCTGCGAATTAAAGCAAAGTGCACCCATCTTTCGTTCCAACACAGGCAAAAGCAGTGTCCTCCAGGCCGTCCTCCAAGATATTCGCCTCTGCAAGGAAAATCACAGTATGCCATCTATAGCCTAGTGCACCCACCTTTTGTCCCCACACAGGCAAAAGCAGTGTGCTCCAGGCCATCCTCCAAACCATGCGCCTCAACAAGGGAGAGATGCACGTGGGGGGCACCTGCTCATATGTGCCCCAAACCCCATGGGTGCAGAACCTGTCCATCCGCGACAACATCACGTTTGGCTTGCCCTTCGACGAGGCCAAGTACAGGAAGGTGGGGGTGTGTGTTGTATGTTTGTGTGTTTGTGTTTGCATTGGTGTGTTCTTGTTTGCATGTGTGGTTGTGCATGTCCAAGTGTGCGTGCCAGTGTGTGTTGTAGCACCCTCAAGCTACACCTGCACCAACATTCAAGTCAAACTTTTGTAAATTCATGTTGCTAACACTATTATACTTATTATCCCTCACAGGTACTGCACATGTGTGTCCTAAAGCTGAACCTGCAATTCAAGCGCATTTCCATTCACATTTTTCTCTTAGGTGGTGCACGCGTGTGCCCTGGAGTTAGACCTGCAAGTGCTGCAAAAGGGAGACGCTACCCTGGCTGGAGAGCGTGGTATGAACCTGTCAGGAGGACAGCGCCAGCGTGTGGGCCTTGCACGTGCAGCCTACCACGAAACCCAGCTTGTGCTGTTGGACAACCCGCTCAGGTGTGTGTTTCTATGTGGGCGTGTGTTGGTCTGTGTGAATATGGTTGTGTGAGTGGGGGGGGGGTCTTAGTGGGGTAAGTATGTGTGTGTCTGTGCTGATTGCTTCCCTACTCGGCACTGGACACATAAGTCCCACAGCATTGAAATCACCTGCTTGTGTTATGTGCCGCCTGTGCCTCTCCCCTCTTTAATCTCTGCTGCTGATCTCCCTGTTTCTTGCCAGCACATTCTCCATAACGCGCATCAGGGGCATCCCTCCTAGCAGAGAGGTGGAAGCACACTTGCAATATGTGAAATTCAGGGTTTGATCTGATCTATTCTTGTTGCGCATCATTATACCTAGTAGTCGCGTGCTCAAAACATTTGCATCTGTTATGCACAAGAGCAGTGGGTGTAGCCTAATGCCTGAGAGACAAACAATAAACCACAACATTACACACACATACACATACACTTGCACACGCACATATAAACACACACGTACACACTTGCACACACATACACACAAACACCCACAAATGCAGTGCTGTGGACCAGCACACAGCCGTGCACATCTTTCAGCACTGCATCCGTGAGATGATGGCCGACAAGGCTGTGGTGTGGATCACCCACCAGCTGGACCTACTACCCTCCTGTGATCTGGTGGCTATTGTGGAAGGGGGCGTCTTTAGCTACTTTGGGCCATACGACCCTGCTGTCGTGGATCCTATGTCAGAATCGCAGCACGAGGTGTGTGCGTAAATGTAGGTGGGGGTGGGGTGCGGTTGCAGAGTTGGGAATGGATTGAGCACTTACGTGCACAAGATGATGCGTGGCTCAGACTGCTATGCTTTGGGAAAGCTGGATCCCTCTCATTCATACTTCTCCATGCTCTTTGGCCCTGCATGCTTGCATGTAGAGATGGTATATATGCACCAAATTGCAGTTTTAGGTACCAAGTTGTTTGAACCCAATGCTCAAAGGTTGTGCAACTACATCCCGCTCCCAGAACACAGGCACAGCCGCAAACACACACACACGTGCCCGCGCGCGCACACACACACACACACACACACACACACACACACACACACACACACACACACACACGCACACACGCACACACACATGCACATATTTGCAGACGGAGGGCAACGATCAGCGACGAGCTTCTATTGACCAGAAAAAGCAGAGTGCCATTGACCGTGGCGCCCTTGCTCCCCCTGGTGCGTTCTGGTTTGGTTGGATGAGCTGAAATGATCTTATGCAATAACTCTTGCACAAGGCTGGGGGCCTACCTGTGATCTCAATACATGTCTAGCATTACGGTGGTTATGTGTTTGTGTGTACGAGAGTGTGCTACTATGTGCAGATGTGTGCAACTACTGCCTTGTGTTTCACCTTGTGCGCACGACTGAACACTCATCTCGCACACTTCAGCAGTCTGCTCCAGGCCCGAACCGACAAGCGTTTGCATCTTGAACCATAAGTGCGTAAGCTCCAAACCCGCTGGTGCTGTTCAGGTGTTGTGGCCTCTTTCCCTATGGGCACTGACTTTAAGAAGCTGGGTAGAGCAGAGGCCATGGCTGCTGCCCCCCCCAATATTAAGCTGCCTGGCTCAGACCCCGAGGTATGTAGTTTGTGAGCAGGAGTGTCGCAAGGGGGGGGGGGGCTGCTTGGTAATCATGTTCTGATTTTTGCATGTCAATAACCTCTGTGGAAAATCTGAGAGGTACTTCAAATGAGAATGCATCAGTGCACACAAGCTGATGGCAAGGATGGGGGTTAAGATCATAATGAGATTCACAGGAAGGGTCTATAATCTATGGTCTATGAGCATCCCGTGCCAGGATCTTTTTGAAACATACACGATGTGTCTCGAGCGATTGCTTGATTTTTAACATTGCTGGGGAAATTGCGGAACCGCTGTGCACTTAAGCTACAGCAATGAATTAAAGCTGTGATTAATTATAAGCTCTGGTTTGTAGCAGGTTCAGTGCCAACTACGATGTAAGGAAGTCTTTTGGTTGTGCGAGAGTGGTGTTGCCTTGCTCCTTTGCCCTGGTCAACACACTGTCCAAGAGTGAGTAAGAGCTAGTTTCTGTTTGTGAGGATAGGTTTGCTTGCCCCTTGATGTAAGGATGTCTATTGATTTGTTGTGCGAGAGTAGTGTTGCCTTGCTCCTTTGCCGATGCACTTGCGTGCATGATGGGTTGGGCGACACACATGTCCGCCCTTGAGCAGCTAATCTTGCAGGATTTATCTTTTGAGCATTCACTGGAGCTGTAAGTCTTGTTCAGCTTGCAAAATCTTGCTTTCAGAGTTCCAAACACAAGCTGAGCGCCAAAGGCTCCTTGCTAGCAGCTGAGCACGCGCTGTGGCAAAGGTGGCGAGCCTGGTAGAGGAGGGGTTGCTAAATATGACGCTCCATGATGGTTGTCCTAGAGCATTGAACTGTGCGCGAATGCACACACGCGTGCGCGCACGCACGCGCGCACACACACACACACACACACACACACACACACGCATAATTAGACAAACCTCCTGGTGAAGGGGGGGTCAGACAGGGCTGTAGCCACCAGCTGGTTCTGGCGGTCCTTCACCATGTGGCCAGAACCAGCTGGTGGCCACAGCCCTGTCTGAGCAGTTGGTGCAGCCGCACCAGGTCGTCAACTGAAATGTAGTGCAGAGAGTGGCGGATCAGGGAGGAGGGAAGGAGGGATTGCATGACAGGCATTAAACACTTTTTGGTCTGTTTCTGCATCTGCATGCATCCCTGATGAACTAGGAGCAAGCATTGATCTGAATGTGTTTATATCAAAGGTGCAACCCATCTGTGCAGCAATTTAATGACCCCATGCGTAATTCTGTAGCAACAGTCTGAGCATATTAGAACAAATAATAACAAAGGCGCAATCCATCTGTGCAGCATCTTAATGACCTCATGCGTAATTCTGTAGCAACAGTCTGAGCATATTAGACCAAATAATAACAAAGGCGCAATCCATCTGTGCAGCATCTTAATGACCTCATGCGTAATTCTGTAGCAACAGTCTGAGCATATTAGACCAAATAGAATGAGATCCCTCACCTGAGTGCATGGCTTGTTCCAAAGCCAAGGAGGTCGTGATAGGTCTAGCTAACCCACGAGCTAGCTAACCCACAACCTCCTTGGCTTTGGAACAACACGGTTCAGGCACACAGTAATGGTGCTGCGCACCCTGTAGTGCTCGTGGTTCTTGGTCAAGCAAGTTGAGCCGTCTGTGCTCCGCAGGCCTCCAAAGTGTGACGGAGTCAGCCTTTTCGTGTGTGTGCGTGTGTGTTTGCGGGGGGTGGGGGATGGTCAGCAAATTAGCTGCACTCAGTTTTAGTGGCTCACAAACAAAGCATCCGCAAGAGCCCCTACATCAACTCCCTTTAAACTTTTCAGTGGCCTCTAAGGGGCACGGGCAGAAAGGCTTGCTTTTCTGAAAACTCCCAAGACTACGCACATTTGCAGCAGTCCAGAGCCCCTACGCGCGCGCACACGCACACACACACACACACACACTCACACTCACACTCACACACACCACACACACAGAAGCTCACACACAGAAGATCACACACTGCTGATCATACAGCATCAGCCACACTCATGTTGCTCGCCAGCCACTGCGCAGCCTCAGCCTCACGAAGGCAGCGCTGCGCCATGAACCTGTCAGTGAGGCGTGGCGCTGCCCGTCCTCATCTTCCTCTACTTCCACAGGCCCATCCTGTTGTGGAGAGAGAGGGAGATGAGGCGTGGCACAGCCTCCACGCCGCATGTGTGCGACGCACGACAGATGGGCTGCTTGGATGCTTTAAAGAACACTCTTCTTCTCTCCTCCTCCTCCACCTGTGCATGCTTGCACCTCTACTCAACTGAAGAGTGTCTAATTATAATGGCTGCAGCGCTGCAAACACACATATGCTTGCACATGCATCTGTCCCTGCAAGCCCATCGATGAAATTTCCGTCTTGCTCAACCTCTGCCTCCTTCCTCCCACCCACCTGGACATGAAACTCGGGGCTGTGGGTGATGAGTATGTCCAGGACGAGGAGGGCGTTTGTGTTGCGGATGAGCAGGGTGCTGGGGCCCTCGCCGTGGTGGTGCTGGCCGACGTTGATGGTGTTGCTCGGGGAGTTCCAGCGGATGGAGGCAGGGTTGAGGAGGCGGGCGATTTGAAATCGGCCTGTTCGAATTCGTGGCACAGCAATGTGTGTCGACTGCAGCAGAGAAGTGCAAGCAGAAGCACAGCAAGCTCACAACCGAAAAGGGTTGTGGGCAGGCAGAGGGAGTTGATGTGTGGAGGGGTTGAGGGGGAGCAGAACAAGTTTGTTTGAAAGATAAGTGGGGGGAACTGAAATCAGCTTTTATGCACCACGGAAATTTAAAAAATTCCCTAATAGATCAGAGGCAGAGGTAGCCAACAACCCCTTCTGTTAAGGGCCAACCAAGGGCCAAGAAGTGGGATGCTCCCTGATCATTTAGGGAATGTGCTGGAGGCCCTGGGCAAGAGATGATGAGTTGGGGCAGTGTGCATGGACCTCCAGAATTGCACCACTTTGGAATGCAAAGTGGCAACACACACACACACACGCACACACACGCACACACACACACACACACACACGCGTATGCGTGCACAGGGTTTATGGAGACGGACCTGCGCTACAATCACACACCACCTCCATATCAGAGCTTAGGGCACAACTGCGCAAGCATCACCTCTTTCATCCACGGCTTCAGCGCTTTTAATTAGTCCCATGGCTTGAATAATGAGATAGTTGCGATCTATGCTTACCGAATTGCCCTCTCCTTTGTGGCCAGGCAGATGACTTTGCCTGAGGACGCGCTCGTCCTGTACAGCTATACACACATGAATGTGCGTGCACACACAGGCACACACACACATGCACACGTGCGTTGCAGGGTCCCCCTTTTGTGGCCAGGGCAGACAGCGCCCTCCCAGAGGAAGTGCAGGAGCACATTTCTTCAAGCTTTGACGGCATTGTGGAAAGGCTAGGCGTGAAGGCGGCTACATATGAGTACTGGGCGGCTGGTGGCCTGTACCTGGGCTCGTTCGCGGTGTATGTGCTGCTCACCACACAGACGTGCCGGCTGTACTCAGACTTCTGGGTTGGGTACGTTGTGTGCGCGTGTGTGTGTGTGTGTGCGCATGTGTATGGTTAGGGTTTGCTGGATCCAGGCTTTTGTGCTCCTTGAGCTGCGCTGACCAATTGCTGACTTGAATGCTGAGGAGCAGTTCGGTGAATTAAAATGCAGGGATAGCATTCTTCTGCCATCCGCATCCATTGCACAGTTCAGCCCTGAATCCGGCAGTTTAATTTGTTGGTGCATTTTACAATTACAAAGTTGTAATACACACATGCACGCGCACACAGGTGGTGGTCCAGCGATCTGTTTAGCCTGCTCCCTCCCGTTGGGGGTGAAGCTGACGAAGCACGGACCCTTGAAGGCAGCCGTATCTACCTGCTGTGCTACCTGGCTTTTGTGCTGCTGTTCATGCTGCTTATCCTCAGCCGTGACGGCATCATTTCCATCTGGCACATCATCGCGTCGGCCCGCCTGCACGCACGCCTGTTTGACCGCGTGCTCAAGGTGGGGGCATCAGGGGGTGTTATGTGGTGGTGGTCTGTTGGTGGTGCATCATGTGTATGTGTAGTGCATTATGTGTTGGTTGCCATGTGCATTATGTGGTGGTGGACGGTTGCCATGTGCATTATGTGGTGTTGGACTGCTGCCGCGTGCATCAGTGCAGGGCGTGTTTTAGGCTTGCATCCAAATCGCCGCGAGACACTTAAATCCACTTGACGCACCAACACGGTGACACTGTGGTCAACTTATTTGTCCAGGGTGCCAATTTTCAGGTGGTGCGCAGTTCCTTTGCACGTTTCTTTCGACTCCTGTGATTGAGCGATACTGCATTGTTTGTACATCTTCACCATACTGCCTTTAAACATTTGTGTTCAATTAGGCAATACTGCCAGGACACCTTAGCTGCAACTTTGAGAGGCCCAACTATAGAGTTGGGCTTGTGCTAGTATATTAAAGTGAGTGCATGTGTACCTTATGTGGAAGTTCTGAAATATGTGGCTGCCAAGGGAGAAGTCTGATGTGGTGTGTGTGTGTCTGTATGTGTGTGGTGTGGTATGGTGTGGTCTGTGTGTCTGTGTATGTGGGTGGTGTGTGTGTCTGTGTATGTGTGTGTATGGTGTGATTTTTGCCTCATGAGAAGTCTGGTGTGGTGTATGCGTGTATGTGTGTGCGCATGTGCGAAGTCCTCAGTGATATCAACATGCTGCTCATAAATGTATGAGGGCAGAAGCGGACCTGGTTGTCAAAGAAAGTGGGCACTGAAAGCCCCATACCAGTGCCTCAGCATGCTCATCATATACTTCTTCAATCTGGCCCCCTTTCTGGTTTCCCCTGTGCTCACCTGTGGGCTGCGTGCTGGCATCCTTTGCCTAAGGCCAGAGCATGCTGGACGAAACCCTACCTGACACGCTGCGCACAGCAAAAAACACACGTACATTACCCTTCCTTGCACGTGCAGGCACCCTTCCTGTTCTTCCTGCGCACCCCTGTGGGTGATGTGCTAGCCTCTTTTGCCAAAGACCAGAGCACGCTGGACGAAACCCTACCTGACACGCTGCACATGACGGGCATCTACCTCATCGTCATGATCACCGCCCTCATCATCGTCATCGTGTCCATCCATTATTACGCAGCTGTAGCGGTGGGCCTGGCGGTGGCGTTCTTCACCATGCTGGTGCGTATTATGTGTACTTAACGTGTGTGTGTGTGTGCGTGTGTGTGTGTGCTCTTTGTCGCTGGTCCTTTGATGTGCAAGTGAGGAGATGCTTGCGTGTAAGAAAAGGATACGTCACGCTGCCATAAAAGCTGTGACAGGCTTTTCTTAGCCAAGACCTTGTGTCTTGTACATAAGCATCAATATGCCTCTTGGCAATGGCTTGATTAAAAGGAGGAATGTTTGCATCTGCCTGAGCCCCCGAAAAAAAATCTCCATGCTCGAGCAGCACCAGGCACTGAAACCAATCAAAATTACCGCCGTGTCCATGCAGTTCCTGTACCTGCCTGCTGCCACTGTGCTGAAACGCTGGTCAGGCGAGACCGCCAGCAACGTGTACATTCACGTGGACGAGTCATTGCACGGCATGGAGGTGCGCTTAGTTATGGCATGTATGTATGTGAGCGTGCCGTGGTTTGAATGTGTATACTTGTGCGTGTGCATGTGCGCCTCCCTTGTATCTGTACATTTTTGGGGCATGCGTGTGCATGTATTTGTGTAGGTGTGTGTGTCCATTGAAGGTGAATACAGGATGGAGGTGCGTGGTGCAAACTATGTGTACTTACATATCCTCTCACACTCTCACACAGGTCATCAAGGCCTTTGACTCAGTGAACTACTTTATCCAAGAGAACGTGAACCGCATCAACCTTCACCACTTGGCACTCTTCAACACTGAGCAGGTATGTACTTTTTGTACTGCTCGGCACCGTCAAGTATTGACGTAAGTTTCCTTCTTGCCCTACGGCTTATCCTATGGACAGCTTGATACCAGGATGCAAAAAGTTGGACATAACATATTTAGAGAGTCAGTTTCTTATCTAAGCGTCGGTCCCATGCTTGGGGGTCTCAGCAAGGGGGCCTGCTCTTACGGAGGCCTTACTTTCTAATCTTTAACAGCGTGCTTGCAAGCCCTACTTGTCATAGTTCAACGTTGTCACAAACACATCATCGAGTTGACCATTGACGTGTCGTGCCTGTGCAGCGCAACCTGTGGCTGTCCTTCGGGCGTGACCTGTTTGGTGTCATCATGGCGGTGGCCACGGCCCCGCTGTCTGTGTCTTTATTTGTGCGTCTCTCTCACCTTCCTCTGTCAACTCATGCCTGTGCAGTGCAACCTGTGGCTGGCCTTCTGGTGTGACCTGTTTGGCGCCCTCATGGTGGTGGCCACGGCCCTGCTGTCCGTGGCCCTCACTGACCAGCTGGGCGCAGCGGCGGTGGGCATTGCCATCTCCAACACCATCCAGGTTCGTGTGAATGATTACTTTCGTGATACACAATTGTATTTGCTCTGGTTCAAGCATGCTCGTTGCTGTTGTTGTGCCTTGTGACCTCAGCCAGTATGTCGCCCTTGATGTTTTTGGCATGGTATTGCACGGCCTTTGGCATCCTGTGATTGATCGTGTGTGTGTGTGTGTGTGTATGGCAACACAAGAGTGTGTTTCATAGGAATTATGGCACTACTTGCAAGCTTACTGTGAATGCAGTTCTGGAAAGAACAGAGGCAAGTGTCGTCAGGAGCGCACAATCTACACTTTCAGATCCAGCCGCTGCTGTTGTAACATGCGTGTGTGTGTGTGTTCGTGTAGCATGAATGTACTTGCGCGCGTGCGTGTACGCGCGTGCGTGCGCAATCTACAATTGAAGTCAGGCCATTTATTGGTAGGTTAGGTCTGAGGGATGTGTGGAATAGGTTTTTTTTTGTCAGATCCAGCCGCCGCCTACGATCTGTGTTGCGTGTTCATTCCTCTGCTCAAGTACAGAAATGCCCCACAGAATTCAAAATTTGATGCAGGCGGCTGTGCTGGGTTGTATTTCCTTTTTGTCAAGGAGAACGCATGGAGAGCACGTGTTTTGTGCTGCATGTGTGTGCCTTGTGCTTGCCAACATTTTCTCTGCATGCAAGCACAGCGTATGCAAGCACAGCGTGGTGTGTGTGTGTGTGTGTGCTGACACATGTTAGTGCGCGCATACACACACATGCACACACACATTGACACACACACACACTCACAATGACTTTTTTTGAGCGCAGATAATCATCTTCTTCACTTATGCTTTCATACATAGTTACACACACATGCACACATACACACGCGCCTACATACACATACGCACACACACGCATACGCACACACGCACACACTCACAATGACTTCTTCTCCACTTCCCTGCACGCAGATTTTTGTATTTTATACGTGTGTATGCGTGTACAACTACATTTCTTTTCCTTTATGCTTTCCATAATCTGCTCTCCAATTAAACCCTTAAGCAGCTGCTCACCACTGCCCTGCCCTGTGTGTGTACAACTGCTATTCTTATCCTTTATGCTTTCCATAATCTGCTCTCAAATTAAACAATCAAGCTGCCGTTCTCCTTCTTCTTCATTGCACGCAGGTTTTGGTCTTCTTTACTTTTGTGTGCACACGCACAAACACACACACACACACACACAAGCGCACACACACACTCTCTCTCTCTCTCTTTCTATCTCTCTCATACAGATTTCTTTTTCTACTTCCTTGCACGCAGATCCTCGTCTTTTTCACGTGGTAAATATTTACGGAAGGAGGAGTGAGGGACGGAGGGAAGAGAGTAGTAGATGATAAGATATGGGAGAGGAGAGAGAGGGACGCAAGGGGAAAAGTGTGAAAAGTGTGGTTTTCCTTTTTTGCACAATCTCTTGTCCTCTGTATTCCTGCACAAATCCAACCACCCACCAGGTGAGTCTGCTCTATTATTTTACACTTTTATACTTCACTTGGTGCGTATATACGGAAGGAGGGAGGGAAGCAGGGGAAAGGGAGAGAAGAGGGGGAAAGACATGGGGTAAAGTTGAAAAGTGTGTTCCTTTTTTTGCGTCTCTGTATTCCTGCACAAATCCAACCACCCACCAGATGAGTCTATTCCCAATTATTTATATCTCTGTTCTTCACTTGGTTTGATATACGGAAGGAGGGAGGGACGGATCGAAAAGGGAGAAAAGAGGAGGGGGGAGATGTGGGTAGAGTGTGAAAATTTGTGTTATTCCTTTTTGTGTAATCTCTTGTCCTCTGTATTCCTGCACGGATCCAACCACCCACCAGGTGAGTCTCCTCTATTGTTTTATATCTTTGCTCTTTTCTTGGTGCGTATACGGAACGAGGGAGGGTAGGAGGGAAGAGAGTGGTATCTGTAGAATTTCAGTTTTCACTTGGTTTGGTGGAAGAGGCAGGATGAACAGAGGAGTGGAAATTCTCGGAAAAAATATCAACAGGAAAAAATAAGAGGCTTGCAAGTAGCCCAACTGCTTGCGTACGAAATATTGAGAATAAGAAGGATGCATTGTCAGTAGCAATAAAACATTACCCCTCATAGGTTGTGTATTCATTTTTTGGAGGAGCAAATCCAGGCATGTCATTTAAGGGATTGATGTACTAAATGTGCCAGGACTTAAGGTCAAACGATGTATGTATGTCTCAAAACGTTATTGTGTGTATTAATATGTGTGCGTGCAGGGCTGTGCGCGGTGTGGCTGACTCAGTGAGTATGTGGAATTCTGTGGAGCGCCTCACCACCTTTGCCAGCAACATCCCTCAAGAGTGTGAGATTGCTGCCAACCTGGATGCGGTAAGGGCAAGAGCTGTCTGTGTTTGCGCTTGTTGGTAAATTTGTGCATGCGTGCTTGTGTGTGCTTTCTCATGTTCCTACATCTGCAACCAGGCTCTTAATGTCTCATGTACCTACAAATTGTATGGTTGTTTTTTTTCAGCACTTTTGCAGCATGCGTGAGGCCATCCTGTGCAGCTATCAGCAAGTGCAGATGCCCATGTTATCATTAAGCATGGGTAACTAGGGTGTATGATTTTGCCAGCAAGGCTCGACGAGCGTCGTCGAGGGCAAGGCTCGTTGATATAGGCCCTAGTTGGTGCATTACGGTTAGAAAATCGCTTTCAGATACTTGCGCGGATTGAGCCAAACTTTTTATGGAGTTTACTAATAATTAGTGATCCGGTGGGCAGAATATCAGTTCATATTTTGGCATTAAATATTTACGTAATGAGCCATCACGCTCTACCCAGGGTCTCTTTTCACCTCAAAACACGACAGGAGTACTTCTTTAATGATGAGGAATTGTTTGGGATGCTGAAAACCGGATTTGGTGGAACCCTTTTTGGCACCCCTTTTGCTTATTTTGTAAGGGAATTGGGCCAAATTAGGGGAATGGGCCAACTACTGCTTCGTTTCGCCCCATTTTTGTTGCAATGGTATCCTTTACTAAAATGTAGACTGTTCGTTCAAAATGACGCAAATCGGGTCAGTTGGTGGTGAGATATGAGAGAATGGTGGTGAAAAGTGGGGTTCACGCAGCGGGCAATTAAGCATGTGCGCCGCAACTGGCTGTTTTCAAGGTCAGGTGTAGCCAGAATACCTCTGGGTACCAAGTTTAGAAACTGCCAGCGCACATACTCAATTCACATTTCAAAAGTACCCTTGTTTAGGGCGTCAGATGACCCCCTCTGTTACATTACAAATGTACTCTATATTATTATACATAAAATGCAGTCGATTTCCCCGATTTTTAGGAATTTCCAGGGAATTCCCCCTGATTTCCCCCCAAAAATAGACACCCTAGTTGTCGTCTAGGCTTTGACAGCAGTGACGTCAAGCCTCGACTAGAGGCTGACACACCCTGAGTTATCATTAACCATGGCACGTGGATCTGGTGTTTGTAAATTCCACACAAAAACCATGTTTTCTAATTTGTTCCATTGAGCCACCAGCACGTCGTTGTTGACTTGTACGTACCTCACAAGGTAGAAAGAGAGTTGGCGGAGGATGAGCAAAAATCCCCGATTTTAGGTACCGATGCCTTTTTTTAGTCAACGTGGGTGCAGGTGGCTCGTGGAGGACAGTACAGGTAGATGTAGGAATACTGTGTGGCCTACTCACATTCAATGCGCAGGTGAAACAATGCATGGCTAGTGTCTGAGTGGGCGTCGTGAATGCTGGCGGTCTGCTTATTTAATTCAAAGCAACAAAACAGAGAAGTAGAGGCTGGCAGTGAGCGGGTAGCCGGACGTGCCTGAGGTTACTGTGAATGTTTTTGTTTTCCAGGTGGACCGATCCATGGCAGAGGCAGAGGCAAGGGGGGGCAACAAGGAGGCTGGAAACGGCAAAGTCAACGGCTGGGGGGAAGCAGGCAAGGAGCTGTCTCTGCAGACACGCAGGGCGGCAGATGCGCCAGCAGCAGGGATAGAGATGGTCGAGGTGCGGATGTAGGAGCGGGAGTGCGTGTGTGGGTGTGGTGTGGGTGGGTGGGTGTGTATTCGGTTGGGTAGGTGTTTACGAGTGAGTGGGTGTATGCTACACGTTTTACAGCTTAGGTGTAGTAAAAGCAGGCCTGTTTGGGGACCTGCTATGATGAAAGCAGGCCAGATTTTTGGGTTCCTCCTGTTTCCATCATGGCAGGTCCAATTGCGGGACCAAAATTGGAATTTCAAGTGTTAAGCCTTCCTGTTTTTTTATCGTTGATTTGAAGTGCAGGACCAAAACAAGCATTGAAGCGTGTGCCTACATGATTTAAACCCATTTGCAGGTCAAAGTGCAGGACCCGACTATGCAGACAGAACCTGCAAAGGCGCTGGGTAACTGGCCTAACACTGGGGACATTCGGTTTGAGAAGGTGGGTGGTGCTTACGTAACTGTGTACAGAATTAGGCCAAAGGTTTTGTGCTCTGTACATCCCTGTTAATACGACCTGAACTTGTGCATCGCTGCAATTATCATAACACGACCTTATGTGTACCGATAACCACCGTACTTGGTAATTTGAGTAAGCGGCCGTGCGCTCGTCTTATGTGCACTTGTACATGTCCACACAAGCAGGTCTTTAATCCAGGTGCTGATTAGTTAAACCAGGTGCTTACCTCTGTTATGGGGTAGACCGAACAGGTGTTTGCCTTGCAAAGTGGGGGGTATGTACAAACACACTTTGTCACGTGCACACACACATGCCTATTCAGGTGTGCTTGCGCTACTTCCCGGGCGCTCCCATGGCCTTGAAGTCCGTGAGCTTCCAGATCTTCGACAAGGAGAAGGTCGGCGTCGTGGGCCGAACTGGCAGTGGTGAGACACGCTGACACACACTCTTCTCATTCATGCACGCAATTTCACGTCGTTACTAGTTGTGGGCCTGCAGGCTGCGTGGTCACATGAAGTGAGGCCCACGTTAGGTCATAGGCCGAGGCCGCACTTAGTTTGAATGTCGCCTCTCTTGTTGCATGACTTGATTGATGTTGGTTATCCCTCGTGGCCCTGGTAATTTTTCCGCCCCACCTAATGATACGATAATTGTCTGACCCCTATTTTGTTGCCTCGCCTGCTTGCCCCCGTGCCACCTGCAGGTAAAACCACACTGCTCATGGCGCTGTTTCGGATGTTTGAACTCACGTATGGAAGGTGAGCGAGGGCTCACCAAGGCCTAAGTTGGCGACTGGACCTTTGTCTTCTTTACTGCTTGTGGTGTTTGACAATTTTGTTTCGTTCCGCTTGTGCTCATGGAGGAGCATAGCTTAGTTGCTCGGCATGGATTGGAGTAGTTTGTTTGCTGAATATTTTCTACTAATGTTTTTGCACGGAATCACTGCTATTTAGTTTTCTTTTTCTTATAAATGTTCGGACCCAAGCTCGTTTAATAAGGTGCGTTTGGTGCACACTTTGCGACGAAACTAATGTGAAGGCGTTGGTTTTCAATGTGTGAGCAACTCGATATGGCCAGCATCTGCAACAAAGTTGACACAGCCATGGTATAAGTTGGTTTGACTGTGCTAAATGTGGGATATCGCATCGCAATGAGCCTGTAGAAATTCGCTATCTTCAAAGCACTTGTGTTTGTGCATTTGCTTCATTCACAGGATCATCGTAGACGGCCTTAACATAGCAGCCATCCCATTGCATGAGGTGCGTATGTTTGTGTGGGTGGGTATGTGGGTGTGCCTCAGTGTGGGTGCCTGTGTGCTGTAGCTCAACCCTTCCTTGGCTATTTATGTGGCATGCCTTTTAACCATTTTTAACTACGCAGTGTTACCAACTTGCCTAGGAATGTGCAAGCATAGAGCTGACTGAGAGTGCAACTGCCACTGCCTTGTACATCTGCATGACACAAAACCACAAGGATGCATCATGCTTGCAGACATGTAGCTATCTTCTGTCTATTCCCTGCTGCCCTGCTAGAAATATTGTGCCTCTTCATCCCATTTGGTGGTACCAGCACAATGCTTTGAACAAACACATACACGCGCACACACACACATACACATACACATACATACACACACATGCACTCACACACGCACTCACACACACATGCGTACTCACACACTCAGGCACACACACGTGTACATACAAAGCACACATGCATGTATACACATATGCACGCAGATGCGAGCAAGACTGGCAATCATTCCCCAAGAACCCGTTATGTTTAAAGGGACTGTGCGCTCAAACTTGGACCCGTTCCATACCGTAAGTAGTCCATGGTCACACACACACACACACACACACACACACACACACACACTCAATTGGACTGACGAGTGTGCAGTTGTTGCGGTCACTAATTGCTGGGATCGCACAGTTTGTGGTGTTCCAGAATTTGTAAGTAATGGGATTGTGGTAGGCAGAGCGGGGTTGAATTGAGACAAGAATAATGACATTACGCAAAGGTAGCTGTAAGTACCAGGTTGACGTACTAAACATTTCCTGTTCACTGCTTTCTGCCCTTTCTTTTTCTGAGCAGGTCACCAAGCCACTTCAATCCCTATGCATTGTATTTAATGGTTAGCTTGTGCGCGCCTGAATATTAAATGTCTTACTTGTCGTGGCAGTGACTTATTGGATTGCACTTGTCCAGACGCCCTCACACCACTCACAAAGTAACCATGAGGCACCACATAAACCCCCCCCTTGCACACAACCCATGTGCATGCAGACCCCTGACTCTGAATTATGGCGGGCGCTGGACCTGGTGCACCTGCGCCAAGCTGTGGCGGAGTTAGCAGGAGGCCTAGACGCGCCTGTGGTGGAGGGCGGCGCCAACTTTTCAGTCGGCCAAAAGCAGCTGGTGAGTGGAGTTGTTTGTATTGTCGAGCTGTGGCAAGATTTGGGAGCGCGTGAGTAGGGTAGATGGTGCTGGATGTTCAGTGATGGCAGAGGCAGCTGGTGAGTGGGATTGTTTGTCTCGGTGTGCTGTGCTGCGGGATATAGGAGCACACAAGTAAGAGAGGCGAAGCTGGGTGTTCAGTGGGGTATGAGCAAAACTAGTCAAGGAAAGTTGTGTTTGTTGACATTCGGACCAAACAGCTTACGCCTCTCATCAGCTAGCTTCGCCATCAAAGTGTCCCTTCGTCGTATTGGCGTCTGCAATTGCATGTCTCTATGCATGCAGTATTAAAAAGTATCAGGCAGCCTTTTGCACCTCGTAGGTACAGCTTGTTCTTCGTGCAGAGGATGAACAGCATGCACTCCTACTGTGGGACTGTTTTGTTTCATATAGGCGTGAATACAATGAACTTGTGCTGTGGAACAGTTTTGTTCGCGCAAAGGTGTGAATACAATGGACTGGTACTGTGGGACAGCTCACTAACTGCGCAGAGGATGTGGCACAATAAACTGATACTGTGGGACAAAATTTTGCTTGAGCAGAGGTTGTGACACAATGATCTTGCACCCTGGGATTGTTTTGTCAGCAACCCTCGTTCGCATTTGTGTAACAATGGTTTCATGCTCAATCCTTGGTGTGCGCATTTATCCTGGTTATGAAAGTTTGCTGGACAGCTATCTAGTCAAGGTGAGGTTGGCCAGAACTGAATATATATACACTGTGTACGACCGTATGTTTGGTGGTTTCTCTGCCAAAAATACCGTATACACACTGTTAGGATCCGACAACCTTAAGTAAAGGAAATCAAACCCAATACTCGTCTTTTAAAAAATGTCAGGGCTCTATTTTGGACGTTGCTCTTTGTTGCATACATGGCTTGATATCCTCTGACCATGTCAAGATCGTAAGGCTTTGGTGCCTAGCTGCTGAACATGCTTGCGACACTGCGCTGTAAGAGGGCAGTGGACATTTCAAAGTGTCGTTTCCTTCCAGAGCTCCTTATACGACATGAAACCTTGGAATGTCCACCGCCCTCTTACAGCTTACAAAAAACATTCCCAAAAGCACTGTCACGTGTGCTGTGCAAGGCCGGCACAGCACGTTTCCTGTGCAGATGACGCAGGTATGCGCCAAGGCGCACTGCATGCTCAGGCGTGCCCTAGTTGCTGCATCGATACCATGTCTAATTCATACTCATTATTTGCTTGTCGTGCAACGTACCAGTTGTGCGTGGCGCGCTGTGTACGTACTGGAGCATACCGACAATTGTTTGTGCAGGTGTGCGTTGCTTGCTGAAGCGCTCCAACAACTTGTGTGTGCAAACAAATTGTGTGCACAGGTGTGCATGGCACGCTGCGTCCTGAAGCGCACTAAGGTGCTGCTGTTGGACGAGGCGACTGCGGCCATGGATTTGCAGACTGACGCCTTGGTGCAGCGCACCATCCGTCGAGTGTTTTTGGATCGAACAACTATCACAATTGCCCATAGGCTTGATACGATTATATACTCAGACAAGGTGCTGGCAATGGCCGGCGGAGTGCTGAAGGTGAGTGATTACTAATGGTGGGTGGGTAGGAGTTTGCGAGCTGGTGCATTAATGTACATGATGTTGTGACAGCAAGTGGTTGACGTTGACGCTGTCTAAGCGAATGTGTCAAACCTTTGCTGATCCAAGATGTTTTGCATATAAACTTGCAGACAGGCACACACACGCGCATGCACATGCACACACGTAAGCACACGCACACATCAAACGCACATACACAGGAGTGTGGATCACCGGATGCCCTTTTGAACGTTCCCTGGTCAATTTTTAGCAAACTGGTGGATGACACCGGCCCATCGTCCAGTGCCGCGCTCCGGAGAATGGCGGCGGAAGGGCCGGAGGATGTAGTGGCTCCCAACCAGAATTGGGGGTGAGTTCAGAGCAGTTACTACGTGTGCATGCGTATGTGCGTGCAAGCAAGCGTGCGTCCTCTTGTGTGTGTGTCAGGGAACTTCATCCCATGCGGGCGCAGCACTTATTTAGCAAATTTGAAGGGTCGATTCCGAGCTAACCGGAGAAAAGCCAGGTTCTGAAGGAATCTGGCTCCGGGACGCCCGCATTAAATTAAAATTGTATTTCTGGGCTTCCCGGAGGAAATTTTGATATCGATGGAGAGAGGCCCGGGACTCCAGTGTTCGGGGTGGGGGAGGAGACGCAGCGGAGGCCTCGTCCCAGGGGAGAATTTCAAGAGCAGCAAGGAGTACAGGGAGTAGAGTAGCAGAAAGGGCAGGTCCCTGCTCTTTGGTGCTTATTGCTGGGCACCTAGAGAGTGTGGCTGCATGCGCCTTGCGTGTGTGGGACTTCTGTATGTGTGGTGTGTGGGGCTTCTGTATGTTTGGTACTACGGCATCACTGGGCACTCAATGAGCATGTGCATGCTTGCGCATGATAACATGGATGGTGCCCTCCATTGCCTGCATGCGTGTGCATGGCATATGTACGTGCGAGTGCTTGCATGGTGCAATGTGCACTGTGCGTACGGCTGCACAAACTCATGTTTGTGTTTATGATTGTATGCTTGTATGTGTACGATCGTATGCTTGAAGTTGTTTGAGTTATGCTGCATGTACTGGCGTGGACTTACATGTATTGTACATGCGATGTGCGTATTTGCTCATGGAAACATAATTGGTGTTTCAATATGGCATGTGTGTATAACATTACCTGTGGTGCATGTGCATACGCGCATGATCATCTGTGCTTCTCGTGCGTGCCCAAATGACGCTGCTGCGACTACTTCCTAAATGCTCAAAATTTACCCTTACCCGCACATTTCTTCACTTTGGGGGATACCAGCTGAGGGCGTCCCGCACAAAAATAATTTGGGGGTGAGGGGAAACCGAAGGTTTTTCAAATCCCCTGAAGTTCCCTGGTGTGTGTGCGCGTGCGCGTGCGCGTGCGCGTGCGCGTGCGCGTGCGCGTGCGCGTGCGCGTGCGTGTATGCGTGTGTCTATGTGAGAGAGACGGTGTTTGGTGTGGTGTGTGTACTCCATATGATGACAGTGCCCACCAGTGAGTGAACTGTTAGCGCAATTGGCATTCATGCTGCCTCAATTCCTGTGGGTATCAGTCTGAGGTTGACGTCGCTTTCTTCATCTATAAATATAAAACACATGCCTGCCTGAGTCAACGTCCTTGCCCTTTGTTGTCTTGATACTTTTGCAGGCCCTAGCATCCTAACACCCCTGACGAGGCCCTCACTTTCCTGGCGCTTGACTTACGTCTATATAGTGTGTAGAGTGATGCTTGACTTACGTGTATATAGTGTCTAGAGTGATTAGTTACCTGACTCCTTGTGATGAAAAAATAGGCTTGAAAAAATTGCCTAGTGTAAAGATAAGGTTACATCGCTTTATGTGCCTCCGGAGGGCGTAGTGGAAGAAAGGAAAGACTTGTATCAGACCAGTCATGGCTGAAACGGTATGGGAAGACTAGTAGTCATCAGACTTGAAGCTCAGTCGCATAATGCACCAAGAAGGTGTAGTGCCCCTAACCCCAAGGATTCTTTTTACCACTGTCAGCAGCCACTTCTGAACAGGGTTGTCCATCTCTTTGTCTTGTTGTAAGTAAGGAGTGGCCCAAATCTGACTCGCATACAGATTTACAAGGTTTATTTGTTAAGCCATCAGTCAAAACGTGCGAATGCTAGGGTAAGGGTAAGGGTTACACAGCTATATCCGCCAGCGAGGGCAGTTGAGCTATAGCATAAAAAAGCCAGCTTCAAGAAGAGAAAGAGGCCAGACTGAACAAGACACCAGAAAAAGAAGCTAGA